>ERZ1027059.178-NODE-178-length-26047-cov-11.571253_pt1 | contig 26047 bp, 22 predicted proteins | sample MGYA00519425_ERZ1027059 | MGnify/ENA primary metagenome ERZ1027059 (study PRJEB26926, sample SAMN06164566) | human gut metagenome | biome: ENVO:00009003; feature: ENVO:2100002; material: ENVO:00002003 | host: Homo sapiens | place: USA | collected 2012 ... | reverse complement strand
TGCATCCTTGTTTTTTTCGGGATGCAGCCTTTTCTTTTGTTTTTTTACAGCGCCTGTTGTTTTATGCACAAAAATGGCATGATAGCATATTATATCTCAAAGAGGTGGTTATCATGCTGATCGAAAGCGGCTACGACAGGGTGAGGGCGGTTTCGTATGCGCTGAAATGGGCGCTGTCCAGAAATCCGCGGTATTATGATTTTGAGGATATCGGCGGCGACTGCACTAATTTTGTTTCACAGTGCCTTTACGCGGGCTGCCGGGTGATGAATTACTCAGGGGACGACGGGTGGTACTATATCAGTCCCGACGACCGTGCGCCTGCGTGGACGGGGGTGGAGTTCCTGAACCGGTTTCTGCTGACGAACGAGGGACCCGCTGTTTACGCCGAAACCGTGGAATTATCTCAGCTGCGCCCGGGGGACGTCATTCAGCTGCGAAACGGCGAGGGAAGGCTTTATCACACAATGCTTGTATCCTATATTTTCTATCCGGGCACTCCGGAAAGTATTTTCACCTGTTCGCACACCTATGACGCAAGAAATCGCCGGCTTTCCAGCTATGATTACGCCGAAGCCGTGGGGATCCGCATAATTGGTTCCCGGCGCGAGATATAGGAGGTAGGTATGCTTATTTACACAGTACAGCCCGGGGACACAATTGCTGCAATATCCCGCAGATACGGGCTTCCGCCCGCGAGAATTGAGGCAGACAACAGCCTGCGCGACGTTTCCAGGCTGGTGCCGGGGCAGAATTTGCTTATCAACACGGATACGGTGAGGTACATCATTACAGAGGGGCAGACGCTGTTTTCGCTTTCGCAGGAATACGGCGTCCCGCTGGAAAGTCTCATCGAAGCAAATCCGGAACTTGACCCGCTGAATATACGTCCCGGTGACGCCGTTATGATACCGGTGGACGGTTCCGGGGAGCGGAGACAGGCGCTTTTCAACGGTTATGCATACCCGAGTATAAGCACCAACTCGCTTAACTGCGTGCTGCCATTCCTGACGTTCATAAGCCCGTTCAGCTATACGCTGACGCCGCGGGCAGAGCTTATCCCACCGGACGACAGCAGTCTGATATTCAGCGCGCAGCGGTCGGCGGTCATGCCGCTGATGGTGGTTACGAATATTTTTGGCGAGGGCTTCGACACTGAAAATCTCTCCGGTATCCTTGCTTCGGAGGAACTGCAGCAGCGGCTTATCGGAAACATTCTTGCTGAGGTGACCAGCAAGCGGTATTACGGCGTGAACATGGATATAGAATACATCGCGCCAGATGACCGGAAGCGGTATAATGCATTCCTGGAACGGCTCGCGGATCAGCTCCACGATCGCGGGTATATCGTTGTGACTGCCCTTGCCCCCAAGATTTCCCCGGATCAGCAGGGGGTGCTTTATGAGGCGCATGATTATGAAGCACAGGGCAGGATAGCGGATTATGTGATCATCATGACTTATGAGTGGGGGTACACATGATACCATACATCATTATAGTAATTACGATACTGAGTATAAAAAACTTAAAACAGCATATAAATTCAGTATATAAAGTGTAAGCTGTTGATCCGAAGGAGGTAATAAATGTTCATTAACTTTTCAAATCACCCGTCTGCCAGATGGTCGGCAGAGCAGACTGCCGCCGCTATAGAGTTCGGCGATATTGTCGATCTGCCGTTCCCTGACGTACCTGCCGGCGCGGATACTGCCGCCGTTTCCGAACTTGCCGATGAATACTGCGCCAAAATACTTTCCCTGGGGGCTGACGTGGTTCTTGTGCAGGGTGAGATGTCGCTTTCGTTTGCGGTTGCGGGCAGGCTCCAAGATCGAGCAGCACAAGCCGGAGCTTAACCAGCGTGCAGGCGGCGCCGGCAGACCCTACAAGCGCTGATTCGGGTATTGACTTTCGGCTGAATTAGTGTTAAAATAGGTGTATAAGGGTGGCGTTTATGAACTGCTGTAAATGTTTTTTAAAATTCAAATCCGAGTTTGCCGCATAACCATGCTGGCTTGTGGGTTTGCAGTCTGAACTACCCTCTCACCGCGAGGTGTTTGAACAGAAAATCCCGATATCCGAAAAGATACCGGGATTTTTTCTATAAAAAACTTAAAAAACGCAGAGAAACTGGTATATATAGTGAAAGGCAAACAGCCAAAAACTGCTCCAAAAAATGCGTTGACACTTGCCTGATGTTGCAGTAAAATCAATTCAGAGTGGCATGACGTCAGCAGTACCTCATGTCGTGGAAAGGAATACCAGATGAAGAATATTCTCATTTCCTGCATAAGCAAATTCGACAGAAATAAACTGGACCAAGGCGCATATACCTACTTACCGTCACCGCATACCAGACCAACGAAGCCTGCCTGAAATACCTGCTGAGCAGGCTGGGCGCAGATGATCAGCTTGACGTACATATCCGTGTGCAGAGCAACGACGTAGCCGCTCCCGGGGATTACCATGGAGTACCTTAATGGCGAGATAGGGCGTTTCTGTGGGGAAAACGGATTTACAGTCCCGCAGTACTTTGATGTGTTTCTTGGAGAGGACGAGCAGTACCACAGGTTCGACAGGGTGCTCAGCGAGATATCCAAGGAGGTCCAGCGAATTGCCGCAGACGATCCGGATATCACGATACATCTTGACATGGCTGGCGGAAAGCGTGATAACTTCATCTTCATTCAGCTTCTGACGAAATTGCTGTCCTATTACGGCTATTCGATACATGCATATTACGCCGACGCAGATTTCGGGACAAAAACCGGCACTATTGTGAATACGGACCGCTCATTTCAGCATATGGAAGTGCTGGACGCAGTGAACGATTTCGTACAGCATGGCTCCGCTACTGCGCTGAGAGCGGCGTTCAGCAAGGTTGAAAGTCCGTCGGTCAAAGCTCTGCTGAAAACCATGGAGGAAATCAGCGATTCTATCCAGCTCTGTGCAACGGATCTTTCAAAGAAGCTGGAGCAGCTCGATCAGCAGCTTGAACAGGTCGAGAAATACGTCGAGGACGACAGCAACGGTCTGTTCATGATAAAGGCGATGATACCGCTGATACGCAGCAAGTTCCATATTTCGCATGATTCCGGCAGCCGCGGTATTATAGGTATCGTCCGCTGGTGCCTTGAAAACGGACTGGTTCAGCAGGCGCTCACCATCTACAATGAGAATATCGCAGATATCATCTATTATGAGAAAATGATATCGATCGACATGAAGGTGCATGGCACTGAGATAAACCGCATGATGAAAGATCGCCACCCGTCAGAGGAAAACAACACGCGTCTTCTTTATGTTCAGAGTGTTTGACAATATGTTCGATTCGCCGGACGAGGACGACAATGATCTCAGCTCTACACTCGGCAGATACAGGAAGAAATCCAAGGAGCGCACCGACAGGTACGGAAACCGGAAATACAACAACTACGAGTGGACGATCGCCGCAATCTTTTTCGATGAAAAGTATCTTCCGGCCGACGTAAGGCTGAATGTCCCGTCAGAGCTTATGCAGCGCATATTCAGCGACAGCAGGTTTGCGGTCTGCGCAAGGAACCGTGTGAATCACGCTTCAAATATTGACACCTATGAAAATCTTATCATTTCGCTGTTCAATGAGAAGCGCTATCCGTTCTCGTCTTACCCGAATACATTTACCCCTAAGAATGTGACCAAGGATATGAAGCGTGCGCTTGATAATCTTGAAAAAGCGCTCGATGGAAAGGAATGATGTTTATGAAGCATTTTATTACTGGGAACCTCTAAAAACCGGTTTGAAAAGGGAAAATGGGTAGAGTGCGCCGAATGCGATGAAAGCCGACGAAGTAAGGCTGTATGCCTTACGAGGAGGTTCAACACGATGTTGCAGAGCGAAATAACCGGCGACGGCATGGACGCCGTCGCATCAGAAATTTCGCTCGTTGAATGAAGCAGGCGGTGTACTATACACATTTTCACTCAAACAAGGTTTTTAGAGGTGACCTAGAGGCTGAATACCAAACCGTGTAAATGCCAATAATACCCACAGAAAGCGAGGTATAAGGACATGAAAAGAACACACGGATTAGACGAGCGAAACCTTGAACTGGTGAAGCTGCTGATGGCAGACTGTCAGACCAACTTGTTGGTCTGAGCCACCGGAGACATTCAGACAAAGCTGAAAAAGCTGTTTGCCGGGACTATCGAGCAGATGCTCGAAGCGGAAATGGACGAACATCTCGGTTACGAGAAGAACTCTGGAGTCGGGAATAATTCCGGTAAAATCATGCAGATGTACCCGAAAGGCAATGTCAACAGGATACACTGACCATATCAAATTCGACCGGTTCAAACGAGCAAACTCACCAGTCTGAATTTGATACGCTTCGCTATGTTCAGTGTATCCCAGCGTGACATCGAAGATACGTTAAAGCAGATCTACGGAACCGAAATTTCACAAGGTCTGGTTTCGCGGATAACCGACAAAATTCTGCCGGAGGTCAACGAGTGGCAGAACCGTCCTCTGGAGGCAGTTTACCCGGTCGTTTTCTTCGATGGGATCGTGTTCCATTCGCGCAAGGATAACAAAATTGTCACGAAATGCGTGTACTTGTATAGACAATTCATCATCTCAGTACACTGTAATAAAACAGTATCTTCCCGATTCAAGAACAGCACATTTAATGATATCACCAACATTTATACCATAACGAATTGCGCCATAGCTTTCTGAATTAGCAAGTTTAATCTGATTATTACCACAGACCAGTATTATACCAGGCTTTGCTAATATAGAACCATCAATGTTGCATATCTCCGCAATATCTGCCGGTAATGATATAACCTCATTCACGATATACTTTGAACTATATCGTGTTTTTTTTATTTGGACCATATAGATTTTATCCACCGAAAATTCATATGCGTTGAGAAAGCTCTTTTCAATTCTTGGGCATGTTGTTACTGCATATATTCCATAACCCGATATGCACAACCCTGGTATTGCAAAAATGGGTGCCATTGCACCAGCAGATACACCCGGATTGCCGATACAGATAAACAGACTGAACACTGCTCCGATAATGGAAGTGAAAAATCCTGTCGCAATCACAATCCATGAATTTCTCAGCTTTTTCTTTGGATTGAATTGTTTTAGTAAAGCCTTCCGTTCGTCATTGGAAAGGCGAATCGGATTTCCGTTCTTGGTATTAAAACTACCGGATTTGATCCGACTCTTCCCATCGCTAAGTATGCTGGATGTTTTAAGCACACTTTTCAGGTTTGTATTATCTATATTCATTCCGTCCCACCTTTAATTCTGATAGCCAGACCCTTTGCAATATGTGCAATTTCCGCTTCCTCTGCACTTGTAACAAAGTATCTGCTTAAGTCCATACCAATTTTTTCCACGACCATCGCATACACCACAATTCTTGCTTCCCATGCAATGAGGACACGCATTTATGTCTACCACGATTCCTTTGTATGGAACAGCAAAATAGCCTTCAAGGGTATGAGTTTCTTTTTTGCAGACATACTCTATATAAAAACTGCCCGCCGCAACACCGTTGCTATCATATTCCCAAGTAACTGCTATATCGTCCATGAGGCATACATCATGCAGCGTGCTGGTACCCGTACCATATCCAAAACCGCTTAATCTTAACCAACCCTCACTAATGATAGAATAGTTACTATACGAACTGCCTCCCTTGATAACACCTGTTTCGCACTTGTGCTTTACATCGCTGTCAAAATGTTTTTTATAAGTACGGTAATCCTTTAAGGTAGTTGTCTTACCAACGTTCACACATTGACTTATCTGAACAATGTACAGGTCATTATCTCCATTGATATCATTTATTGAAAACAGGTCATAATGCCCCTTGCTTTCCCTGCCAGCGGTTGCAGAATAGCGCTTTCCGTCCAGAAGGACCTCTGCCTCGTTCACGTTGACGGAAAATCTTCCGTCAAGGCTGGTGTAGTCTTTTTTTGCAGCAGAACCGGAGTCCTTATTTCCGGAGGCGTTTTCTGCCGAAGAGTTGTGCTTGCTTCCGGTCAGCTTGACCTTTGCTATGCCTTCAATAGTCTGGCTTTTTCCCTTTTCATCATGCGCCTTTATGTAGAAGTAAAAGCTGCTGTCATTCTTTCCGGTGTAATCCACACTTATTGCTTTGAATTCCACCTTGTCGAATTGCGATTGGTACACATCGGAGGAAAGGGCACCATATTCTCTGAGTCCGAGTCCATAGATGATAACTTCATTGCCATTTCCCTTCGAGAAATCTGAAAGGGTCAACGTATCTCCGGATTCAAAGGACTGATTCTGGTCTATCAGGAAAACCACTCTTTTTGTTGTTTTGTCAAGCCAGACACTGATTTGTTCTTTGGTTTTCTCTCCATATGTATATACAGAATATGCGACATTTGAAGTGATCCTGCTGCCATTGAACAGAACATCGCCTTTGCCAGAGCCCGGCGTTTTGAAGTATGACTGCCCCTTTGCCGAGGATGTATTTGTGCCGGAGCTGGTGCTGGTATCTGAGGATGAAACGGTGTATCTATTGTCATAGTATGCATTAGTCCATCCGCTCTTAACAGCCAGTACCCTGACTCTTGATGATTTGGTTATCTTTATTCCCCAGGCTGAGTATTCCTTGGACTTAGTGGTTGGTTTTGTGCCATCGGTCGTGTAGTATAGTTTGATGTTATTCCTGGAGCTCGGTGTAATTGAGATTGTCTTTCCGGTGCTTGTGTTTTTTTCTTTGAAAGTCAATTCGGGCTTCAGATAATAATTATAAGTAACAACCGAGCTTTTTCCCGCGCCAGTTTTGGAGTAAACTTTTAAAGTACTGTTTCCTTTAATGCTGATATTGACCAAGTATTTCTCATATTTTGCACCGTTTAGACTGTAATATATCTCAGCGCCCTTTTCAGCACAAGTCAGCTTTATTTGCATACCAACTGTAGTATTCGCAGTATAAGTACCTGATTTTACGCTTGCAACAGGCTTACTGATCGTTGCCGCTTCTGCGGTCACAGACATAACCGGCGTTACGGACTCGCCAAGGGGAACGAAAAGGATCAGCGCCATCATTATTGACGCTATTGCTGAAATTACTTTCTTCATAATAACACCTCTCATATAATATATGCCGGAATAAAACATCCTCAATGGATTTATGATACAATAAAATCCACTAAACAACGGAAATATAGATATAGTTACTATAATACCACCATTTGGCGGAATCAGGATATGCTCCATAGCCATTCACAAGTGTATAGAAGTCATCGGTAAGCCGTTTTGAAAGAGCCTCACCAAGACCTGACCTGAAATAAAATGTAAAATTACGCTGTCCCTGATTATATTCTTCCGCAAGGAGCTTCATCGCCCCTTTCGCTGCTCCGTCAACAGTATTGTATACAGTGACTCCCATACCGTTTAAGAAAGAATACTCCGTTGAATCAGCCGGGGCATTCTCCACATGGAGCTGTGGACGCGGCGTGTGGTTTACGCTGAACTCGCTGTCTGTAAGGCAGAAATACTCGTACCTGCTGTCATTGTCGTCCCATGTAGTATCTATATTATACCAGTGTTCACCTATCTTCACCCTGTTCCACATATGCTGACCTTCGGATGTACCGCCCACTATTGCAATATCAGATATACCAGCCATCTGCAACAAATAGTCTAAGGCTCTTGCATACCCTGCACATACAGCCGTTCCTTCAAGCAGCACCTCATCAGCATGGTTTCCAACTGCACCATCGCTGTATTCCGCTGCCCAGTAGTTATATACTGTATTATCTATGATATAATCATGTATGTACTTTACACACAGGAATACGGAGCCCTCTTTCTGCGCTTCACAGACAATCGAATGTGCCTTTTCTTCAAGGAGAGGAGCTATTTTATCTGCCTCTTCCTTTGTTCTCAGATAATCGAGATAAAATTCGGAAACATACATTACATCGCCGATCCAATAACAGTTTGCGTCATAGCTTCTTCCATCAAGCCAGAATAGCTGCGGATTTTCTATCCCCACCATCTGTGATATGTGATACACGTCATCGTAAGGCATATTCAGATCTCTGACATCAACTGTTCTGGTGAAAGTCCTGGCAGCTTCATAGACTCTTTCGTATACTGTACGCTCATTTCCCTTTAATTGCTTGTAATAATACTTTGACGTATAATTATTCAAGTATGATGCGGCATACTGCGGCGAATCCATGTCTATTTTTTCGGTCAGGTAGTATGTACTCCAGTTTTTCACACAAACCATAGCCCGCAATGTGCATGAACGAGTCAGTGTAAGTTCAGAAGTGGTAAACCTTGCCGAACTTTTTGTCGGTTTAGTGCCATCAGTTGTATAATATATCTCTGCTCCTTGTACCGGAGAATAAAGAAATATTCTTACCGGACAGTCGCCGCTGCGCCTGATCCTGATTTCAGGGGTCAGCTTATAGCTGCGGATGACTATTTTGCTCTTTTTACCATTGAGCTTTGAATAGAATTTTATCGTAGTATTTCTTGAAATACGAATAGCGCTCTTATACTGACGATACTTAGCGCCATTTATGCTATAATAGATTTTGGCTTTTTTTTGGGCACAGGTCAGCTTCACATATTTCTGCGAACTAATTTGGTATGTTCCAGAATCCAGCGAAGATGTCGGTGCAGCGAGTGTAGCAGCCGATACGGAATATTGAACAAATGGTAAAATGTCCGGCTGCGTCATTGCAAGCGCCGTTGCTAAAAAAAACGCCGATAGCATTTTATATATTTTTTTCATAAATTACCTCACAAATAATCCGACTTTGATATCCATCATAATTATAACATATTCTCTCAGTTATTTGGTATGCAAAAAAGCATTATATAAAAAACGCTCACTAGCGGGGCTTAACCCCAAATCCGTGTAAACCATAAACGTGCATTAATCGAAATCTGTAATCTCCGGGTACATTTTCCTGCCACCATGATCGATACCTATTTTTTTGATTTCTGGTTTGACGATGTCTATACTATATTTATATATAGAAAAATGACGCCTTTCAGTGAAAAGCGTCATTTTTATTGGTTTGGGTATAGTCTGCGTTGGTTATGCGGCACTACTATTCCTTTTGTAATGCGGATCTGCGACTATATCCCTTTGATGTCCCCTGTAACCCGTGGCAAAAAAGATTTCAAAAAACCGCTTCGCGGGCAAATTCGTTTTTTTCGACAAGCTGAAAGGGCTGTGATAACACAGCCCCTCGCTCGTCAAAAAGTGTATTTCTCAGCAGTCCCGGTTTATTCGATATTCTGTATCTGCTCGCGTATTTTTTCGATTTCGCTCTTCTGGTCAACGACTATGCGCGTTACCTCGATATCCTGTACCTTGGAGCCTATCGTGTTCGTTTCGCGGTTCATTTCCTGCACCAGGAAGTCAAGCTTTCTGCCCACCGGCTCACCGCTCTCCAGCATTCCGCGGAACTGCGCGATGTGGCTGCGCAGGCGTACCGTTTCCTCGTCAACAGCGGTCTTTTCGGAGAATATCCCGGCTTCCATGAGAATGCGGTTCTCGTCGATGTTCGTGGAACTGAGCACCTCGCACATCTTGTCGTAAAGGCGCTTGCGGTAATCCTCCACCACCATCGGGGAGCGCGTTTCAACCACGCCGACCCATTCCTCTATCTTCGCAAGTCTTGAGAGGACGTCCTGCTTCATACGTTCGCCCTCGTTCTCGCGCATGCTGATGAAATGCTCCAGCGCTTCCTCAGCGGTGGATCTGATATCCTCCCACAGCTGCTCCTCGTCGGTCTCGGTCTTTACCACCGTGAATGCGTCAGGAATGCGCAGGATATTCGACAGCGACAGGTCGTCCACCAGCCCGAATTCGTCTTTTACAGAGCGCATCGCGTCGATATATTCCTTGACTATCTCGTGGTTTATGGTGATTTTTTCATCAGCCGCTTCAACGTTGTTTATCAGCACCGAAACTTCTACCTTGCCGCGGCTGATCCTCCCCTGGAGAAGAGTTTTCAGCTTGTCCTCGACGTAACCCAGGCTTCTGGGCAGGCGCGAACTGAATTCATAGTATCTGTGGTTAACGGCGCGTATCTCTACTGTGATATCGCGGCCGTTGAGTACCTGATGGCCTCTTCCGAAGCCTGTCATGCTCTTTATCATGTTATTGTCCTTTCGGCGTTACCTTATGGTGCAGAGACCCTTGTCAAGCATATGCTGTGCTGCGGTGAGAATTCCTATCTTCGCTGTGGGGAACGTAAGTCCACCCTGGAGCCATACCGCAAACGGCTCCCTGAGCGGTGCGTCGGCAGAAAGCTCGATGGAAGCTCCCATCGTGAACGCGCCTGCCGCCATGATGACCTGGCTGTCGTAACCCGGCATATCCCAGGGTTCCGGGGAAGCGAAACTATCCACCGGCGAACCTGCCTGAATGCCCTGACAGAACGCAATCAGCTGCTTTTCACCGCCAAGCTTCAGCGCTTCGATGATGTCGGTGCGCTTTTCGTTATACTTCGGGAATGCCTCGAACCCGAGAAGTTCTGCCAGTGCTGCCGCGAATGTCGCCGTCTTGAGAGCCGCGCAGACTGCTTCCGGCGCGTGGAATATACCCAGGTACATTCCGCGCAGCTGGTTGAGGCTCGCGCCGACTTCCTTACCGGTGCCCGGGGTCGTCAGCCGGAATGCGCACAGTTCCACGAGGTCTGCCCTGCCGGCTATGTAACCACCGGTCTCGGCAATACCTCCACCCAGGTTCTTGATAAGGCTGCCCGCAATGAGGTCAACACCCACTGCAAGCGGTTCTCGTTCCTCTACAAGTTCTCCGTAGCAGTTGTCGGTGAATATCACGCAGTCCCTGTTGACGCTGCGGACTGCATCGCAGATACTGCCTATAGCGTCAACCGTCAGCGACGGGCGCAGCGAATATCCCCTGGAACGCTGGATATACGCCATTCTGCAGCTGCCTGCAGCTTTCTTTATTCCCTCAAGGTCAGGAGTTCCGTCGGGCAGCAGATCGACCTTTGCGAACTTTACCCCGAAATCCTTCAGCGAACCTATCCCCTCGCCGGTGATAACGCCCTGCATGGTGTCGTAAGGTTCCCCGGTGACGGAAAGCAGCAGGTCGCCCGGCCGCAGGATTCCGAACAGCGCCGTTGTCAGCGCGTGGGTACCGTTGACGAAATTGTGGCGCACCAGCGCATCCTCAGCGCCGAGTATCTGCGCGTAAACCGCGTCAAGCTTGTCCCTGCCGTCGTCGCCGTAGCCGTAGCCGTTAGTCCCTTTCATATGGATATCGCTTATCTTATTGTCGATGAATGCTTTCAGCACGCGCTGCCCGTTGTATTCAGCCATGCGGTCGAGTTCTGCGAACTGCGGTCTGCAGAGTTCCATCGCCTTTTCGCTTAATTCCACCAATTCCGGTGAGAAGTTGAAAAATGCCATTTTATTTGTCCTTTCAAGTCCGGTTTTTTCCGGAACATAATAAACACATACATATTTATTTTACACAATATCTCACCTCTTGTCAACAGGTTTTGTGATAATTCTGCCGACAAAAAGAAAAAAGTCACGGCACGTGAACATGTACCGTGACTTTATATGATCTGTGAAATTACGCGAGTTCGTCTGCAAGGGCTGCGATCTGTGCCTCGCTGTCTGCGTTTACTGCCGAACGGACCGTTACGGTGGTCTCTGCAAAAGTGATATCCTTGCTCTTTTCGAACATGGACTTCATCACCTTAGCTGCCAGCGGAGCCCAGGAACCATTCTCAATAAACGCCACCTTTCGCTTCTGGTAGTTTCTCTCGGTCAGGCTCTCGATGAACGTCCTCATGAACGGGAACACATCCGCATTGTAAGTCGGTGAAGCAAGCACCAGCCTGTCGTAACGGAATGCGTCCTCGACGCATTCAGCCATATCGTCGCGCGCCAGGTCATGCACGGAAACCTTTACGCCCTTATCCGCGAGTTTTGCTGCAAGCATGTCTGCAGCCCTGCGGGTATTACCGTAAACGCTTGCGCATGCGATAACAACGCCCTCGCTCTCGGGACGGTAGGAAGACCATGCGTCGTAAAGCCCGATATAACGTCCGAGGTCCCCGGAAAGCACCGGACCGTGCAGCGGGCAGATGACCGCGATATCCAGCGCGGCAGCCTTTTTCAGCACTGCCTGCACCTGTGCGCCGTACTTCCCCACGATGCCGAAATAGTAACGGCGCGCCTCGCATGCCCAGTCCTCGTCAACGTCCAGGGCGCCGAATTTGCCGAAGCCGTCTGCGGAGAAAAGCACCTTGTCGGCGCTGTCGTAGCTCATTACCACCTCTGGCCAGTGGACCATGGGAGCCGCGATGAAATTCAGCGTGTGCCTGCCGAGTTCCAGCGTGCTCTTTTCAGCCACGACTACCTGACGGTCCGCGTAATCCGTGCCGAAGAACTGCTTCATCATCACAAACGCCTGCTTTGATGAAACTATCTTCGCCGCCGGGTACTTCTCCGCGAATGCCGCAATGTTGGCAGAATGATCCGGCTCCATATGGTGAACCACAAGGTAATCCGGCGACTTACCTGCAAGCTCTGCTTCTGTCTTAGCGAGCCATTCGCCGCCGAATGCGCCGTCTACAGTGTCCATTACCGCGATTTTTTCGTCCATGATGATGTAGGAGTTATACGCCATTCCGTTGGGAACAACATACTGACCCTCGAAAAGGTCGATGTCATGATCGTTAACTCCGATGTACCTGATATCATTTGTGATAGTCATTTTATACCTCCAAAAATGATAATTATTTCTGATTTGATATAATTTATTATACATCAGTATAATTGATTTGTCAAGTAGTTTTCCCGTTAATTTTCACATATTGACCCGGACGCGTTTTTATGCTAAAATATTGACAGAGGTGATATAATGAACAGCAGTATATATCCGGTGATCGCAGCGCAGACCAGACTTCCGTTCTACCTTTCCGGCGCGGGTATTTCCGACCCGGAATACCACGTTGTGCGCCCGAACGGACTGGTTTCCTGCCAGATACTGTTCACCCGCAGCGGCAGCGGCGTCCTGCGCGTTGACGGCAAGAACTTCATACAGGCACCGGGCAGCATTTTCTTTCTTGCTTCCGGCGTCCCCCACGAGTACTTCCCCGCTGCCGACAGATGGGAAACCGCGTGGGTTGTATTCCGCGGAAATCAAATAAAGGAACTCATGACTGAGATGGGCTTCGGCGAATGGCACGAAAAAAGCTCTGCTGAGCTTTCCGGCTGCGAGAGGATATTCAGCCGCATAATGTCCGCAGCTGCCGACCCTATTCACGGTGGAGAGCGCTGCTCAAGGCTGGTGTATGAATACATTCTGGAGGTGCGCTCGCTGTTCTTTTCCGGAGGCTCCCAGGGTGGGACTCCACGGCTCACCGACCCCGCAGTCAAGTTCATGGACGAGAATTTCAGCCGCGATATCACGCTTGAGGAACTCGCGGCGCTGTGCGGAGTTTCGCTGCAGCACTTCTGCCGGGTGTTCAGGCAGCAATGCGGAATGCGCCCCATGGAGTACCTCGCGCTGCGCCGTGTCGCGGAAGCAAAGCGGCTGCTCAGCACAACGGAGCTCAGCGTTTCCGAGATTTCAGCCATGACCGGATACAGCACGCCGACTTATTTCGGCACGGTTTTCCGGCGCTGCGAAGGGCTCTCCCCGTCGGAATGGCGCCGTATCTCCCCCAGGCTGTGATGTTCATATTTTGAGAGTTCAGCAAATATTTGAGATTGAAAAACGCTCCCTTATGCGGTATACTGTATTTACCGAAGCACGAAAGGAGCACCCCATGAATCTGAAAAAAATAGCGGCTGCAGCTGTATGTGCAGCAGCGGCGGCAAACTCAGTAATACTGCCCGCAGCGGCAGAACAGGAGAACGACCTCATGAACATCACAATAAACGGTGCCACTGCCAACACCCTTGAAAACATGCTCTATCGCGGTGTGGGAATGGTAAGCGGCAACAACTCGTCAAGGCTTCTTCTCGACTATAAAGCCGAAAACCCTGACGCCTACTGGGAGATCATGAACTATATGTTCGGCAGCCAGGGACTTGAAATCGCCCACCTTAAAATAGAAATGGGCTCGGACGTGAACTCGTCATCCGGCACGGAGCCTTCAGTAATGCGCACCGAGGACGAAAAGGCGGACGTCACCCGCGGCGCAGGCTATCAGCTTGCAGCAGACGCAAAGTCCATCAACCCGGACCTCACGCTTGACATGCTGTGGTGGAGCGAGCCGCTGTGGATCAGTAGCTCCGACGACGTTTACGCGGCGCGTTACAAGTGGTACAAGCAGACCCTCGACGCAGCCTATGAAACTTACGGCATAAAGTTCGACTATGTTTCCGCAACGCAGAATGAGCGCGGCAGGGACAACGACTGGGTGAAGTACCTGTCGCAGCACCTCAAAGCCGAGACCGACTGCCCCTACGACTACTCCCGGATAAAGATAGTTGCCGGCGAGGAAGTCTGCACCTGGCAGGCGGCTTCTGAAATGCTCAAGACCATAAAGGACGGCGACACAAGCCTTTCCGACAACATCGACGTTCTGGGAAGCCACTACACCAGCAGTTCCAGCGAGCAAGCGCAGACACTCGCCCGCGAATACGGCAAGGAACTGTGGTTCAGCGAGGGAAGCTCCCCGATGGCTTATTCAGAGGGCTCATGGCGCTTTGACGAGGGCAATTCCGGTCTGACCGGAATAAACGGCGCGCTGGATATCGCAAACCGCTATCTGTCCATGTATCCCCAGGGCGGAATGACTCTGTGCCAGTTCCAGCCGGTGGTCGCCGCGTATTACGACGGCGTGTGCTACTGCCAGAAGCAGTTCATTAACGCCTGCGACCCGTGGAGCGGTTATTACACCCTCGACAGCGGATTTTACATCATGCTGCAGTTCACACAGTTCATCGACAAGGGGTGGAGCTACATCGACAGCGCGTGCTATGCCGACGGAATACCCGGGGGCGACGGTCATGCGATAGTTGACGCGAAGTACAGCTATATCACGCTCTGCAGCCCCGACAAATCGGAATACACCACCGTCATCACCAACACCACCGCAGAGCCGATAACCTACGACATCACCGTATCCGGCCTCGACAGCGCCGGGAAGTCCGTCAACCTGTGGGAAACACGCGGTCCCGACGGCGGCGCTTACGATGAGAATTATTTCAAGAACATCGGCTGCGTGACCCCCGAAGAAAACAACGGAACTTATTCCTATTCCGTCACCGTAAAGCCTTATTCGATACTCACCGCTTCCACGGTTGAGCTGACCCCTGCGGAATACCACCAGAGCACGCCCGAACAGCGCACTATACTGGAACTTCCCTACACCGACGATTACGAGTACGCAGACTATCCTGCCGACTACCTCTCTTCAAGGGGAAATGCACCGAGATACACCACCGACGAGGGCGGCGCATTCGAAGTAGAAAACGGAAAGCTCGTCCAGCAGATAACCCCGGATATCAAGGCAAATGAGTGGGGCTGGACTCCCGACCCGACCACGAATTTCGGCGACGACCGCTGGTATGACTACAGCGTTTCCGCTAATGTGACATTCGCGCCCTCCGACAGCAAGGAAAGCAACTATGCCGGCGTGGGACTGCGTTACAACCAGGGAAACGCCGGAGCAAGCGGCTATTGGGTGAAGCTCACCGAGGGCGGCAGCTGGAGCCTGTTGGAAAACAGCGACGTTCTGCAGAGCGGAAGCACCTCAGTTGACGCCTCGTCCCCTGTAGCGCTGAAAATAGAGGCTGTGGGCAAGACAGTCCGCTGCTGGGCGAACGACGAGCTGCTGTGCGAGTACACCGTGGACGGAAGTTCCATGTGCGCAGGCAGGGCAGCGTTCTTCTCATCGTTCAACAAAAACAGCTTTGACAACCTGGTCATAGCCCCCGCAGATGGAGGAAGCACCTACATCACAAGGCTTGACAACACCGACATGGCATTCACCTACAACGGCGAATGGGAACACAACACCATGTCCAGCTACAAGAACTACAAGCGCACTCTTTCCACTGGCAAGGAGGGAAGTTCGTTCACTGTTGAATTCAACGGCACCGGTATCGGCGTCACCGGTGGAGGTCACGGCGCAACGCTGAGTTATTCCGTTGACGGTGGTGAAGCGCAGGAATACACATTCGGCAAGACCGGCACACGCAAGGTAAATCTCCTGGTGAACGGACTTGAGGACGGCGCCCACACGCTTTCCGTCACCGTTGTGGACGGCAACTACAACGTAGACGGCGCAGAAGTCACAGGTGGAACTGTTTATACCGCAAAGCAGATTTCGCACATTGCTGAACAGTCCACGGGTTCCGCAAATGCCACCAGCGAAGCTTCTACGGCTGAAACCTCTCAGGGGACGCAGCCCGGGCAGAATTCCGGCGACGACGGCAGCGAAAAATCCGGAGGGTTCCCGGTGGGCGCTGCGATAGGAATAGGCGCAGCAGCAGTGGCAGCGGCAGGCGTGATCACCGGAGTCGCAATCAACAAGAAGAAAAAGAAATAATACACAATATCCCCGGAACTTACGTTCCGGGGATACAGCTTGTTGAAAAAGTCACTATCCCAGGCTGCCGAGAAATCGTCAGATGCTAGGGAAACGCTGATTAAATCAAATTCGCCTCGCTCAAACGCGCATACTCACGCGGCTGAATTTGATACGCTGCACTTTAATCAGCGTATCCCTAGGAACTCGCGTGATGGCTAGGCTTTGTGCCTGCCATCATGCGATGTGACGACGCAGATGGCGGTTTATCGACAGCCTGAATCCCCGGAACTTGCGTTCCGGGGACATTTTTGTTTGCTTAGTACACTTCCGTACCAGAGTAATAATACGTGAGTATCTGCTTGTAGTCGTAGCCGAGGTAAGTTGCAAGGGCGTTTGCGCCATTCTGGCTCATTCCCACGCCGTGACCGTAGCCGTAAGTGGTGAACGTGAACGTATCCGAGCCCGCGTCATACGAAATATCGAACGCGCTTGAACGCAGTCCGAAGTTCATTATCCTCTCGCGGAACACCCTGCCGGTTATCTTCACGGAATTTCCGCTGCTGTCAGTGTAGCTGTGATAACCGCCAACGCTCATCTGCCCGACGTAATTTCCGTCTACCCTGCCCTCGATCGAAAGCCACCCGGAAGGGTCGCCAGTGAGTTCAATTCCGGTTACGGACTTTACATTGCTCTTGATCTCCGCAGAGGTGAACTGCGTTGTCTTTCCGTAGTTGGGGTCGTACTGCTTGTCGAGATCGCAGAAACGGCTTTCCAGATAGGGGTAGTTAGTCCCCCATACATTTATGCTGGAAGCCGTATAGCCTGCCGACGAAGCGGAATACACCGCCTGGATAATGGAACCGTTATAGTAGATCGCCTTTCCTATCACGGATTCCACCAGCACCTCTACCGCGTCAGATACCGTGGAAGCAAGTCCCACGCTGGGGTAAGTGCCATAGTCGTTGCAGAACTTAACATAGGTGTAAGCGGCAACTGCCTGCGCCTTTATCGCTTCCGGCGCGAATGTATTCCCGACCTCGTGCTGGGTCATTCTGCCGACTATCTCCAGCGCACTGCCGGAAACAACGCCGCCGTTTGCGCGGACGTACAGCACCTCGCCGGAAACGTCGTTTCCACTCGGGGAGTCGTCAGGCTCAGTCATATCAGGCTGGTCGTCTGCGCCCGTCGTGGTGGAGTCGCCATCGACCGGAATTCCTGCCATGGTAGTGACAGACGTTGCGGTCTGCACGGGGGCTGCGGTCGTTGTGGTCGCAGTGGTCTGGGGAGGTTCCGTCACCGGAGCGGCAGTCGTGGTAGCCGCGGTGGTTTCTGCCGGTACTACATCGTCCTCCTCGGGGAGGGTGATAACTATTTCATTCGTGCCGTCATAGGTCGCGTCGTCCGTTTCGCCGAGTATCTCCTCAGTGTCCTCAGGCACAGCGTCGTCCAGCACATCGGAAATATTGTATGTACTCTGCACGAACTTGCTCGAAAGCGACAGCGGAGCCATTTCCATCAGGTCGATGGATACGAACCCGGTGCTTGTTTCGTCCGGCACCAGAAAATCCAGCGTACCCTGACCGCCTGCTTCGTCGAGGTCGTCCACAAGCCCGTCTGCTTCACCTGTGCCGTCCGTTGGTGCGGAAGCACTCATCGCTTCGCCGCCTATGGTCCCGGTAACTCCGCACACGAACATATAGCTGTTGACTATCAGCAGAGCCACGCCGATTTTTACTAATGAAAGCTTCTTCATCTGACCTCCGTTACTGGTAATCTGCAGGGTCGTCTACAAGACCGTTCTTTTCAAGGTACTCCTGCATGCCCTGTACAAGAGAAACGTCCCAGGTGCGGCCCTTCCACTTGTTGCCGAACGCCTTGGTGTAAGCGTCAAAGTACTTCACGCTCGTTTTCCATGTTATCTTGGAGGTATCCACCTCGGGGCTTTCGTTCTCGCGTACCTTTCTTGCGACTATAACAAGGCGCAGGTCCTCGAAGCCGGTGGAGCCATCGCAGGTGGAAAGCGTGAGCAGCTCGTCGCCGTATTCCACATCGACGCCGGTGTTGTACTTGCTGCGGTCCATAACCTCGAGAACGTACTTATAGAACTCGTCGCTGTTCTTGAAGTAAACATACTTGGTGTAGTCGAACACCTCTCCGTGCTCCTCGTTGGTGTTGATTATGAACACGGAAATTATCTTGTACTTGTTCTTCTGATAAAGCGTGTTGAAATCAATGACCGGTGTTTCCTTGAGGAAGTCGATGTTGCTGTTATAGTTGTTCAGCGCCGCGAACTTGTATCTGTAGAGCATGTTGTGACCGTACAGAATGGTGTTGTTCGGCATCTCGTTGGGTCCGAACTTGCCCTCGTAGTCGGTGAAGATGGTGCCTGCGAATTCGTCCTCCTTGTTGAAATTGTGGTGGAGGTAGAACAGGTTGTCCTCACCCTGCACAACGGGGTAATCAACGTTGGTGCCGTTTATAGTCACCCAGCCCACGAAATCGTTGTTCGCGTCGTAGTAAGCGGCATATTCCTCATTGATGGAACCCTCGGGCAGGTTATCTATCTGCTGCTGGGTAGGCGCATTTGCGTTGACGACTATCTGCTGACCATCCTCGATGACCGTCTGACCGTCGCTGTTGACGATGGTATCCAGCCCGTCGTTCTCAGGGGAAAGCAGTGAGATGAAGTGCACCGCGATTATCACCACCGCCACAATGAGCAGGCACAGCGAGCCAAGGAATATCACCTTTCTCGCGACTTCCGCTCCGTCGTCGCCCGTGCAGGGGATAAGGCCGGTGACGAGGCTCTGCCCGAAGCTCTGCTTTTTCTTTTTGCGCTTTTTCTTCTTGTTGTCGTTGTTCGGGGACAGTCCCATATCCATTTCTGCCATTTTGCTGCGTCTTCCTTTCAGAGTAATGCTGATTTATTCTTCGTCGTTCTTTTCCTCGACTGTGTAGCTGTAGTCGAATATCATAGCAGGATCCCACTTTCTGCCGCCCCATGAACCGCCGTATACTTTATAATAGTAGTCAAAATACAGCGGGTCGGGGTTTTCATATGCCTTGCTTACGTCAACCGTGGGGTCCTCGCCCTCGCGTACTTCCCTGCCGAAGATCACCCAGCGGCAATCAACGCCGTAGTCGAGGATACATGTTGAGAGCGTGATGATATTATCGCCGTACTGCAGATCAACATCGGTGTAGAACGTACTCCTGTCGAGTATCTGCGCGATGTAATCGTCAAACGACGCCTTGTTCTTGAACTTACGTCCCTGCAGATAGTAGAACACCTCGCCGTCCTCTTCATCGACATTCGCAAGAATTCCCGCGAATATCTTGTAGGTCTTGTCGTGGTAAAGCGTGTTGAAAGTTATCGTCGGATAGCTTCTGTACCAGTCAAGCCCGTTATCCTTGCCATAACGGTAGTTGAAGTACCTCGTGAGCTTCGCAAAATACTCGCCGGTGACGACATTGTGCCCGTAAAGTATCGTATTTGCCGGCGTGTTCTGCGGGGTTATCTTCTCGCGGTAATCTGCGAACACCGTACCTGTCTTGCTGTAGTCGCCGTTGAGGTTATGGTCGAGGTAGTAGTCGTTATCGTCGCCCTGCACCACAACGTTGTCAATGAACGGATCATCCGGGTCGCCCATGGTTATCCAGCCGATGACGTCCTTGTTCTGCTCCAGCAGCGGCAGGAACTTTTCGCTCACCTCAGGGTATTCCTCGGCGAGTTCGTCCTGCTTCTTCTGGTCAACAGTTACCGTAGTGGAGCCGTGGTATATGTCGCTTATCTGCTGGTTCAGCTTGTTGTCCTTTGCCTCGCCGCCGTAAAACGCGATTATCGTCACCAGCGAAACTATCAGCACCACCGCAGCCGCAAGGAATATCACCTTGCGCACTATCTCCGCGGTCTTGTCGCCCTTCCACGGGATAAGATATTTCGCTATCCTCAGGAATATGCTTTCCTTCTCAACAAAATTAGCCATATTGCTCTATCCTTTCAGGACAATCAGTAGCTGAGCAGCTTGTTCTTGTCCCACTCGCACACGCCGTTCCAGCTGCCGCCGTAGATGCGGTCGTAATACACCTTGAACAGTCTGGGATTGAGATTTCTCTTAGCCACGGTGACATCAACGCTTTCGCTCTCGCCGGGACGAACCTTTCTTGCGAAGAGCACCCATCTTGTGTCTATGCTCTTGCCGAGAGGCCAGCAGCATGTTGACATCGTGAGAAGCTGGTCGCCGTAGGTGATATCCACGTCTGTGAAAAACCAGCTGCGCTCCATTATTCCTATAACGAAGTTATTGAAATCATCCTTGCTGCTGAAAGAAGTCTTGTGCGCGTAATCAAACACCTCGCCGTACTGGCTCTGCGTATTCGCCAGAACGCCCGCGAATATCTTGTAGGTCGCACAGCCGCCGTCCGGTGTTGCGAGCATGACAGTCGGGTGGACCTTGTAGAATGCCAGCGGCTCGCGGCTCGAGTCGTTCGGCACATAGTGCGTAACATGCGCGAAGAACTCGCCGCTTATCATGTTGTGACCGTACAGAATGATGTTGCCATCGGTGCCGTCCCACCTGTTCTTATAGGAAGAGAACACCGTGCCGGAAACGCTGTCGTTTCCGAAGAAATCGTGCTTGAGATAATACTCGTTGTCCGCAGACTGAACCACGACGTTGTTGACGCTGGTTCCGGTTATCTTTATCCACGCCCTCGTGTCGCTGTTGGTCGCCTTGAGGTCGCTCCAGTTGGGGCTTATCGGCGTGTTCTCCAGCGGAGTTACGTTTATCTCCTCGCTCTGCGCTTCACTGGTGACGCGGGTGCTGGTGTTGAACGGGTCGTAGTTCGGGTCCACGTTCACCAGGTCGTCCGCTCCTACTCCGCCTATGTTCGCGATGTTGGAATTCGTCATTATGTCGTTGTTCATGCCGATGAGCTGCCATGCGAGTATCGCGAGCGTGATAACGAACACGATTATCGCAGCTATCAGCACTATCTTTCGCATCTTCTCGGTGGGTGCATCGTCTGCCTGCGGGAACGCAGCCAGACAGAACCGCTGCCAGCCGGATTTAGGTCTGCCCTTTATCTTATCCTGCTTCTTATGCTGAGTGCGGTGCGGTTCGTTGTAGAAATCGAGCTTGTCCACCGCGATATCTCTTGAAGCAGAGGTTTTTCTCTTCTTTGGCTTTTCTGTATAGTTCGCCATAATTATCCCCCTTGCTTTACGCCTTTATTCTGTCAAGCAGCATTTCCAGCGCTTTCAGCGTCGCCTGCGCCCTGACCTGCTCCCTGTCCCCCGGGAACACGAAACGTTCCCCGTGGCAGCCGTCAGAACCGCTCACTGCTATGCAAACTTCCCCTACTGGGTGCTCTGCGCTTCCCCCGGTGGGACCTGCCACCCCGGTGGTGGAAACCGCAAACCCTGCCCCGGACAGCTTCCGCACGCCGTCAGCCATCGCTTCCGCGCACTGCACGCTGTACTCCGTGAATTTATCCAGCACCTCGCCGCTGACATGAAGCAGTTCGTTCTTTATCCTGTTGGAATAGGAGCACACGCCCAGCTCTATCACCGCTGAACTCCCCGAAACGGAGGTTACAGCCCCGGAAACCATGCCGCCAGTGCAGCTTTCCGCGGTGGATATCCTGACGCCGTGCGCGGCGCATTCCCTGACTATCTCAGCCGAAACTGCGGCTATCCTGTCGTAATATTCCCCTGACATATCACATATCCAGGTCAACGGTGCGCTGACCGTACCTGAAACGTTTCACCTCGGTTTCCCTGACTGCCTTTTCTATCAGCGGCTCAAAGTCGAACGACTCTTCTGCCCTGATTATTTCGTCCAGCGTGGGACGTGTCTTGGGGTGCTTCGGTGAAAATACCGTGCAGCAATCCTCATAAGGCAGGGTGGAAATATCAAACGTGTCTATCTCTCTGGAAATATCCACTATCTCGCGCTTGTCCATGCCTATCACCGGACGGAAAACCGGGTACTCTGCCGCGGCATTCGTGCAGAATATCGCTGGCAGGGTCTGGCTTGCGACCTGCGCAACGCTCTCGCCGGTGATTATCGCGCCGTAATCATTCTCGGCGCAGACGCGGTTCGCTATCTTCACCATAAGTCTGCGCATGAGTACTGTGAAAAGTTCCTCGGGGCAGTTGTCGCGCAGCGCCTCCTGCAGCTCGGTGAAAGGAACGCAGTAGAATACGATGTCGCCGCACCAGTCGGTGAGCTTCTCGCAGAGGGCTTCGACCTTCATGCGGGCGCGCTCGGAGGTGTAGGGTGGGCTGACATAGTGAATGCAGTCCACGATAAGGCCGCGCTTTGCCATCATGTAACCCGCTACCGGGCTGTCGATACCGCCGGAAAGCATAAGCAGACTCTTTCCGGAACTTCCCACCGGCATGCCGCCCGCGCCGGGAATTCTCAGTGCGCTGAGGTAAGCGCCGTTATCGCGTATCTCCAGCCTTACCCTTACGTCAGGCTCGTGTACGTCAACGCCTATCTCCGGGAATGCTTCCAGAATGACCGCGCCGAGTTCTTCCTGTATCTCCGGCGTTTTCATCGGGAAAGCCTTGTCGCTGCGCTTGGACTCCACCTTGAATGTCCTTGCGCCCTCCAGCGCTTCCCTGAGGTATTCGGGTGCGTTCTCCGCTATCACGCTGAAATCCTTGGGGAACACCGCGCAGCGCTGTATCGCGCTTATGCCGAATATCTTCTGCAGCCTGTTTATCACCTCGTCCATATCCACGCCCTCGGGAGGGGTGATATATATGGTGGATTGTCTGCGGTAGAATTCGAATGTGCCGAGCTTTTTCAGACGGCGCTTTATATTCTTCTGGAGCATGTCCTCGAAAGTGGATTTGTTCAGTCCCTTCAGGGCAATTTCTCCGTATTTTACAAGTATTATCTCTTTCATCTGTTCAGTTCCTTTATATTATTTTCTGCGGAAACGCTGAATTCCTGCGCTTATGCCATCCACCAGCGCGTCTATGTCCGCTTCTGTCGTATCCGCGCACATGCTGACCCTGACTGCGCTGTCCGCAAGCTTGTCCGCAACGCCGAATGCTGCAAGCACTCCGCTGGTCTTTCCCCTGGAGCACGCGGAACCGCTTGAAACGTAGATCTCGCGCTCCTCCAGCGAATGCAGCATTATTTCGGAACGCACGCCGTCCACGCTGAAGTTCACGATATTCGGCAGGCAGTCGTCGCCGGAGTTGATCGTTATGCCCTCCAGCCCGGAAAGCCCCTCAAGCAGGTGTTTTTTCAGCGCCGAGAAATGCTCCTCAGTGCCGTGGTAAGCGCGCACTGCCGCGTCAAGACCCGCGATAAGCTCGACAGGCTCCGTGCCGCTGCGCAGGTTCTTCTGCTGACCTCCACCCAGCAGCAGCGGGGCAATGCGGACGCCTTTCTTTATGTAAAGAGCGCCAATTCCCTTGCTTGCGTGTATCTTGTGCCCAGAAATGCTGATAAGGTCGCCCTCCAGCGGGACTTTCAGAAATCCCTGCACCGCGTCGATATGCACGATTGTCCTGGGATTTTTCTTCTTCACCAGCCGGTACAGCCGCTTGACATCGACAGCGTAACCGGTCTCATTATTCACTGCCATGCAGCTTATAAGCACCGTGTGCTCGTCCACTGCGTCGACCAGAGCCTGTACAAAATCCGGGTGGTCTTTCGGCGCAAGGCGCACTACCTCGAAGCCGCGCTCCTCCAGGCTTGTCATGACGTTGGCAACGGAGGGGTGCTCTATCGCGGTTGTGACTATCCTGTTTCCGGTTCGGCGGTAAGTTTCCAGAGCGCCGCGTATCGCGGTGTTGCTGCTCTCAGTCGCGCCCGAGGTGAATATTATATCGCCCTCGCCCAGCTTTGAAAGAAGCGTTTTTTTCGCCGAAGCTATAATCTTTTCAGAGCGAATGCCCATTCCGTGCAGCGAGCTTGCATTTCCAAAGCTGTCGCGCATAGCCGCGGCGACTGCTTCAACGGTTTCAGCGCAGGGTTTTGTTGTAGCGGCGCTGTCAAGATATATCATGTTATTTCTCCCTTTTCTGTCCGCACACACAATTGTGCATTATATATACTATAACAGTATATCACAAAATTCCCGGTTTGAACAGTCTTTTTTTGAAATTTTCACTTTTCTTTCATTGTGATTACGGCGGAATAACAAAAGGTTACAAAACGGTTACAGAAACCGCTGAAAAGTTACTGAAAAATGACAATGTAAGGAAATCCGGTTACAATGTTGTCATATATATTGATTTTTTGCGCCGGGGGTGCTACAATATATACAGAAAGCAAAACACAAAAGAAATTCCACATCATTCATGATAAAATATATGATCCTCCAATTCCAAAAGCCTCCGGTTATCCCGGGGGTTTTTGGTTTTTCCAGGGAAAATACCAGCGTCAAGCGTTAAAGAAATGTTAAGATTTGGAAGATAACTTCCGTAATATCTGCCGGGGAATGTCCGGAAAACGGGACTGTAATCGCATTTGTGGCAATTTAATGTGATTTTATGCCGCGAAAAGAATTTTCAATAATTTTCCAGAAACCTATTGCAAAAATATCCAGTTTATGGTATTATTGAGTTACAGAAAAAAACAGACATTCCGCATATGCCGCCGAAGGGGAAGATATCCGGGCGGAAAGGAATGACAAAACGGAGGTAAATCATGACAAACAGGATCAAGGTACTCATCGGCAGCGACACCGCAGACTGCGGAATGGCATGGGCAGGCGCGCTCAAGGGTGCGGGAATGTACGCAATAACCCGTCACTGCGACGGAAACGCGGTGCTCAACTCCATCAAGTCGGAAGCGCCGGACGTGGCAGTGCTTGAAGCGAAAATGCCCTACTGTGACGCGGTGGAAGTAATCCGCCGGCTGAAAACGGAAAAGAAATACTGCCCCAACGTCCTGATAGTTTCCGGCACCGACGACCCCCGGCTGGAGCGCGACGCCATCAACGCAGGTGCCGCAGGCGTCATGGTGAAGCCGGTGGACCCGCAGTACCTTGTCAGCAGAGTAACGCGGCTGTGCACCCCCTGTGACGAGCCTGAGGCAGTCCCGGACGAAACAGACCTTGAATGCGCAGTCACTGAAATAATCCACCAGGTGGGAATTCCCGCGCACATAAAGGGATACCACTACCTGCGCACCGCGATAATGCTCTCCGTCAACAACGACGAGATGATAAACAGCGTCACGAAGCTGCTTTACCCCACCGTTGCCAAACGCTACCAGACCACAAGCTCCCGCGTGGAGCGTGCGATACGCCACGCCATCGAGATAGCATGGGACCGCGGCGACATCGACGTACTCACCCGCATCTTCTCATACACCGTACATACTTCCCGCGGAAAGCCCACCAACTCCGAGTTCATCGCGCTCATTGCCGACCACCTGAGGCTGAAGTTCAAATCCAAAAACAACATACCGGCGTTTAGTTCAATTCGGAATTCGTAATGATAGATGTACAATATAAGTGCAACACCCAGATAAAAAAATAGTGACACAAA
>ERZ1027059.147-NODE-147-length-28063-cov-8.026992_pt1 | contig 28063 bp, 17 predicted proteins | sample MGYA00519425_ERZ1027059 | MGnify/ENA primary metagenome ERZ1027059 (study PRJEB26926, sample SAMN06164566) | human gut metagenome | biome: ENVO:00009003; feature: ENVO:2100002; material: ENVO:00002003 | host: Homo sapiens | place: USA | collected 2012 ... | reverse complement strand
TGTGTTACTATGAATAAGCTCTGGACTCATCAAAATGTTCCATGAGCTTACGGATTTTGCTTAATGCACATTTGTGGTTTACGCAGTTTTTGGGATAGAGCCACTGCCGACTCTACTTTCGACCTCACGCTCTTATAATTCATCAGCGTATGTCGGCAAATCCCGACCATCTCCGCAGACTGCCGGATAGTTAGCCTGGCACGAAGTCAGCACATTAAGCCGCTCGCAGTCAGTGAGCGTATCGTCATCATAGGCACACAGCAGGGAATTCTGAGAATCCTTAGCTCATACCACTTTCACAAGATCGCATCAGAATGCGGAATACAACTCTTTTTAGATATATGGTTGTGCCTTCGCAGATGACATGACGTATAGATAAATGGCGTAATATGTCAATCTTGTTTGATATAATCTTTGCGCCGATGTATCGCGCGATATCTGATTTTTCAAAAAGACAGGTCCATGGTGTAGAAACGATTTATACATTTTCAGCGTTTGTTGCAGTACATTCAAATAGGTCGTTGGTCATTTTTGACTCTGTCCCAATTATCAATAAATATCTCCTGTTCAACAGTTACACCATGCTTGGCAATCAGATCAATTACGTCATAGAAATTCTGATACTGGTGGTCTTCCTTTAGCTTGAGAAGCCTTTGAATATAATTATCGCTTCTTGCAAGGCCCTGTTCCCTGTATTTTTCAAAGCAGGCTGCGTCCATGTTGAACGGTTCAAGCGTGGGAAAGATGTTGTTTTTAAGTCTAACGAACATATTGAATCCGCCCATGTCGATATCTCCCCAGTAGTATACTTTTTCGGAAGAGATAGCTCTGCTGATAAGCTCAAAGAATTTTCCACGGCAGTGGCTGTATAAACCGCCGTGATATATGACAAGTTCATTCTCATCGCGGCTGTTGAGGCAGTATTCGGAATAGTTTGTTTTGTTTTCAATGAATATTACACGTTCGACATTGATTAGCTCAATATGGTTTATTTCATTAAGGCAGTCGCTGGATATGCATGCTCCACTTTTGATTGGGGAAAAATCAACGATGCCATTGGTAAGGAATATTTTCAGATTTCCGCAGAATTCAAATATTTCGGGCATTTTTATGATTCCCAGATGTGACAGTATTTCGCGTTCAGACAGCTTTTCGACATCTGTTTCGGATATTACTGGGTCATACTTTTTGGCTATTGAAACGACTGGTTTCATGATGTCTTTTTCAAATCGTTTGGAATCCGCGTATAATCTGATGCTTGCCAGACGCATTGTAATGCTTTGCCCATTCAGAGTGTAAATGAACCCAAGCGCGCTGAGCAGATCAGAAATAAACTGCTGTTCCTTGCTCCATACTCCGGTAAGTTTGTGTATTTCAATATTCGCCAGAGCGTCGTCAAGGAAGCTGCGTATCCAGCCCTCGCGGACAGTTTGTTCGGCTTTTAGAATCGCGGCTTTTACACGTTCCAGCGCCTGATGTTTATTCTCGCGGCATACAAATGTGTAGGCTTGTTCTACATTCTCCAGAACAAGCCATATCCTGCCTGCAACGTGATCCGGTATTTCCCATTTAAAGTTTATCAATCCTTTGGACTGAAGCGTGCGCAGCTCTGACAGAAGCTCCTCGTAATCCGGAGATTCACAGTCGGGGAGCTTCACGGAGCGTTTCAGAAATACTTTATTGCCTGTGCTTCCGCTGAAATTTGCGCTGTTTTCATAGCTTATAAGAAGTTCGTTGACAATAGTTGTCCCGTATTTCATTGCAGTGCTCCCATTTCCTTTTTCCATTCAATAACGACGGAGCGGTATGCATTTCCGTCCGGCTGTTTGTCAACAAGCAGAGTTCTGTCGCACAGTGGTACTATATCTCCCGCCTTATCAGTAGGGGAGCAGATGATAGCCTGAAGTCCGAAATGCCTGAGCATGGATATACATTCGGTTATGCGCTCCGGGTCCATTTTGTTGAATGCTTCGTCGAATATTACCAGACGCATTGTGTTGTCCATCTGATTTCGAGTGTCGTTGACCTTGTAAAGCTGAACAAATGAAGCAAGCATTGCCACATAGAATGGCGTTTGTATCTCTCCTCCGGACTTTGAGAAAATGGTTTTGGACAGCGGCTCTGTAATGCCGTTTGAATCCTTTTGCAGAATATCGAATGTCAGGTATGTACTGTATCTGCTGAGTCTGTCAACTGCTTCCGCTGCGGCTGCGTCAGAGCGGTCGAAGGATTCTAGTTGAGCAAACAGGTTGTCGATGGTATCCTTGTATTTGTTCATGAATTCGTAGCTGAACAGCGTTTCTCCCTCTTCAGCAGCCATTATCATGCTGTAATATTCAATGTAATCAGGATCAGGCTTGCATTCGAACGAATAGGTGTTATTGCCGAATTTAGCTTTTCTCAACGCCCTATTAAGGTCATTGATTTGATCAATGACAGTTTTTATGTTGGCTTTAAGCTTGTTTAAAAAGTCATTCTTGAAGCTTATCATTGCCGTTTCTTTTGCTTTGGCGATTCGTTCTATATAGTCCGGAAGCTGAATATCCTTTACATTCTGATAATCCTTGTCATACTCATCATTGGTTTCAACATTTGAGATGTCGAGTGAGAAGTGAAATTCCTGATTGTATCCACTGCGCAGCTTTCGAAGTTCGCTTTCTGCATTTGTAAGCAATGAGCCGGTGCTTTTTATCGGCTGTAAGAATGCACCTGAAACTTTGTCTGGTGCGCCATACTGACCCAGCTTTTCGAAATACGCAGGTCGTCCTGTCTGCTCGATGAATTCGTCGGAAAAGTCTTCGTGCAGCTTTGCTTCAAGTGTTTTTGCATTCTCTGATAGTGCAGGTATAGTCTGATCAACATAGTTCTGGTATTCGTGTTCCGCAACGCCCCTGTTTATGGACATCTGATTATGCTCTCTGGTGTTCTGCGACAGCTCGGCTGTTACTTTCCGGATAGCGGATTCTATTTCAGCCAGCTTTGCATTATCTATTCTCGAGAGCTGATCATCTATTTCTGCAATCTCGTTTCTTATCTCCGGAAGCTTGCTGTATGCTTCATAGGCAGGCATGGCTGTGTTTTCAATGAATTCCTGTGTAATGAACCAATCATCGAAAAACGGCTTCATGTTGCGGATATGACTGCATATTTCCTGAATCTCCGCATTACAAAGCAGCAGATTATCTTCCGCCTGTTTGAGCTGTATTTCTACTGACTTGCTGCCGATAAACGGTTTAGCGTAGTGATATGGATTTATCGGCTTTACTGAATATCTGCGGTATACCATGCAGTCACGTGTGACAGATGTGCGGTATTTTCGGATATCCTTATCATCGTAGCAGCGCATAACTCTTCCGAGCAAAAAATCAAGGTAAGCCCTGATATACTTGTCATCGCAGCTTACGACCTGAGCCATGGAACCAATCATGACCGTCTGCTGGTCGCTGAACACCCTTTCAAGGTCAACGACGGAGTATTCGTACACGTCTATCTGCTTGCAGATACGTTTGTAAATATAGTATGCGTCCATAAAATATTCCGGCGAAACAATGATGTTCATTCTGTCGTTGGCAAGGATACCCTCTGCGGCGTTTTTCCATTCCTCGTCGGTAACTTCGATGAGGTCTGCAAGGAAATCGACCTTTATATCCTTTCCGTATTTTTCAGATAGTCCGCGCTGTATGGCGTTTTTCAGACTTCTGGCGTTTGACGGATAATCTTTTTGCTTGTTATGAAGCTTTGAAATCGTTTCTTCAAGCTGTGACTTTTCTTTGAGCTTTACAGATTTTTTTACTGAAAGATCGTCCAGGGAAGGTCTGACTTTCTGGCTGGCAGAGGAATAAAGCTCTTTAATGTCTGAAAAATGTTTGCTTGATGTATCACCGATAGATTTCTCTGAGAAAACTGAAATTCTTTTCAGCATTTTGCGAAGGCTTTCTATTTCAGCGGACGTTTCCTGTTCATAGATCTCTTCAAGTATCACGTCGCATCTTCCGACCCATTTCCCAGAATTTCGATTTACAGATGAAATGAATTTCTGTTCTTTTTCCTGTTCGTTTCCCATTTCTCTGATCTTAGAGCGCTTCCGCTCTTCAAGCAGTTCTTTTTGACTTTCGTTCAGAAATTGGTTTCTTTCGTTCTCCAGCCTGTCCTTTTCTGCGCCGAGTGATACTGCGGAAGCGGTCAGCTGCTCTTCCTGCTGTTTATATCCATTAATATTCTGGGAAAGCTTCTCAGCATGCTTTTCAGCGTTGGACAGCTTTTCTTCGGTGTACTGAAAATTGCCATAATCTATGAAGAACTGCTGAAGCTTTTTCCTTGCCCTGAGCTTTTGTACCTCGCTGTATTCGCCGCAGATTTTAGTCAGTGACTCGAGGCGCTTTTCCATGCGTTTTGCCTGCTGCTCGGTTTCCTGATAGCTGCGGATATCCTCCTGCATTCCATATGTATCGATATTCTTTTCGACATCGCATATGTTGGTGGTAATGAATTCCTCTATGTTGTTTATCGGTTCAAATGCTATCGCCTTGCGGAGCATGGAAAACAGTTTTGCTTCGTGGACGTTTGTGCGCCTGAGGACTCCGCTGTTGTAGTCTTTCACCGTATCGAACGACTGGAATTTCGACGCAGGATAATTCTGCCTGCACCACTTGATGAATGACGAACAGTCAACAGTTTTTCCGCCTTTAATGAACTGCTCTGATGGAAGCAGATCGTTAAGAATAAAGAACCGTTTCTTTTCATCGCCGCCGTCAGAGAACACGTCAGCGATAAATCCAATGCAGAAGTACTCGTTTTTTACGTCATCGTAAAACTCAACAACGATGTATGAACTGAAATCCTTGCCATCGCGGAGCGCCTTAACTCCGCTTGAAATATCGTCGCCGAGGGTGCCCACAAGATAGCTTCTTAATGTGCGCTCGGACTTTTTCCCAGCGGCGCGGTTAAAAAAGCTGCTCTTCGTTTCGCCCATGATAGCCACCTGGAGTGCGTCTATTATGGTGGATTTTCCGGCAGAGTTTGCTCCTGTAAGGAAGTTTATTTCACCGAGCGGAATTGTTTCATTCGTGAAGTAGTGCCAATTTATCAGCTGTATCCTCGTCGCTGTTTTCATTTTCTGCCTCCTTGTTTTCGTCCTGAAGTATCTCGCAGATTGCTTTGCACCTGTTGTTTGGAACTGCTAGCAGTATAGATGGCAGTACCTTTATCTGGCATTCCATATTTTCATATGAGTCGCCTATCCTGTAGATAATATTGTGATCCTCAAGCACTCTGAATGAATCCTTTAGTTCTTTCTGGGCTGGCTTTTTCTGTAGCACTGAAAGTTCGTTTATCATCTTTGCCAGCAGTTCGCCGACGGTTACTCCGACGACATATACGCTTATTCCGTTCATGCGACGTTCTTCAAACATAAGTCTCAGTGTTACTATTATCTGGGTGGTAAGTTTGTTGAGGGTAAGTCGGTTGTATTCTTCGGCATTGCTGACATATATGATTCCGAGAGTTCTGTCGTTATACAGTTTCCAGCCGCTAAGCGACAGGTACTCTTCGAGCTGAGAGAATTTTCTTTGTATAAACGAGTAGTCGCGTGAAGGTTTTCCTTCCGGTGTAGTCATGGGTATGTACGTTTTTGCCATAAGAAGTGCGCAGCACCTTGTAAATTCATCTTTTTCCCGCTGCGCCATATTTTCTATATCTGAAAGGCTCATTTGGTTTTCCTCCTTATGTAGGTTATCTGCGGTATTTCATATTCGCCCAGCCGGAAACTGTCTTCTGATATTTCAATATCATAGCTGCGGTTTTTGTTCCTGGAATATGCAACTGAGAGCAGTGTAAGGACGTAGGCGTCATCGTCCATTGACGATACTCCGGATATACTGACGCTGTCCTTATCCCCTAGAAGTCCCATTACAAACGAGTTGACCTTTTCTCTGCTGAAACGCTTGTTCAGCATCGCTTTTGCAGCTTGCTCCGCTTTTTCTCTGAATTTCTCGTCGTTGTCGGACATTATGAGTTCAGAGCGCCTTTCACGCGGCTTTCCTTTTTTTCGCTGATATAAGCTGTCCTGGCTGATATATCCGAGTTCGTATATACTGAACAGTCCCTGCGCCTTGTCCAGTTTATCTTCGCTCATTGACGAGTCTGAAAGTGAATGCAGCAGGTTTACAAGAGTTCCTTTTATTGTGCGGTCGGAGTTTATCAGGTAGTCTATTTTCTGTGTGGTGGAACGGGTGTATCTGTGATTGCGCTCGTCTATAGGGTCGATGTAGTCAGTTTCCAGAAGATCATATGTCGAGATGATATAGTAGATCTTGCTGCACAGCTCCTCTTGTATTTCGGCAGGTTCTCCTCCGTTAGTCTTTTGAAGATATCTTACCATAAGATCCATGGTATCCGGATATACAAGCCAGCTCTGTAATATGTTCTTTATAGGCAGTTTGTATTTGGGAACGGAATCCTTTACTTTAAGCGGCAGAAGGATTTTTTCAACTACGTCATTTTGGTATTTGCTGAAATGGTCCAGCAGCACCTGTTTTACACTTGCTTCATTCACCAGAAGCTGATTGTAGTATTTTATGTCGTGGAACACGGCTGTAAGACTTTCGACCAGCTGCTTTGTGCGTTTCTCTGCGTCCAAAAGCGCAGTGACCATCTCTTTCGGATCCTTGGTTTCATTGGAGGTTTTCAGCGAAGAATAAGTCGAATAAACATAGGCAAAGTTTTCAGTCCCGCTGGAATTTGTAAGGTCGTACAACGTCTGGATTATCTTGTAGCTGAAATGTGGGACTGAAACATATTCCTTAAAATCGTCCTCGTATTCCACTATGATCCAGCCGGTTTCTTTCAGCTTCCTGATGAGAAAATGCGCTTTTCCGGAAAGTCCTGTCTCGCTTTCTGATATATCTTCTTCGTCAAAGTCTGCTGAGTAGATTTCGTCCTCAAGCCGTGACTGAAGCATGAGCGAAAGTTCGTCTTTGGGAATTTTAAGATGCGTTTTGAATGCGTCCAGTACGACAAACAATGCATTGCTGTAAAGCAATTTATTCTTTGATGCAAGTATAGAAAATATATTTTCAGGGATATGATCATAAAGCGACATAACCTTACCTCTTTCTGCCAGATTCTACATTATAATTATACTACGGTATTTTGGAAATGTCAATATTGATATGCCTCTTAAATGGAACAAATTTTAATTATTGGCAGGGATCATTCAGCCAGTCGAAAACATCCAGCTCGGTTGGGACTTTTTTGAGTATATATGGTATTATAGAAACAAAGAAAAAGGAGAGAACTGGGAGCTTAGTAGTTTTTTCATATCGGACAGAAGTTCGGCAATTTCATCCGCTACGCTAACAGAATAACCAGTGCCGCTCGACAAACTATCGTATAGATAGATATCGACATATGATGCTTCCGCTCCGGTTCTGAGGCGATAACCAGTAACAAGTTCGGTGAATTCAACATCTTCATTTTACAAAAAACAAAAACATGATAGTGCCCCTTATTATTCAAATCAGCACAGCGAAATAGCCATTCCTTCCCATTGCGATCAGTGCCAGTGACGCACAAAGAAACAATTTCATTGCTATGTGCAGAGGACATAGCGTATTTATTTGTATCGGTCACCTCTAAAAAACTTGTTTGAGTGAAAATGTGTAAAGCACACTGACTGCTTCTTCTAACCTCCTCGTAAGGCATACAGCCTTACTTCGTCGGCTTTCATTGCATTCAGCGCACTCTACCCATTTTCCCTTTTCAAACCGGTTTTTAGAGGTTTCCATATAAATTATACCATGTTTTAAGTGTCAAATCAAGAGATTAAGCATAGTGCTTAAAAATATTGTCTATTAAAATAATAGTAAATCTGGAAGACTTCACAATTTAATGTAATCTTAGTTTGAGTTGCTTTATAACAAGATGCTGATAATAATTGCAAGACAAACGTACTGCTCCTCAGAACAGCACCTTTTGCATTTTAACAATGGGAGTATAGTCTGACTACTTTTTCATAAACCGCAGGCTTAACCTTAGCACTCCCCCTCTCATAATTCATGAGCGTATGCCGTGAGATCCCGACCAGTTCCGCAGCCTGCCGTATCGTCAGCCCGGCACGAAGCCGCAGCACCCTGAGCCGCTTGCCGTCGGTGAGTTCCTCAGTATCACAGGCGCACAGCAGGGAATCCTCCGGCTTCTTAGCTCAGACCACCCTCACAGAACCGCACCAGAATGCGAAATCTGCGCAAGAGTAATAATATGGAAATATTTCCGCAGATGGCATATAGATAACCAGATAAAAATGCACTTCCGTAAGATAAAGCACCAGCTGACGGAGGTGTACATAAACGAGCCGCTGGAAACAGACAGCGAGGGAAACACGCTGACGATAGCTGACATACTGTCGAGCGGCGTGAATATTGAGGAGGAAACGGAGCTCAGAATTAATTCGCAGAAGCTGTACAGATACATTGATGAGGAGCTTGACGAGCGGGAAAAGGAGATAATCTGCAAACGGTACGGTATACGGGACGGCAGGGGATTCGTCTGCGAAGCGATGACCCAGCGAGAGATAGCGAAGCAGCTCAAAATCTCGCGGAGCTATATTTCGCGGATAGAGAAAAAGGCGCTGGAGAAGCTGCGGAAGCGGTTTGAGGAGGGGTAAAAATACATCGTCTTATTACAGATAAGCTTGTCAGGTACATTTCCGTTGACACCTTTTTCGCTCACATAAGATTTTTAGAGGTGACCTTATGTGGTTGACTATAGCGGCCGGGTGTGGTATACTTTTTATTGTGGCGTCGCTTTTGAACGTCACGTATTTATTCCAGAAAGACTAAAGTCCAGCTTGATATCCGGCTATCCGGAAAAGGGCGCGGACTGCCCGTGGTGACAAAAATGATAGATAAAATGCTTATTCGTGGAGCCAGAGTCCACAATCTGAAAAACATCAATGTAGATATTCCGCTGAACAAAATCGTCGGCGTTGCCGGGGTTTCCGGTTCCGGAAAATCTTCGCTGGCGCTGGGGGTGTTGTATGCCGAGGGCTCCCGGCGATATCTGGAGGCGCTCTCTACCTACACGCGCCGTCGTATGACTCAGGCTTCCAAAGCAAGCGTTGACGAGGTTTTGTATATTCCCGCTGCGCTGGCGCTCCATCAGCGCCCCGGTGTACCGGGAATACGCAGTACGTTCGGTACCGGTACTGAACTCCTGAACAGCCTGCGGCTGATGTATTCACGGCTCGCAAGTCACCGCTGCCCAAATGGGCATTATATAAAGCCGTCTCTGTTTGTCGCTGCCGGAAAGGAACTGGTCTGCCCGGAATGCGGTGAGCATTTTTATGCGCCGTCTGCTGAAGAACTTGCATTCAATTCCCAGGGAGCATGCCAGAAATGCGGTGGCACTGGAAGCATCCGTACTGTGGACATGGAGTCCCTGGTGCCGGACGAGTCCCTGAGTATCGATGAGGGCGCAGTCGCGCCGTGGAACAGCCTGATGTGGTCGCTGATGACTGACGTCTGCCGTGAAATGGGTGTGCGCACTGATGTTCCATTCCGGGAACTGACCGAGCGGGAAAAGGAAATCGTCTACCATGGTTCTGCCGAGAAAAAGCGTATCTTTTATCACGCCAAGAACTCCAATCAGGCTGGGGAGCTGGATTTTACCTACTATAACGCAGTTTACACTGTGGAAAACGCTCTTTCCAAGGTCAAGGACGAAAAGGGCATGAAGCGTGTGGAAAAATTCCTGAAGGAGGATATCTGTCCTGAGTGCCACGGAACGCGGCTGTCAGCTGCCGCACGCGCACCGAAGCTTCGCGGAATATCGCTGGACGAAGCCTGCACAATGACTCTATCCGAATTGGTGGACTGGGTTCGCGGAGTTCCGGAAAGCCTGCCTGACGAAATGCGTCCGATGGCAGAGAGTATCTGCGAATCATTTGAGAGCACGGCAAAACGGCTTATGGACTTAGGTCTGGGCTATCTGACCCTCGACCGCTCTGCTGCTACACTGTCTACCGGAGAGCGCCAGAGAATGCAGCTTGCCCGTGCCGTACGCAACCGCACTACGGGGGTGCTTTATGTGCTAGATGAGCCGTCCATCGGTCTGCACCCCTCTAACATCGTGGGACTTACCGGAGTTATGCATGACCTTGTTGCGGATGGAAATTCCGTAATTTTAGTTGACCACGATACTCAGATACTGAAAGAAGCCGACTGGATAGTTGAAATGGGTCCGGAATCCGGTGCAAATGGCGGCTACGTCATCGCGGAAGGAACGATACCGACAATTATAGATAATCCCTCCTCCCGGATAGGACCGTTTCTTTCCGGAAGGGCAGAAACAAAGCGTTCGCATACGTCGGCGGAGGAGTTGTTTTCTTACGGCGCTATCCAGCTTTCCACCGCGCGGATACATACCGTGAAACCGCTCGATGTGAGCTTTCCTAAAGGGCGGCTGACGGTCGTCACGGGCGTTTCCGGTTCCGGAAAGACGACTATGGTGCTTGAAAGTCTTGTCCCGGCATTGGGAGCGAAAATCGAGGGCAGGGTGCTTCCGGCTCATATCAGGGGTATTACTGCGGAGGGAATACAACATATCAAGCTCATCGACGCCACGCCCATCGGTATAAACGTCCGTTCCACCGTAGCTACTTACGCAGGCGTACATGATGAAATGCGCAAGATGTATGCAAAATCAGCGGACGCAAAGGTAAAGGGATATAAAGCGAGCGATTTTTCCTATAACACCGGCTCCCTGCGCTGCCCCGGCTGCGACGGCACAGGAGTAGTCAGCCTTGACGTGCAGTTCCTGCCTGATGTCAATATTCCCTGTCCAGACTGCCGTGGCTCCCGGTACGCAAGGGACGCCCGTGATGTGAAGTTGACGAATAAGGTCGGGCAGTCCGCTTCGCTGCCGGAACTTATGGATATGGATATAAATTCCGCGATAGAGTTCTGCAAGGAAATGAAAACCGTCAGTCAGAAGCTGAACATTCTCCGCCAGCTGGGACTTGGATATCTCACTCTCGGTGAGGAAACTCCCAGCCTTTCCGGTGGCGAAGCGCAGCGCCTGAAGCTTGCGAGTGAGATCGGCAAAACGCAGACGGATTCCGTGTTCATCTTTGACGAGCCATCTATCGGGCTGCACCCACTGGACGTGCAGGTGCTTCTCGGCGTTTTTGAGGCGCTGATAAGCAACGGCGCGACCGTCGTTGTCATTGAGCACGACCTTGATGTTATCCGCAATGCGGACTATGTTATCGACATGGGACCCGGGGGCGGTGAAAGCGGAGGGACGATCGTTGCGACCGGAACCCCGCAGGAAATAAAGAGCAATGAAAACAGCATTACCGGACGGTACCTCTGAGCGGATTTCCGCAATAATAAATGCGGTAGCCTGTCTGCTGGAATTCTCTGTCATCCTCCGGGACTGCAAGCAGCCCGTCCCATAGTCCCTTACCGGGTCTAAGTCCGGGAGCGGGGCTGTCCGACATGATATTCCGCAGGAACTTTATTCGTTTGCAGCTTTCTTCTTGGAGATTACCACCGTGCGGCTACCAGATGTGCCCGGGCGGTGAGGTAGACAACACGCCGTTACCGTCGAAAAATCCATGTACTGTCTTGCTTTCCGTGCCGGTTATTTCTGCATAGATACTGCGCTCCGTGAACGGGTTTTCATCGGAAATCGCCATCGAATGCAGTTTTTGAGTAAGCAAGCGCCGACGGCTGAGGTAAAGGTATCGCCTCAGAAACGGCGGCATAAAATACACGTCGAATATCTATACTCTCATTGAAACCGCGGACGATATCGTGAAGCGTATGCAGACGCCCGATATGTGGTTGTGAAACTATGCCCTCGGTGCAGATATCGACCTTAATTGAAATGCCTGATGACGGCTACGTTGGACTGTTCGGCTTGAACGGCGTTATTATCGCCGACATTTTCGTTGAAAACCAACTATAAAACTATCAGCGCTGACGACTGGCAGGAATACACCCTCATCAGCGACGAGAACGAGTTTATTACGATAACCCCCGCAAATGCGGGAGCGTCTGAGGGATATATAATCCCGCCAAAGTCCGAAACGACCGTTCACTCGGTTGTTTCGGACTTTTTTTCTGCGTCGGACGAAATCTGCCCGACACCGTTAAAGTAAACCTCAATGTCCTGTCGGCGTTTACCGTCAACCTTAACGGCTTGATGAACGGTCACTTTGTCGATGAACTCGTTGAGGATTTGCGGTGTAAGTTCAGTGATTTGCGAGTATTTCCTTACCAAGTCGATAAACTTTGTCGTATCCGTTTTCTTAGCTTCAAGAGCCACCAGCTCCTTTTGAGCCACTTTCAAGGCGGCGCTCTGTTCTTCCTGCTCTGCTATGTACTTTGCCGAGAGCTTTGTGAACATTTCAGCGGTTATTTGCCCTGCAACCTTGTCCTCATATAGCTGAGAGATTATGCTGTCGATTTGTTCAATGCGCCGTTTAGCCGCGTCAGCAGTTTTCTTTAGCGAGTTTGTCTGTTTCAACTGTTCAGCTGTTCCTCGTTCCATGATCTGGCGAACGAATTCGTCCTCGTATTCTGAAACAAACTTCATTACATCATTTATCTGACGTATCAGAATCTGCTCCACAACGTCCGCCCTAATGTGATGTCCCGTGCATGAATGTGTACGCTTACGGTAGCCAGAACAGCAATAGTATTCAGCCTGCTCGGGCGGCTTAACGTAGTACAGTTTCCTCCCACAGTCAGCACAGAAAAGATGCCCCGACAAAACCGGTATCTGGTGGTTATGCTTTACATTACGCCGTCGTCCTTGCCGGATCTTCTGAACTAGCTCCCAAGTTTCACGTTCGATTATCGCCTCATGAGTGTTCGGGACTATTTGCCATTCCTCCGGTGATAAATCAATACGTTTCTTGATTTTGAAAGATTTCTTTGTCGTTTTGCCGTTCACCGTATCGCCAGCATAGCAGCGATTTGTAAGAATTCGAGAAACCGTATCGCTGTTCCAAAAGTATTTTGTTTCCTCATTGAAATTACGATTAACGATTCCGTTGACAGACTTGTAAACCGTTGGAATTAAAACTTTTCTCGCACAAAGAATATTTGCTATCTGGTTCATTTTCAGCCCTTGTAAACAAAGCTGAAATATTTCACGAACGACATCGGCGGATTCTTCGTCAATTATCCATTGCTTTGGATTATCGGGATTCTTGATATAACCGTAAGGCACATTTGAAGTAAGATGTTCGCCAGCCCGTGCCCTTGCCCGATTGACCGCCTTGATTTTCTTGCTTGTGTCTTTCGCATACCATTCGTTCATGATATTCTTGAACGGAATAAAGTCGTTGTCGCCGTTTGCACTGTCATAGCTGTCGTTAATTGCGATGAAACGGACATTATTCTGCGGAAATAATATTTCCGTGTACATACCCACTTGAATGTAATCTCTTCCGAAACGGCTCATATCCTTGACTATAACCGTTTTGACCTCGCCATTCTGAACATCGTTCAGCATAGCCTTGAAACCGTCGCGCTCAAATGTCGTTCCGGATATTCCGTCATCAACGTAAAATCTGGTGTTGAAAAAGCCTTTTTCGTCAGCATATTGTGTAAGCAGTTTCTTCTGATTTTCAATCGAGAGGCTCTCGCCCTCGTTATCATCATCGCAGCTAAGCCGGCAATAGAGTGCGGTGACTGCACCACTTTCGGTTATTGCGCTGTTCAAGTTCATAAATGTCCTCCTCCCGCCGCTTGAACAAACGCAGACCTTACCTTATTTATATTATAACATGGCTGGGAGGGTTTGTTCATAGATTTTCTAACTTTTTTGCTTTAAAGTGCCGAAAAGAATTTTTTTAACCGTTTTCTTTACAAATTCTGGTGAAACGTTCTTGGCATTGGTTTTCACAACGTATGCGGTGTTGCCAATAACGACTTCCTCCATGCTCATTTCGCTGTTTGGCTTACAAATTTCCATTGAAAGCTCCTTTCTCGCTTATAATTTACTTACATAAACCAATGTCGTTACCATTGGCTTATGTAAGCAGACTACAATCTAAAACAGGTCGGACATTCCGTTTTCTGCGTACAGTCCGACCTATTTTTCTGACTATATTTCTCAAAGCAAACTGCGAGTAGTTACGCATTCGCACATAGGACTCTCACCTCTGCCCATTCCTGTGGGCGAATAACCCTGCGGGTTACTCTGCCGTCACCGGAAGTATCATTATATTGCAGGCTGCAAATGCGCTCGTTCCTTTAAGGACGCCCTATGCGTTTAGGGCGCCTGCGAACCGTCGGCAGGTGACATGGGATCTTTTATTCTCGCGCAAAAAATAGGTGGTCACGGATAATGAGATACCGCGTCAGATCGATAGCAGGAATGTCTTGGCGCTTGTCTGTCAGAAACAGCACAGCACTGCAACTTATGTGTCTGCTTTGCTATTCAGTTTTCAATGAGCTTTCACAAGCATTCATGCCTGTACTTTAATAATATCATAAATCCGCTCTGAGAAATCCCGATTATCAGGAATGGGGTTTCGTATTACAGTAATTTTATAACATTTCAAAGTTTTATTTTGTTTCGCGGGTGCTTTACAGATAAAATTTCCTTCTGCTTTGCCATGGCAACATGAGTGTAGATCTGTGTTGTAGTAATGGAGCTATGCCCGAGTATTCTTTGAATATAACGGATATCCACGTCCTCTTCAAGTAGTAAGGTTGCAAATGAATGCCTGAACATATGCGGAGTAATGTGGCGTTCGTACCCAATGGACGTAACGTAGCGGTTTATCATTGTTCGTACCGACTGCTCAGACAGGCGATGTTTCAGCTTATTAACAAAGAAAAATCCCGCGCAGGAAATATCGTCTTGAAAAGCGGCAAAATAGTTGCTGAGCGCTTTCAGAACATCTGGGTTTTCAATCTGGATTATTCGTTCTTTTGAGCCTTTGCCGAAAATTTTCAGTGTATGGTTTTCCAGGTCTATTGCGTCGGGGGTAAGGGTGCATATTTCTGATACTCTAGCTCCGGTAGCAAAAAGAGTTTCAAGCACGGCAACATCGCGGAGGGTGCATTTTCTAGAATATTCAGTCCGACAGCGCTTCATTGAGCCGTATGCCGAAGCTAGAATTGCACTGATTATATTGAACGGGATCGTTTTAGGAAGCATTATAGGTTCGCGAAACGACGTGTCGATTTTATCGAATGGGTTTCTGTCTATGATGTCCTGCACCATAAGGTAATGTGTGAACGCTTTCAGCGCAGCAATTTTCCGCTTTGCCGTTTTGGGTTTGAACTGCTTATGAAGTTGAGTTATGTACTTCTTGATATGCTCACGGTCATATTTGTTCTGGGTGAATTCAGCAAATTGCTGAAGGTCTATCTGGTACGCTTTTGTTGTTTTGGGGCTAAGGGTTTTCTGATCAATACAGTATGCGAGATATGTGCTGATAGCTTCTTGTAGAATCATGGTTTTTCTCCTTTTGTTTTTATATCAACATTATACCCTTTCATAAATTGTTTGTCGAATTGCACATATTCAAAATGTCAGTTTGTGCATAATGACGTATTTTGGGTGTTAATATTGAAATTACACTGGGTTAGGAGTATAATGATTGTATAAGGTTATAAGCAGATAATATTAAATTATCGGAGGTAGACAAATGGACATAGTAGTATTTAAATCCACAATGAATGATGCGGTATGCGATTTTCTTTTAAAAGCATTTAATGAAAACAGAAGAAAAATAGATTTTAAAACTAAAGACTCGGATTTGTTAGACATTCAATCAAACTATCAGGAAAATGGAGAATTCTGGTGTGCAATTGATTGGAAAGGCGATATAATTGGTACAATTGGGCTTCGAAAATTATCAGATTGCTATGAAATAAGAAGATTTTTTGTTAATAAGAAAAACCAGGGCAAGAACATTGGGACAGAATTACTTAATACATTAATAGAATATGCAATAAGTATAAATGCACAAAATCTGAGAGCTGCTGTAATGATTGAAGGAAAAATAGTACAAAGTATGCTATTAAAATACGGTTTTTGTTATACCAAAAGGTATAACGAAAGCTCAGCAGATTTATTTATGGAGCTTGAACTAACGTCAAGCTTTATATATAGATTTCGTCTGAACAATATAAGAAAATCAAATCAAATTTCACTAATACTTAATCCAACTGAAAATATACCTTGTCACGAAATCGATACATCCTTTATTGAAGGGCTTTACGTCAGCGAACGCTTTAAAGATCTCAATGATAAAATTATATTTGCAGGCAGGAATGACTACATACGTTTTTGCGAGTACGTTAAAGAAATATGGAAGAAAAAACTAAATGCCTCTGATGCAGATCTAAAAACGCTGTCAGGATTAAATGCTCACTTGGTGCTATTTTTATGCATCATGAAAGCCAATGAGAGTGTTCTTATACTTCCGGAAATATGTGGCGGACATTTCGCTACACAAAAAATACTGGAGAGTTTCGGTGCAAACGTTTATTCTATGATATCTGATTGTTCTGATTTAAAAGTCGATAAAGAAAAAACTCTAGACCTTATTCATAAGATTAACCCTACTTATATATTTGTGGACAGGAGCGAAGGATTAAATTATGAAGATTTTTCTTGGATAGGAAGTGTAAAAAACTCATACAAGATTTTTGACGCATCCCAATATTTTACCCAAATTATAACAAATGATTACCCATCACCTTTTGAATGGGGCTTTGACATGATTGTATCAACACTGCATAAAAATTATCCTGGTCCGCAGAAAGGAATAATTGCGGTACAAGATAAAAATAGTACTGTATGGCGAAGATATTTGGAAAATGCTAAAACGTATATTTCTAATACGCACCCCGTGGATATTGTGAACTCGGTTATTCCGCTCTTGGATGAAAAAGCATTTATCAATTATTCAAAAACATGTATTGAATGCGCAAGCATTCTTGATCAAGAATTAAAAAAACGCGGGGTAACAGTAATTTCTAGGAGGATGACAGAACCCTCAACATTACATATATGGATTCAGTGTGATACCAAGGCTGAGAGTTATGAATACTATCTCAAATTAGAAAAGCTGCACCTTTTGACTAATTACCGTATGCTGCCATATGATATGGGATTTGGATTAAGAATCGGAATAAGTGCGGCAGTAAGACAAGGATTATTGCCAAAGCACATTCCCTCTCTTGCGGATATTATGGCGTACGCATATCACAATCCTCTCGACGCTTCAGTAACCAAAAAAGCAGCAAAACTAATTCGGCTTATCAAAGGTTAATTATATGATTGTTTGAATTTTTAAGCCTTTCCCTTATGTTGTGTAAAAACAAGATGTTAACGGAAGATAGGAAATAGCAAGTCCAGATAGTCAAAAAGTGTGTATGCAGTTGTGCTCAAGGACGCTATTTCTTATCAGTCTAATGCGACAGATGGCAATGATAACAATCAAAACATAAACGATCCTGTGATCAAGTTATTGTAAGATAATTGGATAAAGCTTTATTACTGTCAACACCTCAGGAAGTAATTCCATTTTCGGCAATTGGGCGGATATCTGTTTTTCTCTTTCCAAAAAAGGATATTTCTCAACAAGATTATTGATCTTATCGAATTCCTTTTGGCATTGTTTTTTATTTCTCCAATTAGTAAGTATATTAAAAAGAGAAAGCAAAAAGTCCAGTCTTGCTGTGCCGTAATAATTTTTGAACTCGGTGTAACAAGCATAGGCTTTATTATAGCATTCTTTAATTTGTTTTTTTGTGTCGGCACTAAAAGATAATCCTTTGTCATTACTTAGGTTTTCTGGTTTGATTATCAAGCGTTTCATGTCCAAAGTGTTAGCATAAGCAACAAAAACATCAATTTTCTGCCAGGATGCCATGCTCTTAAATTCATGAATTTTATCCCTTATCTCTTCATTATTGAAATCAGAACATGCCATTTTTAGATCGCATTTTTTTAATTGGGCAGCCATAAGAGATTTTTTATCCCCATATCCAGATTTTAAAGCCATATTGTAATACTCGACAGCCTGCATAATAAGATCACTGCATTCTTCATGCTGAAAAATCTTTTTGGGAATTTCAATATAATGAATACTATTAGCATTTATGTAAAGATTCTCATAATATACTTTTTTATTATTGTTGCTGCCTAGAAATGACAGAAACGATTTCTTTATCTCATAAGGGCATGGAGTCCCCAGTATATAAAAACTGCGTATGCAGTCTGTGTAACAGCGCTGAATTATCTCCCTGCATACTCTTTCATTCTTATATGCAGATAAAGCACTGATAATAGATAAAAAAGAAAATTTAAGCTTTTCTCTTGACAGTTCTTTAAAGTCACCTTGTTCGGTCCTAATATGAAGCTTCCAATATTTTGCACACTCCGAGAAATAACCGCCGCTTTTTTCAAGATCTGTTAGATAGGCATTTATTCTGTTAATAACGTCCACATTACAACTTCCATGACATGATTCAATTATACCAAGCATGAGCAAATTTCTTTCCTTGGGGTCATTAGAGTTTGATATCAATTGGTCATATATTCTGAAAGCTTCGTCATGTTTCCCCATATGAAATTTCAAAACTGCCTGCTGATATTTGAACAGTTCTATCTTTTCTTCAGACTGTTTTCTTAGAAGCTGATCCATGAAGATATAGTTTCCAGAATCGCACGCTTCCCCAAATACTTTTTCAATTTTATCGGATTGCTGCGCTTTTATTGAGTCAATAGAACTATGTACAATAAAACTCCACTTACATAAAGGGTCGATTTTTTCTTCATTTAGCAGTATAATCTTGTTTAAAAAAGCGGAGCTTACATTCAATTCCTTTTCCGGGATCATGCAAGTGCAATAAATATATTTTTTATGCGTTAACAAGCAATGAAACCAGCCATAGCTGTGAAACTCTTTTAAACATCTCATCACAAATCTTTTCTCTAACCCCATTAAATTCCACGTGATCTCAAGATCAACCAAAGAATACACTTCACATAAAATGTACAACACTGTAAGCATCTCCATTTTCTTGCAGCTTAATTCTTTTATTCTTTCAGCACCTTCTTCGTATGGAACACTACATTTAAAATCGAATAGATGATCTGTATTTTCATCAGATAGTGTGTTGGATAGGTTACTGTTATATAAAATAATAAAACTGGTATTACAGCTTTTGAGTCTAGTGGAATGATCACTTATAAAAGATTCCCCCATCTCTTCGGTGTCATCTAAAAAAACTATATTTTTCTTTATCTTATCTCTATTAGATATGCGAAATAAATCTTCTATTTCATTTTTTCTTGTCAAACAGCTGATATATATTATCTCTTTTTTTGAATTAAATACAGGCCTATCAGAATAGCTAAAAATGTTCTCAACCAAGTTTAACGCAGCAGTCGTTTTACCAGTTCCTTTATCACCGTGTGCTATAATGTAAAAGAAATCAGCTCCTATATTATTGGTTATTTGAGATATAAATTCCTCCTGCTTATTATTTAGTAAAATGTTATTCTTAGAATAATGCAAATATATTTTTTGAGCTAAAAAGATAGCAAATGCTCTATGACTTTTTATTGAGCGCAAGAAATCTATTGCCGAAAACGAACTCAACAACCCCAGAACTATTGTAAGAATACTTATATTATCATCTTTTGAAATTACTATTGACACTACTGTTAGAATAACAAATAATGCTATGCCCAAAATTGATATTATTACAGATAGAAGTTTTACCTTTTTTGGTATTATTTCTATTTTATCTATTATCATGAATTACTACCTCCGATAATTTAATATTATCTGCTGTTATAAAAAAGCCATATACTTATGAAAACATAGCCCTCTGTGAGTGTTTTTCCGTACTCACAGAGGGCTTTATTGTTTCACGCAATATTAATCTCCCCATATATCTATATAGCAAAAAAGTTAATTTTCACCATCTCGTATCGACTTGAGTCATTAAATTGGAGTTTAAGAAGCAAAAAGTATCAGAATCTAATCAATTGTCTTTCCTTATGCGCCTAGTTAATCTAACGTAGCTACTGAGAAATCAGCACAAACTATGTTACTTCTATAGCTTTAATCAGCATCTTAAAATGTTTCGTTTCATCAAGAACTTCTAAATGTCCTTTGCTTTCTCCTGGTAAGATTTCTCATGTTAAAATTGCTATTAATTTCTAAAAACCAAGTTGCTTATAACCATACAATATTATTTATAAGTTATTTTTTTTCAAAAAGATTTCACCAAATAGAATAATCTATGATTTAATATATAATGAAATACAAAATAAAGGGCGATTTGGAGATAAGACAAAATGCTTCTTACATAATAACAACTTTCTTTCGCAAATTATTCCCTTTTGCGAAAGGGCAAATCGGCTGAAAAACGCAATTCTAAAGCCAAAATTCACTCAATTACTATTACAGACAGCAAATTTGAACCGTAAAATGGGCAGAACTGAAAAGAAAAATCCACCTTACAGCCGTATTTACCGTCAAAAATGTTGTCAGAACCGGGGGTTATACAATGGCTAGACGCGGTGAGAATATCTACAAAAGAAAAGACGGTCGCTGGGAAGGACGCTATAAAAGCGGAGTTAGGGCTGACGGAACAGCAAGATACTCCTCAATTTACGGGAAAACCTATGCCGAGGTTAAGGGGAAATTATCGGAGAAACGTTCTAAAAACGATGTTTCGTCTATTCCGAAGAATCTGACGGTTAACAATCTTTTTTTGTTGTGGTTTGCGGACATTCGGCTAAAAGTAAAAGAATCAACTTATATGAACTATCAGATGAAATATGAAAAACACATCAGCTCATCGCTTGGAAAAACACCTTATGAAAAGCTGACGGTCGAAAAACTTAATGACTTTGTGCATTCAAAGCTGGCAAGCGGACTTTCTGCTAAATATACCGCTGATATTGCAGCGGTAATCAAATCAGCGTGCCGCTTTGCCAGAAAACGTTTTGGTTATGAGGATAAATCAACATTTATGGCAACGCCCAAAGGCAAGGCAAAAGAAAAAGAGCTGCTCGATAAAGCGGAGCAGGCTCGGCTTAACAATTATCTTATTTCTAACCCGACATCATCAAATGTCGGTATTTTACTATCAGCGGCTACTGGTATCCGTATAGGGGAGCTTTGTGCGCTGAAATGGGAAAACATCAACCTTGAAAAAAGAATTCTGACCGTCAGGAACACGGTTCAGAGAATTAAGAATATTGACGGAAATACAGCCACAAAGCTGGTGGTGACTTCGCCTAAGAGCAGCTCGTCTGTTCGGGAAATCCCGCTGCCGGAGTTCATTATACCTTATTTGAGGAATCATAGAACCGGTAGCAACTGCTATCTTCTTTCGGGAACACAGGGCATTATCGAGCCTAGAGTAATGCAGTATCGCTTTAAGCGGATCCTTGCTGAACTTCACCTGTCGGACGTGTCTTTTCATTCGCTGCGTCACCTGTTCGCCACGAACTGCATAGCAATAGGAGTTGACGTAAAGTCGCTGTCTGAAATATTAGGACACAGCAACGTACAAATCACGCTTAATCGCTATGTTCATTCATCAATGGAGCAAAAAGCCGAGTATATGAAGTCGGTTTCGGAGCTGTTCTCGGTGGCTTAAAAGATTATTTGCCGTCATTTTTCTCGTCAGGAAAACAAAAAATTCCGCTTGATTATGCGGAATACGGTCTTATTATCGCAAAAGGGAATAATTTGCGAAAGGGCTGTGTATATAGCATTCTCATGCTTGCAGGCGATTATTCTCATTATTTGAGAGGGACATAGCCATTTACCATACCGTCGATGACGGCTTTCCCATCAGGCGGAAGATTTCTGTACAGATCCAGCAGCTTTTGTTCAGAAATGTGAAGATTAACGCCGGAGCCGCCGACTGTCCTGTCCGAAAAGCGCAGTATGTAATCAATGGATACACTATAAAAGCTGGCAAATACCCTCAACACATCACATGGAATATTCTCGCCGTTCTCATAGGCTGATATCCTCGAAAGAGAAAGGTTCAGCCTATAAGCTACCGCTGTCTGCGTCAGGTTGCGGCTCTTACGCAATTCATAAAGTCTGTTAGCCCTCTCTTTCAAAACATCACCCCCTATGGTTATATTATAGCAGGGTTTAACAGACTTTTCTCTCGAATTCAGGAAATCGGTTTTCGTTTTTCAGTAATTATATCCGATATAACAATAAATTTAACATATATCATTAGCTTAACCTGTTTTTATATTTTTCAAACGAAATACCATATTTCTCGAAAATATACTGTGCATTACGAGAGAAATCAGGTTTTCCCAGTGTAATTTTATATGTTGGCTTGCCACTATCATCACATTCTGCCGTGAGTGTCCCCAAGCGACTTGGGGGATTATCCATATTAATTTTATTTGGAATTTCCGTCATTTCTAAAATGTGTGTTGTATAAAGCAGACTGCACCCTATGTCAGCAAAAATCTTCAGAAGTTCCTCTGCAATAATCAAGCTGTCGTAAGGATTGGTTGAGGACAGGCTTTCGTTTAGCAACACAAGGCTGTATTCATCGGCATTCTCTATTGTCCGTTTTAGTTCCCGGCACTCCTCGGTGAAACGGCTAGTGTCTATTCCGACCTTTTCCTCAAGCGGATAATGTGAGAAGATATAGGAGCAGGGGGAAATCTCCGCCTCACTTGCACAAACATAAAGTCCTGCCTGTGCCAGTATTCTGTTGACGGCAGCAGAACGAATAAATGTTGTTTTTCCACCATTGTTGGTGCCTGTGATAAGGAAAATCCTTGCATTATCATCAAGGCTGCAATCATTTGTTAGTATAGCTCTTGTTTCATCACCACGATAAATCATCGCTGCAGTCTTGTTTGATAAAACAGGGTCGTACATATCACGACATATAAATCGGCGTTTTTCCTTTGAAACGATTTGGGGGCGGCAGACAGGCAGACCAATCTTGGCAGTGCGTTCGGAAAGTTCTTTTGCACCCACATAAAAATCGATCTGTGGTGACAATCTCACAAGGAAATCCGTACATTCCACATAACATTTATTAATTGCAGAGTTTGCACGGCGAACATAGTCACCGCTCAGGCTGTCAAGCTCGGAAAACAGCTTTTTGTCAACCTCGACGACTTGACCATCTTTGTATTTCCGAATATAAATTTCAGACAGCGGCTCTGCTTTTTTATCCTTTCTGAACAGTCGTTCAAACATACTTTTCCGGCGTATCGGCTCGTCGGAAACTGACAGCAGCATTACCTCTGCCGGACGCATAAGCTTATCCATATTTATGCCAATAGTTACGCTTTTTATATCATTGGCAAGCGAAGATTTCAACTCTTTAATTTCACTTGTGATTTTATTGAAATCATCGGAATTGTAATTACTCTCGATCTCTTGCAGAACTTTTTTAACGCCTGCCGATTTAATTCTGTCGCCGTATTCCACTGCAAATTGGTGACACTTTTCCATACATTCCACAAACGCTTCCATTTGTGAAATGTTGTCATTCAATTCAAAAAACGATTGGGTTGAACCTGTTTTTGCAAACACTGACATTGAACCCTCGTAAATCGTATGAATGCTATTGTATAAAAGAGTTTCAAGATGGGGGACATTAATAAAATCCTCAAGAATATCCTGGCGCCATTTGATTACGCTTTCGTCTGTTACAAGCTCCACAAGCACTTTTAATGCAAAGTCGGTGTTATACGGACAAATCAACTTTGCAATATATTTCAGTTCAAGGCTTTCGATGGCTTTCTCGCCGAGTATTCTACCGTTTGGTTCATAATTTTCGGGATATAATAGGTTAATCATAGTATGCTCCTTTTAGAAATGATGGTTTATCTATTTAACCAAAACTCCATCTGAAATTTCAATTGTTCGTTCGCAGCGGGCGGCAATTTCAGGGTTGTGAGTTACTATTACTATGGTGCGCTTTTCAGTTTTGTTTAGTTGCAATAGAAGCTCCATAACATCATCCCCTGTCTTTTGGTCAAGATTTCCTGTCGGCTCGTCGCAAAGTAATACGTCTGGATTATTTATCAGCGCACGGGCAATAGCCGCCCTCTGCTGCTGACCTCCTGAAAGCTGCGAGGGATAATGCTTCATCCTGTCGGTCAGCCCTAGCCGTTCCACTAAAGCCGATATATCAGCGGATTTGTTTTTTGCAAGCTGCGCGGGTAGCATTATATTCTCCTCAGCGGTTAGTTCGGGAAGCAAATCGTAAAACTGGAACACAAAGCCTATTTTGCGAAGTCTGAAATCCGCAAGTGCCGGCTCACCAAGCTTCGTTATGTCAACATTGTTATATAATACCCTGCCGCTGGTTTCACTGTCAAGACCGCCAAGCAGGTTAAGCAGCGTGGATTTTCCACTTCCGCTTTTTCCGACAATTGCAACAAACTCGCCGTCTTCTATTGTCAGATCAACATTACAAAGTGCATTTACAGCACCCTCGCCAGTGCCGTAAGTTTTACACAGATTTTCGGCTACTATCATGTTCTCGTCCTCCCTATATTCAGATCGCCTGCAATATTTTCGTTGAATTTTTTCAGCGCAGCCGCAGAAAGAATAAATGTAACAACGCAGATTATTGCAAATAATATCAGCGTCGGTATCTCCGCATTCACCTGCCACATGATGTTATCTAGGAACAGAGTGCTGCGTAGTGTATCCGTAAGCTCGGGTGTACCAATTTCACCCTGATATATTGCGCATAACATATCATATCCTCGTTCCATGAGTAATTGCATTATTTTCACAAGGACATACGCAATCGAGGAGGATATCACAGGAATTTTCACGCTATCGAGGAATATACGCCTGCGAAGCTCCAACAGCGACATTCCGAGCGCTCTGTAAACAGAAAGTTGGTACGCTTTCTGTCGGATTTTAAGCCCTATTCCGTTAAAGTACGCGGCAAATCCAAGCAGTGACATCACCAGTAAAATTAGTGCGGCACTTGAAAATTTCGCAGCCCTGTCGATAAAAGTGTTCCATTTTTCTTCGGAAAGAGACATGACCCTCATTTCCGCCGACAGAGGAAATATGCCGCCGTCGAGTTTTTCAAAGGAATATACCTCGGTGTAGGCTCCCGTCAGTCCCAGAGCTTCCAAACCAGCTGCGGTGGTAAGAAAATTGCACGGAAAATCGCTTTTTACTGCGTTCTTTCTGAGCGCTCCGAGTGACGGTGTCAGTTTTATGACTGCGCCGATTTTTGCTTTTACCTCTTTTATCTCACCAAGTCCGTAGCCATTTTCGCCAGAGAAAGCGGAGTATATCGTCACTGTACTGCCAACTTCAAACGGCGGCTCATTCGTCTGGTATATCAGCAGAATTTCTTTCCCACTGTTCAGAGCCTCGGCGCTGATCTTGCCGCTTGTCACATAATCATTAAGCTCGTTTATTATGTACGGTACGGTAAGCTTTGTCGGAATGCGGTACATATTTTCTGAGCCCAGATTCCCCTCGGCGAAGAAATCCTTATAACTTTCATCCGCAAAGTCAATAAATGTCTTACGTACTATTTCATTCGACAGATTTATCGGGGCAAGCCCTTTGATTTTATCGCTGCCTGCCACAAATGTTCCCTCGTTACTTCCTGTGATAATCGCAGTATTGGGGAGCTTCTTTGCAACATTATCGTCAAATCCTCTTGAAAAATCCTCTGCGATCAGAGGGAAATATTCTGTTATTTCCCGTCCGTCTTCGCCAAAGCTGTTTATCTGCATAGCGTTGGAGTAATAGTATTCTTCAATGCCGTTTTCCTCCATACTAAAACCGTTCGCCTTGTAATCCTCGGAGATGTTGTTATAAGTAAGCCACATCTGCTGTTCCTTGCCGTTGTCTGTGTAATACATATATCCTACAATTACAGAAAAGCAGATAAGCGTCAGCGATATTACCTGTACTGTTGTAATTCCGCTCTGGTGCATTACCTTACGGAATCCTTTTGAAAGGGAGCGCAGCTGTTTTCCCTTATGGGGAGCCTTTACGGATATATTCGCAGTCAGTATGTTGATGATATATGCTGCAACAATAACAGCGACTGAAATAAGCCCTGCATATAGGAATGGGTCCAGCGTCCTTCTGTATACTATCCCGATATCAGTAAAGGCGCTGTATGGTTTCTCACCGAGGAGCGATGTCTTTACAAGATATATTCCGCCATAGGCTGCAAGTCCCGCTGCTATTCCGATAACGGTCTGGACAGCAGCAAATACAGTACACTCAAATGCGTACATTGCGGCGATCTGCCGTTTCTTCATTCCTATTCTTTTCAGTACGGAAATTCTGCTGAGGCGCTCTATAAAAATACCTCTTAGCACGGAAAAAACGGACAAAACGGAAACACCTGCTCCGAGCCATACTATTCTCATAAGGAAGTTGACGTAACGCGTTTTGCTTTCGGTGTACCATGCATTCTGTTCGCAGTTCACATTAAACCAATGGTCTTTGTGTCCGACAAGGTCATACAAATAATCGTCATAATCTCCGATGACGCTTTCCGCATATCTGATGTCATCATCGGTATCGTATAATCCCTTTCCTAAATCTGAAAAATCGAAAAAGCCGCCGATAAGGTCGATGCGATAAAGCGGCTCTGCGCTGCTCTCCCCGACAAATATAAGCGGGATATAATATTCTGTTTCATACACTATATCGCCGTTGCCCTCACAAAGTTCAGAACCTTCACGGTAGTTTCCGTAATATTCATCTATAATTCCAACAACAGTATATTCAGTTCCGTTCAGCGTAATAGTGTCGCCGCATTCACCGATCCAATAGCAAGCGTCAAGCACGGTGCGAACCGCTGCGATCTCGTTTGCGGTTTCTGGCATTCTGCCCTCCTCAAGCGGTGTATGCCAAAGATCATGTTCATCCGAAATTGTGCCGTATGTATACTGCTTATCCCGATAACCGAGCTTTCCAAGCACATTAATAACGCCGTAATCACAATCGGTTCTGCCACCCAAAGCCTGCGCCAAAAGCTCGTCGTCGGAATTTGCAATCAGTATATCGTAATGTCCCAGACCATCAAATGCACGCTCATAGAACCGCGCGCATTCTTCTCTCAGCGACATCAGCGCCGCAAAAATTATTGCAGTAAGCAACACACCCGAAAATAGCAGTGACGCTGCGCCTTTCAGGTGTTTTGTCCAATATTTCAATGTGATACAGACGATTGTTTTCATAAGTTATCTCCTATTTTTCCCTGCCAACAAGGCTATTGCCGGCAGGGAAACATCATACAAGGAAAAAAGACGATTACTGTTAAGATACGTTGCTTAAACCGTATATTGTGAATGTGCCACTTGTATCAGCACTGGATGATTGTGAAACCATGTTAATAGCATAAGATGTGTATGGTTCCAATGTTACAGTAGTGGAAAAAGACGAAGGCATACCACTAGCTTTTTTAGGAACTATTACAGTGTCTATTACATTTGCTGGGTCCGGATCACAAAATGCAACTTCTGTGGCAGCCCCTGAGGACGGTGAGAACGATACTTTATATACAGTTGCTGACCCAGTTGTAAATACATCTATACCCGAAGAAGAAACACGATTGTATGTATCGTCCACACCGCTGTATGTGATTACTGCTTTGATGGTACCGTCAGATTGCCTTGTTGGTTTAATAGCAAATACGCCAGAACCAGAAACATAAGCGAAAGCCGTAATGCAAAGCGAAAGCACCGTAGTGATTGCGATTGCTAAAATCGCAGGTGTTTTTTTGATTATCTTTGTCATAATAACTCCTGTCTATTATAGCCTGATTTAGTCAGCTACTCTTAATCACGCTATTTGTGTTGATGGAATTTGAAGCTAACTTCAATTATAAGTATATAGAACAGAAAATTGAATGTCAATATTAGATACATTAACTGGTCAAAATTGGGCGGTTTGTGGTAATGGGTTGTCTTACATGACGACATTGTTAGTCATAAATATTTCTTATATATAATTTATCACAATCTCTGTAGCTTATCAATACAAATACCAATGTATAGCTAACATATAGTT
>ERZ1027059.139-NODE-139-length-28884-cov-7.975580_pt1 | contig 28884 bp, 25 predicted proteins | sample MGYA00519425_ERZ1027059 | MGnify/ENA primary metagenome ERZ1027059 (study PRJEB26926, sample SAMN06164566) | human gut metagenome | biome: ENVO:00009003; feature: ENVO:2100002; material: ENVO:00002003 | host: Homo sapiens | place: USA | collected 2012 ... | reverse complement strand
GCTTAACAAAGCTCCTCCATAGTTCAAGTTGCGGAGGGCTTTCTCAATAACGGTGGTTTACAGGCATTTGATATTGAAATGAGTTCTGGGAATTTTCTCACTCTATAAACCAGGTAAAGCTGTCGGAATTTGTGTAAATTAATATTTCCAGAAAGAAATGATTTGTGAACAAGGACTTAGCTAACAATCATACATATACACATATTTCCAACTCGAAAAATTTTACTATATTAGTGTTTAATCTGCTTGACATTAAGCGCGAAATGACTTATAATATATACATCACATGTGACTTAATGCGTGCTGCGCTATTTGAATAGAATATAGATAGATGCCAATTAAAAGGAAAGAAGACAAATTTAATGGATTATTATAAGATTCTTGAAATACCTGAAACAGCTTCAAAGTCTGAAATAAAAAAAGCATATAGAAAGCTATCTAAAATATATCATCCTGATGTATATGACGGTGATAAAGACTATGCGGAAGAAAGAATGAAAGAAATTAATATCGCTTTTGATGTACTTTATAATAACAATAAAACTTTTGATGATATAAATGACGATAATATAAGTGCTGATTCTGATAACGGGGATGCATTTAGTGGACGTCAGGATTCTAATTTTACTGAAGAAAACAAAGATTACAATGAAAAGACTGAAGATCATGTAAATGAACCTCCACCGGTTCATACGGCCAATAAAACGGCATACGGCTATGATACAACCAAGCCAAAATGGATTTTGTCGATGCCGGTTATCATGTTGTCTTTTTTTATTTTCCCACCAGTTGGCCAAATTATATCAGTGCTACTTTTTATTGTAAGATACATCAAATACTATAACGTGAACAAGTTAAAAAATGCATGTCATATATGGTTTGGATTGTTGATGCTTATGATTATAATACTTAACATGAATTCAAATAATAATGCGCTGTATAGATTTAAATGCTACCTTTTTAATTGGACGGGACTAATTGATGAGGTTGATCGGCAGGACCGATCTTCTGCCGACGAAAATGAGAGTTTATCAGTTGAAAAAGAAAGATCATCTGAGCCAACTGAAGCACCTGCAAATATGAACACAAGCTCATGGTCAACATCCCTAGGTGCTAATTCAACAAACGTTTGTACAGATACAACAAACGGTAACTATAACAATACGCCCGCAAAATTTTCATCAGAAGAACCTGGAATCCTATATTATGATGAAACTAACGACTATTATTACTATGACTAAGGAAGGACAATACTTATGAAAAAAACATAAAAATGCCATAGCACAGCTCGGTTCAAAATTTTTTCAAGAAAGGTGAATTATTATGAAAAGAATACTTATTGCACTACTTTTAGCGGTCTCAATAGCTGCTGGAGATTTATTCGTGTCAATTCCTGCATCAGCAGTAAATGATGAATTAACATATGGTGATTTCAGCTACACCATAGATGGTTCCGAAATTACAATCACAAAATATAATGGCAATGAAAGCTATGTTGAAATTCCTGATATTATCAATGGACGGTATGTTACAGTAATAGATCGCGGCGCATTTACAAAATCAGGAATATCAAACAATTCCGAAATTATCGGTAATGATGCTATCGAAAATATCAGACTTCCAAATCATTTAAAAGAAATAAGAACACGTGCATTTACTAACTGTTCATCCTTAAAAAGCATTGTCTTACCCAATAGCGTTGAATTCATTGGTTTTTCAGCATTTTCAGGTTGTTCATCATTGAGTGAAGTTGTAATGGGCAAAAATATCACTCGTGGAGAATATTACAATTATGGGCTTCAAGAGTACTCGTGCTTATCAGATTTAGTTTTTCTTGGTTGCGATAATTTATCTGTAATCAGCTTATCCGAAGGGATAAAAAGCGCATACCCTAAACGTGGTGATAACTGGTTTAGTTATAGAACATCTTCTTTATCAGATGTTTATTTCCGATCTGACTTTGGAAAATATCAAATAAATTATATACTCCCAGAAGTATCAATGAATATTCATTACCCAACAATAGATGCATATAATCACGCTTCTATGTGGGACAATATTGAAAAATATTATGCCGATATGAAAACCGAATACGGATATAATTGTGATGTTATACCTCTTAGCGAAACACATTCCAAAGTGACCTTTGATACAAATGGTGGTGACACTTCCAATTCAGAAATCTGGACTCTGAATGGTCAAATGGTTTCTGAGGAAATTCCTCCCGTGAAAAAAGATTGCGATTTTATTGGTTGGTATACGAACAGAGAGGGAAACGGTGAAAAATGGGACTTTACAACAGACAGAGTATACTCCAACATGACTCTGTATGCTAAATTCCGTCCATCACAGTATACCGTAACATTCAATTCCGATGGAGGAATATGTGATACTACAACCAAGGAATATTCATTTGGACTTGCAATGGGTGATCTTCCAGTTCCTTCTAAAAGCAATTATACATTTATTGGTTGGTATACTCGTCCTGAAGCTAATGGTGATCTATATACAAACTCAACTATCATGCCTCGGAGCAATATCACTTTATACGCTGGTTGGCTTCAGCAAGGAAAAAGCCTTGTGGTAAATTTTGATCCGAACGGTGGCAAATGCAGCGTATCCAAATCACTTGTGGAGTATGACAAATGCATTGATAATATGCCAGTTACGACAAAGGAAGGAAATATTTTTGTTGGATGGAATTCATCGCCTGATGGAAATGGAGATTATTACACTACTGCCACTAAAATAAAGCAACCCTATATTACTTTATACGCTATATGGAAAGCTGATTCATTCACAGTATACTTAAAGCCAAATGGCGGAACTATTAATAGCCAGTCCAAACTGGTAGAATATGGGGCAAGGATTGGAGTGCTGCCTACCCCTTCAAAAAATGGATATGAGTTCTCTGGTTGGTATTATTCCGATGGCACACGATTCAATGTCAGTGACACTATGCCTGCCAAAACTGTAACCCTTACTGCAAGATGGACCGGATTTGAATATATGATTCTGTTTGACCCAAGAGGAGGTCATATCTCAAACGATACCAAATATGTATCATGTGGTGAAAATGTAGGATATCTATCTGAACCTTCACGTAAGGGATATAAATTTATGGGGTGGTACACAAAGCCAAATCGAAAGGGTTCACAGTATACTAGCAATACTGAAATGCCGGAGAAAGATATTACTCTTTATGCAGGCTGGAAAAAGATAACTGATTATGCTTCGGATGTTAGATCGGACAAATCCAAACTTACCATGGGGGTTGGTCAGAAATATGCCGCTACAATTACCACAACACCTGCTGAAACAATAGATAAATTCACGTGGACAAGTTCTAACAAGAGCGTCGTCTCCGTAAACTCCAAAGGTATAATAACAGCACTAAATAAAGGAACAGCCAATATAACAGTCACAACATCAAAGGGAAAAACGGCTTCAATAAAAGTTACGGTCAAGAAAGCAGTTTCTTCCATAAAAGTCCCCTATACCAATAGGAAAATAAGCGTTGGTCAGACCGTAAAAATTACCCCTACTGCAAATGGATATGCGGGTGTTCTTTCATGGAACAGCAATAAGCCATCGGTAGTCAAAGTTGACAACAAGGGAAATGTTACTGCACTAAAAAAGGGAACAGCAGTGATAACGGTCAGAGCATACAATGGTGTAAATACAAAGATAACATTAACTGTTAAGTGATAATATCACAATTGGTAGGAATCGTTAATTAACGAAACCAATGTTCAAAACGCTCAAAGCTAATACAAGAAATTTCATTTCAAATGCTTGAAGTTTTTCTATAATCTTTGGCGTTTTGAGCATTCTGTATAAAAGTGGAGGTATATGCAAATGTATTGTAGAAAATGTGGAACTAAAATTCCTGACGACAGTATTTTCTGCCTTAAATGTGGTACAAAAACAGAGAAAAAGATGTCACCTATAGAAAGGGGGCAAACTGATGCCACGATAAAAAATGAACAAACTCCAAGCGAAACTGCGTTGTGCAAAAAATGCAATAAACCACTTGTTGACAAATGGAAGGAGTGTCCAAACTGTAATACACCAAATCCTCTCTATGTCTCTATTAATAATGAAGACAGTATATCAGAGATAAGAGAACTGAACAGGCGGATAAAGAACGGTGATGAGGAACTCAATCACAAAAGACGCAAAGAAACAGCATTTAGACTTCTAAAAATACTATTGCCTTTAGCTGTAGTTATATCAGTTGCTCTTATTATTCTTATTCCACAGGCAGGAATTGGATTTAAATATGAGTTGGTCAGCACTTTCTATAGCGATGATCACTACATTATTACTGGATATACAGGTTCATTGACAGACGTGACAATTCCTGATACAATATGGTTCAAGCCTGTGACTGAGATTTCCGAATCTGCATTTTCAAATGAAAAAATAATCAAAGTTAAATTGGGAAAAAGCACATCTGCAATTTGCAAAAATGCATTTTATCGTTGTGATATGTTGGAAGAGTTGGATTGTTCCAATGTCGAGCTAAATCGTGATAGTCTATTCTATGTTATGACCAATGCTTTTTCTGATTGCACAAAATTAAGAATTATTACATTTCCAGATTCAGGAATACGCATATCGGACTCAGCTTTTAAAGGTTGTACATCTCTTGAGATGATAAAATCATATGGACATGATAACCCGTACTTTAATGCTTCGATTGGTTTTATTGGAGCAGGTAGCAAAATTGGAACACATGCATTTGAAAAATGCACTTCGCTTGATGGTATTTCTCTTGTAAATGTTGAATTGAGCCTTAGTTCTTTTGAAAATTGTACAAAATTAAAACAAGCCAACGTCTTCTTCATGCCATATAGTGATTTTGAAAAAGTTATCCCAAGCAGATGTTTTGCCAATTGTAAATCACTTGAAAAGTTCAATGGAAATAACGTAACCCCTATTGATAGCAATGCCTTTTTCAATTGTACTTCCCTATCTACATTAATTCTTGACCCATATCCATCTGACATATCAGCAGACGCGTTTAATGGTTGCACCAATTTATTAAGTGAAATCAATTCATCAAGCTCCCAGACAAACACAAGCTGCCAAAACAATAATCAAGAATATGATGATCATAAATATGCTGCAACGAATTTTATGGGACTAACAGTTGATGAAGCTGTAAGCATTCTTGGCAGCGATTACATCATCAAAGAAGGTTTCGGATCTTATTCATATGAATATAGTCAATATGGGTTAACAATTCCGTTTGGCGCTGATTCTGTTAACAGTAAAAAAATTACTAAAATAATTGTTTCTCAAGGGAATTATATTTCCAAGGGTTGGGGTGAAATGGATAAAATCCAACCAGGAATGACAAATAGAGAAGTTTTTGCAATTCTCGGATATACAGACATTACAGAAAGCGCTATGTGGGACGGTTGGAATTATTCATATGTAATCGGAGGAAATAGTTTTGAATTTTTCTCCTCTACACCAGAAGGAGGGCTTTCTAACGATCCCATGGACGCAATAGTGTTTATGTGTTGGGTTTGTGAGAATATTTACTAAATAAATAACAAAAGCCGGACATTTTGTTCGGCTTTTGTTATATTTATCATTCCAAATATTAATTAACCAGTTTTTAACAATACTTGAGTGTTGGCATTTAATAGTACTAAGCAATATGCAATATATAAAATTGTGCGTTAAAGGAATCTATTTGCTAAGTAAAGCAAGATCATTAAGTCTTCGCCTTACTTCTTATGGCATTTTAATTCTTATCAAAATGTGCAACTTAAAAGTTTTATAAATCAAGTATCATTTTTAGCTTCCTTTGCCTTTTCTTTTGCTCTTTGGCGTTGACGACGTTTGGCCACACATACAGCACAGGTACTGCAACAATACTTCCTATTGTCCCGTAAGGGCGTAAAATAATTATCGCATGTTGGATTGGCACACTTTTTTACAATACTTTTTTCAGCCAGGTCCAATAGTAACTCAATCATAATTCCATCCAATTGACTAGACCAGTCCCATGTTGCTGTAAAAACTTTAGTTTTAGAATCATAATCTAAAATAGGTTGTATTCTGGCAAGTCGCTGATTTATAACATCCATCATTATCGATGGTAAAATCATTTCAGCAAGATCTAATAACTGTGGAGTAATCACCACTTCTTTATCAAATTTAACAAGTCTTCTTTTCATATCAACATAAATTGACGGATTATTCTGGACAAGTTCAATAAGAAAAGAATCATAATAAATAAAAAATTCTTTATTATCATCGTTCGTTATTTTAACGTAATCGGCATAGGTATAATCAGACAGAGGTTCTACATTATTTTGTCTGATTTGTACAAATCTATAAATTTTTGAAACCAAATCGTCGTTTTTTCCCATTAATTTATAAGATCTAAGGAAAATATACTGATAAAAAGCTGTTAGCGTAGTTGGAAACTCATTTTGAAAATTCAAATTAAAACTATTTTCAAAATAAAATAGCAAGACCGAAGCAATAGTTTCAATATATTTCTTCTTTTCGTAATTATTGGATCCTAAAACATTACGTAGATACAACAAATTAGACACATTAGTATGATGGTCAATAAACTCATCGAGTGGCATATTGTCATGTTCCCAAAAGGGGTTTATGCCTTTATACTCTTCAAGATTTACAATATAATCTCCTCGATACACTCCTTTGTACTTTATATCTAAATATGATGATGAAACAGGTAGACCAAATTTATTGCAATATTTTATTATCGACTCAACTTTGGTCACATCAACATTTGCAAACTCTGTAAGCATATTCAACGAATTATGTGGATTGTTAAAGAATTGAATCCTAGTCTGTATTTTCGGTTCTTTATTGAACACTGATGAATATTCATTTGATACTATATATTTACCGCCATTTCCGTTGTCCTTGATACTGTACGTTCCAACGTTATATGTTATATAAAATCCCTTTTTAAATGTAATCATATTTCCTCCGTTTGACAATATGAAACCTTGCTTTTGATTGTTAATATGACATATCTTTAATTTCGGCTAAAATGTCATAGGTTTTAGCAGCTTTTAAAATGACATATCAGATGATATAATTATATCAGGCAGAATCAATAATGTCAAGGAAAATGATAGGAGGAATGATATTTTAACAGCCACATAGAAAAATGAATTGCAAGGAAGCTAATAAAAGGGGGATGATATGCATTAAGATTACTGCTTTTTGCTCAAAAGATGAATTATTATGGAGGAATTCGGCTAATGAAAAATAAGGCAACTGATCCGTTTGTTGTTATAAGAATAACAGGCAATGTAGAACCAGTTAACAGGGGTGGAAATATAATGTTTGCAACTCCGGTTATTACTGTGAATGAGCGAGTATCACCATTCGTTCAAGAATTTAAAGACGAACAGGATGCACTGAAATGCACGCAAGAAATGATACGTGAACTCAGGGAGGTGGTTTATGATAATACAGAAACGCACGACGAAGATGATAATACTTCGCCTTCATCTGAAGCTACAAAATCCTACCACACGGCTTGGAACAATAGTAGCAATGCAAAAACTTCAGTCGTCCATTTGAGCGCCTCTTCACAAGAGGAGGTGTCTGCCAATCTCCCAGTGGTACCAAGGAACCAGAATGAAGAGCAAACTTCTAAATCAAACAATCCACCTACTGCGATCGAACATTCGTCAAGCTCCGGTGAAGAGATAGTGAAAGACCTTATTCAATTTATCTCGGAAAACAAAGAAGCTGATGACGAAGCACCAGTTATAAAGAAGGCTGTAAATGACCGACTTTCAAGCTACAACCTTATGGAGAAGGTCATACATCTAATACACATGAAAATCGTTGGAGAAGTGCTGTACTATTACAATCGCACACAGGGACATTTTATGCAGCTTACTGATGTGGAAGCAAGACGTCTTATCATGTCACTTTGCCGTGAGGATGTCAAGCAATGCGGAACGCCTTTTATCGTCAAGTACGTTCATGAATTCATTACAATGAACCCTGATTTAGTCGGAGATATTCACGATACCATACATCCGGATTATCTTGGTTTCAGAAATGGAATTCTTGATTTGAGAACTTTTAAGTTCATGGCTCCAACACCTGATATTTTCATCACTAATATAGTAGATGACAATTATGACCCAGCAACACCAGCGAACTGCCCTAATTTTGATAAATTTCTGTCCGGCTGCTATGACGGAAACCAAGAACTTATCAACAGGGTCTGGGAGGCTATCGGCTACATTCTTACTGATGATATCAATGCCAAGTGCTTCTTCTTGCTTCTGGGACCTGGTGACTCCGGTAAAAGTCTTCTGATAAAATTGATTTGTAGCTTCTTCAGAGAGGACGCAATATGCCCGCTGATGATAAATCAATTTGGTGAGCGGTTCGGACTTTCGCTAGCAAACGGTAAAAAACTAATAACCTGCGCTGATCTGCCGAAAACCCCGCTGACAGATTCAGCGGTTGCCATGATAAAATGCCTGACGGGAGGAGATTCCATCTCGTATGAGCAGAAATACAAGGATATGGCAAGGTTTATCAATACCGCTAAGCTTATATTTGCAAGCAACTTCCCTATTACTTTAGTATCACAGGATCAGGCGTTTATCAACAGAATAGTGGAAATCCCTTTTCTGCACTCGGTTCCGAAGGACAAGCAGGTAAAGAACCTGTATGATATACTCAGCAAAGAAAGGCATGCTATAATCCATCGTGCTCTGAATGCATATCGGCATCTTCGTAGCAGAAATTACGTTTTTTCCGGAGAAGAGTATTTGAATCATATAAAGAACCAGCCGGTTGTGACAACAGTCACCGCCGAATCGGTAATTCAAGCATTTTTCGAGGATTGCTGCTTTTCAGATGATTCTTCATTTGTTACCACGGAGGACCTTCACACGGCCTATACAAATTACTGTACAAAGAATAACTATGCCGTACTTGTCAAGGAAGCGTTCTCCAAAATATTCAAGCTGCTTTTCGGCGAACGGTTTCCATCTGTTAAACGACAAACAGCAGACGGCTCCAGACCCAGGGGATATGCCGGGTTATCTCTCAGGGAGTAAAATGATTTCATGTACCAGTACCCACGACCCAGCAGTATTTATTAGTATTTTTTGATAAATATACTGATAAAAAAGGTTTTTTGAAGTGGTACGTGGGTACTGGTACATATTAAGCCACCATTCTTTTCCAAGCTCTGATATCTTACCCAGCCACAGTTATATATTATAACTATGATAACACAATTGAGCTATCCACAGCAACTCAGCATCACTATAAAGGAGGTTTTACCTATGAATGAAAACACCAATGTCCAGATTATCACACTCTTCCCTCTAGCGGACAGTATGCCGCCACAGCTAATAAACAATGTCTCTGTGACTGCAAAGATATGCCGCGAGCGGCACATCGGTCTGAACGAAAACACACTGCGCTTTCTCTGCAAGACTGGTCAGATACCCTGCATAAAGGTCGGAAACAAGACCCTCATCAACTGGAATGTCCTGATGGATTACCTGACTAAAGGCGGAGTCAAAACTGAACAGGCGGAATCCGAAGCGCCTGTTCCCACGTCAGTGGCAGGTGGTATCCGGAAGGTACCCACCAGATTGAAGCGGTGATATACTGACCCACCTGTCCGGACAAGTGGGTCAAACTTTGGAAAGGAGATATAATATGGGGAATGTACAAATACGCGGTAATAGCGTTCGTATAAGGGTGTCAGACGGATTTGATTCCAAGACCAATACACGCCGCTACAAAACGCTTACGATACATCTTGACCCTGATCTCACTGAGCGGCAGCGACAGGAGGAGATAAACCGCCAGAAAGTACTATTTGAGGAGAAGTGCCGCCGAGAGAGCTACATAGATGATTCAATGACGCTGAACAGCTTCATTGAGCAGTGGCGGCAGGACTACGAACAGACCCACCTGAAAAATACTACACAGAAACATTATGACGACCTGCTTGAACGAATAAAGCCTGCTCTCGGGTATCTCAAGCTGTCGGAAATCACGCCGCTTCACCTCAATGCGTTTTACAAGAATCTCGCTGAAGGAGGTATACGCATTGACTACAAATACAAGTGCCGCATTGATTTCAGAAAGTTCCTGAAAGACAATGACATCTCTCGCTACAAGCTCATCGACGCTGCCGGAATATCCATGACCACTCTGGAAAGCATTGTGGCAGGAAAGAACGTCAGCAAGGAGACGGCGCTCGGAATCAGTAACGCTCTGGAAATCGAGCCGGAAGAGCTGTTTGATGTTATAGGCACCGATAAAACTCTTTCGCCAAAAACGCTGCTCCATTACCACAGGTGCCTTTCGGCTATCCTGTCAAAGGCAGTAAAATGGGGATTGCTGTTCTCAAATCCATGTGAACGTGTCGATCCTCCAAAGCTACGCAGACGAGAAGCCAAGTGTCTCAACGAGGAGCAGACGCTCCAGCTCATAGCTGCGCTGGACGAAAAGGGACAATATCAGTATTCCGTGATGGTAAAGCTGATGATTTTCAGCGGAGCAAGACGAGCGGAGATATGCGGTCTGGAATGGAACGATGTTGACTGGGACAAGGGCTGCATACATATCTGCCGGAACTCCCTGTATCTCCCGAATGTGGGTATGTACGAGGATACCACCAAGACTGAAAGCTCGGAACGCTATGTCAAGCTGCCGCAGTCGGTAATGACAATGCTTTCTGAGTTCAGAAAATATCAGGACAGAATCAGGGAACAAATGGGCGAAGGTTGGCAGGAGAGCGGCAAGATTTTCACACAGTATAACGGCCTGCCGATACACCCATCAAGCGTAACATCATGGCTAAGGAAGTTCACCGAAAGGAACGGGCTTCCACATGTAACTCCGCATATGCTACGGCATACCTCGGCTACAATGCTGCTTATGCAGGGAGTCCCTCTCAAGGCTGTGTCCAGACGTCTCGGCCATACGCTTGCCTCAACCACGAGCGACATCTACGGTCATTCCCTGCGCTCGGTGGAGGATATTGCTGCGGACAAGCTGGAGGCCATGCTGACACCAAGCTCACAGCTCAAAAAGGAGGATAAATAAGATAACCGGAGAGGTACGCAACCTCTCCGGAATTTTTATTTTTTAGGGTGATCACCGCCGTACCTTACAAGTTCAAGCAACTATCAACCCCAGTGTGACCAAAAGTGTGACCATTTCAACTGTGACCAAAGAAATCCGGGCATAAGAAAAACCGCTCAACCCTAACGGTTAAGCGGTTTTTCTGTTGGCACGCCAGGAGGGATTCGAACCCCCGACCCTCTGGTTCGTAGCCAGATACTCTATCCAGCTGAGCTACTGGCGCTTAGCACTCATTCCTGAGCACTCATATATTATAGCATCATTCGTCGGATTTGTCAATAGGTTTTTGTAAATTTTTTCGCTTTTTTTTGGAGTTTTTTCAGCAAATCTTAAAATATCAAAAAACCCGTGAGCGGAAACACCCACGGGTCATTGTTATCTCTCTTCCCTGAAATACGGATCACCCAGAGCCTTTGGCGGCTGGTGCTCACGTTTCTTGCGAAGGGTTATGAAAATCAGCACGACTATAGTCGCAACATATGGTATCATGGTCAGTATCTGCGACGGAATGCTCACGCCCCAGCCCTGCATGCTGTATTTAAGTCCCTGAAGGATACCGAAAAGATACGCCGCCAGTATAGCCTTAAGAGGGTTCCAGGTGCTGAATATTACCAATGCAACAGCAATCCAGCCGGAGCCTGCAGTCACATTTTCCTGCCACTGCGTCAGCGAAGCTATCGACAGATACGCGCCGCCTACACCGCACAAAAATCCACCCAGAAGCACGTGAATGTACTTATACAGCGCAACGTTAATTCCGGCTGCGTCTGCGGCGCCGGGATTTTCACCGACTGCACGCATGTTAAGACCGAAACGCGTCTTTTTCATATAGAAATATGCCAGAACCGCAACAACTATCGCAGCCTGAACATACACTCCCTGAGAGAACAGCGCCTTTCCGATTATCGGAATATCGCACAGCACCGGAATGTCATAAGCCCTGAATGCATTCGCGACAGAATCCGGTATCGTGTGCTTGGAAACAATGTCGCCGTCAGCCATTACAGAACTTCCGATAAAGCCTGCGACGCCCGTGCCGAATATCGTCAGCACCAGACCGGTAACCACCTGATTTCCCCTCAGCGTAATGGTTATGAACGCGTATATGAGCGCGCCCAGAAGTCCCGCAAGACCTGCCGCAAGGACCGACAGCAGCGGATTTCCGGTAGCACACGCCACCTGATAGCCCGAAGCAGCACCCATAAGCATCATTCCCTCAATGCCTAGGTTCATATTTCCGACCTTTTCGCAGATTATGCCGCCAACTATCGCAAACAGGATATGCGTACCCATCTGCACAGAGGTCTGTAAGAATAATGATATATCAGTAAGCATATCAGCCCTCCTTTTCAGTCTTGCGCAGAGATATGCGATAGTTGATGAAGAATTCGCTGCCTAACACGAAGAAGATGATCATTCCCTGCAGGATTCCTGCCATAGCAGCGGGCATTCCCATGGACTGCAGCGAGGACTGACTGTTCAGAAGCATCGCAAACACAAACGAAACCACTACCATGACCGGAGGTTTCAGCTTTGCAAGCCATGCTGTGATCACCGCAGTAAAACCAAGTCCACCGGAAAGCTGCGCAGTCAGCGATTTTTCGACCGCGGAAGCCTGCATAAAGCCGCCTATTCCGCAAAGTCCACCGGAAACAAGCACAGCTATCAGCGTTATTTTTAGCGTATTCATGCCCGCATAGCGCGCAGTGGTTTCACTCTCGCCGAGTACGTCGATCTGATAGCCTATCTTTGAGTACTTCATCATTATCGCCATGACTACCACAAGGACCAGCGTAACTATCCAGCCGGCATGTACGCCAAACACCCTCGGCAGGACTGCATTCCCGGCAAACCTTGCGATTTTATTTGCGCCGAGAGCCGCAGGGTCTTTCCAGGGACCTGCCTCAAGGTACTCTATGAATGCGATCGCGATATAGTTCATCATCAGCGTCACAAGCGTTTCGCTGGTGGAAAACTTCACCTTGATAAGCGCCGGAATAAGCGCCCAGATACCTCCGAAAACAAAGCCCGCAAGTCCCATCAGCGGAAGCAGCACGCCAGCCGGCAGATCCGGGAATGAAAACGCCATGAGAGTTGCGCCGAAAGCGCCCATGTACAGCTGCCCTTCCGCGCCGATGTTCCAGAATTTCATGCGGAATGCCACTGAAATGCCAAGCGAAAGTATCGTCAGCAGTATCGTGGTGTTGAGAGTTTCTCTTACGCTGAACGCCGACGACATCGATGATGTGACGATATTCCCGTAAACCGCAAAGGGATTGAACCCCATGATCAGCATTATCAGCCCTGACGCGACCAGCGCCGCGACGATCGCAATGACGTTAGTCAGCACCATCGACGCGTTGGAAGCATTGCTGCGTTTGGATATGTGTATTCTGTCTGCTATGGTCATACTGCTTCGCTCCCCTCTTCGCCCGGCTTATGACCGAGCATCATCATGCCGATATCTTCCTTGGTGACGCTTCGGGGATCGACAATATCCACTACCTCGCCGTTGTGAATTACCATAAGTCTGTCAGAAATGCTCTTGAGCACGTCAAGGTCCTCACCTATGAACAGCACCGCGACGCCCTTTTTCTTCTGCTCGTTCAGAACGCGGTAGATGTTGTATGAAGCGCCGATATCCAGTCCTCTGACAGGGTAAGCGGTTATCAGCACTTTCGGCGCGAGCCATATTTCACGTCCCAGCAGAACTTTCTGGATATTACCGCCGGAAAGCTTCTTGACCTCATGGTTGACCGACGGCGTGGAAATGTCAAAATCCTTGACTATCTGCTCGGCAAGCGTTTTTGAGAACTTCCTGTCCAGGAATGGTCCGCGGTTGCGGTTGTAGCTTTTCAGGATCACGTTATTCATAACGCTCATTCCTGCCACAAGACCCATGCCAAGTCTGTCCTCGGGGATAAAGCTCATGCTGATCCCATGCCGCAGTATCGCCCGGGGTGAAAGCCCGAGTATCTCGCTTCCGTCGAATTTTATCGAACCGCTGTCCGCTTTCATCAGACCTGCGATTATCTCGCACAGTTCTTTCTGACCGCTGCCTGCGATGCCTGCAATTCCAAGTATTTCGCCGCCGTAAAGGTCGAACGACATATCATTGAGCAGCGGTACGCCCTCAAACGACTTCTTAGAAAGCCCGCTGACTGAAAGCACCGGCGCGTCGCTGAGCTTCTCCTTCGGGCACTCGATATCAAGGGAAACCGCGCTGCCTACCATCATTTCCGTCAGCTGCTGGGGCGTGGACTCAGCGGTGACCGCAGTCATGATGGACTCACCCTTGCGCAGCACAGTCACGCGGTCGGAAATCTCCATTACCTCCGCGAGTTTGTGCGTGATGATGATAATGCAGCAGCCCTGTGCCTTCATCTCGCGCAGTATTTTGAAAAGTCCCTTTATTTCCTGCGGGGTGAGCACTGCTGTGGGCTCGTCGAGTATCAGCACATCAGCACCGCGATAGAGTATCTTCATTATCTCTACGGACTGCTTCTCGCTGACGGACATGTTGTACACCTTTTTGGAAGCGTCTACATTCATGCCGTATTTGTCGCTGAGTTCCTGCATTTTCTTGAAGAGCGCTTTCTGGTCGGTGAATACGCCGCCAGGTCTGCCTATAACGATATTTTCAGCTGCGGTGAGCACGTCCACCAGCTTAAAATGCTGATGTATCATGCCTATGCCAGCCTTTATGGCGTCCTTAGGCGAGTGGAAAACTACCTTTTTGCCGCCTACCTCTATCTCTCCGCTGTCCGGCGTGTAGATTCCGCTGAGCATGTTCACCAGCGTGCTCTTTCCGGAGCCGTTTTCACCGAGGAGAGCCATTATCTCGCCCTTGCACACCTCAAGACACACGTTCTTGTTCGCCTGCACGGGACCAAAACTCTTGCATATATTCGTTAGCCTGATGTAAGGTTCCATTGTTTCCTCCTGATTTTGTCTGCCTGCTTTCACAAACGGCACATCACTGCGCCGCTCGTGAAAACAAACAGAGCGCAGACCTGTTGCAGCCTGCGTCTGCCTGTGTTCAATTATCAGTTGTTGGCAACTACGCCCTGAACGAACCAATCCATGTTCCAGATCTCGTCGTCGGTCATTCTTACGCCGTCCTCAACCTTGAGGTTGCCGTCGGTGTCATAGAGAGGACCAGTGAACGGATCAAAGGAACCGTCGATGATGGAAGCCTTGGCAGCGTCAACCTTATCCTGTGTGCCCTCAGCGCAGAGGCTGCTCAGGTCGTCAAGGTAAGTCATGTTAGCTGCAAGACCTTCCCAGTACTTGCGGCTGGACCATGTGCCGTCGAGAGCTCTCTGGCAGTCGTCGGTGTAGAATGTAGCCCAGTTGAAGCAAGCAGCGGTCAGATATGCTTCAGGAGCAGCGTCAGGGGTCGGGAAGTTATAGCCGATGCAGTAAGCGCCCTTTTCCTGTGCAGCGACCTGGGGAGCAGTGGTATCCTGGTGCTGTGCGAGGACGTCAACGCCCTTGTTCAGCAGAGAAAGAGCGGCTCTCTTTTCCTCAGCGGGATCGTACCATGTATCGGTGAACATAACCTCTACCTTAGCGTCGGGGTTAACGGACTGTACGCCCAGTGTGAATGCGTTGATACCGCGGATAACCTCGGGGATAGCCTTTGCAGCTACGTAGCCGATGTAGTTCTTCTCGGTCTTCATGCCTGCAACGATACCGGAGAGGTAACGTGCCTGATAAACCTTGCCGAAGTAAGTGGAAAGGTTCTCGGCAGTCATGTAACCGGAGCAGTGAGCGAACTTTACGTCGGGGTGCTCGCTTGCCATTTCAACGGTAGCGTCCATGAAGCCGAAGGAATTTGTGTAGATGAGGTTGCAGCCCTCTTCGATCAGCTCGTTGATAGCCTTGGAGCAGTCGGAAACGGTCTCAGCAACGTTCTCGCGGTAAGCAGTGGGAACGCCCATTGCCTCTATGGCAAGTCTGCCCTGGTCGTGAGCCTGGGTGTAGCCGCCGTCGTTGATGCTTCCGATGTAAACGAAGCCAGCCTTTACGGTGCTGTTGGTGGTTGTGCTGTCTGCAGCGCTGGAATCAGCTGCGGAGCCGGAGTTGTCTGCAGTGCTGCCGCCATTGCCGTTGGAACAGCCGGTGAACAGCATTGCTGCTGCCATGATGGCAGCCAGTAATCTCTTCTTCATTGGTTTGTTTTCCTCCCTAGTTTTGTGGCTTTCGCCTTTTCCTGCGGTTTCCCGCATGTTTATATATTTCAACGGCAGAACCGTCAAAATCAGTTCTTGGGATCGTCGCGGAACGTGCAGCCGTTCACGGGATCCATGGTGTCTATTATTGCCAGCGACTCAACGCGTATGCCCTGGCTGCGTACAAGTTCGCCGCCGCACTGGCAGCCCTTTTCAATGACTATGCCGGCGCCCGCGATCTTCGCGCCTGCGTGCTTCACTATATCAATAAGCCCCAGCAGTGCGCAGCCGTTTGCGAGGAAGTCGTCGATGATGAGGATATTGTCCTCAGGCGACAGGAACGCTTTCTTCACGATAACGTCGTATGTACGGTTGTGCGTAAAGCTCTTTATCTGCGTGGAATAGACCTCGCCGTCGATGTTGATGCTCTGGGTCTTTTTCGCGAACACCACCGGGCAGTTGAAATACTGCGCGGTAATGCACGCTATGCCTATGCCCGAAGCCTCGATGGTGAGTATCTTGTTGATGCTCTTATCCGGAAACAGCCTGCGGAATTCCTTGCCCATCTCATTGATGAGCGCAATGTCCATCTGGTGGTTGAGGAAGCTGTCCACCTTGAGGACATTTCCCTCCTTGATAACGCCGTCTTTTCTTATCCTGTCCTTTAAAAGCTCCATCTCCGCTTACCTCTCTGTCAGCTCTCTGCCCATAAGTACGCCCATAACAGACGCCATCATAAGTCCTCTTGTCCAGCCGCTGGAGTCGCCCAGGCAGTGGAGTCCCTTTATATTAGTATTGAAGTGCTCGTCCATCTTGATGCGGTTGCTGTAGAATTTCAGCTCCGGTGAATAGAGGAGCGTTTCACGGCTCGCAAAACCGGGAACTACACAGTCCACAGCCTTGATGAAGTTGATGATGTTCGTCATCGTGCGGTATGGCATTGCAGCGGTGATATCGCCCGCAACTGCGTCAGGAAGCGTGGGCTTGACATTGGAGAAGTTCAGTTCCTTTGCCCAGGTGCGCTTTCCGTCGAGAATATCGCCGAAACGCTGGACCATGATGTGCCCGTTGCCCAGCATATTGGTGAGCTCGCCGACCTTCTGCGCGTACTCTATCGGCTGATTGAACGGAACGCTGAAATTATGCGAGCAGAGTATCGCAAGGTTGGTGTTGTCGGATTTCAGATCCTTGTAGGAATGCCCGTTCACGACTGCGAGATCGTTGTCGTAATTCTCCTGGCTGACGAAGCCGCCCGGATTCTGGCAGAAAGTGCGCACCTTGTTCTTGAAGGGAAGCGGGTAACCGATAAGCTTGGACTCATACAGCACCGCGTTGACTTCCTCCATGACCTCGTTGCGTACTTCCACACGGACGCCGATGTCAACGGTACCCGGCTGATGCGCGATGGAATGGCTCTCGCATGTGCGCTCCAGCCAGTCTGCGCCCTTTCTTCCGGTGGCGATGACTATGCTGTCTGCCGCGATCTCCTGGCGATTTTCTCCCTTGTTGTCGGTGACGATGACGCCGGTGCACTCGTCGCCCTTGATGATGATATCCTCGCAGCGTGTGGAGAACATGATCTCAACGCCGTGCTCCAGCAGGTACTTCTCAATGCGCAGGTACAGCTGGTGCGCCATTTCAGTGCCCAGGTGGCGTATCGGGCAGTCAACCAGCTTAAGGTTGGCGTTTATCGCCTTTTTGCGTATCTCGCGTATCTTGTCCGGGTCGCTGACGCCCTCGACATGCGGGTCTGCGCCGAATTCCAGATATATCTTGTCGGTGTAGTCGATTGTTTCCTGTGCGAGCTGTTCGCCGATAAGTTCCGGCAGGTTTCCGCCTACTTCGCAGGAAAGCGACAGCTTGCCGTCAGAAAACGCGCCCGCGCCGGAAAAACCGGTGGTGATGTGACAATAGGGCTTGCAGTTCATGCAGACCTTTGTCTTTGCCTTGGGACAGGCTCTCTTTTCAACAGAAACACCCTTTTCGACGATCAGTATCTTCTTCTGGGAACCCTTGCGGAGCATTTCCAGCGCGGTGAATATTCCCGCGGGGCCTGCACCGACGATAACTACGTTATACTTTGCCATTTATAGATTTACCTTTCACTTATGGTGAATTTATCCTGCCATTATTACACAGCTCCACGCATTCACCGAATATACGTTATTAATTTATCACAATTTCTTCATATTGTCAACATGTTTTCTGCAATTTAGGACATATTATTGCAAATTTCAGCAACTTGCCGAAGAAATCAGGTGCTGCACATCAGGCGCATGTCGCGGCTTCATGCCCTGACACAGAAATTCACCGCCCCGTGCAGCAGAGCGGTGAATATTCAGCGTGCAAAGTCAGTCGGTCTTTTCAATATCGGCCTCTGAGCAGTAGAAAACCGCTGTCATGGAGCCGAAAGTATCCTCCTCGTCGTCGCCGTCGTCGGTGTCGATGACATAAGTCGTCCTGCCGCCTGCGCAGCTGATATCGGTGATAGTCCCGACCACTCCGGTCTTGATTATTCTTACAGTATCGTCAAGCTTGAACATGTTCACACCTCCAGTGCAGTGGGATTTGTGCATTCTATCTGTGCGGAATTCTCCATCGGCGCAGCCCAGCGCACCGCGTTTTCTATAACGCGCAGGACATCAGGGTCGTGAAACGTGGGGTATTCCTCATGTCCGGGTTGGAAATAGAATATCTTCCCTGCCCCGCGCCGGTAAGTCACGCCGCTCCGGAACACCTCTCCCCCGGCAAACCAGCCCATAAATACCACCTCATCAGGCGTGGGAATGTCGAACGGTTCGCCGTACATTTCTTCATGCGGCAGCTCAAAGTGCCCGGGAATTCCGCGCGCTATCGGGTGAGAAGGAATGACCGTCCACACGCGTTCGCGGTCGCCGTGCCGCCATTTAAGGTTGCAGGAAGTCCCGCACAGCCGTTTGAATACTCTGCTGTGATGCGCTGAATGCAGCGGAATGAACCCCATGCCCGCATTGACGTGACGACACACGCGCTCAACGCTTTCGTCCGTGACTTCGTCATGCGCCATGTGTCCCCACCATATCAGCACGTCCGTTTCGGAAAGAGCCTTTTCGCTCAGACCCTGCTCCGGGTCGTCAAGGCATGCAAGCTTAACGCTGATATCGCCGCATTTCTGCAGGTACTCCCCTATCGCCGCGTGAATTCCGCGGGGATATATTTCCGCGACCGGAGGCTGCAGCTTTTCGTGCCGGTATTCGTTCCACACAAGTACTCTAATCATACGCTCTCCTTTATCCACCGCAGGATATTTTCCGCGGAACGGCGCATGTATTCCCGCTGGTCAACAGCGCCAAAGTGCTCGGCAGAAAAGTCCCCCGCATAGCCGTCGGCAAGCAGCTTTTTAACGAGCGCCTCCGCACCGACGTAACCAGCGCCGCATTCGCACGGGTACATCATTTCCCCGGAAATATCGGCTTTCACATTGCTTCTGTCGCTGTCAGCCCGGGCAATGTCGCGGCTCCTGTCCTTTATGTGGACGTGCGCAAGGTACTTCCCGAGTTTTCCGCAGGCCTCGACAGCATCTTCGTTCACATATGCGAAATTGCCTGTGTCGAAAGTCCAGCAAAGCCCGTCAGAACCGCTCAGCAGCCGCATAAGCCCCGCAATATCACAGCATGGGGAATTCACGTCGTCAAAGTCCTCAACGGTGACGGTGATGCCATAAGTACGCGCAAGTGCGCATATTTCCGACAGCCGAGCGCATGTCCGATCAAAAAAGGCGTTACGGTCGTCGTCCGGTGCGATGAATCCGGGGATAACAAGTATCTTGTCAGCCCCGAAATACGCGGAAGTCTCCAGATGGCGCAGAGCCTTTTCCCGCGTGACTTCCGGAGCGTCATGCGCCAGGTCGTAATGTCCGTAGACCGAAGCGGCTGTCATTCCGCAGCCGGAAAAGAGACTGCGCAAAGTCCTGTTGTCCAGCCGCCAAAGGTCGCACTCAAGCCCGGAATACCCCATATCATGCGCCTGCAACAGCATTTCCTGCAGGGTGATGTCATTCTGTGAACACGCTTCATATATGTGCTCCAGAAAAATATTCAGTCTGTTCAATTTCTCGCCCCCATTGTTATATTTTATACCACTTGCGTTGATTTGTCAATATTCCGCATTATTTTTGAATTTTTACACTTGACAAAAGCTAATATACTGTGATACAATTACAATGTATAAAAAAATATGACAGTTGACAGATTATTCATTAGCAATCATGCAGATAGTGTGCTATTTTGACATGTATTCGTGCATTAAGCTATCACCCAATGTCACTATATACAATGCTAATCTGCATCATATTTGAACTTGTTGATTTAATTCACGTGTTGCGCAATAAAATGCTATTAATATAGTATATGAAAATTTCTTTTCGTTATGCGCCTGATAAAGTTTCAAAATACTCTGCAAGCTGTCACAAAAATATCACCTGATTTCAAAAAAACATCAATTTAGGTATTGATTTTTTTATATTAATGTTGTATAATGATTAGACAAACAGCAATGACAGGAGGACTCAAAATGTTCAAAAATCAGGCAGATGGCCGCAAGAACCTTGTAGGCATCAAGATCCACGAAGTGCGCAAGGCACGTGGTATTTCCCAGCGCCAGGTCGCTGACGATCTCAACGAAATGGGACTTATCATCGACAAAAACGCGGTTCAGCGTATGGAATCTGGCCAGCGTTTTATCACAGATATTGAGCTGATCACAATTGCGAAGTATCTTGATATCCCGCTCAACGAGCTTATGGCTTCTTTCAGCAAATAAGCAAATCCCCCGGATTGCCGTCCGGGGGGCTTTTTTTATGAGATCCGCGCGGAATTATTCCCACCGCATCAGGATATGCGGTATTCCGTCCTCATCAAACGGTTCTGAGATTTGCACGACCCGTTCTTTTCATAGAATTCCCTGGCGTACTGCTGGGCTTCTATGGTTATTTTGCACGGACCGTAGTGTTCCTGCACAAACGTTATCCCCTTCTGAACAATCTGCGACCCAATGCCGCTGAGCCTTCTGGCAGAAATTATCCTCCCAAGCGCCGGCTCGTCGAACTGCACTCCCGGCGGCAGTATCCGCAAATATGCCGCGATCCCGTCATCGTCCGAGAACCACATGTGGAATGCATTCTCGTCAAGCCCGTCGATATCCTGATACGCACAGTTCTGCTCCACCACAAACACAGCGCTCCTGAGTTCCAATATACCATAAAGTTCTTTTGCGGTCAGTTCGCTGAAATGTTTTACATATAGTTCCATTGTAACCCTCCATGTCAATATACATCATAAATCAAAAATCCGGAATTGTCAAGCATCCCTGATCAGCAAGCCATTTGTAACGTCTTTTCTGATTTTTTCAAAAATAGTTGAAATATTTTTAAAAAAGGTATTGACAAATCGGTTTTTCCGTGGTATAATATAACACGTTGAAACGAACAACTGGGTGTGGCGCAGATTGGTAGCGCGCTACCTTGGGGTGGTAGAGGCCGCAGGTTCAAATCCTGTCACTCAGACCAAGTGATTGGCTCTGTTATGCGAAACAGAGCCTTTCCTTTTTATCTCCTCTTTTGGGGAGCATCTAAAGACATCTAAAGGGTTATTTGGCGTTTGTCTTTAGTTAAAGGAAATTTTACCATTTTTGGACGCTTGTTAGGTCAAGCGTCTTTTTTTTCGCCTGTTTCCGTATCGCTGTTATTCTCAACAATCGGTGCAATAAACGTGCCGTGCATATCTGCCGCCAACAAGTGCTTTCTGTCTTTGGAAACGTGCAGATATATATTGCTCGTTGTTTCTACATCTGCGTGTCGAAGCCAAGCTTTTACCGCTTCCAAATCCCAGCCCTTGTCAAACAATATGCTTGCTGTGCTGTGTCGGAGGTCGTGGAAACGCATTTCGGGTAAACCGTGTCGCTTCAACGTCCTCTGAAATGTGCGTGTTATGCTGTCGGGACGATACAGCCTGCCATTAGGCTGTGTGAATATGTAGTCCGTCTGCGTGTAGAGTTCTTCATACTCTTTACGGTTTCGGTTCTGCTCCACCTTTATAGCGATAAGCAATTCCTTGATTTCGGGGAGCAACTCGTAGGTTTCGTGGCTACTCTCGGTTTTGGTTGTGTCCTTGTAAACGATTGTCTTGTTTTTGACCACCGTTGACTTGATTTCAAGAGTGTTTTTTTCAAAGTCCACAGCGTCCCATTTCAAGCCTAAAACCTCGCTCTTGCGAAGCCCGTATGTTATCGCTACATAGACAAGAGGAAAGATGTCCTCGTTCTCAATCGCTTTGAGCATATCGTTCGCTTCAGTTGCTGTCATATACACATTTTTGGCTGATTTTGCATTTGTCCTTGCCCTTTTCGGAACAGCAACATTCTGTGCCGGATTGCCGTTAATATACTCAAAGATTACCGCTTCGTTCAGAATTGTTCTGATGAGTGCAGCGTGACCTCGTACCGAGGTTATGTCAAGACCTCCCTCTTTTCCATCAAGCCTGCCTCCCGTTGATTTATACTGATAGTAGTCAACAAAGTGCCTCGGTTTTAATTCGGAAAGTTTGACATTGAGTTCAGCAAAGTATGGGATAATGTGTCGTTCTGCGTAGATTTGATATTTCTCCCAAATAGTTTGCTGTATCTGCCCCTGTTTTCGTTTGAGCCAATCTTCAACAAAGTCCGTAAAAAGAATATCCGTTGTAACGCAAAGTGTTGGTACAATTATGCCGTTGTTGATAAGAGCTTTTCGTTCAGCCACTAAATTCTCTTGCTGTTCGTACTCCATTATCTTCTCGACTAGCATTTTTGAAGCAAGAAGCCTGTTTTTAGATGTTGCGGAAAGGTTACTGCTAATCCATTTGCACACCTTCTTGCTGGGATTTTCCGATTTTTTATCGGGAAATAATATTCCAACTGCTCCATACAGTACCAACTGCCATTTGCCGTTTTTTTCGTGTAAACTGCCTGTCATTATGTTAAACACCTCCAATTCTTGTAGAATGTTCTCGACAGTTACACTCCTTCGGACAACTCTATTTTAACACATTAAAGCGAAAAAGTCAATAGGGTTTTGGAGGAAATCTGCCGACTTCTCGAAAATTAGGTCAAAAACTGTTAAATAATGGGTACTGTGTTTATAAATCGAATAACCTCTTTTTTGAGGACACGAAATTTCCGACCAATCAGAAATCCCTTAATCTTCTTGTCGTGAATGAGTTCATAGACTTTAGCCTTGCTGATATGAAGCATTTCTGATATGATAACAACATCTAAAACATCAGGATAAGTGTCAAAAATTCCTATCTCCATAATCTAACTACCTTTCCTGTAAAATATGCTTAAACAAAAATTCTTTGAAAAGGTGCTACATATAGCACCTTGGATGTGCGTTCCTCATTGTATAATGGGTGCTATATGTAGCACATTGCAGTTGAGAGTTTCCACTCTGAAATAGAGTGCTACATATAGCACAAAAAACTCTTGTGTAAACACACTTTAATATTATAAAGGGCGGTTGTTCAGAACAGCCGCCCTATTATTATATTCTGTTGGCTCTTAAAGCAAGCCGCAGGCAATCACGCTCCTACGCATAGGGGTTTCACCTCTGCCCATTCCTATGGGACAGCCGTCGCCGGAAGTATCATTATTACCGTATCGGTATGGAATTCTTATTGCTCGTTTCTTTACTACTCGGCTTGCGTTAGCTTTTCGGCTGATTGCTTCATTCTCCTTTGCAAACTCTCGCCCTCAAAGTCCTTATGACTATATTATTTCACGACGGGTATGTGCAAACTGTCGGAACTCCGCAACAGAAAGTCATCGCACCACACAGATACAGTATTTTGTGCTTGCTCGTTAAATTGTCAAAGAACTGTTAGTGTTCGGGAAGCCCTTTTTCAAGGTTTGTCTCTTAACTAATTTCATTATACCATTGATTTATGTATTTTTCAAAGCCAATTTTTTTCATAAATCCCCCTTTTTTAGCCAATTTTCTTCATATCTTTTCCCGACTATAAAATACCCTTTTAAGACATTTCTGACATAAAAAGACAGCGCCTATCAAAATACCCCATAATGCGCCACTTTATGCTCTTGTGGTTTATCGTAAGTGTCATTAACATATTATTAGGTGAATTTTTCCCTTTATTATCGGCTTTTTCGGGAATTTTCGCCAAAATAATATAAGGAGGACTTTACCCAATGGAAAGTTCAACAAAGGACACTTTAAGCAGAAGATTAGTGCAGCTCCGCACGGAAAGAGGTTGGACGCAGAGCGACCTTGTGGAGAAGATGTACTTATCGCAGCGCACCATCAGCCACATTGAGAAAGGCGACTGCACCCTCTCAAACCTCATTCAGCTTGCGGACTTGTACGAGGTATCGGCAGATTACCTGTTGGGGCGTTCTGCCGAGAGAAGATTTATCACTCTCGGTCTTGACCCGCTCACAACCGACATCATCGAGCAGCTTAACCTCTTTACTGTGGCTGAAAAAGAAATCCTCTTAAAGCACCTCAAACTCTCCAATGCCCTTAAATCGGGCGAAACCACCACCGTATAAGCAAACGCTCCCGAAACTGTTCACGGCTTCGGGAGTAGCTTGTGGTGCTATATGTAGCACCTTGCAAATATCAAGTTGTGGGTATTATATTATGTTCTCCTTAATGTAAGAAAACGACCAAAGACAAGCCGTCTTTAGTCGTTTGTTGTTTCAGTAACTGCTCGACTTATGGGAAGTTGTCATTTTCCTTTTAGATAAAATAACAATTTCCTTGCTTATCAAACACCTTGACATAACTGAAAATGAATATCGCTTTAATACTCAATTTCTTTTCCGTTTTACACAAATGATGACTGCCATAACAATCAATGGAATCATGCTGATAATACCAATATATGCTGGACCAAGGATTGCCTTATCTGCATACTCGGGTTTAGAAAGATAAGCGAATATGGTAAATGCATTGGTTGCACCATGCATCAGTGATGGAAGCCAAATGGTTTCTGTCTTTTCATACACATAATCAAACAAAATCCCCATCATAACAGTACAGATACAGAATACAATCGGCCCGAGCACCGGGGCTCCAATATATCCTTTACCATACTCATAGCCAGCAAAAATCATAACCGGCCAGTGCCAAGCACCCCAGATTGTACCACCCACGATTCGTCCCTTAGTAACACCAAGTTTCTCTTTAAGATATGGATACAAAGCACCTCTCCAACCGACCTCTTCACCTAATGTCACAAACATACTAACAAATGGTGCATATGTAACAGCCTGAATGGTAGTGATTAGGAGATACATCGGCATAGTTAAGCCCTGTTCTTCTAACTGTTGAAGTGTACCGGTTCCTTCTAAAATACCGCGCAAGGTCAGAAATTCAAAATCAAACGCGTCCGGAAAAAATGCGAAAAACAAAACACCACCAATAATACTTAGTAATGCAGGAACCCAAAGTGCAAAGAAAAGATATCTAATTCTTCCCTTCAAATGCGGAACCCACCCCATGCCTTTTAATGGAATTCTTGCTATGAGTACTCCCACGAAAGGCATAAACATAGCAATCATCAAAATAACGGAGAATACCAATTGATTTCCTTTGTTGCTATAAATGCTTGCAATAATTTCCAAAATTCAAGCCAAACCAAATGTCGCTATCATATATATAGTAAATTGTTTTCTACTAATTATTGTTTTTCCCATTATTAATTAACCCCTTTTCTGTATACTTCAAGACTCCAAATTTTTCTCTTGCAACTTGGACAAGTTAACTTTCTCATTTTTGGAGTATGATTTCCTAATACTGCTTCCATTTTCCTGGGCTGAAACCTGGTATGACATTCAGGACAAATATACTCAATCTGTTTATACCAATAGTCAACCATAAAAACAGCACAAATAATAAGCACTGCCAAAGATACAAAAAATGGTATCCAAATTCCTTTTAGTATGCCAATAACAAAAGTCACAATTTCTGCAGTTTCTAACGGAATTGCTATTATTGCCATTTTCTTGTACATTTTCTTTCGTTTTTCTTTTTCTTCCATAACCTGTGATATGTCATGAATTGTTTTTTTCGTTCCGTCCTTGAAAGAAGATAAAGTGCTTCTTATACTTTTAATTTTTTCTAATTGTTCCGTTCTTCTCTTAACATCATCCTGAATGTTTTTTTCTTGTTCATCAAGCAAAAGTTCAATTACTCTTTTTGACTCATCGGATTCCAATATTTCAGCAATATCTTTAATGGAGATATCCAAATCTCTTAAAAAACAAATTGTTTCCAATGTAGCAACATCATCTTCAGAGAAAAGTCTTCTTCCTCCCTCTGTCAAATCCGTTGGAACAAGAATTCCTCTTTCGTCATAGTATTGAACGGTTCTTACTGAAACGCCACACTTCTTTGCAAGTTCTCCAGTTGTATATAATGACATATTTCTGCCTCCTTTCAAAGACTATATTAGCATATAACGCGGCGTGACAAGCAATATATCACGCTGCGTTATTTTTAACTCAAAATCGAATGTATTATCGACCTTATCCTATCAAACAGGTTTGTCGGGCAGATTATCAATCCGTCTAACTCATTATATCACAACCAACCAAAAATTTCAATATAAAAAGCAAATCCGCCGTATTCATCTGAAAACGGCGGTATAACAGCTTTGTTTGCGGTATCAGAGGAATTTCTTAAATGCTTTCCTCATCTTCAAGCATATATCCATAATATAATCAAACTGCTCGTTCCACTTGTCCTTGTTTTCAAGCTCGACACTCTTTTCAACCAATATGCGGCTTGCTTTTCGTTCGGGCAGCTCTCGCCAATCAAGCGAAATCCCCATTGTCGTTTCGATTTCTGCTTTGTGAGATAACAACGAGTTGAAAAGGCTTTTATCATCGTTAATATAGAGTTCAATGGTTATAGCGTTTCTCTTTTGGATTTGCGACACTCCGATATGACAAGCGGAAGAACCGATACTGAAATCCATCCAATGGTCGGTTGACGGCTTTCTTTTATTAAATGCCTTTGAAAAGGCGGCGTCATTAAAAGCATAATTGTTGAAAGCCTGCCAATATTCCAATCTTTTCTGCTGGGTAGGATTTGAAGATACCGCCTTAATCTCTTTTGCCCAATCATTCGGTCTTTCAATAACCGTGAACGACGGAGCAATCTGCGAGTTGCCTATCTGGAACAGCTTAATCTCACAGAGGAAAAAGCCTATCTTATCATCGGTATGGTTGTTGAGCCACTCGATTGCAGCTTTGTGTTCCTCACGAGCGTGTTTTACAATCCAAATGATAATATTAGCACCTTTCCCTGAAGCGTATGTAATAAGTTTTCCGAGGTGGTCGTGGTCAGTGTCCTCTAACTGATTTTCAATAATTATCTTTCTATCCGTTCCTGTTTCGGAAGCGTATATGTCAACATTGAAATCTCCGACATCTGCTTCGGTTTCTTCCACCGTAATGTCAATGCAGACCGTATCAGCAAGCAAATCTATGTTTTCTGCCACCCAGGGAGTAAAGTTAAGAGCTTCGTGCGCCCAAACGGAGCGCAAATCGGTAATTTCTTTTAATGTACCAAGTTCCATATTTATTTCCTTTCTTCGAGTATGAAACTGCTCGACTTATGGGAATTTCTTAACTAATAAAAATATGATAATATCCGATGATTGCAAAACGAGTATAAAATGTTATTCCATCAATATTTTTATCTATTAAATCTCTTTTGTTTTTCAATCATCTTTTTTACCCTTGGTCTGTTGTATCGTTGCATTATTACAAACATACTCTCCACACAGGCAGATAAAACTGAGGTAATAAAAAACACCCAAAATGTTCCCCATACTAATGTGGCTAATATAGGTACAAAACATAATACGGCTATAATAGAATGTACCACTTCTGACTGACACATCGCTCCTGCTATTTCTTCCCATGTATGTACTTTAAAATCCAGCATTTCCGGTGCGAATGTAGGCATTTTATCTTTCCATTTTTTCACCTTTAACACTTCGTATAAACGCTTTTCGAATTTCTTTTCTAAAAACCATTTTTTATTATAATTGAACCTATTGTGAAAAATCCCGTTAATAGCATATCCAACTGCCAAACGCATAAGAAAATGGTAACTGATAGTTCCGAATGTTATAGCTATGCTCAATATCACAGTATTTGAATTGAACTGATAGATTATAGAAAATAAAATTGTCAACATCACAAGAATCCATGCAGAAATTTTAATTATTTTTGCAAACATATATATCCCCTTTTCATGTGAACGCAATAAAGTATAACTCCGATTTTTCAAATATCCTTACGTTCACATCGTTATTATATCATCCATCAATTATTTTCTCATAGAGTTCATATCTTTCGAATTTCGATTTGTCGAGCAGATTATCAGCCCGTCTTACTCATTATATCACAAACAAGCCCGAATTTCAATATAATTCTACAGCCGAGCTAATTTTCAGATGTACCGCCTATGGTGCTGTAAAAAAAACAAAAGAAAAGGCTGCATCCCGAAAAAAACAAGGATGCAGCC
>ERZ1027059.119-NODE-119-length-30912-cov-11.894643_pt1 | contig 30912 bp, 40 predicted proteins | sample MGYA00519425_ERZ1027059 | MGnify/ENA primary metagenome ERZ1027059 (study PRJEB26926, sample SAMN06164566) | human gut metagenome | biome: ENVO:00009003; feature: ENVO:2100002; material: ENVO:00002003 | host: Homo sapiens | place: USA | collected 2012 ... | reverse complement strand
TGTAGATACGCTCCAGCATGCGGTTGCCCTCTTCATAGCCAAGGCGGTCGTTGACGTACTTGAACTTGTCTATGTCGAAAAGCGCAACAGCCCAGTTCTCAGCGCTGGACTTCTTAAAGAGCCTGCGTGTGTCCTCAAAGAACCTGCGCTTGCTCCTGCCGCCGGTGAGGGAGTCCCTTTCAGCGGCGCTGCGCGTGCGGTAGGTGCTGACGAGAATCACCACGACTATCGCCGCAAGCGCCACGATAGCGCCCGCGATTATCCACGCGAGATAGGTGCTGAAGAATGAATTCAGCCCGCGCACGCTGTTGGCGCCGATTATCGCAGAATATGTGTTGATGAGCGTGGAATTGCTGCTCATCACCGCCAGCGACTTGCCGATGATGTTCGCAAGGTCGGTCGCGGCAGCCGGTAACGCAAGGCACTCCGAATGGAACGACTCCTTTACGTCCACGATGTCGAGGTCGCCGTAGCCTCCGCTCAGCGCATAGAGCAGCTCATAAGCCCCGGAATACGCCAGGTCAGCCTCGCCGTCCTGCACCGCGGAAAGGCACAGACGCTCGTTGTTGTAGCGCAGCACCGGCGCGTCCGGGTATATCTCGGAGATGTAGACGCTGATATCCTCCGCAGCCGCAGGCACGGCTATCCTGGAGCGCTCGTTGACCGCAGCCCCGGATTTACCCGCGGCAGCGATGGGCATCCTGGAATAGGGCGCGGAAAGGCGTATGTCCGTGTATGCAATCATGGAATACGTATTTACGCCGCCGCATATCGCCTGCACCCTTCCCTCGCGCATTGCCACCGCAGCGTCCTTGATGTTGTCGAACGGCACCAGCTTTATCTCAAAGCCGGAAAGCTCGCTCAGCTGCTGCATCACCTTTTCAGTCGCGCCGGTGACGTTATTGCCGTCGGTGCTGTCGAGCAGGCTCGCCTGTACGTTCACGCCGACGGTGAGCACGGGGTTCTGCTTTAAATAGTACTTCTCGCTCTCGGTGAGGGCGTAGCGCTGGTTGCCGTATTTCGAAACGTACTTATCATAAATGCTGGAAGCGTAACCGCTGTTGGTCATCGCAATACCGCCAACAGCCTGGTCGATGTCGTCAAGAATGTCGGCGTCCTCATAACGCGACAGGAAATAGCACTCGGAAGTGCTGAACTGGTAAACTATCAGGTCGTTTGTCCACGCGCGGAAGCAGTCCTTCGCCACCGCGTCTATCTTTCCCTCGTCGAAATAGGACTTCATCTGCGACTCGCTGTTGAAAGAAACGAACTCAGCCTGCCGGAGTTCAGGCGTGATGAACGAGCCGTCGGGGAAGTACTTATCCATGTCGTCCGCGAGGAAGCCTATGCGCTTTGTCTTGAGCGAGGAAAGGTCGTAGAATGAAATATCGCTGTCGTCGCGCACATATATCGCGGAAAACTTGGTCATAAGGGAAAACTGGCTCAGCGCCAGACCCTTGTCATAGCCGTGCCGCCCAGTGAGCTTATCCCACATGGCAAGCTCTTTTGCAGGCACGCAGGGGATAATGTCCACATCGCCGTTTGCCAGCTTTTCAGCGAGTTCCTCAGCGGTGCCGGAGACATATTCGTATGCGTCGCCGGTGCGCTTCTGTATCTCGCGGAGATAATCCAGCGCGAAGCCGGTCTTGTTGCCCCCCACGGTAGAAATGCCGTAATCCGGGTCAACGCCCACCCTAACAGTCCTGCCGGTCGCGCCCGCATTCACGCCGGAAGCGGGGAATAACACCAGCACAAGGGCAAGCGCCACAAGCACCGGCGTCAGCATATTTCCGGCACGCCGCACCAGCCGTTTGAGTTCTGACTTCTTCATCACGAAGCACCTCCGGATATGTACAACCGCAGAATGCGGTAACATTCATCTCAATATTTTCCAATTGATGTGTAAATCACTCACATATAGTATACCAAACTTTGTAACGATTTTCAAGTGGATTGTAAGAATTTTTCATAGCTCAGCAATTTTTACCGAACTTTTTTGTGAATTGTGCACAAGAAACTTGACATCGCGTTACAAATGTGATATACTATAATCGTGGTCTTTCATAGATTTTAGACAATTTCGCCAGAATTTCTGACATCAGGCGACTTTCAGGCATTCGGTGGATTGTACATCTCATCAAAAAGGAGAACCTGTATGAACTGGTTTGAAAACGCTGTATTCTATCACATTTACCCCATCGGATATTTCGGCTGCCCCCGGCAGAACGATTTCACGTCCGAGCCTACCCACAAGATACTCAGGGTCATCGACGATATCCCGCACATAAAGGAACTCGGCTGCAACGCGGTTTACTTCGGGCCGGTGTTCGAGAGTTCCGCGCACGGCTACGACACCGCGGATTACACAAAGATAGACCGCAGGCTCGGCACCAACGAGGATTTCAGGAAGGTGTGCGACGCGCTGCATGAAAACGGCATAAGAGTTGTGCTCGACGGCGTATTCAACCATGTCGGCCGCGATTTCTGGGCATTTAAGGACGTGCGCGAGAACAAGCTCGGCAGCGCCAGAAAGGACTGGTTCCATGTGCGCGAGGGCAACGACGGCTATAACGACGGCTTCTGGTACGAGGGTTGGGAGGGTCACTACGAGCTGGTAAAGCTGAACCTCTACAACCCCGAGGTAAAGCAGTACCTCAAGGACTGCATAACCGGCTGGAAGAACGAATTCGGCATCGACGGCCTGCGCCTTGACGTTGCCTACTGCCTTGACCTCAACTTCCTCAAGGAACTGCACGGGCACTGCAAGTGGCTGGCAGAGGACTTCTTCCTGCTGGGCGAAACGCTCCACGGCGACTACAACAAGTGGATGAACCCTGAAATGCTCGACAGCGTGACTAACTACGAGTGCTACAAGGGGCTGTTCTCCAGCTTCAACGACATGAACATGTTCGAGATAGCGCACTCCATCAACCGTCAGTTCGGCAGCGAGAACTGGTGCCTCTACCGCGGAAAGCACCTGTATACATTCGTGGACAACCACGACGTCAACCGCATAGCTTCCATGCTGAAAACCAAGGAACATCTGCCGGATATCTACACGCTGATGTTCATGATGCCGGGTATCCCTGCGGTTTATTACGGCAGCGAGTTCGGAATTCTCGGGGACAAGAACAACGGCGGCGACGACCAGCTGCGCCCGGAATTCGACCCCGAAAAGATGAAGGCCGAGGGTATCCGCGACCTGACGGCGCACATAAAGGCGCTCGCTGAGATACAGAAGAACCACCCCGCGGCTTCCCAGGGGGACTACAAACAGGTGCAGCTGACCAACAGGCAGTATGCATTCTCGCGCAGCGCGGAGGGCGAAACGCTGCTCACCGTCATCAACGCGGACGCGAACCCGTTCACATTCAGCCTCAACGCTTCCGGCGCAAAGGAAGACCTCCTCACCGGGGAAACTATGGAACTCGGCGGGCTGACGCTCCCGGGCTTTACAAGCGCGGTTTTCAAGCTCTGATTTTCTGCACCAATAATCAAACCGTCGGCATTCTCCCCATGGAAACTGCCGACGGTATTTTTTATAACATACTTGAAATAAAAGTCAGTATATGGTATAATAAACGCAGAGCGTTTATTATACATCAAAATGTCCTCGCACATACGTTTGCCTATGGCAAACTCCGTGCATATCGGACAATTATACCATAACCTTGCGGTTATGGTATAATAAACGCAGAGCGTTTATTATACATCAAAATGTCCTCGCAAAAGTAATTGTATAACTTTCAAGTTGCTAAAAAACATGATGAAAGGCAGATTGCCTTAAAAAGCAGGTGAATGATGAGACTATGTTTTTAAGTCGTTTTATATCGCTTTTTAGTAATAAAACGAAGCATCAAAGTCCGATGAACAACGCTCATTCAGAGTATTTTGATGACCTGAAATTAATAAAAGAGTACAGACCGGAGCTTCAGAAATACACCACAAGTATTCTGGCTTTCAACACATTAGCAAAATACCATGGGTTGCTGACAATATTAAACGAATATGTTCTGACTCAAACCGGTATTGGAGACGGAATTCATATGTGCGGTTTTGGATTTCCCGACACAATTGATAATGAACCATCTTTTTTTACCCAAGGTGTTTGTTTTAATTATGGTTATGACACTGAACCTGAGGTGATTTCTGATAAAGAGTTTGTATGGCTTATTGAGGACACATGCAATATTTATAAAAAAAATCATCAGTCTGATACTCAACAACTCGACCGGTTACTAAATAAAATCAGACTTATGTTCCATGGTTGTTTTTTTCTGATATGCTAGTTTATTAACGCGTTTATTTTGCCGAAGTAAGATTAGTGACGAACCAATTAAGTAGTACTATCATATCACAAAAAGAGGACGGCAAATCAACCGTTCTCAAATCTGCATATAAGCGCGAACCCGTTCCTTACGAAACGGAGTTCGACGCTTTTGACTTTGGTGGAGATGGGGGGAACCGATTTCAGCTTCCAAATACATTTCTCACTTTTCCGGCAAGCGCCTATAAAACCGCATTGCAAAGCCAAACGTTGAACTTTTAAAAAGCTTGCATTCCAACCTCAAAAATCCTCTTTTCCGAGTTATTCGGGGATTTTTCGGGGATTTCGGGGGGGGAGCTAAATGCGCTCAATCTGGGGCAATTTTATCGAGGATAGCGACGGCGCGTTCTTCCTCGCGGGGGTAAAGGTGGCTGTAGGTGTTCCAGGTCATCTGCACGTCGGAGTGCCCGAGCCGCCGCGCGATCTCTTGGATATTGATACCCTCGTTGACGAGCAGGGAAGCGTGCGTGTGCCGGAAGTCGTGAATGCGTATGTGCGGCAATCCTGCGGCGCTGGCGAAAGCCTTGTTGTGGTTCTCAATAGACGTGTCCCGGAGGGGAACTTCGCCGCCGCACACGCGGTATTCCTCGCTGAACAGTCTGTAAGCTTCCTGCTGACGGCGCTTGTGTTCGGAGAGTATCTTCATCAGCGGTGCGGGGATTTGCAGGTCGCGGTAGCTGGACTTATTCTTCGGAGGACCCTCGACGTCGCCGCCCTTGATCTTCTGCGAAATGCTCCGGCGTATGTGCAGGATATTTCCGTCAATGTCCGACCATTTCAACGCGTTTATCTCGCCCTTGCGTGCCCCGGTGTAGAACGCGATACAGAAGAATACATAGAACGCCCAGTCCGTCACGGTCCGGGCGCTTTTCTTTGCTTCGGAGATGTAAGCCCGGAACTGCTCCGAGGTGTAGTAGTGCAGCTTGTCCGCGGGCTTCTTGATGGCGTCGGGAGCCTTGAAGTTCCCGAGAGCGCTCAGGGGATTCCGCACAAGGTACTCCATTTTCACGGCGTAGTTCAGCATAGCCACGAACGCCGCGTATGCGTTCTGTTTCGTCGTTATGGAGAGCTTTTCGTCGGCGGCGATGTCGTTCTTCCACTTCGCGAGGACCGGCTGCGAGAGCCTGTCAAGGCGATAACCTGCCATAGCCGGCATTACCCGGAGCCGCAGGTTCTTCATCGCGCTGTCGTGGGAGGTCTTGCGCGTTTCGTGGCTGTGGTAGACCTCGTACTCGTCGTAGAGCTGCTGGACGGTCATGCGCGAAACGACCTGCTTCTTGTCCTTGTATTCAGCTATCAGGGACTGCTCCAGCGCGTTCGCTTCTGCAAGACCGTATGCCGTGCGCTCTATCTGGCGAGCCTTGCCCGCCGCGTCGGTGTAGTTCACGCGAACGCGGTACTGCTGCAAGCCGTTCTTCTTAACGCCGGTTTTGTTTACTGGCATGTGGTTGCTCCTTTCTATAATATATGGCTGTCCGATTGTTGGGCAGCCATATATTACTATTATTTCAGCAAATTTAATACCATTATAGATGCTGACAAAACACTAATCCTACTTCCATTTGTAACGTGTTTTGGCGTATGAATATTGGGAATATTTTATTATTTTTTCTTTTTGCATTCTACCAATGACTATATATGGTTTCACACTTTGCTCCAAGGCAAATTTGGTAATTGTGTTATAATTGGGTGCCTTACGGTATTGAACAAGAAAATTATCATATTGAGATTGAGGAATCAATTTCTCAGAAGCAAATCTATCCGCAGCTTTTTCCTTTTCCGAATCCACCCCATAGTCGAGAAATTGTATTTTAGATAAATCACCATTTGCAAGATGACCAAGTTCATGAAATAATGAAAACCAGAATATATCCGCGAATGCACCACGAAATGTCATACATATCTTGATAACACCGTCTGAACGCTTATACATATAGCCTTGAACAGGAGCGCCGTGGAAGTGGTGCATTACTTCGAAGTCAAGGCCATGCTCATACATCGTAGCTTTAATACTGTTTTCAGGATTATTTTCTTCAGCCAGCATTATGGATTTAAGGTTATCTATAAGGTCGTCAATTTTACTGGGGTCGAATCGATATTCTGGCTTTATGGTCGTTTCATGCATCTGGCACATCATAATCCATGCACCCAAAATATACGGATCAACGTCATTAGTTTGTCTAAGCCTGAAAGCACTCACTGAATGAACTTTTGCGAGATTACACAAATTGCTGACATTTAACAGTTTCCTTAATGAGATTATTGAATCAATGACGGATTCTTTAGGTGACAGCTGTTTCTGTTCTCTTAAGTGCTTTACTACATCATTCAATTTCTTGCGTATAGCTTTTTCTTCTTCTGTTACTGAATCAGCCTGTTCTACTTCAAGGAGTTCCGCGTCATAACGTGCCTGGAGATTAAGCCAGAAGGACTTTGATACGCCTAACGCATATTCCAGTGCCATTGCAAATTTTGTTGATATATCTTTCTTGCCCGCAATTATGGCTCCAACATATGCAGAGGAATAATCGGTTCTTGCTGCGAGTTCAGCTTGGGTCATATTCCGATCGCAAAGGATGTCTGCAATGGTTTCGCCTGGATGAATGATAAGTTCACGGGATATACCAGTTCTCTTTGTCGCCATGATAATCACACACTCCTTCCACTTTGATTTCGTCACAGATCATGATTTCTGACTGGTCTGCAAGTACTTCAATTATCATACGGGCATTAGCAGATACTTTCAGAGAATATGTTGGTCTTTGATATCCGCTTAACTGTTCTGGCCTGCCAAGCCCAAGTGACAGAAAAATGCTGAAATTATCCGAAGCTTCTATATTATTAATATGCTTCTTTATTGTCTTTACCCACTCGAAAGGAAGTATTTTTTTCATTTTGCCAAAATCATTAAAATATTTTTCCACCTTTGAGCTGGCGTATGATATTTTCAAATCAGACCCACCACGACCTTCTTTTCAATAAGCCAATTGGCTTATCTTATTTTATTTTATCATTTTCGGTGATGATTGTCAATAGGCAAATCGCCTATTTTTGATACAGTTTAGTTATATTGACTTGACTACTCTCAGCACTTTTTAGACAACCCTCAGTCTGAGCATGTCCGCTTCCTCATCCGCAGTCTTGTATAGCATAAATCTGAAATCTTTCATGAGTTTTCCTTTCTATGGCGTTCCCCTGTCCGTATGGGCAGGGGAGACACTTTATTTATGACATATTTTGCATATTCCTTTGATTTATATATTCGTCAATGGAATTGCTATACTTTAAAGAAAAGTCTTCGTATAAGTATGCCGACCATTTGTACATTCGCTTCATACTGCTGATTTTTTTCAATCCAGCGTCAACTGATACAGAGAAAATTGAGCAAATCATATCAATCGTGACAGTATCTAAGCGTTTTAAAAGTTGTGTGATTATAGGTATAGGAATCAAAAATTCAGCCGCAAACCAATGAGCTTCTATTTCTTCTGTTTGACCATCATTCATGTGCCCCATATAAATGTGCCCAACTTCATGAAGAATAGTCCATGTTGTTCTGCAAGTACCCCTATTTCTTTCATGAAATAAAATGATATAAGAAAACAGCCCATTCCCTTTATCGATTACTATTGTGTATCCGTCTTGAAGCGTTCCTCCAAGCGTAATAGCAGCAATAGGACAACCGGTAACAGAAGAATAGTGTTCAAAGGTATCAATAGTGATATCTCTATCAAACTCTAATTCCTCTGGATACAGTGCTAATCTGTCAGACGACTGCATAAGACGTAGCTCTCTTGCGAGCATTTCCGCTTTTTGAAAATCCGGCGAGTTTCCCATTAATCCTCCTTATTGCCATTTTTGGCTTTTAGGTACATATCAATAGTTTTTTCAATGGCTTCAATTACAATTGTTCTGTCTTTTTCCGGTATGTCCTCCAGATGACGAGCAACAAGTTTAACATCAGGATAAACAGAATATTTATCTTCTTCTATCATCTCTCCTTTTCCCATCAGCCAATCTAATGAGACGTTAAAATAATCAGCGATTTTCTGCAATGTGGCAATTCTAGGTACAGCCCTGCCTGTTTTCCAATCTGATAAGGTCGTTTGTGTGACCCCTGTTTCTTTCGCTACGCGATAAGCTGTAATACCATGTTTTTGTAATAATTGCATAAATCTTTCGTACATAATGACCCACCTATTGTAATTTCTAACAAATATCAGCGGTACTAGTAAAAAACTAAGCATTTGCTATTGACTAATCGTAAAAAACGTAGTATCATATACTTGTAAAAAGCAAAGCACTCAGGAAAATCCAACCGTTGATATATGATTAATTGGGATATTAGTAGTATATCACAATTCCGAAGTATTTTCAATAGTGTGTTTGCACGAAAGGAGGGGTGTTATGTACAATAAGTTTGTGCAACTGTTACAAGAGCGCGGAGTTACTGCTTACAAAATCAGTAAAGATACTGGTATATCTCAATCTACTTTGTCTGATTGGAAAACAGGCAGGGCGGTACCGAAGCTAGATAAGATTGTAACGCTTGCACATTATTTCGGAGTGCCAATCGAATATTTTATTGACAATAAGGAGGAAACAGCATGAATTTACAGCTTGTCAAATCCGACAAGTTCGGAGAAACCGAGTGTGACATCTACTCGGACAGTAAAGAGATGTACATGACAATCGACCAGATTGCCACCTGCCTTGAATACTCTAATGGCAGAAAGGGCATTGAGAATGTAATCGCCCGCAACGAATACCTCAAAAACGAGGAATTTTCAGTTACCCTCAAATTGAGGGCTACTGACGGAAAGCAGTATAACACCCGCGTATTCACCGAGGACGGCATATACGAGGTCACAATGCTTGCTAAGACTGAAAAGGCAAAGCAGTTCCGTGCATGGGTGCGCAAGCTTCTGAAATCTCTCCGTTCCGGTGAGGTCACGGCGGTCAAGACGGACAAACTCAACGAAATTAAGGTACGCGCTGCTGCCGACAGAGCAGCAGCAATGCGTATGAATGCAGAGAACCGCCGTCTGAAACTGCTGCTGGAACACCCGCATTTGAAAGACCTATCGCCGATAGCTCAGCAGACATGGGAGCTTAAGGCAGTCGAATCTGCTACTGGAACTGATGTTGGAAATTTACTTCCGGAATGCGGCAAGACATATCAGGCTGGGCAGCTCGCGGCTATGTGGACGAAGGAGTTCGGCGTAAAGGTTACAGCGGCAACGCTCGGCAGACTTGCAAATCAGAATGGTCTGAAAACCGAGGAATACGGTGTTACCGCGATGGACAAGTCCCCATACAGCAGCAAAGAGGTTCCCTCGTTCAGGTATAACACTAAGGGCGCTGCAGAGCTTAAGCGGCTGGCTAAAGAACATTATGGGAGGTGAACACAATGCCAGTATCAACAGCAAAAGGACGGAAAGGCGGTGCCGCTCATGGCGTATAGTTCACCACTTACAGGCGAGTATTTACGCGCGTTCGAGCGGCACGCAACGAAGAACGACCCGAAGCGCGGCGGCGCAACGGTGCCATGCTGGGAGATCGTGGCGTATGCTGCGGATATTCTGGACATAGCTGCGCGGAAACTGGGGGATAGCCTTGATATGTGCCACCTGGCGCGCAGCTTAGGCATAACCGGGATAATTTATAACAAGCACGTTGACCTGCTGAAACCCACCGAATACGGCTTAATAATGGCGCAGAACGATGGCAAAGCCTTTATAGTGCTGCGGGACGAGCTGGAACGCGAAGAAAAGCGTTTCACGCTGGCGCACGAAATCGGACACTACTGTTTGCACGTCCGGAGCAGCGGGGGGGGATTACTCCATATTCAGCAGCGCCATTATAGAGCAGGAAGCGGAAATATTCGCGGCGGCGCTCATGTATCTACTAGACCAGAGGACAGCACAGAGAGCGGCGCACGCCGCATAGCGAAAGGAGGTTAACCACATGCTAACATCAAAAGTAACAGTACGCATACCGCAGATAACCTCGCTGGAAACGGCGATAAGGCTCTACTACGAGCGCAACGAGCTCTCGACTCCGGATATCCGGCAGCTGTTCGGACCGCTCGCGAACGACACCGTGAGCAGGCTCAAGCGCAAGGCACGGGAGCTCATGAACGAGCGCGGGAAGCTCCCCGGAGACGCCACCCGCGTAAACACCGAGATAGCCTACGAAGCCTGGGGACTGGACATCACCAAGCTGGAATACAGGCTGAACAAGCTGAGAACTCTGGGGGTGAGGTCATGACCGAGGACAAGCAGGCAATATGCGACGCGCTGCTCCCGGCGCTGAAGCTTACCGGGGAAGGCGCGGAAATCGAGGCACTGCGTTACAGCAAGGAACGCGAAACCATTACTATCGCTTATTCCGATGGTATCACGCCCATAAATATCGCCACTGAACGCGGGATAATGATGATCCTGGATATCGTTCTGGCGCTGACGTGAGGTGAACAGCATGAAGATACTCAAACCAATAATCGGCACAAGCTTCCTGGCAGGACTTCTGGGCATGCTCCTATCGATGGTCGCCCTGGAGAGTGGCGTTCTCGGTGGGGTTACATACTGGGTGCTCATATCAGCCTGCGCGGTGCTGAGCGGCGGTGCTATCTTGGGAGCGATGGCAGCGTACAAGTGCGAAGAAAGGATGACAAGCCATCATGCCGTACAACAAAACGACGATAGACAAGGCAGACAGTGACCCGGTGAACTGCGGCACCTGCGCTTACAAGAACGACTGCCCGGCGAAGCACTCATACACCGAATGCACGCAGGAAAGCGGCTACCCGCTGTGGGCTTCGAGCCGTTTGAAGTCTAACTGGGCAAAGAAAAAGAAAAACCGCTCCTGAACGGCAATTCGGGAAGCGGCAAAGACAATAATAGTTTATCACAGTGGTATTGTACCACAGAAAGAGAGATTTGTCAAGATGATAAAAATAACCAACCTTGAACTCGAAAACATCAAGCGCATAAAAGCAGTCCAGCTCACGCCGTCCGAGAACGGTCTGACGGTCATCGGCGGGAACAACGGTCAGGGCAAGACCTCGGTGCTGGACGGAATAGCCTGGGCGCTGGGCGGCGACAAATTCAAGCCCTCGCAGCCGCAGCGGGACGGCTCGGTAATTCCTCCGCACCTGCGCGTGACCCTTTCGAACGGGCTTATCGTAGAGCGCAAGGGCGACCGGGGAACGCTGAAAATCACCGACCCGAACGGCGGAAAGGGCGGTCAGCAGCTCCTCAACGAATTCATCAGCCAGCTTGCCCTCGACCTGCCGAAATTCATGCAGGCGACCAGCAAGGAAAAGGCGCAGACCCTCCTCCGGATAATCGGCGTGGGGGACAAGCTCGCCGCGCTGGAGCAGCAGGAGCAGAACGCCTATAATCAGCGCCGCGCCGTCGGGCAGGTAGCCGACCAGAAGCAGAAGTACGCCGACGAGCTCCCGGACTACCCCGAAGCCCCCGCCGAGGAGATACCCATTTCGGAGCTGATACGTCAGCAGCAGGATATCCTCGCGCGCAACGGCGAAAATCAGCGCCTGAGAAATAACCGCGATATCTGCGAGCAGGAGCTTCTCCGAGCACAGCAGGCGTTCGACCTCGCCGCAGAAGTACTCGCGAAAGCCCAGCAGGACGCTGAAACCGCCCGCAAATCCGCCGAGGATATTCAGGACGAATCCACCGCCGAAATCGAGGAGAACATCAGGAACATCGACATTCTCAACGCAAAGGTACGCGCAAACCGTGAGCGCGACCGCGCGGTCGCACAGGCGCAGGAGAGCCGCGAGCAGTACGGCGAGCTTACCGCGAAGATAGAGGATATCCGCGCGCAGAAAACCGCCCTGCTGGACGGCGCAGACCTCCCGCTGCGGGGGCTTTCCGTCGAGGACGGCGAGCTTACCTACAACGGTGCGAAGTGGGACTGCATGAGCGGCGCGGAACAGCTCCGGGTATCGACCGCGATAGTCCGCCGGCTTAACCCGCAGTGCGGCTTCGTGCTGATGGACAAGCTGGAGCAGATGGACGCTGCTACACTCGCGGAATTCGGCGCATGGCTGGAGCAGGAGGGCTTGCAGGTAATAGCGACCCGCGTTTCTACGGGCGGCGAGTGCTCGGTGATTATTGAGGACGGCTATGCTAAGCAGCCGGAAATATCTGAACAGCCCTCCGTCACGGACACCGCCCATTCAAGCACAACATGGCAGAAAGGAGTATTCTAATGGATTTCAACATCACATCGGGCAAGGTACATACCGCCGTTAAAACGGTGATTTATGGCGCAGAGGGAATCGGCAAGACCACCCTCGCGGCGCAGTTCCCGAACCCTCTGTTCATCGACACGGAGGGCAGCACAAAGCAGCTCGACGTAGCGAGATTGCCCGCGCCGTCAAGCTGGGAAATGCTCCTCCAGGAGCTGGATTTCGTCCGGGACAAGCGCCCCTGCGGCACCCTTGTAATTGATACCGTAGACTGGGCGGAGCAGCTCTGTATCGCCGACCTGTGCGCCAAAAACGCCAAGAACGGCATCGAGGATTTCGGCTACGGCAAGGGCTGGGAGTTCGAAAAGGAAAGCTTCGGGAAGTTCCTGAACAAGCTCACCGAGGTGATAAACGCCGGGATAAACGTAACTCTGACCGCGCACGCGGCGCTCCGCAAGTTCGAGCAGCCGGACGAAATGGGAAGCTACGACCGCTGGGAGATGAAGCTCGGCAGCAAGACCACCAACAAGATATCCCCGCTGATAAAGGAGTGGGCGGACATAGTGCTGTTCTGCAACTACAAGACCGTCGTAGTCCAGACGGACAAGGACGGCAAGAAGCACAAGGCGCAGGGAAACCGCCGTGTGATGTACACCCAGCACCACCCCTGCTGGGACGCCAAGAACCGCTACGGGCTCCCGGAGGAGATTCCGATGGAGTACGCGCAGATTGCGCAGATCTTTTCAAATTCGGAATTCGGAATTCTTAATTCGGAATTTCGGTGTCCTGCTTCGCAGGACGATATCTCAACGCCTGCAAATGATACAGCACCCGCTCCGAGTACTCCCGCGCCGGGCGTTCCGAAAGCACTCTCTGACCTTATGGCGGCTTCGGGAATTACAGAGCAGCAGATACGCCATGCAGTAGCAACGAAAGGCTATTTCCCGGAGGACATGCCGATAAGCGCCTACCCGGAGGACTTCGTCAGCGGCGTTCTGGTCGGCGCGTGGAAGCAGATTGTTGATTTCATCAACGAACAGAAATACCCGTTCTGAATTTGCAGTAAAATGCAGTATTTTACATGCTAAACTCGGTCAGGGAGGAAAGAAAAACTTCCTGCAACACGAGATTTTTCGGTTTGCCGCAGGCAAATATCACCCCCACTCCGGGGGTGATAAGAAAAATCGGAGATTTTGCGGCGGCAGGGCGCAGCCCGATTTCAAGCCGCAAAACTCGGTCAGGGAGGAAAGAAAATCTCCCGATAAAATTCATAGGAGGACACCACAATGTCAGAAATCATCGAAAGAGAATTAGGCTGGGACGACGAAATATCCCGCGAGAGCGACTTCACCGTCATTCCGGAGGGCGACTACGACTTCACCGTGACCGGCTTCGAGCGCGGCAGGCACGAGGGCAGCGAGAAGCTCCCGCCCTGCAACAAGGCGATAGTCACGCTGTCGGTAAGGCTTCCGGACGGCTCGACCGCAACGCTGAAGCACAACCTGTTCCTGCACACCCGCTGCGAGGGGCTGCTCTCCGCGTTCTTCACCGGGGTCGGTCTGAAACGCAAGGGCGAACCCCTCCGCATGAACTGGAACGCCGTCACCGGAGCGGCAGGGCGCTGCCACATAAAGGTGCGCACCTACACCAAGCAGAACGGCGAGACCGGACAGTCCAACGACATCAGCAAGTTCTACGACCCGTTTGAGAATCCATCTGCACCCGCCCCCCAGGCACAGCCGCAGTATCAGCAGGCTCCGCAGACCGCCCCCGCTAATCAGCCCACCGGCGTATTCACCCCCGGAAAGTGGTGATAGAGCATGGAAAATCAGCTCACATTAATTGAGCCCGCCCCCGCCGAACCTGCGGTCAGACACGCGCCGATAGCCCTCCGACCCTACCAGAACGAAGCGAAAGCCGCCGTGCTTGAGCAGTGGGAGCAGGGCGTACAGCGCACCCTGCTCGTGCTCCCGACCGGGTGCGGCAAGACGATAGTTTTCGCGAAGATATCCGAGGACTGCGTGAAGCGCGGTGAGCGCGTGCTTATCCTCGCGCACCGCGGGGAGCTCCTGGAGCAGGCGGCGGACAAGATACATAAAGCCTGCAACCTCAACTGCGCCGTCGAGAAAGCCGAGGAGACCTCCCTCGGCTCGTTCTGGAGGATAACCGTCGGGAGCGTGCATACCCTCATGCGGGAAAGCCGCCTTGCGCGGTTCATGCCGGATTACTTCGATACTATCATAATAGACGAGGCGCACCATGCCGTTTCCGACAGCTATCAGCGGATATTACAGCACTTCAGCGGCGCGAAAGTCCTCGGAGTTACTGCGACCCCCGACCGCGGCGACATGAAGAACCTCGGTCAGGTGTTCGATTCCCTGGCGTATGAGTACACCCTTCCCCGGGCTATCCGGGAGGGCTACCTCTGCCCGATAAAGGCGCTGACTATCCCGCTGAACCTCGACCTCACCGGGGCTTCCGTCCAGGCGGGGGACTTCCGCGCCGCAGACCTCGACACCGCCCTCGAGCCGTATCTCTATCAGATAGCCGACGAAATGCTCCGGAACTGCGCAGACCGCAAGACCGTGGTGTTCCTGCCGCTGGTCAAGACTTCGCAGAAGTTCCGGGATATCCTCAACGAGCGCGGATTTCACGCGGCGGAAGTCAACGGAAATTCCGACGACCGCGCGCAGGTTCTTGCGGATTTCGAAGCTGGAAAGTACAACGTTCTCTGTAATTCAATGCTCCTCACCGAGGGCTGGGACTGTCCCTCCGTGGACTGCGTGATAGTCCTCCGCCCGACAAAGGTGCGCGGACTTTACTGCCAGATGGTGGGCAGAGGAACGCGGCTCAGTCCCGGTAAGAAAGACCTGCTGTTACTGGACTTCCTCTGGCATACTCAGCGGCACGAGCTGTGCAGACCCGCGCACCTCATCTGCGAGAGCGACGAGGTAGCGCAGAAAATGACCGAGAACCTCGCGGAATCCGGCTGCGCAATGGACATCACCACCGCCGAGGAAAAGGCGGAAACCGACGTCGTGGCTCAGCGCGAGGAGGCTCTCGCAAAGCAGCTCAGCGAAATGCGCAAACGCAGGCGCACTCTTGTAGACCCGCTCCAGTTTGAGATGTCGATACAGGCGCAGGACCTGTCCGGGTATGTTCCGTCGTTCGGCTGGGAGATGTCGCCGCCGTCGCAGAAGCAGCTTGACGCGCTGGAGAAGTACGGCATTTACCCGAACGAGATAGAGAACGCGGGCAAGGCGGCAATGCTCCTCGACCGCCTGAACAAGCGCCGCACGGAGGGGCTTTCCACCCCGAAGCAGATACGCCTGCTGGAGAATAAAGGCTTCCTGCACGTCGGCGAGTGGACGTTTCAGCAGGCGAGCAACATGATAACCCGCATTGCGGCGAACGGCTGGAGAGTTCCCCCGGCGGTGATCCCCGCAGAATATAAACCGGAGGTGAGCATATGGAACTGACGGAGTGCCTGAAATACATCGACCCCGCTTCCCTCGACTATCAGACGTGGGTATCGGTCGGCATGGCGCTGAAACAGGAGGGGTATTCCTGCTCCGTGTGGGACGACTGGAGCCGCGCCGACAGCCGCTATCATGCAGGCGAGTGCGCGAAGAAGTGGGAGAGCTTCGGCGGGAATCCGAACCCCGTCACCGGGGCGACGATAGTCCAGCTCGCAAAGGAGCGCGGAATGCCCGCTGCGGAAAGCCGCGCCCTCGACTGGGACGATGAGATATCCTACGAAACCGACAGCGCGGAGGAGCACGTCGTGGTCAACAGGAACTGGGTGGAGGGGCGCGAGATAAACCCGCCCGCCGACTGGAATCCCGCGCGCGAAATTATCCGATACCTCGAAACGCTTTTTGGTGAGGACGAGAATGTCGGCTATGTCATGCAGTCCTACGAAAAGGACGGAAAGTTCGTCCCCGCAAACAAGGGAGCATACGACCGCACCGCCGGACAGCTTATCGAGCACCTCCGCAAATGCGGCGGGGATATCGGCGCAGTCCTCGGGGACTACAACCCGCAGTGCGGCGCGTGGATACGCTTCAACCCGCTGGACGGCAAGGGGATAAAGAACGAGAACGTGTCCGATTTCCGCTACGCGCTCGTCGAGAGCGACAGCGTGGAGATAGAGCAGCAGAACGCGATAATACGCGAGCTGGAGCTTCCGGTGGCGGCGCTTGTTTACAGCGGCAAGAAGAGCCTGCACGCGATAGTCCGCATTGACGCGGAGAACTACGAGGAGTACCGCCGCCGCGTGGATTTCCTCTATCAGATATGCGCGAAGAACGGACTTTCGCCCGATACGCAGAACCGCAATCCCTCCCGCCTGTCGAGAATGCCCGGAGTTCAGCGCGGCGAGAACCGCCAGTTCATCGTTGACACGAACATCGGCAAGTCGAGCTGGAACGAGTGGCACGAGTGGATAGAGGGCGTGAACGACGACCTCCCGGACTTTGAGAGCGCCGCCGATTTCTGGAACGACCTGCCGGAGCTAAGCCCTCCGCTCATCAACGGGGTGCTCCGTCAGGGACACAAAATGCTGATAGCGGGACCCTCAAAGGCGGGCAAGTCCTACGCGCTGATAGAGCTTTGCGCCGCCATTGCGGAGGGTCGCGAGTGGCTGGGCTGGCAGGTGGCGCAGGGGCGTGTGCTGTACGTCAATCTGGAGCTTGACAAAGCCTCCTGCGAACACCGCTTCGTGGATATCTACAAGTCACTCGGCTGGAAGCCGGACAACCTCCGGAACATCGACATCTGGAACCTGCGCGGCAAGTCCGTCCCGATGGACAAGCTCGCCCCGAAGCTGATACGCCGCGCCGCAAAGCGGAAGTACATCGCGATAATCATCGACCCGATATATAAAGTCATAACCGGCGACGAGAACTCCGCCGACCAGATGGCACACTTCTGCAACCAGTTTGACAAGGTCTGCACGGAGCTGGGGTGCGCGGTGATATACTGCCACCATCACTCAAAGGGAGCGCAGGGGAGCAAGCGTTCGATGGACAGAGCCTCCGGCTCGGGAGTTTTCGCCCGCGACCCGGACGCGCTTCTCGACCTCATCGAGCTGGAGCTCCCGGAGGCGCTCCTCAAAGAGGAGAAGAACAGGGCGGTCTGCAACGTATGCTATGACGCGCTTATCCGCAATGGGATATCGGACATCAGTCAGGACGAGCAGGTCACCGCAAGGGCTATCCAGGAGCACGCGCAGCAGGCGCTTCCTGCGGAGGTCTGGGCGGGAGTTCGGCAGGACATCGCCGCCGCCGAGAAAGCCGTGGAGAGCCGCACCGCGTGGCGCATAGAGGGCACTCTGCGAGAGTTCCCGAAGTTCCCGCCGGTGAATGTGTGGTTCGATTATCCGATACACAGGATAGATATGTCGGGGGTGCTGAAAGATATTCAGCTTGACGTCCCGGCGCAGCCCTGGCAGCGGAATTTCAGCAAGAAAAAGTCCGACAAGGAACGTAAGGACGAGCGGAAAGAATCCATTGAAACGGCATATAACGCGTGTAATATGGACGGCAAAGTAACGTTGAAAGACCTTGCAGAATACACCGGAAAATCAGAAGATACCGTCCGCAGATACATAAAAGAGCACGGCGGTTTCTGGATAGACGACGGCGAGGTCGGCAAAAAGTGAGTTGCAAAGTCGATAAACCGCAAGCCGCAAAATCGAGAGTTTGCAACTGCAAAAACGATAGTGCGTTATCGAAAATGCAACCGCAAAAATCCCGACTTTGCGTACTGCTGTTGCAGGTATATATACTACGTATATATAGTCTTGCGACTTTCCCTCCGGTCAGGGGGGAAGTAGTCGTGCGACAGCTTACGCACGACGACTCCTTCCCCTGTCCTGACAAAGCAATTTTTTTCTCAGAAAGGAGAATGTAATATTATGGCAAATGAATGTTATAACTGTGACGCATATGATTCAGACCGCGAGGGCTGCACAATGCCTAGCTGCGATAAATCCTATGCGTGTCCCTTGGAGGATTCCTCATTGCAGTTTTTCCTGCCGATGATACCGCCGACGGTGACGGCGCAGGAACACAAGGTAATGGTACGGAATGGCAAGCCCGTATTCTACGACCCTCCGGAACTCAAGGAAGCCCGCGCGAAGCTTACGGCGCACCTGGCACAGCATAAGCCGGAGAAACCGTATACCTGCGGAGTTCGGCTGATAACACGGTGGTGCTTCCCGGTAGAGGGTCACGCTGACGGTGAGTACAGAACGACAAAGCCCGACACAGATAATTTGCAGAAGCTCCTCAAGGACTGCATGACGGCCGTCGGCTTCTGGAAGGACGATGCGCTTGTCGCTTCGGAGCTGTGCGAAAAGTTCTGGGCGGAGATACCGGGGATTTTCATCAGAATCGAGGTGTTACAGTGAAGCTCGAAGAGGTAACAAAGGCAGCGGAGCAGGGCGCAGTAGTCCTGCATACGCACATGGGGATAACCTCCAGGTGCAGGATCTCAGGGGTTATCACGCGGTATACGAAGAAGTCCGGCTGGGCTTATTCGCTGGAGCTTACGGACTTAAAGGCGAACAGCGTAATCATCGCGGCGCTGGAGGATTGCGAGGTGGAGAGATGAGCGAGTACATAGAACGCGAAAGCATAAGGAAGTCACTTATGGAGGTATGTTCGGACGAGAACTGCCCGATGTTTATCGCCGCGACAATCGACCAGGTTATTGACTATGAACCAGCCGCTGATGTCGCTCCGGTGGTGCATGCGTACTGGAAAAGAGTCGATAAAGACGATGGAGGGCATGATACTGTATGCTCGCATTGTAGCACGCCGATTGTGACGTATCTCGAAACCCCTTACTGCCACAACTGCGGCGCTAAGATGGACGGAGGACGGTATAAATGAACGAAGTAATGTTTTCAAGCAAGAGCGACATCTGGGAAACTCCCCAGGATTTGTTCGATAAGCTAAACAGCGAATTCGGATTTACCCTTGACGTGGCGGCTTTGCCAGATAACGCCAAGTGCCCATCGTATTATACACCCAAAGATGATGGGCTGATTAAACCATGGACGGGGACTATATGGTGCAACCCACCTTATGGGAGAACAGTTGGGAACTGGGTAAGAAAGGCATACGAAACGTCACTCAATGGTGTAACTGTCGTTATACTTCTTCCAGCGCGAACCGACACAAAATGGTTTCATGATTTCATTTATGGTAAGGCAGAAGTGAGATTTTTGCGTGGTCGGCTTAAATTTGGTGGCTCAAAGAACTCTGCACCTTTTCCATCAATGATAGTTGTTTTTAATGGAGGTAACACTAATGTCTGAAATCAAGCTTAAGCCCTGCCCGTTCTGCGGGGGCGAAGTAATTATGATGCGCTTGGAAAGCCTGGAAACCGGCTTCGTGAGCTATTATGTTTCACACAGTGATATATTTAATTGCGCATACGAAATCAGACAGCAGAGCGCAAGCCAGACTATGCAGGAAGCCGCAGACAAATGGAACAGGAGGGCTGATGATGAAGAAACTTAAATGCAAGTGTGGCGGATATCCTGAGCCTCTTTATCGCAAGAGCAAATCTGGACAGAGAACGAAACATGGTTATTTGTACAAATGCAGAGTGTGTGGCAAAGAAACAGCTCTGCACAAAACAAAGACCGAAGCAAAGACAGATTGGAACAGGAGGGCGCCGAATGACCGCTAAAGAATACCTGTCCCGCTACCGCTGGCAGAACGACCGCATAAACGCAAAGGTGGAGCAGGTCGCGGAGCTTCGCCGCAAAGCCCAGACGGTAAGCTCCGGGAGCTCTGACGGCTCGCATGGTTCAACGCCTTACGACCGCATAGGCGAGATAACCGCGCGGATAGTAGACCTCGAACGTGAGATCAACGAGGACATAGACCGCAGCATAGACGTCCAGCGGGAGATACGCGCGGCGATAACGACAGTACCTGACGAACGCCTGCGCCACCTGCTGGAGCTGCGTTACATCAACTGCCTTACGCTGGAGGAGATAGCGCGGCGCATGGATTACAGCTACAAGCAGATATGCCGCCTGCACGGAAAAGCGCTCCTGCAGATAAGATGTCCTTGAATGTCCCATGCCACCTGTGCTATAATATAAGCTAGGGAAACGCTGATTAAATCAAATTCGCCTCGCTCAAACGAGCATACTCACGCGGCTGAATTTGATACGCTGCGCTTTAATCAGCGTATCCCTAGAAAATAATACAGAGCCTCCGGAGCGCAATGCCCGGGGGCTTCTTCTATGCAAGCAGGTGGTGATATTGAATGACAAGAATTTAGTGCCGTTCATTGAACGAACAGAGAGTGAACAGAGAGAAATCCGGCAGGCAGGCGGCAGAAAATCCGGTGAAACGCGCCGCAGGAAAAAGGCGCTGAAATCTCTGATGAACGACCTGCTTTCCGGCGATATCGTGAACGACGAGATATACAACCGCACTATTGACATGGGCTGTAATGACCCGACCTACGGCGCGGCAGTAGTCGCGGCGATGGTACGGCAGGCGGCGCTCGGGGACACCAAGGCGTTCAATGCGATAGTCGACCTTATCGGCGAGGGCAGCTCCGGGGAGCGCGTGAAGCTCCAGAAGAAGCAGGTCGCGCTGCAGGAAAAGAAGCTCTCCGGCGAGGAGGAGCAGACACCGGACGACGGCTTCCTGTCGGCGCTGGACGGCTCTGCTGCGGGGGACTGGAACGATGAAAATTAAAGCAGTATTCAGGTTCAGACCGTTCTCGAAGAAGCAGCGGAAAGTTCTGAACTGGTGGTGCCGTTCGTCCCCGGTGCGGGACTACAACGGCATTATCGCCGACGGCGCTATCCGTTCCGGGAAGTCCGTCGCGATGTCGCTGGGCTTCGTTATCTGGGCTATGTCGGAATTCAGCGCCTGCAATTTCGCGATGTGCGGCAAGACTATCGGCTCGTTCCGGCGCAACGTGCTGTTCTGGCTGAAATTAATGCTGCGTTCCCGGGGGTATTCCGTTTCGGAACAGCGCACAGAGAACCTTGTGATAGTCCGGCGCGGCAGCATAGAAAACTACTTCTACGTTTTCGGCGGCAAGGACGAGCGTTCCCAGGACCTGATACAGGGTATCACGCTCGCGGGGGTGTTCTTTGACGAGGTCGCGCTCATGCCGGAAAGTTTCGTCAATCAGGCGACGGGGCGCTGCTCCGTGGACGGCTCGAAATTCTGGTTCAATTGCAATCCCGGAAGCCCCTCGCACTGGTTCAAGACAGGCTGGATAGATAAGCGCGCGGACAAGCGCCTGCTGTACCTCCATTTCACGATGGACGACAACCTGTCGCTGTCCGAAGCCGTTAAGGAACGCTACCGGGGCATGTACACCGGCGTGTTTTTCAAGCGGTATATCCTCGGTGAGTGGAAGTCCGCCGACGGCGTTATCTACCGCCAGTTCGCCGACGACCCGGAGAGGTTCATTCTCGACGATTTCCCGGCGGATATCTTCATCGGCACGATGGGGCTTGACTTCGGCGGGAACGGCTCGGCGCACGCTGGCTGTCTTGTGGGGATTACCCGGGGCTACCGCAGTATCGTCATTCTGGACGAGTACTACCGCAAGGAGATAATCGACCCCGGAACACTTACGGACGACGTCTGCGGCTTCGTTCAGCGCTCGCAGGGGCAGTGCAGGGCGGCTTCCATCTGGTGCGACAGCGCGGAAACCACGCTCATCAAGGGCATTCGTACTGAGGTGTATTTAAGGCGCATTCCGGTGGAAGTCCGCAACGCGCGCAAGGGCGAGATAATCGACCGTATACGCCTCTGTGACATGCTCATGAGCCAGGGCAGGTTCTTTATCCTGCGACGGTGCCAGCACACCATTGCGGCGCTGTCAGAGGCTGTCTGGGACAGCAAGTCCCCGGTCAAGGACAGAAGGCTTGACGACGGCACGACCAACATAGACAGCCTGGACGCGCTGGAATACGCCCTGGAGCCGCACGCGAACCGGCTCATAGAATTTGGAGGAACACATGAACGCAAATGACATAGCCGCCGCATTCGGGCAGAAGTTCAGCGGCACGGAATATTACAGCGCCTGCATAGATAAGTGGCTGAGAATTTACCGCAACGAGCCGGACTGGGAGCAGGTCGCAAAAGGCGGGCTTTTCTCCCGGGGGAAGCGCCAGCTCCTGCGGCTGAACATGGCAAAGGTACTGTGCGATAATCTCGCGGCGCTGACGTTCTCAGAGCAGTGCGAGATTACTCTTGACAGCCCGGAATATCAGAAATACATAAACGACGCGCTGAATGCAAACGGCTTCTGGAAGCAGCTGCCGGAGCTTCTCAGCAAGTCCTACGCGATGGGCGGCGCGGTGCTGAAATGCTACCTCTCCGACGGGAAGCCCAGGATAGACTACATCACCGCCGACAGGTTCGTCCCGGTGAGCTGGGACGGCTCGGGCGTGCATTCCGGCATACTTTCGGGGACTTACACCAAAGGCAGGGATTACTACCACCTGCTGGAATTCATGCAGCCGGGCAGGTCGGAATTCAGGCTGTTCAGGGCGGCTTCCGACAGCGAGGTCGGCGAGGAATGCCCGCTTGCGGAGATGTTCCCCGACCTGCAAAATCCGGTCGTGTACGAGGGCGGTGCGCCTGTTTTCGCGTATTTCAGGCCGTTCGTCAGCAACAATTCGGACTACGACACGCCCCTCGGAATGTCCGTCTACGCGAACTGTACGGATACGCTCCGGGCGCTCGACACGGTGTTCGACAGCTTCCAGCGGGAGTTCATTCTCGGCAAGAAGCGCATAATCGTGCCGAGTTCCTGCGTGCAGACCATCATCGACCCCGAAAAGGCTGAGCCGGTGCGGTACTTCGACGCGGACGACGAGGCTTTCATAGCGCTGCGGCATGAGGACGGCGAGAACCTCAAGATAACCGACAACACCACCGAACTCCGCATAGAACAGCACGTCAGCGCCATCAACGCGTATCTGAATATTCTGTGCATGCAGACCGGGCTGTCCGCCGGGACGTTCAGCTTTGACGTCCAGCAGGGAATGAAAACGGCGACGGAGATAATCTCGCAGGAAAGCAAGACGGCGCGCACCGTCAAGAACAACAAGAACCTGCTCACGGAAACAATAGAAACGGTCGTTCACGCGCTGGTGCAGCTCGGCGTGATGTCCGGCGCGGTTTCGCAGCAGGAATACAGCGTAACCGTCGGCTGGAACGACAACATCATCATCGACGACAACACGCTGATAGACAATAATATCAAGCTGGTTTCGGCGGGGCTGAAATCCAAGGTCAAGGCGATAATGGAAGTCCAGAAGTGCGATGAAGTCACCGCCCGGGAGGAGCTTGCGAGAATGTCGGAGGAAACAGGCGGCGGGGGTATGGCGGATTTCTTCGGCGGTGATGAAGCATGACCGCCCTCGAAGCGCTGAACCTCGCCGCCCCCATCGCCGACGCATACATGAGCGTTGAGGAACGCCTGCTTGTGCGGATAGTGCGGCAGATCTCCCTGAACGACGACCACCAGCTGAACGAAGCCAGCAAGTGGCAGATAAAACAGCTCGCGAAGCACGGCATGCTCCGTCAGGACGCTCACAAAATCATCGCGTCGGGTACGAAAGGCATTCCCGGGGACGTTGCGGAAACCGTCCGGCAGGCGATAGATGATACGCTTGCCGAGGACGGAATTCAGGGCATGTGGCATGATAAGCGGTTCGCCGAGAGCGCCGCGAACGCCGTCAGGCACTACCGCAACCAGGCTAAGGACGTGTACAATCAGGTCAACACCGTGATGAAGTACAAGGCTGAGAGCACGTTCGTGCGCGCGGTAAATTCCGTCGCGGAGAAGTGGACGCGGGAAATGCGCAGAGAGCAGGCTGAGATAGCCGACAAGCAGGGTGTCCTTGATATTCTGAACAGCAACACGGCTGCGGTCGTTTCCGGCGCAGAGAGCCGCACAAAGGCAGTCCGCACGACGATACACGAGATGGCGCAGAAAGGCATTCCGGCGTTTGTGGATAAGTCGGGGCGGGAATGGTCGCCGGAAGCGTACATCAACATGGATATCCGGGCGACGGTGAAGAATACCGCTCTGGAAGCGCAGTTCTCGACGATGGACAGCCTGGGGCAGGACGTGTTCGAGGTGAGTTCCCACCCCGGCAGCCGTCCGAAATGCCGCCCGTGGCAAGGGAAGCTGATTTCTCGCTCCGGGAAAACTACCGAGATAACCGACATCAACGGCAGGAAGCACAAGGTCATTCCGCTGTCGAAGACCAGCTTCGGCGAGCCTGACGGTCTTTTTGGGATAAACTGCGGGCATCGTCCGCGCGGGGTTTCCGACGGGCTGTTCCGGAAGTCCTCGGTCGAGTATGACGACGAGGAGGACAAGGAGCTCTACAACAAGGTCTGCAAGCAGCGTGAGCTTGAGCGAAAGGTGCGCAAGTCCAAGACAGAGGCGGATATGCTCGAAGCCGCCGGCGATACCGAGGGCGCAAAGGAAGTCCGCCGGAGAATGACGGAGCAGAACAAGGCGCTGAAGTCCTACTGCGACAGCAACGGGCTGAAATATCGGTCGGACAGGGTGAGGACTTACGGGAGCGTGAAGCCGAAACAGAATGAATCCGATTTTGCTGCGCATGAAAGCGAAATTGAAAAAGCTAAAACGGCAGGCAAAGGCGAGCACCCTCTGAATGTTCAGGCAATCAACACAAAGGAATACACGGAAAAGTATAACGGCATAGGCAAAAGCCGGGTTGTTGATACCAGTGTAAAGAATGAAGCTATTTCAATCATGAACCACAGGGATGGCACTTCCTTTGAGGATCTTGCATATATAGACAATAGAACCGGGGTGAGAAAATTCATTATAAACAATTCTGATACGCCCTATGGAGTAGCACATTCGCCGGAGTGCGATAAGTTTCTGAAGAATTATGACGGCGGACTTATTGCATTGCATAATCACCCTGGCGGTTCCAGACCGTCGTATTCAGACATCAGACTTGCGATAGGATACGATTACAAAACCGAGAAAATCGTATACAAGTCAATCGAAAAAAGCGTTATCGCGGGTCATAATGGCAAGGTTTATGTCATTGAGAATATAGCACATGACGAAAACATAGGCAAAGCCCTTGACAAATTGTATAATCAAGTATATAATTATTACGAAGGCATGACAGGGAACAAGGAATACGCTGCCGACAAAGCTCTTGACGCCGTTTATGCCAAAGGCAAGGAGCTTAAGGCGTTTACCGTAAAGGAGATGTGATATCATGGACGATCGTGATAATTTAATTCTTGATGAACTTTATACACCGCCGCACATCGACCTTAGCGATGAGCAGAAAGAAGAAATCAGGAAAACGTTGATTGAACTCGGTATAGAAACAGACCGCCCGTAAAGGGAGTTTATCAGACTATTGAAGGAGGCGTGTGGATTATGACTAGGCTTGACGGATATTGGTCAAAGTTTCCTGAATATTGGCACATCAATAACGGCAAAGTCGTTATTCACGACGACGCTCCGAAAGAGGTCAAGGAAAGCTATGAGCGCTATCTCAAACAGGCGGAAGCCGCTCGCAAGCGCGGAACACTGTGATTTAATAAACTAAGCACCCTGCACCAAACAGGGTGCTTTTTCATTCCAAACGGTGAACAAATCGTTCACCGTACAACCGAATAATCAAGCGCTATGCAGCAATGCACGGCGCTTTTTTCATGTCCGAAACACGCTGATGACGTAAAAAGCCCGCGCGGAATACAGTCATACGGACGTTAAACGGAGGTAACTATGGCAGACGAAACACAGACAACTCAGGCAACACAGGAGCAGGGCGGCGCTCAGACCGCCGGAGGGCGAGTGTCGCCTTCAAGTGATCCTACCACATCTACGCCCGAATCTGCGCAGGGGGCGGCAAAAACATTCACGCAGGACGAGGTCAACGACCTCATAAAATCGCGCCTTGAACGCGAGCGCAAGGGGCTTCCCGGCAAGGACGAACTCGCGGCGTTCCACAAGTGGCAGGACGACCAGAAATCCGCAGAGCAGAAGTCCGCGGAAGCTATCAAGGTGCAGTCAGACCGCGCGGACGCAGCCGAAAAGAAGGTTGCAGCCCTTGAAGCGAAGCTGCTGGCGGCGTCAAAGGGCGTAAAGCCCGACGCGGCGGACGACGTAGTAGCGCTGGCTTCGCTTAAAGTCAGCGACGACATGCCGCTTGAAAAGGCAATCGACGAGGTGCTGAAGAAGTATCCGCAGGCGACGCTCGCCCCCCAGTTTGCGGGAACGTCAGCGCCGACAACAACAGGGGTTCCCGGAGGGAATGGCGGTGCTTCCTGCTCAGGCGTAGAAGCCGCTTTCCTTGCAAAGAACCCCGGTATCAAGATCTGAAAGGAGATTTAATTTATGCATGAACATCAGGAACGCTACTCCGCCCTTGTTATGGCGAAGCTCCGCCAGGACAACGTACTCAAGGACGGCGTAGTATTCAACAACGACTATGAGGGCGACCCAAAGTCCGGCGCCGTCAAGATACCCGTGAGAGACCAGGAGGTCAAGGTCGGCGACTATGACCCCGTTAAGGGCGGCGACATAAGCGCCGGCGTGACTGTATACGAGACTTTTCCCATCACAAAGGACAAGTTCGTCAACGAACTCATAGATGGCTACGACGCCGCTTCCGTCCCCGACAACCTGGTCGCAGAGCGCCTTGACAGCGCCGGTTATTCCTGCGCCCAGACCATCGACAGCGACGGCGCGACCTGCCTGCTCGCCGGCGGCACCAAGGTGAGCATAGGCTCTGTGGACGCTTCTACGGTGTATTCTACGGTGGTTGACCTCCGCAAGCAGCTTTCCAAGGCTAACGTACCGAACGACGGCAAGCGCTACCTGCTCGCCACCCCCGACGCCTATGCAGCTCTGCTGAAGTGTCCGCAGTTCACCGACGCTTCCAACCTGGCTGAGAACGTCAAGGAGACCGGTGCGGTCGGCAAGATCGCAGGCTTTTCTGTCCTCGAATGGAACGACGACACCGCCGGGCTTGCGTTCATCGCTGGCCACCCGAAGTTCGCCACCCGCGTCAACGAGTGGAAGGTCCCCGTTGCGCTGAACGACCTCAAGGACGGCACGCACATCGGCGCTTCCGCAGTCCAGGGGCGTATGGTCTACGACCACAAGGTGCTTCGCAAGCAGGCAGTACTTGCGGTGTACATGCTCGGCGTGCTCACCCTGACACAGGGCAAGCTGGCTTCCGGCAAGTGCAAGATAACCGTCGCGGAAAGCGCTACCGACAGCTTCTGCTACCGTGTGAACCCGGCTAAGCGCGCCGTCGAGGGCGAGGACTTCACCAGCGGTGCTGCATTCGTTTCCGGCACTACCGAGATAACCTGCGCCGTCGGTGACACCGTTGAGATAATCGACCTGGACAGCAACAAAAAGGCGGTAAAGGTCGGCTACATCACGATAGCATGACGGTCACGGCTGAGTATTACTCCGAGAACTGGGGCGACTGGGCTGATACCGGGGAGCTTACAGCCGCCCTCAGGCGTGCGGAGATAATCGTAGACCGGGAGATATTCCCCTCGGGGTATACGGTGTCCACCGTGCCCGGAACGTGGCGTACAGCGGCGCAGAATGCGGTCTGTGCGCAGGCGGAATTTATCCTCGAAAACGGCGGCGTTCCGGCGCTTTCTGAAACCACGGACGGCGGCTCGGTGTCCCTCGGGAAGTTCAGTTATTCCGGCGGTTCTTCCGGCAGTTCCGGAGGTTCGGCGGTGAATTCGCTGTGCGCCCAGGCTCTGGCGCTGCTGGAGCCCACCGGACTGCTTTACAGAGGGGTGAGCCTATGAGACCTATCCCGCGTTCGCTGCTGATACATTCGGCAAAGCTGTACGAAGCCCGGGAGAATTCCTGGCAGGAGCAGGAACTTGTCGAACTTGCGGAGCTTACGCATATCCGCGTGGAGCCTGCCAGCAAGATGATAGTCACGCCGGACAACCGCTCAGTCACGCTGACTGCAACGCTTTTCTACGACTGCCGCAACAGCCTGCCGACTGTGGAGTTCAAGCCGGGGTACATAGTCGACTTCGACGGTAAGCGATACCGTGTCGAAACCGTCGAAGTCCTCTACGATAAGCAGAAGCTACATCACCTGGAGGTGGGATTGTGCCTGTAAGTATCAACATCAATTCCGCGCAGATAGCTATGAATATCCGTGCTGCAGCAGATAAGGCGGTGGGAATTACCGCGCAAACAGTGCTTGACGACTGCAACAAGTACGTTCCGGAAGATCAGGGAGCGCTTGTTGACAGTTCGAATATCCACAGCGATATCCAGCACGGAAAGCTTGTGTGGAGCACTCCGTATGCGCGGTATCTGTACCACGGCGTTCTCATGGTGGATCCGAAAACCGGCTCTGCCTGGGCGCGGGAGGGTCAGACGAAAGTCAGGCTTTCGCCGGAAGTACAGCTGAAATTCGACAAGCTGAAAAACCCGAAAGCAGGCTCTCACTGGTGCGAACGCGCCAAGTCAGACCACGGTACTGAATGGCAGGAGATATACGAAGCAGCATTCAGGAGGGAGATGAACAAATGACGGCGCAGTTACAGGCAGTCGAAGCTTTCCGGGCTTTTGCGGAGGAAACAACAGGGCAGCCGGCGTCCGTCGGGCTTCTTTCGACCGGGGAGAGCATTGCAATGCAGGTGGTGACAGGTTCCCGTGAGTTCACCTCTCTCGACCTCGCAAACCGGCGCGCGGCGCTTTCCCTCGACATTCTGGCAAAATTTAAGAAACAGGAGCGGGCTTACGGTTACCTCTGCGAGATAGCCAACGCCTGCGATACGGCTCAGCTCGGTGCGCCTGCGGTAAACGCAGAAGTCCGCAGCGAGCCTTTATTCGTAGGCAGGGACGGCGAATACTGGATATATTCGCTGTCCGTCAGCCTGCGGACTTTGATTTAATTCGGAATTATGAATTCGGAATTCGGAATTGCGGTGTCGCTTCGCGACGTATTCAAAATGGATACAATCGGAAATACACCGCGACAGCGGTACATTAATTCCGAATTAAGAATTCCGAATTCCGAATTTTTCGACTGAAAGGAGAAAAATATGCCCCAGACATTACCCAAGGTCGCGGGCGTTGAACTGAACCATGCCGTAAAGGCGTTCATCAACACCACCCCCGAAGCAAGCGGGAGCGCGACATACAAATCCCTGTGCAACGCATTCAAGAATATCGCTACCGCGCTGAACGAGGTCGTGTATTCCGCGTCCTACCTCAGCGACGGTGGATACAGCTCCAGCACGGTGACTGGCTTTGCGCCGACGATTACGCTGCAGGGGGACTTCATGGCGAGCGACCCCGTGTGCGCTTACCTCGACAAGATACAGTGGGAGCCTGGCGCCGCGAGAGTTACCGACATCAAACTGAACCGCAACGGGCAGATAATCACCTGCCCGGTAACGCTCACGCAGATAGCTATCGCAGGTGGAGAAGCCACCGCGCCGAATTCCGTTACGCTGGTGATAACCATGAACGGCAAGCCCACCGTCGAAACGGGCACCCTGGACGACACCGGGGAAAAGACGATTTAACAGAGACACACCGACCGGGGCGCATGCTCCGGTCTTTTCTGAAAGGAGAATACCATGCAGATAAAAAGGACCGAGAAAATACGCGACACGCTGGAACTGTGCACCGAGCAGGGGGAAGTCCGCGAGAAGCTTGAGTTCACCGTGGACATCGACGCCATCGCGGGCGAATTCCGCAGGAACCTCACCGATATCACGAGCGCTGAGCAGGCGCTGAAAAAGGCTGCCAGCGACAAGGACTACAGCGCCGCGTATGAGCAGTACGGTAATGCAGTCCGCGGGGTGTTCGCGGTGTGCTTCGGAAGAGAGAATGCAGAGCGTATCTGCGGTTTCTTCGAAGGGAATTACATCGAGATGTCCGTTGCGATAGTTCCGTACATTTATGACGTGATACTCCCCCGCGTGAACGAGTGCATTTCCCGTCGCCGGGAGCAGCTCAGGGGCATTTACCGCAAGGGGAAGAAACTGCATTGAAGCTTTACGAAACATTCCCCGACCGTATCACCGTTGACGGGCAGGAGTTCCGGCTGACGCTGTATTTCGACCGCGTTCTGCGCTTCCTCTCTCTGCTGGAGGATAAGTCCTGCACAGCCGAGGAAGTCACGGAAGCGGGCTTTTCGTGGCTCGTGGACTGTCGCAGGAATATTCCCATCGACATGCAGAACCGGGTGCTGCAGCGCGTTGTAGCAGATATCATCACTCCGAAGCGCAGGCGGCTGAATTCCCGCAGACCGCAGCAGAAGTGCGTTGACTACGATTTCGACGCAGCGGAGATA
>ERZ1027059.116-NODE-116-length-31223-cov-8.400475_pt1 | contig 31223 bp, 29 predicted proteins | sample MGYA00519425_ERZ1027059 | MGnify/ENA primary metagenome ERZ1027059 (study PRJEB26926, sample SAMN06164566) | human gut metagenome | biome: ENVO:00009003; feature: ENVO:2100002; material: ENVO:00002003 | host: Homo sapiens | place: USA | collected 2012 ... | reverse complement strand
AAAACGGTGAGATTCCCGAGGAATGGGAAAAGCCCGAAAACAAAAGTAAACTCGCTCAGAAAGACATAGACGCAGGCTGGACAAAGAAGAACGGCGAACGGCACTTCGGGTATAAGGACCATGTGAAATGTGACGCCGACAGCAAGCTGATAACAAACTATAGCGTAACCAGTGCGTCAGTGCATGACAGCCAGCGCTGCCTAGTATTTATTGGCCAAGAAGATGAAGTGCTGTATGCAGACAGCGCATATTCAGGAAAACCAATTGCCTTAGCTCTGCCTGAAAACTGTAAAAATCAGATTTGTGAAAAAGGATATCGCAACTCTCCGCTGACTTCAGAGCAGAAAATGAATAACCGCAGGAAATCCAGAATCAGATGCCGCATTGAACATATCTTTGGCTTCATGACAGGTGCTATGCATGGCATTACAATAAGAAGCATAGGCATTACACGTGCATGGATGAATATCGGAATCACCAATCTGGTATATAACTTTTGCAGGTACAGTTACTTAAAACGAACCTCTGCCTGATATGGGATAACTGCGCCCTTTTTCAAGTAAAAGGTATCGATCAAGGTAAAGTTACCATTTCAAAGCATTATTTGCAGGTCAATATTTGACCGATTATGCTAAATGCCTCTATTGGCCTGTATTTTTGTGGGTTTTTAGAGGTTACCTTAAGTTAAATGCACAACATTCCAGCTGTTATCAAACACACCTTTACTAGCTTCATATGTCTTAGCTTGTATTGCAACACACAATAATTTCTTTGGTCTACTCATGCCAACATAGGCTAATTTACGGCTATAATCATACAAAGGAGAGCATCCTGGTTTACCAACGCCATAGCACGGTAGAATTCTATTTATATCCGAAGCCTTTTTTCTGTCAGTTTCAAGATAAAGAGTTGCATCGTGTGTTTCTCCCTTAACTCCGTGAATTGTATCAAAAATTATTCTTCGCCCTTTGCTTAAATCAATATATACGTTTTTTTCCCTTTTCTCTGTTTGACTTTCTAGCTGATTTTTAGAAGCGTCATTAAAGAAATAATCGGGCAATTGATTAACTATATTATTTAATTGCGGAGCGATTTTTATAAGTAATTCATTAATTTTTTGTCGCATAAAACAATTGATAGATGCCCTATTAACATTTTGAAATATTGACAATTCATAAATCCATTGACGATATAATTCCCTATACTCATCTTCAAGCATTTTCTTAATTGTTGCGACAGTAAATTCTTTTCCTGATTTTGAGTTGCTAATTTTCATATAACGGAATATTTGACACAACAGTTTACGAACTATTTTTCTGCCTTATATAATTTCCCCTCTAACAAACTTGTAACAATATTGTCTACATATGCCCAATAGTTATAATCACTCTGTTTTATGACAGAGGAATCAAAACCAGACCAGTAGCTTCCTATTTTAAGACCCGTGGTGTTTTCTGATCTGACGGCACCAATAGCTTTATATATACCATTTTCATCATTTAATCCGCAAGAATCCAATGCATTAATAAATCCATCAATTACCCTGTCAATTTTATCAGGTTCAAAAACAAGCAATGTAGGCTTTATCCCAGTATAACCAACAAGTGTCAGAATACCATTTTCATCTTTCTTAAGTTTTCCAATAACATCGGCTATTTCTTGGCTATATCTACATGATGTCGTAATTGATAAGAAATAGTGCTGTGGTACCCAATCTGATGTTTTATCTTCAGAGGAGTTATATATAGCCTGGTCCGAGTCGCCAATTCTTATTACAGTGCATTTTTTTGAGTCAAATATCATATCTAAGGCTTGGCGCTGATTTTCATCGCAATCTTGATACTCATCAATAAATACATATTTAAATCGTGATGAAAAAAGAGCTGTATACTTCTCTGGCAATTTACTTATAGCTTCATTTGCATATAAATAAGCATCTTGATACCTTATTAGTCCTTCATCTTTAATAAGGTCATCGCGCAATTCTTTAAACTGATTAGTAGAATCTTTTTGCGCACCAGCCAATGCTTTTTTCTGATTTCCAACGCAAAGAGAATCATCTTCTCGAATATACAGCGCCTTAATGAAGTCAATAGGCGAAGTAAATTGTTTACTCGTTTGTAAATTGTTTTTTATCACATAATCCAGAGCACGGTATTTATCTTTATTTGTTTTCATTTTGCTCATCATATGTTGCGAATAAATTAGAGTGTCAACCGTCTGAATGTTTCTCCCATAAATATATTTCAAGTAGGGTATCGTCACAAATTTATCAACAAATGACTGAATCGTTCCAACATAATTGGGATAGCTTAAAAGTTTATCCTCATAGCTTGAAAGACGTTTTTTTATTTCATTAACAGCGACATTTGTATGGGATAACACACAAATTCCTGCACCATCAGCAAAAGGCATTCTATCAGCCAACAATTTCAACTTTGCAAGAAGTACAGTTGTCTTTCCACTCCCTGGACAAGCTGCAACATCAGTTGAATACCAACAGCGAATAACTTTTATTGCATCGTCTGAAAAGTGAGCTCCATTTGGTAAAAGGAGTTTTTCTGTTGATTCAATATCTTGATCAGTAATTTGCCATTCCACCATAGATTCCTCCATATTATACATTTTCCCCCGCTGCATACTTGATAGCATTCACTATGTAGCGTAAAAAGTCATCGCTTTCAAGCTTTGATTTTAGGACTGCTTTTTTCTGTTCATCTATTGTCAACCCATATAAATCTAAATCAAACATTTTTTCTTGTGTAATGTCATTGGGTATCATTGATATATTCCAACGCATAATTGATGCCAAGCATTGAGCAACAATAGCTTTTAGGCTACTCTTTCCATCTTTAGTGAGCATAAGGTTGTATATGTTAAATGCTATATTGGCCTTATCCAAACTATTCCATTGCTTTGCTTCCGTCTCAACCTCTCGATTAGCTTTATCAATTTTTTCATCATTCAGCGAGACGTTTTCTTGTGCATTCTGAATTTTCATTCCATAGTGAACCGCCTTGTGAAAATCATCTGAAAGACAACTCATAGCAATGCAATACTCTAATGTCCACCTAGGTGATGTAAATCCATGAACAGAACCGCAAGTGTATTTGGCATTTTTGCAAGTTTCTGCCTGCGCCGATTCAGCTATTTTCTCATTGAAAGTTTTCTCCTTCGTATGTGGGTCAACATCATATGGTTGTATATCACAATCAGTAATCACTGAAACCGGAATATTAATTGTAGTTTCATCATTCCTTACCATAATTCCGCTATATCGTAAAAATGCGGTACTTCCGACATTCACAATTGATATTCCGTACTTTTCCAAAGGATAACCTAGAATATCAGCAATAACAGGTATTAGTATATTTTCGGCATCACCTTCAACCATAATAATCCCTTTAGCAAAAAAAAGATTAGCTTTTGTTGAATCCAGAAAACGTTGAAGAAAAAGATAATCTCCTTTTTGAAGTCCAGTTTTTTCTTCTGCCAAATCATATCCGTTGCCATCTTTCATCAAAATCAAATTCTTTAGGTTTATTTTTGAGGCAAGAATTGGACTGTGTGTAGAAATAATAACCTGGACATCATTCTCACTATATTCATTTTGGAGATAGCTTATTAATCTAAGCTGAGCCTGTGGATGCAGGTGTGCTTCCAATTCCTCAACTAGAGCCAGCTTCAAACCACCATCGGTATCATCTTTAAGAAGTAATAACTCTGCTGCAATAAAGAGAAGGTTAGATTCTCCCAACCCCGGATTGATCTCTGGAGCGTTTAATGACAGTGACTCAAGTATCGCTTTCAGCTGAATATCGGATGTCTTAAATTCAGCATTGCTAGCTTGTCCATTGTCATTAAATGATTTTAAATTATCACGAATTGTTTTAAGAATGCGCTTTCCGTCAACATCATTAGTAAAGTAATCTTCTATCTTCTGGTTTGCGTCCTGGAAAATGCTAACAACTTTATGTTCTTTTTTATCTTTGAAAACAGGATGACTAAGAAGAATTTGCGAAATTCTAGAGCTGCGACCAGAACTCATTTCACGTTCGGCGTCGCGGAGTGGTTTCAAATAGACTGCTTTTAGTAAATCTCTTGCTTTTCCATCAATTGAAATACCATCTTCTACATCGCCAACTCTCAATTCCTGATAAATTTTATATCCCTCTTTCCATGCACGATAATGAAGGTTTAATGTATATTCTACATTATCTCCATCCTTTTTAAATGTTAAATATTCAATAAAATTTTTTGCTTCATTCTGAGTAAACTCTGAAATTGTACAGTCAATCTTAAACTCAGTACAAATGGTTCCATCAATAGACTGATAGAAATCTTCATCTACAGGTCTAATATACTCATTGCTTTGAGTTAATAAAACTAGCTTTAGCGCATCAATTACAGCAGTTTTTCCAGAATCATTTTCTCCAATTAGCGCATTCAATCCTTTGTGAAAAGAAACTTTTAAGCCAGGCGCACCATCTATGGATTTGAATCGGCGAAAGTTATAGATTTTTAATTCAGAAATGAGCATTTTTTCGTCCTCTCTTTCAAAAAATGGTATATTGAAAACTAACAGTGCATTTCAATGAAACATAATCACCCATCTTTGTTCTGATATGTTTCCTATTTGATAAATCTCTCTATCAATGCTTATTGCTTCCATTTGCATATTTTTGGAAATATTATATCACGAACCACATGATATGTCAATAGTGAAACTACAAAGCCGCCATATTTTCATACAGTGGCTTTATAATTCCTAAGTTATCAATGGAAAATCACCGTTTCGGCTTCGGAGCAGATTTTCCGATTTCCTCGGTTTTCACGGGTGCGCTTTGCGCCTGCTCCTCATCGTCGTTCATAATGACGTCCTCCGCCTTGCCGACCTCCAGCTCACGGTTAAGCTGTTCAAGCCTTGCGGATTTTTCGGCAAGTTCCTCAGCGTGTTCAAAAGGCTTGCTCTTTGCGGCATGAGCCTCATTAAGGTCAGTCTGCATACGATTGAGCTTATCAGTCATATCGGACAGCTTTTTGTCAAAGCCCTTGCTGAACAGATTTTCAAGGCGGGTGATGTTGCCTATGTCGCCCGAAATATCCATATCAGTGTTATAAGTCAGTTCCTTGCGGAGAGAAATCCCTGCGCTGACGGTAAATCCGTTGTAAAACTTCTCGATTGCCAGTTCAAACCCGCAGAACGTACCGATATGCTTGTGCGAGGTCTGGCTTGCTTCAGCCATGAATCCTGTTCTTACGTTTCTTTTCGTAGGACTGCACAGCAGCCGGTTTTATGGACAACTGCTTTTTCTCTCCCTGTGAAATGAGGTTTGAGATAAGTTCAATATCCTCGATGATACGAAAACAGCGCTTGGCGGGAAGTCCACGGTTCTTGCTTTCGATAAGCCCGGCGTCCACCAGATTCTTTATGCAGCGTTTCTGCTGATACTCAGAAAGAGCGGTGCTTGCTTCAAGGTCGGGAACGGTGCCGCTGTCGTCAAGCATACCGTTGCGTTCGTAGTAGCTGCATTTCGATATGAGGGCGGCGTAAACCACCGATTCTGACAGTCCTATTGCATGAGCCAGCAGGCGGTTGACAGTCAGCGTATTGCTCGGATTTAGCATCTGGAATATTGCGTTCATAAAAATCATCGCCTTTCTGAAAGATAGGAATTACTGCGGATTTATTTCTTCTGTGCTGCTTTCCACTTTTCAACCCTATTCTTGCAGCGTAAATCCTCCGCTGCTTTCGCTTCCTTATCTTTGAAGAACGGGCAGCCGCCCTTAAAGCTGCTGCTAACCAAAGCCGAGCATTTTCCGTCCCAATAGGCAAAGCACTTGCTGGAATTGCAGCGGGGCGACTTGGTGTTATAGAGAATGTTCAACATAATAGTCTCCTTTTTAGATTGTTTTGGTATATTATGGAGCAAACAAATTTTGGCTATAATGCCAAAGATTTTGTCTGCGTTTTGTGCGTGGTGATGAAATCTTTGTTATTTATTTACAAACGCTTATGCTAAAAATTGAGCAACAGGCAGATTTATTAGCAAAAAGGGAGAGCTTGAAAAAACTCTCCCTTTTTGTTCTTCTATTTCTGGTTTGGCGAATGTCTATACTATATTTATATATAGAAAAAGAACGCCTTTCGATGAAAAGCGTCCTTATTATTGGTTAGGGTATGGTCTGTGTAAGTTATGCGGCACTACTATTCCTTTTGTAATGCGGGTTTGCGACTATATCCCTTTGATGTCCCCTGTAAACGGGAGAATTTTTTAATATAAGCATATTCACTTGAATAACAAACAAATTTGTGATATAATCAATGTATGATCAAAGAGAAAGGAATGATGTAATGAATCAGCCTGCATACAGACAATTATACAAAAAAATAAAAGCCGATATCGAAAGAGGTTTGTATTCCTCGGGCAGTTTTATTCCGACAGAACCGGAACTTGAACAGCTTTTTGGAGTAAGCCGCACTACGGTCCGTAAGGCGACGAAGCTTCTTGCGGACGAACAGCTTGTGGAGATAAAGCAGGGGCGTGGCACGATGGTGCTTGACAGCAAGACCCCGCAGAGCTTCAACGGCGTCACCAGCGTTACAGAATCGCTCCGGAAGCGCGGCTACAAGGTCGAAACCAAGAGCCGCTACATAGACAGAATTCAGCCGCCCGAGGAGATCGCTTCGCAGCTTGGTCTCACTCCGGGAGAAAACGTAGTGCGTGTGCAGCGAGTCCAGACTGCCGACGGTGTGCCGGTGTGCATTATGGTCAACCATATTCCGGAACGGCTGGTGCCGGGGCTGGATAATTCCTCGGATTTTGTCGGGCTGTACAGCTTTCTTGAAGAAAAATACGGTTTTGAGATATGCAGCACCAGCGACACGATTTTTGCAGCAGCCTGCGATTTCTCTGAAGCGCAGATACTTGACGTTCCGACCGGTTCGCCTATTCTTATCGTGGAACGCATTTGCTACGGCAGGGATAAAACTCCGCTTTGTGTGGATAAAGTTCGCGTGCTGGCAAACAAATATAAAGTGAAGATAACCACTGAGGGAAGAAGCAAGTGATGTTTAGAGCATGTTTGGAGGCTGGATATGAACATTGATGGATTCCGGAAGCAGCTGCCGGAAATGATCGACCTTAGCTGCGTGAGAGCGGACAACACCGCAGAGGAACTCGGAGAGATGGCGGAGATGGCAGTACGGCTGAACTGCGCAGCGGTATTCGCAATGCCGGCAAATACGGAACTTCTCTGTTCCATGATGGATGGCACCGGGATCACGGTCGGCGGCGTGGTGGGGTTTCCCTCAGGCTGCGAGGAAACAGACACAAAGCTGTTCATTGCGGAACGCTTGCTGAAATACGGCTGCGGTGAACTTGATATGGTGATAAATCAGTCATGGCTCAAATCAGGTAGAGAGGAACTCATAATCGAAGAAATCAGCGCACTCACCCGGCTTTGCGGAAAGGTTCCTTTAAAGGTCATTCTTGAAGTGAACAACCTGACTGACGCTCAGATAAAACGTGGCTGTGAACTGTCCGAGCAGTCAGGAGCGGCATTCGTCAAGAGCGGCACCGGCTGGCACAGTCAACCGACGGAACTGCGCCATATCCAGCTTATGAAGGCTTCTGTAAGTGGCAACATAAAAATCAAGGCTGCCGGTGGTATAAAGGATATTGAAACAGCATACAGCATGTATCGTGCAGGCTGCCGCAGATTTGGCGAAAGTGTACATTCTGCGAAGCTCCTTCTTGGTGAATATTAACGAATCTGTGTGATATTGCAAACTCCCTGTTGACAAACGTTACAAAAAGGTATATAATCAAGACGTAGCTTAAAGGTTACTTGTGAATACGTTTTCGAAAGGAAGTTTGCACATGAAAGGTTACGCAATGCTCAAAATCGGCGAGGTTGGCTGGGTTGAAAAGGATGTCCCCGTCTGTGGACCGCTGGACGCAATATGCAAGCCGCTGGCGATCGCCATCTGCACCTCTGACGTTCACACCGTCTGGGAGGGCGCCGTCGGCGACAGGCATAACATGATACTCGGTCATGAATGCTGTGCTGAAGTTGTCGAGGTCGGCTCTCTCGTCAAGGATTTCAAGCCAGGCGACCGGGTTCTCGTCCCTGCTATAACCCCTGACTGGAACTCGCTTGAAGCGCAGGCAGGATACGCAATGCACTCCGGTGGAATGCTTGCAGGCTGGAAGTTCTCTAATTTCAAGGACGGCGTTTTCTCTGAATACTTTCATGTGAACGACGCAGACGGAAACCTCGCGCTTCTGCCTGAAAACATAAACGTTGTGGATGCCTGCATGCTGTCCGACATGGTTCCCACTGGATTTCACGGCGTGGAACTGGCAGATGTTCAATTCGGCGACGAGGTACTTGTCATCGGTATCGGCCCGGTAGGTCTTATGTCCGTTGCAGGCGCTAATTTGCGCGGTGCTTCCAGGATAATCGCAGTCGGCACACGTCCCAACTGCGTCGCAGCCGCAAAGAAATACGGCGCAACTGAATTCGTCAGCTATAAGGACGGCACCATTGAGGAACAGGTTCTCGAAATGACTCACGGCAAAGGTGTCGATAAGGTCATAATCGCCGGTGGTACTGTTGATACGTTTGAATCCGCAGTCAAGTCACTCAAGCCCGGTGGAAAGATTGGCAGCGTAAATTACCTCGGCAGCGGTACCTATATTAATATTCCGCGTGTTGAGTGGGGTGTAGGCATGGGTCACAAGCAGATAAACGGCGGTCTTATGCCTGGTGGACGTCTGAGAATGGAAAAACTCGGCGCCCTGGTATCTTCCGGCAGACTTGACGTCAGCCTGCTGTCCACGCACATTTACGAGGGCTGGGACCATGTTCCGGAGGCGCTCCAGATCATGAAAGACAAGCCCGCAGATCTTATCAAGCCTGTTGTAAAGTTTGCAGACTGACGGACTTTTTCAATAGATGTACCTTCAGCTTTAAGCCGGGAGTAATTCCCGGCTTAAAGTATATCTAAAGGAGAAAACGTGAAAATACTTGTCATTTCCGGGTTCCTCGGAGCGGGAAAAACAACATTTATCAAGGAACTCATCAGACGTACCGGAAAGAATATTGTTGTCATGGAAAACGAATTCGGCAGCGCTGCATTGGATTCCAATGCGGTTTCCGGAAGCGGCATAGAAGTGCTTGAGTTCATGGAAGGTTGCGTATGCTGCACCATGAAGGACAGCTTTGTGAATTCCGTGCTTACGGTTTCCGCAACGCTCGATCCGGAATACCTTGTCATAGAGCCGACCGGCGCTGCCGAGCTTGGCTCCGTGATCAATTCTCTGCGAAAGCTGTGCTATGGCGGCATTTCCCTCGCGAAGCCGATAACGATAGTGTCCCCTGCCGGATTTATCGCAGGAGCGAACAGCGCAATATACTGCGACCAGATACGAAACGCACCGGTGGTGGTTCTCTCAAAAACAGAAAACGCAGAACTTGAGCAAATCGGATCGCTCTGTAATGAGATACACGAAATAAACCCGTACGCAGAGATAATCTCAGAGCATTACACTCAAAAAACTGATGAATGGTGGAACGGGCTGTTCGGTTCAGAACACGTTCCTGCAGCGCGGGTTCCAATAAAAATGCGTCCTGAGCGGTTAGAAGAACACACGATAAAAGGAAAGGGTGTTCACAATATCGCTGAACTTGTGGAGCTGCTCCGGGGGCTTCTCTGGGGGTATTACGGGAATATCGTCCGCGCCAAGGGCGAGATACTCTGCGGTGGAGAGCCTGTGCGATTTGATCTTGCCGAGGGAATGTACAGCATTACCGGCGTTGAAAAGCCGACAGGGGAGCAGCAATGCGTTTTCATCGGTCCAGAAATCATCAGGGAAAAGCTTGACAGGGTGCTATTCTGAAATCTTCTGCGCACAGATCATAAACTGTGCGCTGTTTGTTTTTCAAGAAATACCTCCCAGTAGAACTTTCGTGCAGACTGCGGAAAATCGCTTAGTATTCCATGCTCGGGGTCGTAAAAAACGCCGTCCGCATACAGCGCCCAGTGCCAGCAGCGCGGGGTCTCAAGGCTGAGTATCGCACACCTGGGGAGGTCGCAGGCAGCCTGCGCCTGCTTACGTTCGGGCGAAAAGTTTATGCCGTGTTCGGTCAGTACGCGCTTCATTTCGCGGAGGTCAGTTTCGCGGTCGTTGCCGAGATATTCGCATATGTATTCGGCAGTCGTCCCGAGCAGCATTGCAAGGACAGCCTGACCGCACTGCAGGTCGGTCGGTTCATGGATATACTCAATGGTCATTTTTCACCTTAAAATTATTCATTCATCTGGTTTGTTCCGATATGAAGATATCATCGCAGCGGACGCTTTTTATATGCGGATATCCGTAGTTTACTTTCTCATTATATCACTATGCCCTGACTTTTTCAACAACTTTTTTGAATTCCGCTCTTGACAATCAATGAGTTAGTGCAATATAACACAAATGACCGATTTGGCGGTTTAGTCATTTAAGGCAGGAGGAAACGATAATGCCCGTATTATTCAGCGAGAAAAAACGCCTGGAGATAAGCAGACAGATCAAGGAAGCGGCTCTCCGGCTCTTTGAAACAAAAGGGATACGCAAAACGACAGTTGCCGAGCTTTCTGAGAATGTCGGCATTGCAAAGGGAACGTTTTACAACTTCTATGCCACAAATGGACAGCTGGCGGCTGAGATAATAGACGACTTCGACGCCGCGTCAGAACAGGAACTGAGAACAAAATTCGGCGCCCGGGACAAGATACCGATAACGGAGTTCTTTAATTATTACGTGGAGCTGTTTCGTCCTAACACTGCATTTTCGTTCCACTTCAAGCCAGACGATATAGCGCTCATGCAGGAAGCGGATTTCCGCCAGGAGATACGCAGGCTGATATTATCCTCAAATCATGTTCTGGTGCCGATAGGTTTTGTGCTGGGAATTCCCTTCGGACTTGCGCTTGCGAACATGATAACCCTGGCAAACGCAGCCTCCGGCGGCATACTGATGTTCACAACACTTACCGGAAAAACGCTGCTCATCAGCGCAGTGTTCATAGCGGCAGCCTATGTTGTGTCCCTTGTGCTTTCCGCACGGAAGCTGAAAAAAGTTGACATGGTGGAATGCCTGAAAGAAGAGCGGGAATAACACTTTAGTGACCATAGGTTTTTATACAGCAGCCGAATATTTTTCCGCAGTCTGGACCATATCCAGAAAATAGCCGTGCACCGCTGTGTTGGCGGTGAGTTCCGGGTGGAACGCAGTTACCAGCATATTCTGCTGGCGTGCCGCGACAGCCTTTCCGTTTACTTCTGCGAGGATCTCAGCGCCGTCCGAACGGCTGATATACGGCGCGCGGATAAATGTCATCGGGATATTGCCGAGCCCCTTGAATTCTCCGTTGAACGAGAAGCTGCCAAGCTGCCTGCCGTAAGCGTTGCGCTTTGCGGTGATGTCCATTACGGCAAGGTGCGGGGTTTCACCGCCTTCAATATCTTTTGCGAGAAGTATCAGCCCTGCGCAGGTCCCGAAAACCGGGAGCCCGGAGTTTATCATATCACGCAGAGGTTCCATCATGCCGAGTTCACGCAGCAGCTTCCCCTGGACTGTGCTTTCACCACCCGGGATCACAAGTCCGTCCATCGGCTGGGAGAGGTCTTTGAGCTGGCGTATTTCAAAACTTTCTGCGCCAAGCTGTGACAGCATTTTTTCGTGCTCGATGAATGCGCCCTGGAGCGCTAAAACGCCTATTCTCATTACTTGCCACGCTCCGCCATCAGCAGTGCGATCTCCTGTTCGTTTATGCCGACCATTGCTTCACCAAGGTCCTCGGAAAGTTCTGCGAGCAGCTTTGCGTCGGTGAAGTTAGTAACCGCCTTGACGATTGCTGCTGCGCGCTTTTCGGGATTTCCGGACTTGAAAATGCCTGAGCCTACGAATACGCCCTCTGCGCCAAGCTGCATCATCAGGGCAGCGTCTGCAGGAGTTGCAACGCCGCCGGCTGCGAAATTGACTACCGGCAGCTTCTTGTTCTCGTGAACGAATTTAACGAGTTCATACGGTACAGCAAGCGCCTTTGCTGTCTCAAACAGTTCGTCCTCGGACATGGAACCTATACGGCGTATCTCACTCTGCATCATTCTCATGTGGCGGACTGCCTGAACGACGTCGCCTGTGCCAGGCTCGCCCTTAGTGCGTATCATGGAAGCACCCTCGTTTATACGGCGCAGCGCCTCGCCAAGATCCTTTGCGCCGCATACGAACGGAACATCGAACCTGGTCTTGTCAATGTGGTACTTATCGTCGGCAGGGGAAAGCACTTCGCTCTCGTCGATGTAGTCGATCTCGATGGCCTGGAGTATCTGCGCCTCTGCGAAATGACCGATACGGCACTTTGCCATTACCGGAATCGAAACGGCTTCCTGAATGCCCTTTATCATTTTCGGGTCGCTCATTCTGGAAACGCCTCCGGCAGCGCGGATATCTGCAGGGATACGCTCCAGTGCCATAACTGCGCAGGCGCCCGCAGCCTCTGCGATCTTTGCCTGTTCCGGCGTGGTTACGTCCATTATTACGCCGCCCTTGAGCATCTGGGCAAGGTTTTTGTTGAGTTCAAGTCTGTCTGACATGGTGTTGTTCTCCTTCTGGTATTGTAGTTCTGAGCGCTCTCTTGTATTTTATTATAACCAAATCTGAGCATACTTCAATGCCCAGAAAGAAAACAATTGATAATACCAGATTTGCGCCCCGCAATTTTTTAAGGTGAAACCAGGCATATTTTACACAAATATAATCTGAACATGATAGCGCACTTTACACTTGATTTGATAAAATAAAGCAAGATAAAATCAAATCGAGGGAACAGATGAAAATAACGCTAACAGGAATAACAAAATCATTCGGTGAGAAAAAAGTAATACTCGCCACATCGCTTACAATAGAAAGCGGCAGCTTCACGACCCTGCTGGGACCTTCCGGCTGCGGAAAGGCCACGCTTCTCCGCATGATCGCCGGGCTGGAAACCCCGGATACCGGCGAGATCTGCTTTGACGACAGGGTAGTGTTTTCTTCCGAAAGGAAGATAAACGTCACTCCGGAAAAGCGCGGCCTGGGGTTTGTGTTCCAGGACTTTGCGCTGTGGCCGCACATGAGCGTTTTTGAAAACGTGGCTTTCGGGCTGCGCGCGGCTCACAACACGAAAAACCTTTATGATAAAGTACGGAACGCGCTCCATGCGGTGCAGCTGGACGAGTTCGCTTCAAGGTTTCCGCACCAGCTTTCAGGAGGTCAGCAGCGCGTTGCATTCGCGAGGGCTATCGTTATCTAACCGCAGTGCATTCTGTTTGACGAGCCGCTGTCGGCGCTTGACGCACTTCTGCGTGAAGAAATGCGTGTGGAGCTCAAGGAACTCATTTCCCGGCTGGGTATCACAGCGGTTTTCGTCACCCACGACCAGACGGAAGCAATGAGCATGAGCGATAAAATCGCGGTGCTAAACGGTGGAACAATCGAGCAGTATGCTTCCCCTGAGGATATCTATTCCAGCCCGGAAACACAGTTCGTTAGCGGAAATTACGCCATCGGCGCGCTGCTGGTGTTCGTCAAGACCATTGCGGAATACGGCACCCCCGCGACCCTTGGAAAGCGCATCGGATATTACGTTTTCACGACGGAGATACACCGTTACGCGACTGTTGCACCGATAGATTTCGGCAAGTCTGCGGTGCTTGCTTCCGTGCTGGTCGGGGTGTGCATTATGATGTGGTTCCTGCAGAATTACGTCACATCTCGTCGCAGCTATAATCTTGTAAGCGGAAAAGGCAGCCGTTTTACGGAATTAAAGCTGCGCACACCGGCAAAGATACTCGGCTGGGCGTATATTGCGGTTGTCTTTCTGCTTTCGGTGGGAATTACGTATTTCTCGGTGATCTCCACATCGCTGATTGATCTGCGCGGTTATGGCTTCCGACCGGGGAATTTCACGTTCCAGCATTACATCGACCTGTTCACCGAAAATGAAAAGGGAATACGCGCGCTTGGCAACAGTCTTATTCTCGCAGTAAGCGCCGCGACCATATGCGCTGTTCTCGGAACGCTCATCGTGATAGCGGTGCGTAAATCCCGTTCAAAGCTGGGAAAAGTGGTGGAAGTCGTCGGGCTTTTGCCGGAAATGCTCCCGGGGATCGTTCTCGTGATCGGAATAATGCTGTTCTGGAACCGGATTTACAACGTAATTCCGCTGTACAACACGCTCGGGATAATGATACTTGCGTATGTGGTGCTGTTCCTGCCGTACACGATACAGTATGTCACATCGTCGTTCACGCAGATTTCCGGCAGCCTTGAAGCGGCAGCCCGGGTATTCGGGGGAAGCCCGGTGTATATCTTCCGGCGCGTGACATTGCCGCTCATCATGAAAGGCGTGTTTGCCGGGTGGACCATGACGTTCATAATCGCATTCCGCGAGCTGGTTACGGCAAGCCTTATCGCGCCCCCTAATACGCTGGTGGTTTCCACATATATCGTGCGGGAATTCGAGCAGGGGAGCGTGTCGGTCGGCATGGCGATGTCGGTGCTGTGCGTGCTTTTCACCACGACTGCACTGCTTATTTTAAACAGATCTATTGACAGACAAAAGGAGCACTGATATGAATTTGAAAATAGCTGGCGGCTGCGGCGAACATGGCAGAAACTGCTTTTTTGTGGACTACACCGCGCCGTTTCTGGTTGACTGCGGGATTATGGCAGGGGCTGACAAGCCGTTCCCGAACCTGACGGAAAACGAGATAAAGCGGCTGGAATACGTGTTTCTGACGCATTCCCACGCCGACCACACCGGGGCGCTCCCGTGGCTGTACGAGCGCGGATTTTCCGGCGTTATCGTCGCGGCTGCGCCAACGCTGGAGCAGCTGCCGTTCAAGCCGAAGTACTCAGTCGCGCTGAAAAAACTGCACGGTGAGATAGGCGGGATAAAGTTTGCCCACGGCAGGAGCGGGCATTGCCAGGGCGCGGTGTGGTATGAGTTTCACATTGCGGGAAAAAAACTGCTGTTTTCCGGCGATTACACTGAAAATTCCCTGATGTACCACTGCGACCCAATATGCGACAGAACCGCCGACATTGCGGTGATAGACTGTGCATACGGACGTGACAGCCGCAGCTTTTCGGAATGCTGCAGCGATTTGACCTCCGCTGTTTCCGAGATGAAGGAACAGCACAGAACGATAGTATTTCCGGTGCCGAAATACGGCAGGGGGATTGATCTGCTGCAGCTGTTCAACGAGAAGTTCCCGGAAATGACGTGCTGCGGAGATGATTGCTTCATGAGCCAGATGAACGAACTTTCTGAACGCCGCTGGTTCATGAATAAAACGCTGTATGCCAGACTGTATACTCCCGGGGCTGCCTGCGATATACTGTTTCTGAGCGACCCGCAGCTGCGCAGCAGCTATTCGCAGAATATCACGGAGAGCATTCTGGCAAGTGGCGGCGCTGCGATAATGACCGGGACCCCCGAGCCGGATACAGCCAGCGAAAGGCTGATAAAATCAGGAAAAATGAAGTTCCTGAGATATCCGGTACATCAGAATCACGATGAATTCACGGAGCTTGTAAAGCGCAATAAATTCCGCAGGGTGATACCGTTTCATTCGGCTGAACTGTCAGTCGGCGAAGGAATGATCGAGTTTTGAAAAAGGTGCAGGTGGTTTACTCCCTGCACCTTTTATGTTCCTCAAGTGCATAATGGCGCGGGAATTATAAGAGCAGTGGTTATTCTTCTTCCGGGTACCTGAGTCCCCAGGAATTCCTGAATTCCGTCATCATTTCCATAACGTCGCGTGTGTAATCAAGGCGCATGCATTCGGCGTCGCCGTTTATCGCCATTTCCATGTCATGAAGCTCGTAAGCGAGCGCGTCAGCATTTTCACCTGCCCTGATAACCTCGGTTTTTCCTGAATCAGTGTATGTTACCGAAGCTTCCCAGGCTCTTGGGTATTCCATTATCTCAATATAGCCATTTTCGCAGGAGACCATGCCCCTTTTCGGCTGCTTTGAGTGCAGCGAAAGCATGACCGAAGCCATCTGCCCGGCATTGTTCATAAGAAGCAGACCAGCCTGCTCGTCAACGCCGGTAGGTGCGTTCTTTACCTGCGAAAGAAGATTTGACGGTTTTTCGCTCATGAAAAATCTGATGAATGACAGCGCGTAAACGCCTATATCCAGCATGGCGCCGCCCGCAAGTTCCCTGTTGAAGAACCTGTTGCTCATGTCGTAATCCTTGAAGCTGCCGAAGTTCATTGTTATAAGGTTTACCCTTCCGAGTTTACCGGAGTCAAGCAGCTTTCGGAGTTCCTTGTATATCGGCATGTGGTATATCGTCATTGCCTCGCCGATAACAACGCCCTTTTCATTCGCGAGCGCCATTGCTTCTGAAAGTTCGCTGCTGTTCAGCGTAATGGATTTTTCCACTAGAACGTGCTTGCCGTTTGCAATCGCTTTTTTCATGAATCCTATGTGCGTGTTGTGCGGCGTGGTGATATAGATAGCGTCAATATCTGGGTCTGAAAACATTTCATTGAAATTGTCATAAACCTTCTGTATTCCGTATTTTTCAGCAAATGCAACTGCCTTTGAATGCGTCCTGTTGCCGACGGCGCATATGTTTCTGCCGTTTTTCTTTAATGCGGCTGCCATTTCATTTGCGATGACCCCGGTGCCAAGTACTGCCCATCTTATTTCTTTTATAGCAAGATTTCCTTAATACGATTAATTCAGAGTAAATTCTGTGTTTGTTTAAACCCCTTGCATTTATTATAGCACGGAATATCCGTTTTGTACAGTCCGCGATTTCATTAATACAGTCAAAGTTTGACTTTTAGCGGGTCGTGTGATATAATAAATCAAAATGCCTTGCACATGCGTTCACCTCCGGTGAACTCCGTGCATATCGGCAAATTATATCATATCCTTGCGGATATGATATAATAAATCTGGCATATATGTTCATCTCCGGTGAACTCCCTGAATATCGGCAAGTTATATCAAACGCATAATTTTTTTGAAAGGTGGCAGGAAATATGGAAAAACGCACCGCATACTACCATCTTCCCGGTCTGTTTGAGTTCTATGATCTGTACAGCGTTTTCCTGCCGCTTTTCCGGGGGCACAGGGAGTACTTTTACGACTGGTGTGAGATTGGCTCTGTGTATGGCGCTCCTGCGGATTGCGTCTGGGGAGGCGGTCGCGTAGGTTTTGGAGAGCATGAGCCGCGTGAAGTACTGAAGCTCATGCAGGAATACGGCGTTTCGTCGCGGCTGACGTTCAGCAATTCACTGCTTTGCGCGGAACACCTGTCCGACAGAAAATGCAATGCACTATGCGCGCTGTTCGGCGAAAGCAAAGAGCCGCGGAACGGCGTAATAATCCATTCAGATATACTGCTGGAGTATTTGAAAAAGCGCTATCCGGAGTTTTATTTTGTGTCTTCCACCACCAAGGTGCTGACTGATTTCCGTCAGTTTATGCATGAGATCGAGCGTGAAGATTTCAGCTTTGTTGTGCCGGATTTCCGGCTGAACAAGTCATTCGACAAGCTGAATTCACTGTCCGCGTCACAGAAAAACAAGGTGGAATTCCTGTGTAATGAATGCTGCTGGTTTGGCTGCATGGACAGAAAGAACTGTTACGAAAATGTCAGCCGTAAAAATCTCGGGGAAAACTGCGCCGAACATCACTGTAAAGCCCCGAATGCCGGCAATGGCTATCGTTTTTCTGAAGCAATGAAAAATCCGGGGTTTATCAGCGTGAACGATATCCGGAATGTATATCTGCCAATGGGCTTTTCCAATTTCAAAATCGAGGGAAGAGGGCTCGGCAGCGCGGTAGTTCTGGAGTTCCTGCTATATTACATGACCAAGCCGGAGTATCAGCTGAATGTCAGGGAAGAAATATATCTGGACAGCATGCTGGATCTGTTTTAAATCTGGAATGGTTTCAGATTAGCAAACTGCTGATTTATTATTAATAGAGGGGTAAACCATGAACACGGAAAAAATACGCATACACTATGTTTTTCACGGAAATGTGCAGGGGGTAGGATTTCGGTACAAAGCCTGCTACAGCGCTAAAAACCGCGGCGTGACTGGCTGGGTGAGAAACTGCAGCGACGGCACGGTTGAGATGGAAGCGGAGGGCTATCCGGCTGATATCGCGGCTGTTATACGTGCTCTTGATGAACATTCCTGGGGGTGCATAGACAGCATCGACTCAGAAAACATTCCGGTCGAGGGTGGATATGGTTTTGAGATACGCTGATGAATTAAAGGGCTGTCGCATATGGCAGCCCTTTGATTTTATGTAGAAAATCACTTGGAGTTCCTCAAGGTCGCTGCCATAGCGCAATTCAATGTGATATGTTGCGTTCATGCCGTCGTCGCGGAAGAAGTGGTTTAATTCGCCCGTTTCACCGTCGCCGACGTTGTACTGACCGATGTAATCGTGTGTGGGTGGAAATTGTGCTACCAAATAGATTTCTGAGAAAATAGTTATACCTTATCAGTAGCATGTATAAACATTATTTCTGAGTTAAAGCCGTTTGTAAATCTGCGGTTGAATTTGCGGAACGCTATCAACCATAAATTGAACGGCACAATTATAATTGGCTTGAATACTACCAGAGATTGTGATATACTGTATGCAACGAAAGGAGATGACAGCAATGGAAAATCAGTTTAACGCTTCGCTCAGGCGTATCCGTCGTGAAAAGGGGCTCACCCAGGAACAGCTTGCGGACGCTGTGGGAGTATCCCCGCAGGCGGTATCCAAATGGGAGGGGCAGAGCTACCCCGACGCGCAGCTGATACCCGCGATAGCGGACGTACTTGGAGTCACCATAGACGAACTTTTCGGCAGGGAACCCGCTCCGGAAAAAAGCTTTTACCAGCAGGTCATTGACCATTTCAATGTGCAGGCATTCGACCCCGACGTCAAAGGTAAGGAAATCATGGCAGACGCTTATAACACCTGCCGCGCGGTGCTGATGGGAATGTGCGGCTCCGACGATTATTGGCCGATTTCCGAATCGATTCTTAACAACGAGGGGGAATGCCAGACATTCAGCCAGGTAACGCTTGAGACCGGGGTGCTTCAGATGAGGCTGAATGCAAATCTGCAGTACTTTTTCCTTATGCCGGAGCCGAAGAACGGCCTGGACGGTCCGCTGCGCTATGACGAAAACATGGTGAAGCTGTTCAGGTTTCTCGCTGTGCCGAATGCGCTGCGGGCAATGTATTACCTTGCAGGCAGGAGCACGATGATGTTCTTCCGCGCGCAGACCTTCGAAAAGGAACTCGGGATAAGTCCTGAAAACGCACGTAAGATAATCGACGGCCTGCTGGAATTCAACTTTATATGGGAAGCCACGCTTGATGGCGGCGAACAGACTGAAAAAATCTATCAGTACCTGGCAGACTGCACCTTTCCGTTGTTCCTGACGTTTGTGAAAACTCTGCTGAATCGTCCGGGTTCGTTCAATTTTCAGACAAATCAGCGCAATTCCCCGTACATGAAAAACGACACCTACAAGGAGCGTAAAGATGAAAAAGACAAAGCCGGAAAGTAACGCGCTCCACCGTGAATACGGAATTCTGAGCAACTGCGGCTATGCGCTTGGCGTTGTCCGCAGGTATTCCCCGAAAGTACTGCCGATGATGTCGGTTGGTGTCGTCACGGGGGCGCTGATGAGCTTTCTGTGGAGCTATATCGGCAAGTACGTTATTGATTTAGTCCAGAAGCAGGCAGAAACCGGTGACTGCGCACCGCTGCTACCCCTGCTGTGCATTGCGGCAGCGATAGAGATCACTGCTGCGGGACTTAACACAATATGCAACAACAAAATATGGTTTGGTCTTGTTTTTGCCAGAATGTCGGTGATAACCGAAAAGAACGCGAAAGCCCTCGGCATGGATTACCAGAGCCTTGAGGCCCCCGACATGCTGGACGCATATCAGAAAGCCACGAATGCCTGCGCCGGCAACGACGTCGGCATTGAAGGGCTTATGCGCGGAATATACAAAATCGTACAGCAGGCGCTTGTTATGGCGGTGACTTTTACGGCGGTCGTGGTGCTTGACTGGCGGCTGATACTTGTCATCGCGGCGATGTCGTTTGCGCAGTTCCTGTTTTTCAGGCACACGGTGAAGCGCGACAAGAAGGAAGTCTGGGACGTCCTCGCTCCGACATGGCGAAAAATAAATTATATGGAGCGTGTGACCCAGGATTTCGACTATGCAAAGGATATCCGGCTCTTCGACATGAAAGAAGCGCTTGCCGGCAAGCAGCACGAGATACTTGACGAAAAGCGGGAGAGGTTTTTCCACAGCCGTAACTTATGGCTCGGCAACAGCTTTTTTTCGCATGCGATGAGCCTTGTTTCCAACGCCGCTATTTATGGCGTGCTGATTTTCTGCGTTGTGGGGCAGAATATGTCCATCGGCGATTTCACGCTTTATCTCGGGCTTTCAGGGACTTTTTCCGCGACGCTGACTGAGTTTCTGAATTCGCTTGGCGGGTTCAGAAAAACGTCTATGGAAACCGACGATTTCCGGTCGTTCCTTGATACGGCAGAGAAAGATGAAACCGGGCTTCCGCTGCCGGAGGGCAGGCTCACATTTGAATTCAGGCACGTTTCCTACCGTTACAAGGGCGCTGAGGATTATGCGCTCAAAGACCTGAACCTGATCCTTGAAGCGGGCAGGCGCCTTGCGATAGTCGGCATGAACGGCGCTGGAAAAACCACGCTCATAAAGCTGCTCCTGCGGCTGTACGACCCGACTGAGGGTGAAATACTGCTCAACGGAACGGATATCCGGAAGTTCCGGCGCAGCGATTATTACAGGCTGTTCTCACCAGTATTTCAGGACGTGAAGCTTTTCGCGTTCCCGATGAGCGAGAATGTTTCGATGCTTCCCCCTGAAAGCACCGACAGAAATTTAGCACAGAAATGCCTTGAACGCTCGGGGCTTGGCGAAAAGCTGAAAAGCCTGTCAGACGGCGTGGATACGCAGCTGCTTAAAGTCCTGTACGACGACGGTGTTGACCTCTCAGGCGGTGAAAAACAGAAGCTTGCGCTTGCGCGGGCGCTGTACAAGAACGCTCCTGTGGTGGTTCTTGACGAGCCGACGGCAGCCCTCGACCCTCTCGCAGAATACGAACTTTACCGCAGCTTTGACGGAATGATACAGGACAAATCCGCCGTTTATATCTCGCACCGGCTTTCGTCAACAAGGTTCTGCGACATGGTGGCGATGTTCATCGGCGGTGAGCTGGTGGAATACGGCACGCATGAGGAACTGCTGGCAAAGGGCGGCGAGTACGCAAAAATGTTTGAGATACAGGCTCAGTATTATAAGGAGGGGTGCGCGAATGCAGCAGAATAAGGAAAAGTCACATGTTCGTGAGGTACTTGCGTTTTTCGTACCCGAAGCCTGGAAGAAATACAAGGGGTACTTTTTCCTGGGTGGGGCAAATGTGCTGCTAACGATAATTGCTCCGTTCATAAATATTCTCATGCTCCCGCTGATCATAAACGAACTGTGCGGGGAGCGCAGCATAACGCGTCTGCTGATTTATGCAGCGATACTTGTGGGAGGCGAGCGGCTGATTTCCGCGGGGATATCAACGGTGGACATTCAGCTTGAAAAGTACTCTGACATGTTTGAAAATTACTTCACCGAAAAGCTCAGCCGACGTACCATGGAGCTTGATTTTCAGCTGACCGAGGACAAAAACGCACTCGTCCTGCTGCAGAAAGCCCGCGAGGGAATGACGTGGTATTCCGGAGGGTTCACCGGCATAATAATGCCGTTTTTTGCGATAGTCATAAATGTTTCCGTTATAGCCGGAGTTGTCGCGCTGATAGTGATCAACGCGCCGCTTCTTCTGCCGATAATCGCTGTTGTGCTGGCAGTCAGCGTGTTTTCCAACAAAAAAGTAAGCGATATTGAAATCGACGGATACAAGAAGCTGTCAAAGGTCAACCGCGTATTCGGCTATCTCGGCTGGGAAATAACAGATTTCCGCTATGGAAAGGATATCCGTCTTTACAACGCAAAGGACATGATTCTCGGCAAGTGGACTGAATACACCCGTGAAAGCTGCGGACAATGGGGCTCCATTGCGAAAAGGAAGCTTCCGTTTCAGCTGATGAAAGTCCCTGCTAATGCGCTTCGGGGATTTCTCACATACCTTATGCTCGGGGTAATGGTCATCACCGGAAGAATGACGCTCGGGGTGTTTTCACAGATGCTTTCCTCCGGGGAAACATTCACGAATTCCATGGAGAGCCTGCTCCGGAATATTCAGGAGCTGGTCAAGCGCACTAATTACGCTTATGAGTACGTGAAATTCATGCGTTACCCATCTGCGATACACAGCGGGACGCGTCACGTCAGAGGGGGAGGGCACACGGTGGAATTCCGTAATGTATGCTTCACCTACCCGCACACGGATGTGAAGGCGCTTGACGGGGTGGATATCACGCTCCGGCAGGGAGAGCACCTTTCAGTCGTGGGGCTTAACGGCGCGGGTAAAACGACGTTCATCAAGCTGCTGTGCCGGCTTTACGACCCGACAGCCGGGGAGATTTTGCTGGACGGTATTAATATAAAGGAATACGACATCGCTGAATACATGAAGCTCTTCGCGCCGGTCTTTCAGGATTTCATGCTGTTTGCATTTTCGATAAGAGATAACATTTCTGCCTGCAGGAACATTTCGGACGACGAGCTTTCAGCGCTGCTTGAAAAGGTGGGGCTTGCCGATAGGGTGAATTCCCTCGGAAAGGGAGCGGATACGCTTCTGTTCAAGCCGTTTGATGAGAATGGCATAGAACCCTCCGGTGGTGAGCAGCAGAAGCTTGCGATCGCGCGGGCGCTTCATAAGAACGCCCCGATGGTGGTTCTCGACGAGCCGACGGCAGCTCTTGACCCTGTCGCGGAATACGAAATATACCGTCAGTTCAACGAACTTGTGGGCGGCAAAACCGCGATTTATATTTCACACCGGCTTTCGAGCTGCAAATTCTGCGACAGGATAGCGGTGTTTTCCGATGGCAGGATCGCGGAATACGGCACGCATGATGAACTGTGCGGCAAGCCCGGCGGAATATATGCTGAGATGTTCGCGGCGCAGGCGCAGTACTATAAGTAAATTTAAAGGGGAAATCCAGCGATTTCCCCTTTGGTGCTATTCTTCCGTGTTTTCCTGCGGACGATGCGTCTTTACGAAAAACGCAAAATATATGATGTGGAACAGCCACACGCCGCCCAGTATAATGCAAGGAACGTATATTTCCTTTGAGAACATTATTGCGAAACCTATCGACATCAGCAGGGTAACGGTTATCATCACCTTGATCTTGGTTTTACGCGTCATTCCCTGACCATTTACGAAGCTTTCGAGGTCGTTTTTGTAGAGCTTTGTTCCTCTGAACCATCGGTCGAGCCTGTCGGAACTTTTGGCGAAGCATACTGCTGCCAGCAGCAGGAACGGGAACGCCGGAAGTATCGGCAGAACCGCCCCGAGCGCGCCTAATCCTACGCCGATACAGCCGACGATCACCATAATGATTTTCTTCATGTTGTTTTCTCCAATCTGCGTTTTTCTTTCTTGCTTTCGACGACGTGCCTGATCGCCATTATCGGGTGGCATATTATCATTCGCGGGCCGGAGAACCGCATGACTTCGCGTATTTTTCCCCGCATGTCGGGCTTGTAGCAGTGGACTTTGCAGTTTGAGCAGAATGTCTTGCTTTCCATGAACGGGCACTTGTCGCTTCTCATCGCGGAATATTCCGCAAGAGCCTGGCATTCGGGGCAGAGCGCGGTTTTGGTTCCGTGTTTCTTACGGCAGTACAGCCGTATCATCAGCGCTACTGTTTTCTTTTCGCGCTCGCGTTTCTTATCGGCATTCATGCATGTGTCCTTTCTCTACGCGGTAGACGCGGTCTGCTACCGCCATCGTGCTTTCCCGGTGCGAAACCAGGATTATGCTCTTGCTGCGTTTCTGCTGTCTGAGCGCTTTGAGGATAATTCCCTCGTTTATGCTGTCAACATTGCTGGTTGGCTCGTCGAGAAGTATCAGCCCGCTTCCGCGCAGGAATGCGCGCGCAAGCCCCAGCCGCTGCTTTTCTCCCGACGAGAGGTCATCGCCCAGCGCGCCTACCCTAGTCTTGTAGCCCTCCGGGAGCGACGTTATGAAATCGTGTATTGAAGCCATTCTGCAGGCATTTTCGATCTCCTCTTGTGAAGCCCCGGGCTTCGCGATGCGCAGGTTGTCCTCTATGGTTTCGTCAAAGAGATAAGTCGTCTGGCTGACCATAGTCACGTTTTCAAGCAGGCTGGGTTCGCTGATGGCGTCGATATCCGTTCCGTTGTAGCATATCGAGCCGCCGCCTTTCCGCCAGAACCGCAGAAGAAGTTTCAGGAACGTGGATTTTCCGCAGCCGCTTTCTCCGACTATTCCGATTATTTCGCCTTTCTGTGCATGCATACAGATGTCTGAAAGCACCTGCGTTTCCCCGTCGTATGAGAATGACAGGTCGTCAACATTGAGCCTTTCAAATGTGAATTCACTGCCGTTTTCCACGGGCTGAACCGCTGGTTTTTCTGCGAGCAGGTCGAGAACTCTGTCGCCGCTGGCAAAGGTCTGGGTGAGGTTTCCTGGGAGGGCAGAAACTGCAATTACAGGACCAAACGAGCCGAACACCGCGGTAACTCCGATTATCATTCTGCCGATGGAAAGCATGCCGCAGTTCACAAGGACTATGCCGATAACGAGCGCGGCAATGATTATCGCGGAAACGGTGAGTTCAGTTGCGGAAAACGCCCTTGCGGTGTCGTTCTTCATCTTTTTTGTTTCTGCGAGGAGTTCGTCTGAACGGCGGTCAACTTCTGCTTTGCGGCTTTCACCGGCGTTGTTCAGCACGATGTCCTTTATTCCCTTTATGCTGTCGAGGAAGAACGCGTTGAACGCCGCAAATTCCGCGCGGTATCTCACACCTGAGGCTTTCAGCCTTGCGGAGGAGACAAGCGGCAGTACAATTCCCACCATAATGTAACCCACGAGCGCTGCCAGCGCGATGTACCAGTGCGAGACATTCCCCACGAAGATGAACACTGCAAGCGAAACTATCACCGCAATGCAGATGGGGGAAATGGTGTGCGCGTAGAACACCTCGAGCGTTTCAATATCGGAGGTTATCATTGCGATTATGGAGCCTTTTTTCTTGCTTTCGAGCTTTGCGGGGCAGAGTGTGCGCAGCGCGCCGAAAATCTTGTCGCGCAGCACTGCCAGCAGCCGGAATGCGATGTAGTGATTGCTGTACTGCTCAAGATAGCGCAGCAATCCGCGAAGAACGCCGCAGCCTATAGCAAGCGCTATTATCCACCCGTAGGAAAGAGCGATAGTTTCACCGAGCACTTTAGCTACCCCTACTGCGCCGAAAAGCGTAACCCCCATTGCGCATACAAATCCGAGGGAACCGTTTATCACTGCGAGTATCATTATGTACGCAAGGCTGCCGAGGAGCATGACAAGGCTTGCCATTATCTTTGCGCCGCTGCGTCGTATTGCCTTTTCCATTATTCCACCTCCGTGTAGCCGTTTTCGAGTTCCTTCTGCGCCGTGTACAGCGCGGAATAACCACCCGGCAGCTTCATAAGTTCGCCGTGGGTGCCATGACTGCGCACCACGCCGTTTTCCATGTAATATATCAGGTCAGCGGGGACGATGTTCTCCAGACGGTGGGAGATGACAATAACGTTTTTGCTGGCTGAAAGTGATTTTATGTTCTTCATTATCACGGCTTCGCTTTCGATATCGATATTGCTTGTCGCTTCGTCGAAAATATAGATATCCTTGTCCGCGACCAGGTTTACAGCGAGGGCAAGGCGCTGCTTCTGCCCACCGGAGATGTTTGCTGCGTCCTCGGTTATTTCGCGGTCAAAACCGCCGTTTTCGCGCATGAAATCAGCGAGATTCACCTTTTCGAGCGCGGTCATCATTTCTTCGTCGGTGACGTCATTTTTCGCCAGCCGGAAGTTCTCGCGGACCGTAGTGTTAAAGATATACGTGTTGCAGCTGACTACCGCAAGCTTTGAGTAATACGCTTCGCGTGAAAGGCTGCCGAGTTCCTTTCCACCAGCGCTGACGATTCCGGAATCCGGACGGAGCGCCCCGGTCAGCAGCCCGACTACCGTGGATTTTCCGCAGCCGCTTTCGCCGACTATCGCGGTCATTCCTCTTTGTGGGAAGTCCATGCACACGCTTTTCAGGACTTCACGCCCGCCGTCGTAGCTGAAAGTCACGTTGTCAAGCTGCAGTCCGGCGTTGTCGGGAATTTCGCCGCCCCATACCGGGTCGGGCTGCCCTAGCAGGGAGAGAATCTTTTTCCCGGCGCTTGCTCCGTTCATTGCCACATGGAACGCTGAACCAAACGCACGCAGCGGCAGGAAGAATTCCACCGCGACCAGTATCAGGAACAGCGCGGAAACCGGGGATAATCCATTGTGAGCGGCGTCGTTGACTGCAAACGCGATGCCAAGCCCCGCGCCGCCGTATGCGACTATGTCCATTATAGTGGTGCTTGCAAGCTGCATGACGAGCACTTTCATCGTTATCTTGCGGAATTCCTCGGCATTCTGGTTCATTTTGTCATGCTGGGCTGCGTCGGCGCGGAATATTTTCAGTTCGCGCAGTCCCTGAACGCTGTCGAGGAAGCTGTCGCCCATTGATGTGTACTTTCCCCAGTATTTCGCGAATATCTTCTTTGCGTATTTCGACACTGCGATAATTGACGCAGGTATCAGCGGAACACAGCACAAAAGCACGACAGCCACCCGCCAGTCGATACCGACAGTCACGAAAAACAGCAGGAAAGGCGCCAGCATGGCAAAGAAAAACTGCGGGATATACGACGAATAGTAGATGTCCAGCTGCTCGATTCCCTCCATTGCTACCTGGGTCAGACCAGCGATGCTCATGCCGTCCGTGCTTTTCACACCCAGGCGCACTATCTTGTCGTAAGTCTTTCCGCGCAGTTCCTTTTTGGCTTTTCTACCGAGCAGGTCTTTCAGGTAGCCGGTCAGCCTTGTTGCGGCATAGCGGACTACGGCGCCGATGACACCGGATATCGCAGGCGCCAGGTATGCGGAAGCTTCCGCGCTGGTCGTCAGCAGGTATATGGCATAGCATATGCTTGCCGTTATCGTGAGATTGGCGAGAAGTCCCAGCGTCATGGAACCAACTGTGTAAAATATGTATTTTCTGCTCCCTCCGAGAAGCTTCAGAAGCTGCTTATCTATCATGTCCGTTCTCCTTTTGCATTGTTATGAACTGCGTCAGCGCGTTTATGCTTTCCTCGCTGAATGCGCATATGGCGCCGGTCGCGTCGTGTTCTGCAATGTCCGCGGGGACTTTGCAGTTCCTTTCAAGGTGCCCGCTCAGCCACCTGATGAGTATGTTGTATTTTTCAAGCTGTTCATAGCCGTATTGCGTGATTATCACCTTGTTTTTAGCGTCGCGCTGTATGCAGCCTTCCTGCTCCAGGCGTTCCACAGCCTTGAAAACGCTTACCTTTGATACGCCTGTTTTGTCGGCGACGTCGGTCAGTTTTATACCTTTTGTTCCGTCGTATAGTTTGCTTATCGCGATGAGATATTTTAGTTCCGCAGATGTCATTAGTTCCTCCAGATGTTAATGTAGACTAACCATCCGCTGCTGTTATATGGCTTTAGGCTGTTCATATAAGTGCGGAGTTAGTTGCGGTTAACCATTGGTCAGAATAATAAGTGCTTTTTTCAGCACCGTTTTAGATTATAACACAGTTTTCGCAGTTTGTCAATAAAAAGTTAACTATCGGGTAACAGTAAATTTATCCTTGACATTTTCGGGTAAAAGGGATATAATCTATTTAACAGAGTTTGAACATGCTCTGTAAGCAAAATACAGGAGGACAACAATATGAAAAACATCTTTAAAAACGAAAAATTCTGGCTGGTAGCAGCAGGCGCAGCTGGCGTCATCGTCGGCAAGAAGATAATTACCGCCAAGAAAACAAGACAGCTTGCCGTAACAGGTCTTGCAAAGGGAATGAAGTTCACCAGCGACGCAAAGGCTGCATTCCAGAATATGAAGGACGAGGCTCAGGATCTTTGCTATGAAGCAAAGGAGCAGGCTGGTCTGAACGAAGAGAGCGATAACTGATGCTTTACAGTATCATATCAGATAACCCCGGGCGTATCAGAGTCCGCTTTGGTGGCTACGCTTTTGAAAAGCAGCTTGAAAGCTGTATCCAGAAGTTAACCGAGGCTAACTCTTTTGTTCTGTCTGCTGAGGTACATTCAGCAAACGGCGGTCTGCTGATATACTACAAAAAGAAATTCAGGCGCGAGGTGATAGATTTCATCGGGAGCCTGGATTTCAGGACGCTCACCCCGATACCCGAGGACAACGCAGCCCGTGAGATCGATGAGAATTTCAAGAACGGTCTCACAAAGCTGATAGTCACACATTATGTGAAGAAACTGCTTCTTCCGGCGCCGGTACGCGCTGCGCTGACTGTTTTCAACGGTGCAAAGTACATATTAAAGGGTCTTTCCGTGCTGTTGGAGGGAAAGCTTACCGTAGAGGTGCTGGACGCGGCTTCAATAACCGCATGCATTGCCCAGCGCAATTACAAGACCGCTTCCACGATAATGCTGCTGCTTTCAGTTTCGTCGCTGCTTGAGGATTACACACACGCCCGCACAAAGGCGGTGCTTACCTCCAGCCTTGCAGTAAAGGCGGACAAGGTTTGGCTTGCAAACGGTGACGAGGACGTGCTTATTCCGATAAGCGAACTTAAAGTCGGCGACCAGATACGTGTAAGGACCGGCAGCGTGATACCGGTTGACGGTGAGATCACCAGTGGAGAGGCGTACATCAACGAGGCTTCAATGACCGGCGAGCCGCTGGCTGTGATGAAGTCAGTGAACGCCACCGTATTCGCGGGTACTGTCGTTGAGGAAGGCTCGGTGGTGGTCCGTGTAAGGGCGATAAGCTCCGATACGAAGATACAGAAGATTATCGAACTCATCGACAGTTCCGAGAACCTGAAAGCTGGCATTCAGAGCCGTGCTGAAAGGCTCGCGGACAGTATCGTTCCGTTCAGCTTCCTTGGGTTCGGGCTGACGTTGCTGTTCACCGGGAATGTCACCAAGGCAGTTTCGCTGCTGATGGTGGATTATTCCTGCGCGATAAAGCTTTCGGCGCCTATCGCAGTCATTTCAGCGCTGCGTGAGGCTGCAGACCACAACATCACGGTCAAGGGCGGAAAGTACCTTGAAGCCTTTGCCTCTGCGGATACCATAGTTTTTGACAAGACGGGCACGCTCACAAACGCAGAGCCTGTGCTTGAAAAGGTCATTCCGTTCGACGGGTATGCCGAGGAAGAGGTGCTCAGGACTGCCGCATGCATCGAGGAGCACTTTCCGCACAGCATGGCGCGCGCGATAGTCAAGGGCGCTGAAATGCGCGGAGTAGTCCACGCTGAGGAACATGCGGAAGTCAGCTACATAGTTGCCCACGGAATTGCGACAACCCTCCACGGGGAGCGCGCTGTCATCGGCAGCCGTCATTTCGTCTGCGAGGACGAGGGCGTTACGATCACCAGCGAACAGCAGGCAAAAATCGACGAGAATGCAGGCGCTTCCTCTGTCATTTATCTGGCAGTGGGTGGAAGCCTTGCCGGAGTTCTCTGCATAAACGACCCGCCCCGTGCAGAAGCTGCAAGGGCTGTTGGGCTGATGAAAAAGTGCGGCATAAAGAATGTCGTCATGCTCACCGGCGACGGAAAATCGGCGGCAGAGAAGATCGCGCAGCAGCTTGGTATCACCGAGGTGCACGCGCAGGTGCTCCCCGAGGAAAAGCACAGCCACATCGAGCAGCTTAAATCCGAGGGGCGCTGCGTGATAATGGTCGGCGACGGAATAAACGACGCGCCCGCGCTCGCAGCTGCTGATGTTTCAGTCGCGATGAGCGACGCTTCCGATATCGCAAAGGAAACCGCGGATATCACGCTCAGGGGCGCTGAACTCACCGAACTGGCAGTACTGCGAATTCTCAGCGAGCAGCTTATGAAGAGGATAAATTCCAATTATCGGTTTATCCTCACGTTCAACACGGCTCTTATCGCGCTTGGCTTCTTCGGGGTGATAACTCCGTCGCTGTCGGCGCTGCTTCATAACGGCTCGACCATCGCGATATGCGTCAAGAGCATGACGCCGCTGCTGAATTCAGTTGAACAGCAGGAACTTATTCAATAAACCGATGTGGAAACGTGTTAGCGTTTCCACATTTTTTGATTGGTAAAAACCGCAAATTTGATTGACAAAACGCAGTATTTGTGCTATCATCTATATAGCATTTTATATTTTGAAAGGACGTTATAAAAATGAAGATCTATTCAGTTACCGACAAAGAGTTTGCTCCTTATGGAAAGGTGCTGGGCGGCTACGACACTTCCAGCCTGCTGAAAGCGCTTGATGAAACCACGCCGCTGCCCGACGGCGTTGAGTATGTCATGAGCGAGGCTTCCCTGGAATGTACCGGGATTTTCGGTCAGCTGCAGAACAACGCATACGGTGGAATGCCGATACAGCTTGGCTGGTGCAACGGTCACAACACAAAGCTCAACTGCCTTGAGTACCACCGCGACAGCGAGCTGAACATCGGTCTGTACGATTTCATTCTGCTTGTTGCAAAGGCAGACGACATCGTTGACGGAAAGCTCGACACTTCCAGGGTAAAGGCATTCAGGGCTAGCGCTGGTCAGGTGGTAGAGGTTTACGAAACTACTCTGCATTACGCTCCCTGCAGTGCAAAGAAGGCTGACGGCTTTAAGGTCGTCATCGCTCTCCCCAGGGGAACAAACGGCGCTATGCCGAACATCACCCCCAGAAATGAAGAAGATAAGTGGCTCAGAGCCTGCAACAAGTGGCTGCTTGCACACAAGGACGCCAGCGAAGCAAGCGACGGCGCTTACATAGGTCTTACCGGCGAGAATATCGATATCGCAGCTTACATCGACTAAGGTCACCTCTAAATTAAAATGGCGCTGTAAAAAAAACAAAAGAAAAGGCTGCATCCCGAAAAAAACAAGGATG
>ERZ1027059.107-NODE-107-length-32568-cov-8.990650_pt1 | contig 32568 bp, 31 predicted proteins | sample MGYA00519425_ERZ1027059 | MGnify/ENA primary metagenome ERZ1027059 (study PRJEB26926, sample SAMN06164566) | human gut metagenome | biome: ENVO:00009003; feature: ENVO:2100002; material: ENVO:00002003 | host: Homo sapiens | place: USA | collected 2012 ... | reverse complement strand
ATCTACACTTATGCGATCGTCGGCAGCGTCAGATGTGTATAAGAGACAGGTGTACTCATACTGCGGCGAGAGAGCTGCAAGAAAACGAGTGATAACCATATCCAGAACAGCCTTTTCATTTGCTGAAAGCTCTGCACCTGCCGCATTTGCAATATATTCGGTAGGGATAATTGCGTGGTGGTCTGATACTTTGCTGTTATTGATAATGCGGCTGTCAATATTAAGTCCTGCCGCAAGCACCTCGTCAGCAGCTTCGTTCAACACACGGAGCATACCAACTCGTTCCTCAAGAACAGCCGCCATATCCTCGGTCAGATAGCTGCTGTCTGTTCGGGGATAGGTAAGCAGTTTCTTTTCGTAGAGCGACTGCATAACGGCAAGCGTTGTAGCCGCAGAAAAGCCGAGTTTATCATTTGCTTCGACCTGTAATGAGGTAAGCGAAAAGAGCAGAGGACGATTTTCTTTTTTCTGCTTTGCATTGACGAAAACGACTTTACAAGGCGAGTTTTCACACTTCGCCTTTACGTTCTCTGCTTCGGCACGGGTAGGAAAACTCTCACGCTCATCGTCAAACCATTCCGCACCGTTATCAAGTTTCAGCTTGAAATACGGCTTTTTGGTGAAATGCTCGATTTCGCTGTCGCGCTGAACAATCATATTGACAACGGCGGTCTGAACTCTGCCGACGGAGCATAACGCTCCGAAATGCTTGGTGTAGAGCCTTGTCATATTCATACCCCAAATCCAATCTATCTTGGCGCGGGTAATTCCTGCGGCATACATATTGTCTTTGGCGGCGGCAGGGAGCAGATGATTAAAGCCGTTTCTGATACTTTCGGCGGTGAGGGAAGAAATCCACAAACGCTTGAACGGCTTTTTGCAGCCGACATAGTTGTATATGTAGCGGAATATGCACTCTCCCTCTCGCCCTGCGTCGGTTGCACAGATAATCTCATCAACCTCTTTGCTGTTCATCAGCTTATCGAGCCGAGCGAGAACGGGCTTTACATTCTCAATCGGTACAAACTCAAACGAGGGAATAATCGGCAAATCTGCAATACTCCACTTGTCGTATTTTTCGTCATACTCCTGCGGCTCTTTCAGGCGGACTAAATGCCCCTGCGCCGAGGTAACAAGATAACCGTTCCCACGCAGAACACCGTCCACATTCTCGCTTGCGCCAATTACAGCGGCAATATCACGAGCCACAGACGGCTTTTCAGCTATCACTAACTTCATCAATATCCTCCTTGTCAGATATGCCGTTGTTTTCGGCATAGTATTTCTCGGTGCTATATGTAGCACCTTCTGTTTGTGCTTGTTCTTGTGTCGGTGTTGTTGTCGGAGAAACAGGGGGCTTATCAAACAAACCTGCTTCAATAGCCGCCGTTACCTCCGACAAATCAATGCCTTTTTTGCGGAGCGTATCCGAAAGAATACGCCCCTCAAATATTGTCATTTGCTCCGTAATATCCGTAAGTTCGGCATTAAGCTGTTGAATTTTAGCACGAGCGTCCGAAATGGTTTTATTCTGCTTGTCAATCTCATTCTGTTTTTCAACAGACTGCTTTTTCAAGCTGTTTAACCTTTGCAAAAAACTTGGCACACTATAACCTCCTTTGTTTCCGCTTCTCACGGAATTTATGAATACAGTAGGCGGTAACAACCACGAGCAGAACTCCCACATCAATCAGGCTGATATGAAACTGCGGCGGCTCACTATTTGCGGGAACATTCTCGCTGTTTTCGCCCTCGCTCGTTTCAATGCTTTCGGAGATTTCCGTCTGCGGATTATCCGCAGGTCTGTCAAAGAAATTCGCTTTAATCGTGAACACAAGAAGCGTTATCATAGCGGTTGCCACAATGCAAATGCAGATACGCTGTTTAACGCTCTTTCCCGTGATATAGGAATACAGTTTTTTAATTGCTACCACCCTCCCAATAGTCAATCATTCCTTGAATTATCGCTTTAGACGCTTCATAGCGTTTTTTCTCGTTCTCGGTGAAATTGTAGATTTCGGGGTACTCCTTGCCGTAATAGTCCTTGACGGTGTAGAGCTTAACCGTGAGTTTGGTGTGATTTTTCGGGCAATACGGGTGTCCCTTGCAATATTCGTGGACTTTGCCCTCCTCATCGGTATAAGAAGCACACTTGCAGCCCGACTTGGTCTTGGTTTTACAATTCTGCCCCGGACAGTATTCGGGGGAAGTTTCCACCGCTGTCTTGATGACAAAGGTATCACCCCAGCGGCAGGAGTTTTCGTTGACCGTTTTCATAAACTCCTCAAAATCTTCTTTTTTGAAATCAAAGTCATATATCATATCATCTGTCACACCGTCTGCCTGTTGTTTTTCTCTTGTCATCAGGACAAACAGCAGGGACATATAATCGGCATAGTCTTCTGTTCCAAAACTGTCGATAAGAGGATTTATCGTGCTGTCTGCACCGGAAGCAGGATAGCGCAGAATGTTGTTGTCCTTGTCGATATACTGAATAATCTTCCTCGGAGCTGTTGTATCGCTGTTGCAGAAAGCGGAAACCTTATCTTTCAAAGCGTCCTTTGCCTGCGTTTGCATAACCTCTTTTGCCTGTTCCACGAACTTTTTGTATCCCTCATAAATTTCTTCGGGAGTTTGCGAGGAATTATCGTCCACCAACCACGCACCGCCGCCGGCTACCGAGCCGCTTGCGCCGCCGAGCAAAGAGCCAAACATCAATGCGATAATCAGAATAAGCAGAATTGCACCGATAACGATTAAACTCCACGGCATTGTTTCAACGATAAGTCCGACAATCTTTGAAACTGCGCTTGCAATCGCTCTTGCAGCAGCTTGTGCGGCTCTATATGCAGCTTGAGCCGCTTTCCTTGCGGCATTTGCCGTTGCTTTTCCCGCCGCCTTTGCGCCTTTGCGGACAGCCTGCTTCGCCATATAGTTGACCTGCGTTTTCAGCTTGTTTCTGATTCCCCGTTTTCGGAGCGTTCGTCGCATTTCCGCAGATGTGGTTTTATGCAGCTTGTGATAAACACGCTTTGTAAGACGAGTACCTTTTTTAACTGTTTTAACACCTGTTTCAACAGCGGCTTTGACCCCTCGTTCCGCATAGTCGTAGGTTTTAAGACCGAGCTTTGCGGCTTCAATTCCTGTTTCGTTTTTGTCGCTCTTGGAGTAAAACTCCTGTTTAAGCACCTCCATAGGCTTTTTGGCTATATGGTAAACCTTTTTTGCGCCCGAAACTCCCATAGGAACGAGCTTTTTCAGCTTGCCGCCGCCCGAACTAACAGAGCCGCCCATAGCCATTTGCATTAACTCGGCTTGGCTCTTGTTTATCTTAAAACTGCGCTTCTGAAGCCGTTTCAGCTTCATCTTTTTGAGCTTTTCGGGGACTTTGTTGTAAATGGTTCTTGCTTTCCTCTTGGTCAGAGTACCATTATTGACAACACCGTTATTCAGGACCTTGTATTTCTTCCGTGGAGCGAGCTTCAAACGCTTATTCTTTAAGCGGTTTTTCCAATGTGCCATAGCAGACGAAGAAGATTGCGGCTTACTGATTTTGACAGCCTTTTCGCCTTTGGGAGCAAGCGGCTTCTGCTCTATCGTTCCGCTTTTCGGAATTGATGTGATTTTAGGAGTTAAGGGGGCTGTATCGCCTTTTATAACAAAAGACGAGTTTCCCTCAACCGTACCACTTTTCGGAATTTCAACAGATTTCGGTACTCCTTGCACCGTACTGCCAACACTTTTATGTGAGCCTTTTGCGAAATGCTCCCGTTTCTGCGCCGCCGCAGACAGAGAGCCGTTCGACATTTCTGCCTTTGCGGTTTTCTCTGCTCCCCCGACGGTGCGGACTTGCTGTTTTTCAAGCCTGCCGCCGCTTTTCTTGGAAAGCTCGGTTTTTTGAGCAATTCCGTGAGAAATGACAGCTTTATCGTTTACGGAATGGGCGTTTATTCCATTCTTCTCAATGATAACTTTCAAGGTGTTCACCCCTTTTCTGTCCATTGAATAGCCATAGCCTTTGCCACTCCCATAAAGGTTTTGGAACGCTGTTTAGCTCGTTCAGCTTGATTTTTGCCGCTTACTTTCATCGCCCAGCACACTCCCTTAACCTTTCCGCTTTTGGTAACATACTTTCTGTATGGAGCAGGACGTGGCAGTGCGGCTGTTGGTTTTAGCTTTGGTAAGCCTTTGAGCCAAAGGCAGGTCCGCTTTGTAACATAGTTTTCTGTGTCCTCGGTGCTTGCCGCAAAGAAATACGGCTCGATTATCTGCGTAGGCTTTTTATAGTGCTTCGACATATAGCCTACAGGATTTTCAATAGCAATTTTCTCACAATCTGCGTTCGCAAATTTGAGGAAGAAAGCGGCGGCGCTCTCACGCAGCTTTTCACGCTTGGCAATTTTCTCCGGAGTATTGCATTTCGGCGAAAAATGCCGTGTGCCGGCTATCGTAAGATATGTGCAGGGCGGAAATGCTATAATCATATCCCACTTTCCGCAGAGAGTATGTGTTTTGCCGTCCATAGTTGAAAAAGAACAATCGCCGTTCAGCAGAGGAAGGACATCGCCCTGTATGTGCCATTCGGGAAATCCGCCCGAACAGGGAACGAGGTCACAGCTGTATGCACCGTGACCTCGTTTCCGCAATTCTATTGTGACCCTTTGGCTTTCTTCACAAGCTACCAATATTCTCATACTATTCTCCGAATTTTGTCGTCATCAGCTTGTAGAGCTTGGTATCAGTTGGGAAGTCGTCCTTGAACGGCAGAGAACCGTTAAGTCCGCAGTAGATAAGTCCGCTTCCTGCAGGTGCGCCTGTGACAAATTTCATCATAGCGTCAGGGATTTTGAGTATTCGGGCAAGCTGTTCACGATCTGAAGCGGCTTGGTTTAACATCAGAATAAACTCCGAGTTGGAGAGCATAGAACGAGCCGTGTCGGATTTCAGCAAGTCCTCGACATTCTGCGTAATACCCGTCGGAATACCTCCCCATTTTCTCGCACGTTTATAAAGTTCAAACAGGAAGTTTGCGCTTTCTTCATTTCTGAAAAGAAGATAAATCTCGTCGATGTAAATTCGGGTGCGTATGCCTCGCTCACGGTTGCGGACGATTTTGTCCCACAGGTTTTCAAGTACGACCATCATACCCAGCGGCTTTAACTGCTTGCCTAAATCCTTGATGTCATAGACCACAACTCTGTTATTCACATCAACGTTTGACGAATAAGCAAAGGTTTTCATCGAACCGTTTACATACAGCTCCAGCGACATATACAGCGGCTTTGCTTCTTCAGACTGCTGTTTGCAGAGAATATCGTAATAATCCTTGAGTGTAGGCATTTCCTTAGTGTGACCGAGCAGAAACTCTCTGTAAACTTCGTGAAGGCAGTTGTCGATGATAGTTTTCTGTTCGGGGGAAATTCCGCTCTTTCCCATAATCGTTTCAAAGAACGAGAGAAAAAAGTCATACTTTGACGAAACCACATCTTCCCCCTTGTTATATTCCTCAATCGAGATTTCAAGCGGGTTAAGGTGCGTATTGCTGCTTTCGGAGATATACAGCAGTTCACCGCCGAGAGCTTTAACAAGATTTGTGTATTCTCGTTCGGGATCCACGATGATTATATCGTCATTTGTAGCAAGAAAAACATTGAGCATTTCACGCTTTGCGGAGAACGACTTACCGCTTCCCGGACAGCCGAGAATAAAGCCGTTTGCATTGATAAGGCTAGCACGGTTGAAGATAATCAGATTGTTTGTGGTCTGATTTAAGCCGTAGTACACGCCGCCCTCCTGCGAAAGCTCCTTTGAATTAAACGGCATAAACACACAGGCACTCTCGGTTGTGAGCGTTCGGCGCACCTTTAATCGGCAGTTTCCGAGGGGCAGACAGCTTGCAAGAGCGTCCTCCTGCTGAAAGTTAGCTCTGGAGGTAGTGCAGACCTTTTTTCGGAAAACCGCTTCGACCTTTTCGGTATTGTTGTCGAGTTCATCAAAGCTCGTTCCCGTAATCATAACCACGAGATTGAGCAGGAACATCTTTTGATTTTTGCTTTGCAAATCATTCAGCAGTTCCTCACCTTCCTCAAGCGACTGCTTCAAATCATCGGAGATAACATCGGTGAACACGCCGTTCTGTGCGGCTTTGCGCTCTTTCTGCATTTTGTTGGAGCGCATTGCGGTGAGCTGCCGCTTAACCACTTTGATAGCTTCGCTCGGCTCAACAGGGGCGATATTCACGGTCGTAACTATCGGCAGAGAGGTTTCGCACAGTTCTTTCAGCAAATCGTCCACAAGCGAGGACGGCAGATGTTTCAGATAGACCATTCGAGCAAACTTGTCGTTATACAGAAAATAGTCTTTCTTGAATTCAAAGTAATCGGGACAGCAAAGGCTCTTTTCTGCGCCGCGCATAAACTGCGATGTGTTTATGGGGCGGATTTCTTGGTTTACACCACGGAATATATCTGCAATAATGCGGATACGCTCGTTGGCTTTCAGCTTTTCAATATTTGAGCCGATTTTCTGAAAGCACGTCCTCATAGCCAGTTCGTGAGCCGCTATCTTCTGCTGTGCTATCTCCAAATTCGCCGCCGTGACGGTAATTGTGATGTACTTTTTCGTGGTAATGCCGTTCTGACCCTGCTGCATTTTGTCAAGAAGCATATCGTTGTACTCCTGCCGATACTCGTCAAACCCATCACCTGCGGGCTTCAGAAGTATCTTGTGAGCGAACTCGTTCTGATTGATTACATTGTTGTGCAGCGTAATCTGGATATCGTCGCTTGTATCAAAGCTGTTGAGCAAATCACCGTAGGCAAGGAATATTCGCTCCTGTTCCGCACCGTCCGCAGCGTCGTATGTTACATCGGTAAACGAGTAGGTGACGGAGTAGTGGTTGGGGCTTACCTCAAAAATGTACTTGCCGCAGACGTGTTCGTAGGGGATTGTATCCTGCACCGTTCGGGCAACTTTACGGATTTCATTCTTTACCTTTGGCTTTTTAGGCTTCTTCTGCTTTGATGTGCGTACCTTGTCAATGTCTTTTGCGGTATTTGCCGCAGAGGGCTTTTTCGATGATGAAAATAAGCTACTCATTGATGCGCTCCTTTCGTTTGTTTTTCTTTGTGCTTGCAGTAATTGCCGCAAGCTGATGAGCAATCTCGCTCTCGATTATTTCTTCACGACACTCCCAGAATACGGGGAGTTCCTCATACTTGCGTTTCTGCGGTTCACGCCATTTTTGCCGATACAGAATACCGAGGAATTTTTCAAACGGCATACCATCATACTTGAAAAAACCAAAGGCGAAAACGGGGATAGCAACAAGAATGATTATCCACCCCACCAAATCCTCGCCGAGATAGTCCTTTCCGAATATGAAAAGCGGAACGCATATCGCAAGAGCCACGACCGCCGAAACCAACTGCCTTACCGTCAGACCGAACAGAAATTTCTCCTTATAGTCCGTGATTTCTTTCGGTATCTTAATTTCAATCAACGCTCACACCTCCTACATTGCGCCGCATATCTTCTTTGACCACGCTCCCGACTGCATTACGCCCATAGCTAGAGTCAGCGTTGTAATAAGACCCATAACACCGTTAAGCGTCAGGTTGTAACTGCCTATGTGACCGCTTATCAGCGCATTGTTTACGGCGGTGTATGCAACAAACATAATTGCCAAGACAATAGCCTGCAAGCTGACTGCCGCATAGGATTTCAAAAAGCCCTTTCCGACATCGGAAAGACCCTCACAGGCAAAAGTTGACAGCGGCACAGGCGCTATTAGAGTGTAAACCGTAAGCTCAAAGAGCCTTGCGATAACCACGACATTTGCAAGTATCATTATGATTTTCATAATCAGTCCTTGAATTGAAATCTGTAGGTTTAGCAATATCGGCTGAAAATTCAGGAAACCTGCGTCCACATTATTCACAATCTGCGAAGCCTGCGACGCTGATACGAAATACTGCGCTTTCGTCAGGTCATCTCCGGTAATGAAGCTGTACTGCGTTATAGTTCCGCTTATAGCGTTTATGAAGCTGTTGAACCCGCGATAGAGCATAGTGGTAAACAGTTCGGCGTTGTCAACGCAGACCTTTGCCGCCACCAGCTTCAAAAATAACATCAGGACATTTTCCCAAGTCACCCACTGCAAGTGGAGCGATTTGGTGAAAAAGTCAATCAAGAAGAACATAACGCACAACGTGAGTGCCGTTGCTTTAATCGCTGACATAAGATTTGGCAAGGAAGCAGTTGTTGTCTGAAGCAAGCTGTCGTTCGTGAGCAGTTCTATCAGCATTGAGAACATTGAGTTTAGCTCGTTAATAATGCCCCTTATGTTGTCCATACACTGCCCATAACCCCACATAGAAAGACCCCCTTTCTTAAATAAAGGAAAAGGCGGCGCAAGTTCCGCACCGCCCAATCCATCAATTTAGACGCAGCACGGTGCTATATATAGCACCTGCCGCTGTGATTGTACAATCGCCCTTTTGCGGAGCGATTATGCCGTAATGCCGAACAGGTTGAGCGAGAGCGTGAGTGCAAACACCACGAAGCCGGAAGCCAGCGTCATAAGACCTCTCGTCTTTGCTTCTGCGTCATCGTTCTTGATAGCGAGTGCGAACATTACGCCGCCGACAAAGGCAACGACAAGTCCGATACGACCAATCCACGTTGCGAAGAAGCCGACTACCTGATTAAAGGCAGCCTCGCCGTCAACAACACCGCCTTCGCCGCCCTCGGCAAAGGCATTTACGGCAGATACTGTTGCCATCGTCACCATTGTGGTAACGGTGGTGATAATCTTCCTGCACTTTCTGTGTGCGGCAGAGAAGAAACGTGCAAGCGGATTTCTCTCTGCGTTCTGCTTCTTACCCTCGGCAGCGGGGGCTGTGATAATGTTGTTTTCCATAAAGAAAACCCTCCTAAAAAAATAATGTATATGTATAAACTGTTTTGCTTTGTTGGCGCAGCGTCTGCTGGGGACAGCTTCTGCCTTTCACCTTTGGGCGAAACAATTCAACATCGTGTTGAACCGCCGAATGCGGCTATATCCGTCAGAATATTTCTGCGCTGCTCATAAACGCATTGTAATCATCTTCACCAAAGACTTTTGGCTCGGATAAATCCAGAGGAATAATATCTTCTGCGTTCGGCAGGTCCTCATCGGAGAAATCTAAACGCTGATTAGTCTGATAAAACTTTTCGCTCGACAAATCCTGTTCCTGCTTTTCGTGCCTTGCGAAAGCGGCGGCAATTTCCTGCTCGTCCTCCTCATAGAACTCATTGTCGATATGGTCGGTATCCATTTCAAACACCTCCTCGGCTGTATCATCATCGGGAATATCCACATCGGTGATAGCTTTTTCATCGTCAATCGGCTTTGAAACAGCTTTCGGTGGGATTTTCTCGGTGTAGTTTGCGGTCATATCAGGAGCTTTCTCCGTCACCAGACCGTCTATCAGATATGCGTATTTTTTGTTGCTGTCCTCCAAGAAACCGTAATTCGGGTGCTTTTCTATATCGAATTTGTGGCAGAAGAATGGATAAAGCGCGCGAACTATAAGAACACACTCGTTGGCTTTCATTACTTTCAGCTCATCGGGCGTCATAAGCTCTCTGCCCATAATGCTGTTGTTCTCGGAGGTGGACGGGGATTTGTGGCTTCTCGTTCGGTTTTGGCTCACCACATCAATGGTTTCCTTGCCGAGTGATTTTGAGATAGCTTCAAGCGTACTCGCTTCCTGACCGCCCAAAAATAAAAGACTGTCGCAGTTACCTGTGACAATCTCCCAAGATTTGTCGTACATTTTTTTGAGCTGTGCCAAGTTCTGAATGATGATATTTGCAGAAATCTCCATTGAACGCATAGTTGCAAGGAGCTTATCAAAATCGGGTATTGTTCCGATGTTGGCAAACTCGTCAAGCAGACAGCGAACGTGAACAGGCAAGCGACCGCCGTACTTGAAATTTGCGGTGTCGTACAACGTATCGAAAAGCTGCGTGTACATCATCGCCGCCATGAAGTTGAACGTTGCGTCCGAGGACGGGATAATGACGAACAGCGCCGTTTTCTTGTCACCCAGCGTGTCGAGATGAATGTTGTCCGTGTGCGTTAAATCCGCAACCTCAGGCAAGTTAAATGCCGCAAAGCGCACAGCCGCAGAAATCAGGATTGACTTTGCCGTTTCCGCAGGAGCCTTTTTGAAATCGGCATAATAGGAAACCGCCATACTCATAGGATTTTCCTCACGCAGCTCGTCCATCATATCGTCAAGCGGAGAGCGGTGGTTTTCGTCCTGCTCGGATATTTCCGCTAATCTCATCATCTTCATAACGGTGGAGAAATTGCGGTCAAGGGACTTTCCGCTTGCGTCCTTTGCGTCCTTTTTCTCCAAGAGATAGAAAGAAATCGCAAGAGTAAGAGCTTTCGTACTGTCGTCCCAGAACTGGTCGCCGCCGGACGAGCCTTCCTGTTTGGTGTTCTTCATAAGGCAGTTGACCATTTTCATAACATAGGTCTTATTCATTTCGCCGTTCTTGTCATAGACATAGTTGAACGGATTGTAGTTGTTGCTGTGGCTCATATCTATGAGATTGAACACACGAATTTCATAGCCTGCCTTTTGAAGCAGCTTGCCGCAGGAACGTAGCAATTCGCCTTTCGGGTCGGTTACGACATACGAGGTGTTGAGTTGCATAATGTTCGGTTTAACATAAAACCTCGATTTGCCGGAACCCGAACCGCCGATTACAAGCACATTGAGGTTTTCACGGTGCTGTCGGGTATTCAGCGACATTCTGACCTCCTGCGTAAGCAGAATATTGTTATCCGTCTGAAACGGCACTACCTTTGGCGGCGGCTTTTTCAATATCTTCCGTATGGGATTTGCAAGCCAATTCGGGAGATTGTCGGGAAAAGACTTTTTCTTGTCGGCGTTATCTCGCAAGAACTGTTCTTCCTTTGGTGTTGCCCACCTCGCCGAGCCGTGTTCCACTCCCTTGCGGTGAAGCCGCTTTTTTGAGGTTGCTTTCAGCAAAGCGTATATGCCGAGAGCAAAGGCAACAATCAGCGTAATCTTTGCGCTGTAACCCGAAAAGTCGGTGAAATGCTCCCAAATGGTATCGGTAGAGGTAAGCACCGCTTCAAACTGCGACATAAGCAGAGTGAAATCAAGCACACCCTCATCGTCCACGGACAAGTCCATAGCCGCACCGAGAGCCGCCGAAACATACAGAACCGCAAACACGATAATCACATAGAGCATAATCGTGAGTAAGTCAGGTTTACGCTTCTTCAACCCCTTATCAACGCTGATTTTCGGCATTTCGGGAGCGTTCGGCTTCTTTTTCTTCGATACAGCGTTGTTGATTTTATTCTGAATAACGCTCTGCTTCTTTGCCTTTGCAACAGCGTTCCGAGCGTTTTCAAGCGGAATATCAAAATTCCTTGCGATTTTCTCCTCAACACCCACGGTTGAGAAATTATAGGTGCGGGATTTGCCGCCCATGGAAACGCTAAAGACATTATCGCCCGTGCGTTCAATGTGCATTTCCTTTGAGATACCCTGTTTGTTGACGGTGCGCTCCTCAATTTTGGAACGGGTTTGGCTCTCGATTTTGACAGCCTTTGCAACAGCCTTGTCAGCTTGATACTCCGACATTCCGAGCTTTGAAACACAGAGCGTTTTCATCTCATCTTGGCTCATTTTCGCAGGAGTTAAGCCGACCACATTATCGCCGTGCCTAATAACTATATGTGTGTCTTTGCCGTCCTTGAAATTGATTGCGTCAAACCTCGTATCACGCAACGTTAAATCATCGCTCTGATAGCGGATATTCGTGCGGAGAGCGTCCAAGTTTTCAATCTGCGTTGGCTTTGTGAAATACGCTTCTCTGTCAAGGCTCAAATCATAGCAGACCTTATTTGCGGCAATATCCGCTTTCGCCTCCGAGTAGCCGAGGTTTTCCTGCAAAGCCTGCGATACCTGTTCTTTGGTGAGCTTATCGGCAGTGAGCGTAACGCTCTTTCCGCTTAAATCATCGGAAACAACAATCTCCTTTGTATCCGATTGAGCAAAAGCCGCAGCTCGTTCCTCGGCATAATCATTTCGCAGAGCGTTTACCTCGTCTTGAATAGCCAAATCATAAGCGTTGGTTTCGGAAATGTCATAGACAGTAACCGAGGTAAAGGCTTGTTTGCCGTTATCGTCAAGAACAGGATTTCCGCTTTCATCAACCTGTGGAGCGAGGATTTCAACGCCCTTTGCGTTCTCGTTCAGGGTGTACCCCTGCTGTTCCCAAAAGGCTTTTCCCGCCGCCTGTTTCGCATACGGCATTTCTCTCTCGATAATCTGCATATTGTGTTCGCTGTACTGCGGAATATCGACATTCCTGTTCTGCATATCTGAAAGAATACTGTCGTAAACGTTGGAACGCTGTTCCGAGCCGATTTCCGCATTTATAAGAGCGTCTATCCGTGCCGAGATTTCCGTTTGTCTTTCCGTTTCGGGAACGTTGGCGATAACGGAACAATTCTCCGCAACCTCGTCATAAGTCCGCTTGTAGTCCGCTTTGATAACAGCAACCTGTTCGGCACATTCAGCGGGATAGATACACGAGATTTTTCCGTCTTTACCGCCGACGAATTGACACTCGATACCGTTTTCCTCAAAGGCGGTTTTGAGCGTGGAAACATTGTTTTCGTTGACGGAAAAGCACTTAACGCTCTGCGGTGCTTCTTTGAGCCTGTCCTGCATAACCTCGTTGGTGATTTGCTGAATTGCTCCCTTGTCACGTTCAAGAAACTCAATCGTCCGCTTTTCGCCGTTACCGATTATAGCAATAGGGATTTTGTACTGCTTTGCTTTTGCGGCAATCTGCTCTGCGTCACGGGCAAGGAAATTGCTTGTAGTGGAAATCGGCGAATTAGCCTTTTGTGCTTCAACAACAAGGTTTTTCGCCGATACAGTACCCAGCGACCTTGCATTAGCGATTTTGCCGCCGACATCGTTTATTCCGTCAACGGATTTGTGATAGACCTCCGACAGCAGCTTTTGAGCAAGCGGAGCAAGCATTTTTATTAACTCCAATGCGACCTCAATAGCTTTTTGGCTCGTTTGCAGCGTCGCAGAAGCTATTTCGTCAGACATAGAATTACCTCCATTCTGTTTTATTGCGGTCAGGCGGTGCAAGTAACAAAGGTGCTACATATAGCACCGCCGCCACAGGGTAGTTTATTCGGCTCTCGATACATAGCCGTACTTTTCCAAATCCAACAGATTTGCGGCGGCTACGCACTCGCCCTCGTAGGTGTATTTTCTGAAATTCTCGGCTGTGAACTTCATTTCGGTGGTGAAATAGGTGAGAAGAATTGCGAGCAAGCCGAGGTGACTGAAATTAAGCCGCTTATCGGGGATAACCTCCGAGAAAGCAACATTGTTGGTAAGCCTGTAAACAACAGGCTTTGCGTTGCCCTCGTCAGATGTTCTGCGAAACTTTCCGTAATTCATTCTGTAAGCCTCCCAATCAGCGGTGGTGCGTTTTCTTCGGCGTGGGCGCAACGCACTCAAAGCCCATTTTCGCAAAGTTCTCTTTCCACTTGCCGTAGATAGAGGTTTCGCTCATAGGGGAGTGTTTGTCGATATTTTCAAAGTCGATTGAGAACTCGCCGTTTATAGCGGTTACTCTCCAAGTTATTCCGTCGTTCTTGTTTTTCACCAAGTCACCGACCTTGAGATTGTCAAGCTGATTTGCCATAATAATTCCTCCTGTTTAGTCTATAAGTTTGTGCAGCTCGTTGAAAAAGGCTCTATTCCTTATCGACAAGCCGTTTGCGAGGTATTTTCCCTCTAATTCAAAGCGTGTTTCAAGCTGTTCGACAGAGAAATCCGCACGGAAATTTCTCCAAGTGCGGTTATCCCAATCTTTGAGCTTCTCCCACAAATCGGGGAAATGCTTGTATAACTGCCGCAGCTCATCAAGAGATTGCAAAGGACAGCACCAACAAGATACCCTATGGAAATGCTCATAAAGACCGTCCCAATCAAAGCCTTTTGCATAGCAATATTTCAAGCAGTCGGCTTCGGTCATATTCCAATCGACAAGCGGGTGAATGTGTGTTGCCGATTTATTTCGCTTGCGTTCAAGGCGGTACTGCTCATCGGCGGCGATACCGACATACTCCAAAACATTGTAGTTTTCACGAAGCGGCTTCAGGAATTTCTCACGAGGAGCGTCCTTTAGCCGAGAGGTACACCAGCGCATTTTTGGTCCTGCCCAGCTATATCCGTTGGAGCTGTTCCCACCTTGCTTTGTGGACAGCGAATTATCCTTTCGTTCAATCGGGCATTCCAACATAAGGTATTCATAGCTCTGTTCGGATTTCACACGGGTAATCGGTATTCCTACGGCTTTTTCAACCTTTTGGATATGCTCATACATCTGCGGAAATTCAATGCCCGTATCACAGAACAGAACGCAGTCAATCGGCATTTTCCGTTCCACCATTCCGAGCAGCATAGTCGTACTGTCTTTGCCGCCCGAAAAGGAAACGAGGTTAAATGTAGGCTTGCTCGTTTTCTATCACCTCCAATCGTGCCGGAAAACAAAAAAGCCGACTGCTTTTTCTGCAATCGGCTTAATGGTTTACATATTCAATTTTATTTGTGCGGCGGCTTCGGCTTATGTGTTAAGCCTTTTGATTGACGGTGTTCGTTGCGCCTTTGAACATACATCTGCGACAAGTCGGGATTTTCTCGGAGAATGTCGTTCACCTCGTCGATTTTCGCACGAAGAACACGGCAGTTGGTTTCTGCCTGTTGTAAGCGTTCGGTAAGCGTGGGCTTCAGAGCGGTAGCCAAATCCTCGCAGGAGCCGCTGTACTCAATCAGTTTCGGGCGGCAGCCTAACGGAACATCGTTGTTCCACTTGCTGAAACCGTCAACGAGTTCAGAACGGTTTTTCAGCGTTTCATAGGTTGCGCTGATACCGTTTCCGTATTTGGTGACAAGCTCAGGCTTAATGTATCTGCCTGTTTCAAGAAAGCGGTTAATCATTCTTCCGAGAGCCTTGTTTCGGTCTAACTCGTTGAAATGTATATAAACGGAGTAGCCCTGTTTCTTAACGGCAGCGATAATATCCGTAAGCTCATCGCAGTCACCACCCACACGGGGATATGTAATGTTCTCTCCATTCCGCACCGCCGCCTTGAACTGCCTGTCGGCAATGAGTTGGCTTTCCTTGTGGACTATTCCCGCACCCCAGCCGTCATTGTATTCGGGCAATAACTTCTTTGCTTCATCGCTGTCTATTATCCGAGAATGATACATCTCGGAAATAGGCTCGACAAGTGCGGAAGATTTACCCGATGCAGGTAAGCCGATAACAATATCAAGCCGCTTTTCTCTGCGGATTTCACCCGTGAGAGAAACGTGACCGGTATCGTCCGTGACCGCACTGCCGGACTTTTGCAAGCGGTTATACACGCCGTTCTGAATACCCTCACGGTCTTTCAGTTTGACGGTTGGAACACCGTTTCCAAGACAAGAATTAGCTTCTCGGATTTCTTTGAGCTGTCCTATCTCGGCTTCGGGAACATTCTCGCCGTTCGCAAGCCGTTTCAGAACGCTTTGCATTTCCTCCGAAACAGGCTCGCCCGTCAGCTTGTTTATCAATTAAATCACCCCCTTAACGCAAAAAAGCGGAGAACTTTTACATTCTCCGCTTTGCGATAATTATTCGGTTGTATCAGATGTCTGCGGCGGTTATCACACCGTCCTCAATCATCAGCCGTTCCTGTTCTTCAAACGGCATATCCCGTATCATATCCTTGTGTGCAAAAGCCCAATTCAGAACATCAACGAATTTAGGATTAAAGTCCTTGTGGTACTTTCTGTCCTCCAGCTCGACCATAAACTTGATTGACCAAGAAGATGTAAACTCGCTCCACTCGACCTCATCAATACCGACTGCGCTGAAACCCTCGATTTTCTCCATAAGAAGCTCCTTTCTGCCGCATTGTTTCCTGTTTCCATTATACAGCATCGGTGTCAGAATTGTCAAGGTGAATACATATATCGCCCTCCTTTCGCACAAGCCTGTCGGGAAAACGCTTCTCAAATAACGCCCTCACGAATGTCATTGTAAGCCATATTCGCAAAGTAATTGCTGACGGTTGACTTTGAGTTATAGAGCATAGTGATGAGATACGAGCGTATATTCCCGATACGGCTTGAATTATGCTGCATAGCGTACAGAACATAGTCGATTTCTTCATCGGTGAGCTTCAGGAAACGGCTCTTAACGACCTCGTGCGATACCGATTCGCCGTTTACACGGATAGTCGGTGAGCTTGAACATATAACGTCCGTCATAATCGAAACCAACTCGTCCACTTGCTGTCTTTCGCCGATATTACGAGCATATTTATCCTCGTAGGAGATGTTTTCACGAATTATCTCGCCGTATATCTCCCGTTCGGCAACAGATGAAAACGAAATGTTTTTGCCTTTGTCAATCAATTCAATCCTATCCTCACGCTCCTGCGCCTGCGCAGGAGTGAATGAGTGAATTGATTTGTCGGTATTTAATATATTTATATTTAATTTTTTAATGGTGTCCGCTTGTGTGTTATCCGCTGTCGGAGTAACCGTTGACGGGTTTTCCGCTGACGGAGAAACAGAAAAATTACACTTGCTCTTTTTCTTCGGCACAGCACGGCTCGGCTTTTCATCGGGAGCGTCCTGTTCAGGTGATACCTGTTCGGACGGAACATAGTCGGGATTATCGGTGGGATTTTCGTACACTCTGTACTCGTTCTGTGCCATTCGTCCACGCTCATCACGGAGCTGTGTTCGGGAAACATAACCGTACTGCTCAAGCTCCTTGATAGCGGTCTTAACACTGTCAACACCGTCTGCGGCGATAACAGAAAGTCCTGTGATAGTGTAGTCCCAATCGGGCGGCAAACTCAAAATAACGGACAGCAGCCCCTTTGACTTGTAGGAGAGCCGCCTGTCCTTTAGGTGCGTGTTCGACATAACCGTGTAATTAGCGGTTTTCTCAACTCTGAATACTGTTGACATATCAATTCCTCTTTTCCTCTTTCAGCGCAGCTAACGCCAATAAAAAAGCCGACCACCCCTACGGCAGTCGGCTGAATGTACTATTAAATTAGGTGCTTCTTCTCCGCAGCTTTTCTGCAAGACCGTTGATTACCTCAAAGTCGTTGTCGCTTGCTATTTCAAGAAGCTGTGTGATGTATCGTGCAAGGACGGCGGCTTCGCTCTCCGAGAGCAGAAGCGGCTCGTAGCTTTCCGAAACAATCTCAACATCGTCATTGTCGGGAACATCGCCGCCTGTAATTTCCTCCTCGGTGTCCTCAATCTCATCGGCGATTTCATCAACCTTCGAAACGGGCGGAGGTGAAGATTTTTCTTTTTTCGGCTTTGGAGGAGATTTCTTCTGTATCTCCTTAACCTCTTTATGGGAAATATCGGGCTTGTTCTCGATTATATCCCTTTGCTGTTCGGGAGCGAGCTTTGCTACCTCGTTTGCGGTGGATATAGACATCTCGCCGGACTTGACCGCCTGTTCAATATCGGGGATAGCGTTGTGCTTGATATTATCAATCTTTGCGACTTGGGCGGGGGACACATTCAGGACCTTTGCGATATTATCCCTCAATTTGCCCTTGATGGGCTTGCCGGCTTCGTCAAGAGCCTTGAAGATACGCTCCAGCTCCTCATACTCACGCATAGTGTCTGCGTCCGAATACTTACGCTGTGTGGCGTTCATCATAATAAGGTCTAACTGCGTTTCCTCGTGAGATTTCGCACTCTTGACATAGCAGGGAACGGTGGTTGATTTGTACCGCCCCTCGTCAACAAGCCGCTTTATAGCCGTTAGCCGCCTGTGACCGCTGATGAGCCGATATTTCCCGTTCTCTGCCGTTTCCACGATAAGAACGCTCATAAGCCCCTGTCGTTCAATATCCTCGGCGAGTTCCTCAATCTCCGACATCTCATAGAAATTGTCCTCGTTCGGCTGAATATCCTCTATCTCAATCATCTTCAGGCTGTCGATAAAGCTGTCAGAAGCCGCTGTTTTCAAATCCTCGGCTATTGCGTTGGTGAGTTTCAGTTTAGCCATTTAATCACACCCTTTCTCTAATCTCGGCGGCTAAATCTGCGTAGCTTTTCGCCGCACTTGTCCAACCCATATACTCGCCTGCGGTCAGACCGCCGCTTAATGAGTTCTTGATAACCTTGCTATACGGGATTTTGCTTTTCAGAGTTTTATTTCCAAGCGTTTCATTAAGCAACTCAAGGAGCTGTGCGTCTGCCGAGTTCTTCTTGTCGTACTTATTTATTATGCAGCCGCCGAATTTCGCTCCGCATTTCTTCACGATACCCGTAACGGTAGGAACGCCTTGAATTGAAAATATGCCGAGTTCTATCGGTATAAATACCACATCACACGCTCCGATGAGCCGTTCGGTGACTTTGGTGAGCGCAGGGGGCAAGTCAAGGAGTACATAATCGTATGCAGAGCCGAAAGAAAGAATATTCCGAGCGATAGCCGCCTGTTCCTCGTCCGAAAAAGTGTCAAACTCTGATGTAATGCCGTTCAGCTTCGGTGTAGCCGTGATTATGTCGATATTTTCGTACCGAGTGTGGCAGAGAGCCGTTTCAGGTGATACCTCGGTATTCACGAGAGCCTTGTCCAACCCCTCTTTCAGTTCCTCGGTGAAGAAGCGTGAGCAGTTAGCCTGTCCGTCCACGTCGATTATAAGGACTTTGCTGTTCTTCGCCAGCTCATAAGCTATGTTGATTGCCGAGGTGGTTTTACCCACGCCGCCCTTGTTGTTATAAAACGCTATTGATTTCATAAGTAAACCTCTTTTCTGTTTGGTGTTACATATAGCACCTTGTTCGACCTCTTTTTTTACCTATATTTGTACGGCGAGGGTGAGGAAAGAGGAAACCTCACCCCAAAGGAGCTACCTTTGCCGTACTGTTAAATCCCTTGGGGGAGTTTAACCGTTATAATCGTGTTCGGGGTATCTCAACTTGATTGCTTCAAAGTAGTAGTTAGCGTAGGTTGAGGTGAATATCTCATCGGGAGTAAACCGCTTTTCCTCGCCCTTTTCAATGAAGCCGTTCCAAAGGTTGAACGCAAGCCGTGTTGTCTGAACTGATGTGCCTGTCTGCCAACCGCTGTGCAGACCGTCGGTATTGATACCGTCACCTCTAAAGTCGAACACATCGTCAATGTGCCTTGCACAATCCCTGTCGAGCGTGAACAGATACGCAACCGCACGGTGATAGCAGTCGGTTGATTTCATCTTGGCGAGTGCAGCGTAGTATCTTTCCTCGTGTTCATCGTTCTTGAAAATGATTTTCATAATAACCTCCATTCTATCAATCCACACATAGTGGAGTAGGTAAAAAGCAATTACAGATATTGACAATTCGCAATAAACGGTGTAAAATAAGGGTATAAAGGGGATTTTGTCCGTTGGGGTGCTCTGTCAAAAGAACATCTAAAGCACATCTAAAGCACAGCGATTTTTCATTTCTTTTTGCATTTTTTTGTCAGAAAACGCAAAAAAACCGTGCAATATCCAGCAAAAAGCACTGGATATTGCACGGTTGAGAATAAAATATGTGGTTTTATCAACTATAACGGAATAAAAAATAGCGGTTTTTCTTGGGGTGGTAGAGGCCGCAGGTTCAAATCCTGTCACTCAGACCAATGCAAATAGCGTTGTGATGCGGAAAGCGAGTTATCTTGAAGGGTGGCTCGCTTTTTGCTATCTAAATAACATCTACATGAGCGTGTAGATGTTCCCTTTATTGCAGATGATGTATATATTAGAGCGCCTTAACCGGCGGCTTCGTGCCGGGCTGACTATCCGGCAGGCCGCGGAGGCGGTCGAAATTTGCCGGCATACGCTGATGAATTATGAGAATGAGGAAGCAATAGATACATGTCAACGCAGAGGTTCAGTAAATTTTAAGCAGTATAAACCATGTGGGTGGAAACCAATAGATTTCCACCCACACTCGTTTCCTTTTGTGACGCCGGATCGTTCCGGCAGTCCCTGACGTATGATTTACTCCCTGTTTTTCAGGACCTCGGCAGGCGTGATCTTACCGAGCTTTCTGACAAGAATAGCGGTTATAACATAGTAAACAGCCATTGTTCCGGCAAAGATTATCGGATAAATATACAGCGGGAATACAAGGTTTATTCCGCTTGTGACATTCGGGATAAACAGCGGAAACACCTTATCTATGATAAGCTTTGAAAGCGGAATTTCTATGAGTGCGCCTATTGCTATAAGCAGCGCATTTCCGTTGAGATAAAGTCTCTTTACGTCCCTTGTCTTGTAGCCGAACACCTTGACGAGTGAAATTCCGAACGAGGCGCGCTCTACCATAACGTTCAGCATAAGGAACATCACAGCGAAGAAAATTATTATCGCTATCACGATCAGCATAACGATCATCGACATCATAAGCTCCGTGAAAACAGCTGCGGAACGTTCGATATCGGTCTTTGTGGTCGTACCGTAAAGTCTGCCCTCGTCTATATCAAGCGGCTCATCGGAAAGAACGCAGTTGTAATAATCATCGTCCTCGCCAAAAAGTTCCCGCATGCTGTCGATATCCATAAATACCATAAGCCCTGCGCTTTCATCGCATGTATCGGCAACAGTGAAAGCATAGTCCATTGAATTCGCGCTGTCGGTAAGTATGAATTTATCTCCGGTAGTTACTCCGTAGCGTTCAACCACTGATTTGCTCGCTGTGATAAGGCTCTTGCCCTTGTGTGTTTCTGCATTGTAATATTTGTTGTCGCTGTCGATACCCATTACGGTTACGTCCAGATTATATCCCAGCTGTTCCTTTGAAAGCGTTTTTGCAAAGCAGGCTTCTCCGCCCTCGGGGACTGTGGATTCAGGGTATTTCAGCGTATACATGTATTCATATTTGGTGTCGCGGATAGTATCTATCCTTACGTTTTCGCAGAGGTAATAACAGTCAACGCCGAGCATGAGAACAAGCAGCGAAAACAGCATACTCAGGAGAACGGTTATCCCCGTACGCATCTCGCGCAGCATCTGCCTTATCTGGAATCTGCGGATAAAGTTCTTGCTCCTGATTCTGACGCTGCTGTAACGCGCTGTTTTCTGTTCGTTGCGGATAAGCGAAAGCGCAGTCTGCGAAAGGCGCTTATTGATAACGAGCGTGTTCACTATCATTGAGATAACAGGAGGCATTACAACGCTGTAAATCACGAGGTACACCGGATAAACCGGCGCAAATTCAGGGAGCGAACTATATGCATATGTATCGAGCATCTGGTAATTCAGACCCACAGGTGAAAAGCCAATAAGCATACCGATTATTCCGCCTATGAATGCAACGATAGTCGGCAGGGTTATGTAATGCGCGATAAGATCCTTTTTCTTTGCACCAAGCGCGTAAAGAGCGCCGATAACGCTGCTTTCGCGCTGTATCTGATGAATCACGAAAACCGAGATAACATAAGCCAGGAGCATCATAAGTATAACGCCCACGCCAAGTCCCGCAAGCTTGTTCATTATCACATCGCCCTTTGCGCCGGCGATACGGACATTCTCCGCCCTCTTTACAAACATCGTAAGGTTGTCGAGATCAACATCGAAAACCTCGTCCAGCAGCTTGTCGGTTTCCGTTTTAAGCTCAGAAATTCCGTCCGCAAGCTCAGAAGCGCCATCGTAGGCGTCCTTCGCGCCGTCCGCCAGTTCCTTCGAACCGTCAAGCGCGTCCTTCACGCCGCCGGAAAGCTTCTCAGAGCCGTCCAGGACCTCATTTGCCCCGGTCGAAAGAGCAGATGCACCGTCAGCCGCTGTGCGAACGCCGTCCGCGTAAGTCTTTGTGCCGTCCGCATAGGCTTTCACGCTGTCAAGCGAAGCCTTAAGCTGTGCCAGCTCCTCGCTCTGCGTCATACCGATCAGCATATCCAGAGTTTCACCGTAATTATCGGCAGTGAGCTCGATACTCTGTCCCATTGCAGCAAGGCTCTGCGACGCCTGGGCAAGAAGCGCGCTGAATATTTCAGAAGCTCCGCCCGATATCATCTCCCCGGAATCGTCAAGCGTTTTCATACCGTCCGATAATTCGTCCGCACCGCCGGAAAGTTCGTCTATTCCGTCTGTAAGCTTCACAGAACCGTCGTAAAGCTCGCCAAGTCCGCTTTGAAGCTCGTCTGCTCCGTCCGCAAGGTCCTTCATGCCGTCCTTTAGCTCCTGCGAACCATCATAAAGCTCATTTATGCCGTTACGGAGATCGTCGCGCTGCTGCAGTGCTTCCCCGACCGTTTCAAGATAATATTTATCGGTAACGTCCTTGTAGTTGAACTCAAAATCCTTTATAGTTTCCTTGAGTTCCTCGTCAGTCGCTTTGCCGTTCAGGAGATAGGCATAGCAAAGGTCCTCCGCCTGCTGCGAGGTATCGTTTCTGATATAGTCGTATTGTTCGTCGGAAACAAACAGAAGTCCGAATCCAACGCTTGAAACCGCCGTATCTGAGAACTTGTCAAACGGGGTGTCATAGTCGGGAGTTGTGCCTATGCCAACGATCTCAAATTCGATACCGCCGGCTGTAATCCTGTCGCCGACCGCCAGGGAATGCTCCTCACAGTAGCGTTTTTCAGCGACCGCTTCGTTCATTTTTTCGGCATATCTGCCGCTGTCAAGCTCCACAAGGTCGATATCGCTTCTGTTCTTAAAAACGCGGAGCTTTGAGCCGTCCCCGGCAAAGACGTCAATGCTGAAATGCCTTTCAAGCGTAACGCCCATGTCGGTTATCTGCTTTTCCTGCTCATCGGTGAGAGGGATAAATACTCCGAACTGACCGTCCTCCACCCTGTTCATTTCACCGTGTTCGTCCGACCTTGATATGATGGTATCTGCGCTGGAAACCACCGCAACGATAACATACATTCCAAACACGATAAGCAGCACCAGTGCGGCATATCGCGCAAAATTCGATTTAAGCTCGCGCAGGAACCTTTTCCTAAGTACCTTGTTCATTACAGATCCTCCAGCTCAGCAGCAGGTATGCGGGTTTCGTTAAGATAATCCTTTCTGATGAGTCCGTCCTTGACGATTATAACTTTATGCACCATATTCTTGATTGCATTGTTGTGAGTTACAATAAGCATTGTCGTTCCATATTTCTGGTTGACCTTTTCAAGAAGGACAAGAATATCCTTGGAGGTTTTCGAGTCGAGCGCTCCGGTTGGCTCATCGCACAGAAGCAGCTTCGGATTCTTTATAAGCGCCCTTGCTATTGCGCATCTCTGCTGCTGACCGCCCGAAAGCTGCGACGGGAACTTGTACCTGTGCTCGGAAAGTCCCAGCGTTGTGAGAAGTTCCTCCATGTCCAGCGGAGATTCGGAAAGGTATTCGCAGACCTGAATGTTTTCCTCGACAGTGAGGTTCGGAACAAGGTTATAGAACTGGAAAATGAACCCGAGATTTTCCTTTCGGTAGTCTGCCAGCTTGTCGGGCTTCAGACCGAAAATTTCCTTTCCATCGACCTTTACAGAACCGCTGTCCATCGTATCAAGACCGCCTATACAGTTGAGAAGCGTGGATTTTCCGGAACCGCTCGTGCCCTGTATAACGCACATCTGTCCCTTTTCAACGCCTGTGCTCACGCCCTTCAGGACCTGAATATAGCTTGCGTCGGTTCCGTAGCTTTTCTTTACGTCTTTGATCTCCAGATACATTTTCTTTCCTCCGAATTCTAAAAAGTTAACCGCATAACACCGTTATGCAATATGCGTATTATTTGCCGCCCGAAAGCGGCTTATAAATGCAGAAACGCTCTTTCGGACGTTTCGTTTTACCAAATGGTAACCTCTGAAGTTAACCCAGGATAACACCGTTATGTCAAACCTATTATTTTAGCCGCCGAACGGCGGCTAAAATTTCAGTCCTGAACTATCATAGTGAACCAGATATTTATCAGGAACTCCATTATCCTCCTCATGTGGAGCTTTGCCTTTTCCACATCACTTTCATGCGTCAGAAGGTGCGTGTATGCGTCAACGCTGATGTGGGTTATCCAATGGAGCATATATTCGTCAACGTGATATCCCGGCATTTTCTGAGCTGCCCTGTCAGCCGAAGCCCGAAAGCCCCGCTCAGTCATATCGACCACCATATCGACCGCGTTTTCGTACTCTGAACCCTGCGCCTTTGTCAGCAGGAGTATAAACACGTCATAATACTGATACATATACTCGACGAGAGCGTCAAGTCCGCCGTGTGTTTCAATGTGATATTCCGCTGTCAGAACCGCCGGATCGTCGCTTGCCATTTCCTCGGCGTCATTCATATAATGCTCGTTCAGCAGTCGGCAAAGCTCTTTAAGCGGCGGATCGACAATGGCGGCAAAAAGGTCGTTTTTATTCCTGAAAAAGAAATACAGCGCCCCGGTCGTAACGCCTGCGTCGGCGCATATCTTTCGCAGCGAAGCTTTCATATATCCCTTTTCAGAGAATTCAGCCAGCGCACTTTTCAGCAGCTTTTCTCTAGTTTCAAGTTCGTCGCCCATTTTGTCACCTTCCTTCCCGCCTCACATAACATCGTTATCTTAGCACAAATATGCGCTCTTGTCAATAGCCCTGCACTGATTTCAGCATATTATACAAAAAAGCAGCATAACGCCGTTATGCGCGTTGTATACTCCAACAGATAAAGCTTCAGCTTATCTGAAAACGTCCAGTAAGTGGTCTGTGTTGTCAAGAGCAGAATTCCTGAAAAGCGGTTGTAAAAGATATGGAATAGTGCTATAATAAAAAAAGCGGATCTGCCATTCGCGCACTTCCCGAATTACCCACAAACAAAGAGCGGCTGATGAAAAACAAAACAGCCTGCTCCATTCAGACATTTCCAGTTTTTTTGGAGCATTCCGCGACTGAATGGAGCGGACACATATGACCTCCTGCTGATAAAATATGTTAGGGTTCCTGGACGGGACCTACTTTAAAAGCACAGAGTTACGCAAAACTAACCAGAGGTACATAATGAACAAGAAAAGGATACAGCCCAAGGATCTTATAACTGTCGGAATTTTCTCCGCGATAATGATGGTGGTATGCTTCGCGGCGTCAATGCTCGGATTTATCCCGATATTCATTCCGCTGCTGTCGGTATGCGTTCCGCTGGTCGGAGGAATTCCGTTCATGCTTTTCCTGACAAAGGCGCAGAAATTTGGCATGGTGACTATTATGGGAATTATCGTCGGAATTCTCACCGGACTGCTCGGCATGGGCGTGTGGGTAATCCTCACAATGTCGGTTTTCGGACTTGTCGCTGACCTTATAATGCGTTCCGGAGAGTACAAAAGCGCCGTCAAGAGCATTATAGGATACGGCGTTTATTCCCTTGGCATGATCGGCAACTATATCCCGATAGTATTCGCACGGGACAGCTACGGGGAAATGCTCCTCGGCAGCGGATTCAGCCAGGAATACGTTGATACCATGATGGGATATATGCCGGATTGGTCGCTGCTCCCGCTGCTCGCCGCAAGCTTCGTTTCCGGGGTTGTCGGCGCCCTCATCGGCAAGGCGCTGATGAAGAAGCACTTCGTCCGCGCAGGTATCGCGTGATGGCGAATACCCTTTCGGCAGTCCGCACGGGTAAGCGCTCCGTATTCGACCCGCGCACCAAAATATTGCTTGTCATTATGGTCATCGCTATCATGATGAGCGGCGGAGGGGCGCTGATTCTGTGCCTGAGGTGGGCGCTTACCGCAGTGCCGTTTATTCTTCTGCTGTCGGAGCGGAAATTCCGGACGGTGTTCATCTATGCGGGAATATACACGGCGGCTTATATCGCGCAGATACTGCTTATGCCGATAGCTTCCGGCGCGGTGAATTTCCTGCTTGTCGCACTGGGTATCGCGGCGCGCTTCATGCCGGGCATCGCAATGGCTTCCTATATGGTCGGCACGACGACGGTGAGTGAGTTCATGGCTGCGATGGAGCGCATGCACATTCCGCAGAAAATTACGATCCCCATGTCCGTGATGTTCCGGTTTTTCCCTACGGTCGGGGAGGAGTACGCCAGCATCGGCGACGCAATGCGTATGCGCGGGATACGCTTCGGCGGCGGAAAGCCTGCAAAAATGCTTGAGTACCGCATTGTGCCGCTGATGATATCCTGTGTGAAGATAGGCGACGAACTTTCCGCGGCGGCGAGAAGCAGCGTATCGCCTGTGGCTGCGTGAGCACGCTTTCCCCAGAGGTCATGGTGTTTGACGAACCTACTTCCAATCTGGATTTTCCGGGCATTGAGAGTCTGCGTAATATCATAAAGCTGTGGAAATCCCAGGGGCGCACGGTGATGATCGCGGAACACCGGCTGCATTTTCTGAAAGGCGTTGCAGCCCGAGTTATTTACATGGATTCCGGGGAGATAAGGGAGCAGTTCAGCGGCGGGGAATTCTTTTCAAAGCCGACGGAATTTTTCGTGGAGCGCGGGCTGCGCGTCCCGGAGCTGGCGGGGATTTTCGACCGGGAATTCCCGGAGCATAAGCCGGCGGGAACGTTTGCGCTGAGGGATTTCAGCTACTCCTACAAAAACGGAGTCACGGCGCTCGATATACCGAATGCAGAGCTTCCGCTAGTCTCAGTTACCGCAATCATCGGCAGCAACGGCGCCGGAAAAACAACGTTCATGCGTTCGTTCTGCGGACTGCTCAGAAGGGACCGTGGAACGCTTGAAACAAGCGGAAAAACGCTCAGTTCCAGGAAGCGCATAAAGTGCTGCTACCTTGTTATGCAGGACGTGAATCATCAGCTGTTCACCGAAAGTGTTCTTGACGAAGTTCTGCTTTCAATGGATAACGAGGATATCCCGGCGGCTGAAGAGATACTCCGCAGCCTTGACCTGCCTGATTTCAGCAGGCGGCGGACTGCATACTCTCGCTGAAAAATCAGGGCAGGAACGTGATGATAGTCACGCATGACCCGGAGTTCATCGCGCGATGCTGCGACTATGCAGTGCAGATAGAACACGGCAGCGTTTCGGAGCAGTATGCGCTTGACCGGAGCGGTCGTGAGAGGCTCCGTGAATTCTTTGTCGGAGGTGCGGAATGGTAAACGTGGACGGAGAGCTTGGCAGCAATATACGCAAGGTCTGCGAGGACGAAATGTGCGCGGTCTATCAGCTCAAGGACGACGCCGGCGAGGGACTTATGACGTTCTACCAGGTGTTTCCCGGGTGTATGCTGATTTATAATGATTTTCACATGGAGCATTGTAATTCCCGCTTTGTCCCGAATGCGGACATGTTCTGCATAGACCACTGTCGTGAGGGACGGCTGGAATGGAAGTCCGGCGACCGCTATTTTTACATAGAGGGCGGCGATATGCAGGCGAATTCCCGGCAGAAGCACTGCGGTGAATTTTCGTTCCCGCTGAAGCACTACCACGGACTGACTGTCGGATTCGACATAAACCAGGCGGAGCAGTCGCTCCAGCACGTTATGGAGGGATTTTCCGTTGGCCTGCGGAAGATCCGGGACAAGTTCTGCGCCAACGATAAAACTTTCGTAATGCGCGCCGGAAAGCAGATCGAGCATATCTTTTCGGAGCTTTACGACCTCCCGGAAAGGGTTCGCCAGCCGTATTTCAAGATAAAGGTACTGGAACTTCTGCTGTTCCTGGACGCACTTGAGATACCGGCGGACTGCGGCGAGCGGCAGTATTTCTACAAAGCGCAGGTTGACAAGGCGCGGGATATCGTCACGCTGCTGAATGCAGATCCGAGAAATAAATCCTTTGCATAAAAAGAGCAAAAAAGTATAAGTAATTCGCAAATCCGCCCGTTGCGATATTGGATAATATATTGTAAAATTAAATCAGAAAGAAAAAAACTTTATGCACTATGCACAGGGGGATAATAATGAACAGTATAATTTCCGTGATACTTGCAGTTATCATGACTGTAATGATGTCCGGCTGCGACAGCTCGAACAATGGAATGCGCGACATTTCTACCATGGATGTCGTACGCGAAATGGGTTATGGGATAAACCTCGGGAACACGCTGGAATCCTGCGGTGACTGGATAAACGGATCTTCTCCGTCAAGCTACGAAAAAGCATGGGGAAGCCCGATAATAACTTCCGAGGCTATACAGGGCTATGCTGACGCCGGATTCGGCGTACTGCGTATTCCGGTAGCGTGGTCGAATATGATGGCGGACGATGGTACATACACAATAAATCCCGATTATGCCGATAGGGTACAGGAAGTCGTTGATATGGCGCTAGGCACTGGAATGTACGTTATAGTCAACATTCACTACGACAACGGCTGGATCAGCAAGTTCCCGGAGAACGTTGACGAAAACATGAAACGCTACACCACTATGTGGAAGCAGATAGCCGAACTGTTCAGGGAGCGTGGCGACAAGCTGGTGTTTGAATCCCAGAATGAGGCGCTCGGCTGGGAAAGTCTCTGGAACAGGTACAGCGGAACAAACGGCGCTGAAAAGCAGTCCTCCTACGCCCTTGTGAACAGGGTAAATCAGGCGTTCGTTGATACCGTGAGAGCTACCGGCGGCAACAACGCAAAGCGCCACCTGCTGATATCCGGCTACAACACTGATATAGACCTCACCTGCGATAAGCTTTTCAAAATGCCCAGCGACCCGGCCGGACGCCTTGCGGTGTCCGTTCATTACTACAATCCGTCAACGCTGACAATACTTGAAAAGGACGCTGACTGGGGCAAGGCAAAGACCGACTGGGGCAGCAAATCCGACATTGCGGAGCTGAACCGCTGTATGGACCTGCTCAAAACGACCTTCATCGACAACGGGATACCCGTCATAGTCGGAGAATATGGCTGCTTCGGAAAGAACAAGACGCGCGAAACCAAAGAATCCTATATGCTGGACGTTTCCTCCGCAATGTACGAAATAGGCGCCTGCCCTATCCTCTGGGACACCTCCGGCGATGAGTACGACCGCAACAACGCAAGATTCAGAAACCCGGAATTCATCGAAAAGCTTATCGCGCCGTCAAAGGCAGAAAAGGAACAGTGAACGCCGATGGTGTCCAGCGCATGGGATTATAGCACGTCAGCGGGAGCGGTTTCTGTTTCGGAATTCCTGCGGAGATATCCCGTTTGTATTCCTGAACAGCCTTGAAAAGTAGCTGGGCGTATCTATGCCAATCTCAGCCGCTATATCGGAGATCGGCATATCGGTAGATATCAGCTTGTCCTCCGCAAAGCGTATGCGCAGCAGGTTGCAGTAATCCGAAAAATTCAGTCCGACTGCAGATTTGAATTTCCGGCTGAACGCAAAGTAGCTCATATTTGCCATTGCGGCGGCAGTTTTCATGTCCAGCTTCTCAGCCGGGTGGCTCATGATATGTTCAATTATACGGTCAAGCCTTACGTTCTGGGTGGAAATTCCGGCTCCCTCAACGGGAATGACGCAGTTCTCATGAAGCAGCGCTGCGACGAGCTCCAGCACCATTCCGTTCTTGCGGAACTGGTCGGTCAGCACGGTGGCGGGCGCATAATTTTCCGGTCCGCCGGCAGAGCACACTTCGATTATTCTCTGGAGCACATTGTAGATCCCACCGCCGGATTCTGGTGAGAAAACCGGGGAAAGCCCGTCCGGGCGTCTGAGTATCAGCGAATCGCTCATCACGGAGGACGTGTCCCGGAGAAATCCCGTTGAGAATTGTATTACTGCAACGTCGGTGGCGCGGACATTGTAGTTCGCATGAAAAGCCAGAGGTGGAATGAACACCAGTGTATTCTCCTTTATATTATACGGTCTGCCGTTTATGACCTCATAGCGTTCGCCGCTGATAACGTAGGATATCTCATAGTACGAATGGCAGTGCAGAGGATAATTTCCATCCTCGCTGGTATGATATACCGCGCAGGCGGCATGATTCTTCTCCGGCTGGGCGGCGGTCTGGAATTCCTTCTGAAAGATCATATACAGCCCTCCAATATCAACTTTTAGCCTTAATTTCAAGGCGTAATCCAAGTTTCAATAACAGCACCGGAAGCGAACGAGAATCACTTCCGGTGCTGTTTATTATATCAGGGTATAATCAGAAGCCGCCGTAATGTTTCAGGGTTTCTGCTGCTATCTCAGAACCAACCATCATAGCCTTTTCAATATCATTTTCAAGCATATATGAGCATACAAATCCGGCGTGGTAGCTGTCGCCGCACCCGGTCGTGTCAATTACAGTATCGACCTTTACAGCCTGCACTCTGAATTCCTGCCCTTTAAAGTATGTGACGCTTCCCCGTTCTGCAAGGGATATATTGAACAGGCAATCATACTTACACGATAACTCTCTGAACTTCGGCAGCAGTTCCTCCGAGCCGCTTATCATAAAGAAATCCATATACGGTGCAAGACGTTCCATATCAGCAAAATCCCTGTATACGTCAAAATCCACCGCAAGCTTAAATCCGGACGTTTTTTTCAGTTCAACTACCTGCGAAAAGCACGAAGCCCAGATGTGAACAAATACCACATCGGATTCGGATAATATTCTGATTTCGTCATCGTTCAGAATGATGTCATCAAGTATTTTTCCGTTCCATGAATCATCTTTATAATACCTGTCGCCGTCCGCTGTAAGGTATGTCATATTATTGGCGGTCTGATACCTTCCATCAGTGCGTATATGGCTTTTATCAATATCAAGCCCTGATATTGAATTCATTATCGCTTCCGCATATTTATCTTTTCCGACAATTCCAAGCAGCGTAACGTCTGTCTCATCAAAGCGAGAGGCATGGGCAGCAAAATTCAGCGCTTCTCCTCCTGGTCTGATTATGTCTGTGCCGTCAAAAACATCGGCACATATACATGGCAGTGCAGTAAGTTTTATTCTTTTCATTCCACAACCTCGTAAAATTCGATATAATATCACAAATCAATTATATCACAAAATGTAAATCAAGTCAAGGGAAATACACATATGGTATAAGATTTATAATCAGCATTATCGCTGATATTTATACCTGTATTCCGCCGGAGTTTTACCGGAGTACTTTCTGAAAACCCTTGAGAAATGGCTCTGCGATGAGAAACCGAGGTAGGAACTTATTGCTGCGGCAGATTTGTCCGAATAACGAAGAAGGCGCTTCGCCTCCTCCGTTTTTTGTTTCAGAATGAAATCTGTGAGAGATAATCCGGCTTCGCGCGAGAATTTAGCTGAAAGATACGGACGGCTCATAAAAAGCTCCCTTGCTATATTCTCAACGCATATTTTTTCCGAAATGTGACGGCGGACGTAGTTTGAAACGGATATCGTCAGCTGGGTAGGCTTTTCCCCCTGACGGATACGGCTCATTCTGTCGGCAAAATCCAGAACCATGTTATATTGCAGATTTGTGATATGCTGAAGATCGTTGAACCTCTCGCTGCGCTGTATAAAAGCGTCGCTCAGCGAGAATGCCTCGTCAGCTTCCATTCCGCCCTGTATTGCCGCGCGTGAAACCAGCGTTGCAAGCACCACGAGCGTGTTTTTCGCCTGCCTCAGCTGCTCTGAAGCCAGAATTCCCCCGTTTACCGCAGGCGCGTTCGACGTCCATTTTTTCAAGCCCTCTGTGTCGCCTGTTCTTACCATTTTGAGTATCTGCTGTTCCAGGAGATAGGTGTTCTGGGCATTCTGCGGGTTGTTGACCGGCTGTGAAAGTTCATCTTCAGAACGGGCGCTCTCAAGCTGCGAGGTCATTTCGGACTGCTCGCCGTCAAATATCGTGATGTCCTTTAATTCCAGCTTTTCGTCATTGAGTATGTAGTTTATAGAGCACAGCATCTGCAAAACGCTTTCCAGAGGCATTCGCATTATCCCCTTCATCGCCGAGATGAACTCTTCGGTATCCTCCGGTTCAACGCCTGTGCGAAAGGCAAGTTCGCGCAGTTCCTGCGTGCTGTTTTCCGTCTGCCTTGTGGGACCGATAACAATTCTTATATCGCCTGACTTCACTATGCCGTAGTAGTTGAAATGTCTGGTCGTGAAGTAGCTGATATGCGAATTTATTGCCAGTATCTGTTCGATATATATTACGATCGGATCCGCCGGAAGATCTACAAGCGAGTAGTATATGATCTGCTGATCTTCTTTATATACCCTGACAGGTATTCCTGTCATATTTCCCATAACCTTGCATATATAGCTCAAATCAACATTATTCATTTCAGACCTCCAACATATTACGATTATACCATACGAAAATGCAAGAAGATAATTCAGAAATGTGATAATATAACAATAGGGAACCTCTGAAAGCCGGTGTGAAAATCAAAAACGGACAGGGTGCGCCAGATTCTGGGAAAGCCGATGAAGTAAGACTGTATACCTTACGAGGAGGTGCGACACGATGTTGCAGAGCGAAATAACCGAGTGACGGCATGGTCACATCAGAAATTTCGCTCGTTGACAGACGAAGATGGCGCGCTGTCCATTTTCACTCACATGAGGTTTCTGTCTCTTATAC
>ERZ1027059.100-NODE-100-length-33666-cov-12.088066_pt1 | contig 33666 bp, 25 predicted proteins | sample MGYA00519425_ERZ1027059 | MGnify/ENA primary metagenome ERZ1027059 (study PRJEB26926, sample SAMN06164566) | human gut metagenome | biome: ENVO:00009003; feature: ENVO:2100002; material: ENVO:00002003 | host: Homo sapiens | place: USA | collected 2012 ... | reverse complement strand
TTGTGTCACTATTTTTTTATCTGGGTGTTGCACTTATATTGTACATCTATCATTCGGAATCAATGGAGCCGCTGTCGCGGCGGTTATCCGATTGTATCATAATTTTAAATCCGCCGCGAAGCGGCACCGAAATTCCGAATTCCGAATTGAATTCTCTCCCCCGTTTTTCCCGGAGAGTAATTTATGCTATTTTACAGACAAAAAAAGAAGGAACAGACCGACGCGCTGCACCATGAGTACGGTCTGCTCAGCAACTGCGGGTACATCATGCGCGCTTTTCTGCGGTACAGGAAGAGCACCATTGCGTACCTTTTCATCGGGGGCATAGCGGGAGCCTCTATGTCCTATATCTGGACGATAATTGCGAAGCTTGTCATCGACATGATAACCAGACAGGCAGGCGCGGCAGATAAGGACATCACACCACTGCTGTGGCTTGTGGTGTTCACCACGGTGTTGGAATTCATCATGATGTGGCTGAATACCACGGCTGCAAAGAAGCTAAGGACGGGCTTTCTGTACACGCGCCTCAAGCTTATCGAGGAGCGTATCGCAAAGACAATGACCCTGAAATACGAGCAGCTGGAGGACCCCGACATGCTCGACCGCCTGCAGAAAGCCAAGCGCTCGGCAGAGGGCGAGTGGATGGGTCTGGGCGCGCTCATGAGCAACATGTGGTCTACTGCCGTGCAGCTTGTCGCGGTACTCACCGCGGTGGGTATCATCTTCACGCTCAACGGCTGGCTGGTGCTCATCATATTCGTGCTGTCGTTCATACAGTTCGAGTATTTCGACTATATCCGCATAAAGGATAAGGAAGTCATGTGGGACGCTATGGCTCCCCACTGGCGCAGGATGAACTACATGCAGGAAACTGCCACGGATTTCTCCTACGCAAAGGATATAAGGCTTTACGGCATGAAACCGTGGCTTCTCGGGAAGTATAAGGACATCAATAAAATCGAGCTGGAACACTGGATACAATCCCGAAAATACTGGGCTATGAATGTCTGGTTCGGTCAGGGGATTTCTCTGGTGCGCAACGTCCTGATTTACGGCTGGCTCATCTACGACATGCTGTTCAACGGCATGTCCATCGGCGATTTCACGCTGTACACCGGCAGCGCCATCACGTTTTCAATGTACGTCAGCCAGTTTCTGCAGTCCCTGGGCGGCATGCGCGAGCACTCCGCGAAGGTGGACGACTTCCGCAGCTACATGGACATAAAGAATGCAGACGAGCTTCAGGAGAAGCACACCCCTGTCCCGGAAGCCGACGGCTACACGTTCGAATTCCGTAACGTATCGTTCAGGTACAAGGGGCAGGAAACCTACGCACTGAAAAACCTGAACCTCACGTTCAGCGCCGGGCAGCGGCTCGCGGTGGTGGGGCTTAACGGCGCGGGGAAATCCACGTTTATAAAGTTACTGCTTCGGCTGTACGACGTGACTGAGGGGCAGATACTCTGCAACGGAATCGATATCCGGGAGTTCGACAGAAGCGAATATTTCAGGCTGTTCTCCCCGGCATTCCAGGAGGTGGAGGTGTTCGCTTTCCCCCTGTGCGAGAACGTGTCAATGCGGCTCAGCGGGGACACCGACCGCTCGAAGGCAGAGGAATTCCTGCGGGCTGCGGGTATGGGCGAAAAGCTCGACAAGCTGCCTAAGGGTATCGACACCGAAATGCTGAAGGTGCTTTACGACGACGGCGTAGACCTCTCCGGCGGCGAGAAGCAGAAAATGGCGCTTGCAAGGGCGCTGTACAAGAACGCCCCGGTGGTCGTACTCGACGAGCCCACCGCGGCTCTCGACGCCCTCGCGGAATACAGGCTGTATCAGAGTTTTGACGGCATGATAGGCGGCAAATCCGCGGTTTACATATCCCACAGGCTGTCGTCCACACGCTTCTGCGACACCATCGCGATGTTCAAGGGCGGCGAGATGGTGGAATACGGCACTCACGACGAGCTGCTGAAAAAGGACGGTGCGTATGCGGAGATGTTCCGCGTGCAGGCGCAGTATTACGTTGAGGACGGGGCGGAGCCCGCTCCCGCAGAGGAAGGGGGCGTTGTCCGTGAGTAAAAACGAAAGAAAGCCCGGAGCGGTTTTCCGGACGCTGAAATTCTACCTGCCCATGGCATGGAAGCTGAACAAGCGGTACTTTATAGTTTCGGTGATAAACGTTATCGTGCAGGCGGTTCTGCCGTTCATCGACCTGATTTTCCTGCCGCTGCTGGTGGACGCACTCTGCCAGCCGGTGCGCGATGTGCCGACTATAATCCTGTACGCTGCGCTGATGGTGGGGCTCGATATCGCGGTGGGGACCCTCGGCATGCAGCTGACCGTCTACCTTGAGCGCTTTGAGGACGTGTTCCTGAACTATTCCCGCGAGATGGTGGCAGAGCGCTGCATGGAGATCGATTTCGCGCTCACCGAGAACAAGGAAGCCCTCGACCAGATACGCAGGGCGAACGATGGCATAGACTGGTCCGGAGGTCTGCACGGCATCTGCGTGAATTTCTTCAACATCATATCCAACGCGATAAAGATAGTCGGCGTTGTGACAATACTTGCGGTCTCCGCGCCCTGGCTGCTGCTGATAATCGGCGTGCTGTTGGCGATCTCTTCGATACTCAACGCGAAGAAGAACCGCATAGAGATAAAGTGGTTCAGCGAGCTTTCAAAGGTGGACCGCGTGTATTACTACATCAACTACGAGCAGGAGGATATCCGCTTTGCAAAGGATATCCGGCTGTACGGCGCGGCTGCCACGCTCATCGCGAAAGCCGCTCAGCAGCTGAAGCGCCATCTTGAGTTCGACGTGAACAAGATGGACGAACAGTACCCGCTGGACGTGCTGAACGTGGTGGTGACTGCGCTGCGGGATTTCGGCACCTATCTCTACCTCGGCATCCTTGCGATAATCGGCAGCATAACCATCGGGCAGTTCTCGCAGCTCACCACTGCGGGGGGAACATTCAACACTGCCGTGCAGGGAATGATATTCAACCTGCAGGACATCGTGATGCGCTGCAACTACGCCTGCGAAACCGTGAAGCTTATGGAGTACCCGCCGTACATCCAGAAAGGCACGCGGAAGGTCGAGGACCTGAAAAATCCGCACGAGATAGAGTTCCGGAATGTGAGCTTCTCCTACCCTAACACCGGCGTGCAGGTGCTTAAGAACGTTTCGATAAAGATAAAGGCGGGGGAGCGGCTTTCCGTCGTCGGGCTGAACGGCGCGGGAAAGACCACGTTCATCAAGCTGCTGTGCCGGCTCTACGATACCGACGAGGGTGAAATACTCCTCGACGGCGTGAATATCCGGGATTACGACTACGACGAGTACATGAAGCTGTTCTCGGTGGTTTTCCAGGATTTCCGGCTGCTGGCGTTCTCGGTGCAGGACAATATCCTGCTGGGCAGGGAGGACGCGCCGGAAGCGGTGGACGCGGTGCTTGAAAAGGTGGGACTCCTCGACAAGGTGAACACGCTGCCCCACGGCAGGGATACGATGATGTTCCGGCAGTTCGAAAAGGACGGCGTGCAGCTTTCCGGAGGGGAACAGCAGAAGCTTGCGATAGCAAGGGCGCTGTACAAGGACGCCCCCGTCGTTATTCTCGACGAGCCGACAGCAGCTCTCGACCCCGTCGCGGAATACGAGATATACTGCCGATTCAACGAGCTTGTGGGGGGAAAGACTGCGGTGTACATATCCCACCGCCTTTCAAGCTGCAAGTTCTGCGACCGCATCGCGGTGTTCTCGGACTGCACCATAAAGGAACTCGGCACCCACGACGAGCTTGTCCACAAGCCCGGGGGAATATATGCGGAGATGTTCGCAGCCCAGGCACAGTACTATGTTTAATTCGGAGTTTTGCGCACCTGGGTGCTAATGTTGATGGATAAAGTAACGGGCTGCGCAAAACTAAATTCGGAATTCGGAATGCGGAATTCGGAATTATTGTGTCCCGCTTTGCGGGACGTTATCTCAAAAGAATTACAATAAAATGCACAGGGCGAAAGAACCACTTTCGCCCTGTGTTGTATTTATAAAAGTTATTGAAATATTATCGCCGGAGGCGATACCATAATTCCGAATTCCGCATTCCGAATTCCGAATTGAACTCAACTTTACTTTTTCCTCTTATAGTGAAAGAACCTTATGTTCCTGCACTCCGACGAAATCACCGGGGAGGTCCCGGCTATCTCCCATGCCTTGTCGTGCTCAATATCCTCAAAGAAAACGTCCCCGTGGAAGTTCTCATAGATGCGGGTTATGTAGGCTTCGTCGCAGTGCGGCAGGAGTTCCTTGTACACCTCTGCGCCGCCGATAACGAAAACCTCGCCCTGCGCCTTGTCGGTATATTTCAGCAGTTCCTCGACGGAAGCGAAAACCTTTGCGCCCTCAAGCTCCTTTACGCTGCGGGAAATAACGCAGTTGTCGCGCCCGGGAAGCGGCTTCCTTGAAAGGCTGTCCCAGGTCTTTCTGCCCATGACTACGGTCGCGCCCTGTGTGGTTTCGCGGAAGAACTTCATGTCCTCGGGAATATCCGCGAGCAGTGCGCCGTCCTTTCCGATAGCCCAGTCGTGGTCTGCTGCAAGAATTAATTTCATAGCTGTATCCTCCTTGGTTTTGTATAAGGTTACCATGATATAATCATATCATTTCAGCTTGTTGAAAAAGTGTATTTTGCCCGCGAAGCGGGCTTTTAAATTAGTTTTTTGCCACGGGTTTCCCGGGGCAAAAAACACTTCTATCCGCACAACTGTGCGAATTGTCGGCTTTGCCGACAATGAGTGCGGGCAGTGTGCCTTTTGTTTTGCAAAAGGCGTAAGGCATGGCTTGCCATGCCAGTGGATTGTACCCTGTCGGAAAAGTCGTAAGACTTTTTCGACAGACTGCCATGATATAATCATATCATTTTACGGCGTGAATGTCAAGGGAATATCTCAGGACGCGCCGAATAAACCGAAGCGTGACAAAAACAGGCGCGCGACCCGCAGAAACACGAACGCTGACCGAGTGATGTGAATAAAATACAGTAGCCGGATATCGTGCGATTTTCCGGCAGTGCCTGCATAACTTCCACGGCGTCGGCAATAATATAGACAACGCCGGTTTCGGGAACCGCGGACAGAATACCTGCCCGATATTCCCCAGGGATAATCATGAAAGGATGATCGTGAAATGCTGGTAAAACGAGGAGAGATTTATTACGCGGATCTTAGTCCCGTGGTAGGCTCGGAGCAGGGAGGCGTTCGTCCCGTGCTGATAGTGCAGAACGACGTTGGCAACAAGCACAGCCCCACCGTGATAGCCGCTGCAATAACCAGTCAGAAGGACAAATCGAAGCTGCCGACACATATTTCGCTCAACGCCGCTTCCTGCGGACTTGCGAAGGACTCCATCGTGCTTCTGGAGCAGGTGCGTACATTGGATAAAAGACGGCTCAAGGAGCGCATGGGCGAGCTCGACAGCGACGCCATGTCCCAGGTGAACAACGCCCTTTCCGTCAGCTTTGGACTCTGAGTTCAATTCGGAATTTGAGTTTTGCGCACTTGTGTGCATAATGCTGATGGATTATGTAACGGGCTGCGCAAAACTATATTCGTAATTCGGAATTAATGTGTCCGCTTACGCGGACGAATTTAAAAAACTTTGATAGATGCAACACAGGGCGAAAGTGGTTCTTTCGCCCTGTGCATTTTTATAGTAAATCTCTTTTTAGATAACGTCCCGCGAAGCGCAGACACGATGTCTGCGCAGTTGCTACAAAGGGGCAGCACGATGCTGCCCAACAAAGGCAACTGGGGGACAACCACAATTCCGAATTCCGAATTACGAATTCCGAATTGAACTAACGAGCGCGGAATTAACTTTGCATTACATTATATCGCCAGTCCACCTAATCCCATTATCACCAGCTCCGACGCGAGGACTCCGCAGCAGGCAGAAATCGCCACCGTCAGCAGACCGCGGTTGAAGAGTGCGGCTGCCAGCGCCGCGACAAATCCCACGGCAGCCGAGATTATGCCTGCCATATCCGAACCGGTGCTGAAGAATATCCCCGGGATAGTCATCGCGCTCAGAACGGCGTAGGGTACGTAGTACAGAAAGCTCAGCAGAAACTGCGACTTAACCTTTTTGCGGATAGCGGCGAGCGGGAGCATTCTTATGAGGTAGGTCACCACTGCCATGGTGAGAATGCTCACGAACAGGTAGGTGACGTCGATATTACCGGACTGCACTGCAGTTTCAACGGTCTGTTCCATTGTTTCAGTCATCTGCTTCACCGTCCTCTGCTGGTCTAGGGAATAACAGCGCGCCCGCAACCGCTGCGGCCACCGTGCAGATAATCACGGAGAAACCGCTCAGCGCCTGCAAAAGCGGCACGAACCTGAACACGCAGGAAAGAGCCGCAGCCATCAGTGCAACGACGAGAACTCCCCTGAAACGTTTTGCGGGGGGAACGACTATCGCGATGAACATGCCGTAGATCGCGATGCCCAGCGCGTTGGTGACGATCTCCGGCAGAATTCCGCTGAGGAATGCGCCCAGCGCCGTGCCCGCAGCCCACATTATGTAAGGCAGCGTGATAAGCCCGTACATGTACGGTGGTGTGACTTCGCCCGTGCGCGCGCTTGCCACCGCGAAAACCTCGTCAGTAACGCCGAAGGAGGTAGTCAGCCGGTGGAACAGGCTGTACCTGCTGCATAGCTTCTGGCTGAGCGAAAGGCTCATCAGCGAGTAACGCAGGTTGATTATCAGCTGCGCCAGCGCTATCTCCACCAGGCTGCCGGAAACGGCTATCGCGCCGATACCAGCGACCTGCCCCGCTGAGGTGACGCAGGTCATTGAAATGAGTATCGCGGCTATTGGCGGAATGCCCATATTCACCGCGGTGATACCGAATGCGAACGACACCGACAGGTACCCCAGACCGATAGGCAGACCGTCCTTTAAGCCCTTGAGGTATTCCGACCGGGCGGGAGAGTCAGTTTTATTGCTTGAAATTGTTTCTGTTTCTGACATAATGCTTCCTTTTCCTTTGTTTTAGGCAATACCGCATGATTATTGTCGTGCGATTGCGCAGCTAGATTAGCCAATAACACGCTTTGCTGATTGGCTAATCTCGATTTTTCGTCAGATTGTACAATGAGGAGTTGTTGACGGAAGCGATAGCGTTTTCAAGTCAACAACTAGCGACGCAAGGCTGGTCTGTCGGTCAACCCCTCTGTCAACTTGCGTTGACACCTCCCCCACCGGGGGAGACCTCGCCTTGCTAGGACGAATTGTGCAATCTGACGGAAAAGATGCAAGCAAGCGTGCGGCAAAGGCGTTAGCCGTTAATTGTGCGGTGTTGCCTTTATGCCGAATATACATGCAACTTTATTATTGTAGCACAAACCGGGGGATAATTCAATACAAAAAAACGCGGTCCTGCAGGATTATTCACCACAAAATTCACAAAAAACTGATAATGTACTTGCAATTGCAAACAAAAAATGGTACAATAAGATATATTGCTTTAGCAAAATAAAGAACTACAACATCAAAGGAGGGCGCAAATGGCAGATATATACGTAATTATCGCATTTGTGGTTTATGCGCTTGTGATGCTGGGCATAGGCATCATGTCCTATAAGAAGTCCAAGAGCATGAACGATTATTTCATAGGCGGCAGGCAGCTTGGCAGCTGGACCACCGCGATCTCGGCGCAGGCTTCGGATATGAGCGGCTGGCTGCTGATGGGACTTCCGGGAGCGATATTCCTGAACGGTCTGACTGAAAGCTGGATAGCTATCGGTCTTTTCATCGGCACCTACCTCAACTGGAAGCTTCTCGCGGCAAAGCTCCGCAAGATGTCCTATGCGGCAGGCGACGCCATCACCATTCCCGAGTACTTCCAGAAGCGCTTCTTCACGCAGAACCCCGTTATCCGCTTCGCGTGTGCGGCTATCATTTTCGTGTTCTTCCTGGTGTACACGGCTTCCGCGTTCAGCAGCGGCGCAAAGCTGTTCAACTTCATCTTCGGCACTGACTACACGCTGTCGCTGACTATCGGCGCCATTATAATCATTTCGTATACGTTCCTGGGTGGATTTTTCGCTGTCTGCTGGACCGACATGATACAGGGTCTGCTGATGTTCGGCGCCCTGGTTGTAGTACCGGTGGTATGCATCTTCCGCACCCCGGATATATCTGCGGTGCAGTTCCTCAACACCAACGGCGAGGTCATCGGCAACTACCTCAACTTGTTTGAGAACGCCGACGGCAGCATTGCCTGGACGACTATCCTTTCCGGTCTGGCGTGGGGACTTGGCTACTTCGGCATGCCGCACATACTGGTGCGTTTCATGGCGATAAAGTCCAGCGACCTCATCAAGAAATCCCGCATCATTGCGACCATCTGGGTGTTCATCACCCTGGCTGCGGCTGTTCTGGTGGGAATTTTCGGCTACATCTTCCTGCACTCCGCAGGCAACGAGGAAATGCTCGACAGGTTCATGCACCTCGGCACCGGCGGAACGCTGGATTCCGAGAAGATATTCATGTTCCTGAGCGGAAACCTGCTCCCCGGTCTTATCGCGGGAATAGTCCTCGCAGCTATCCTTGCGGCTATCATGTCCACCGCGGACTCCCAGCTGCTGGTTACTGCTTCCTCTGTGACCAACGACATGTTCAAGCTGTTCAACAAGAAGGCGAGCGACAAGACCTTGATGTGGATAAGCCGCGGAACAGTCATCGTTGTCGCTGTTATCGCGTACTTCATCGCGCTTGACCCCAACAGCTCCGTCATGGGACTGGTTTCCTACGCGTGGGCAGGGCTTGGCGCGGCGTTCGGCCCCGCTATGCTGCTTTCGCTGTTCTGGAAGCGCATGACTATGAGCGGCGCGGTTGCCGGAATCCTCACCGGCGGCGCTTCTGTAGTCATCTGGGAGATGCTGCCCGTTGTTCCCGCAGCGGAGGGCTTCGTTACCCTTTCCGTCGGGACCGGCGTTTACTCGCTGCTCCCCGCGTTCTTCCTGGCGCTGGCTGCGGTGATCGTCGTTTCCCTCTGCACCAGGGTGGACCGCGCTAAGGTGGACGAGCTCTTCGAGCGCGCAAAGTCCAGCGAAAAGCAGGCTATCGGCGAATAAATGCGGCTCCCTGTCGCTTTACGTCGGCAGATTTCCGTCCCTACCCCTTGACAAATCCTTCGGGAAGTGCTATAATGTCTTTACCAGATGCGGATATAGTTTATCGGTAAAACATTAGCTTCCCAAGCTGAGGTGGTGGGTTCGACTCCCATTATCCGCTCCAGTCGGGTACCCCGACTCGTATTACGCGAGTTGGGGTACTTTTATTTTTATTAGGTACATTCCCGCGCTGCAGGTAACAGTTCTCTAACGCAGCCTTTGGTCGAGTGCCTCGACACGCATTACGCGCGTTGAGGCGCTTCTTGATTTACGTAACACTCCCGCCAATGATATAACAAACATATAAACTTTGTATACAATTACAAAGATTTTTGCTGAAAATTGAGAAATCCGACTTGACTTATTGCAAAATATCGGGTATAATGTTATTTGTGGAGAAAGCGTATGCAGCCGTTCTGAAGCCGCAGGTTTTCTCATATCCAAAAAAATTTCAGAAGGAGATAACTATTATGGCAAGAAATCCCGGTGTATTAACCAAGAACCCTAACGTTATCAAGTGGGTAGACGAGATGGTAGCTCTTACCAAGCCTGATCAGGTCGTATGGATCGACGGCTCCAAGGAGCAGCTCGCCGAGCTGACCGACGAGGTTTGCTCCCTGCCCGACGGCAATAAGGACAAGATGTACAGACTGAACCCGGAGAAGCTCCCCGGCTGCCTGTATCACAGAACACTCCCCAACGACGTTGCAAGAGTTGAGGACAGAACTTTCATCTGCTGCCGTGAGAAGAAGGACGCAGGCCCCACCAACAACTGGATGGATCCTAAGGAAATGAAGGCTATGCTGACCCCCATGTACGACGGCGTTATGAAGGGTAGAACCATGTACGTTATTCCGTACTCCATGGGCCCGATCGGCTCCCCTCTCGCTAAGGTAGGCGTTGAGCTGACCGACTCCATCTACGTTGTCCTGAACATGAACATCATGACCAGAATGGGCGCTGACGCTTTCAAGAACCTCGGCGACACCTCCAACGACTTCGTTCGCGGTCTGCACAGCAAGGCTGACGTTGATCCCGAGAAGAGATATATCGTTCAGTTCCCTGAGGAGAACACTATTTGGTCCATCAACTCCGCTTACGGCGGTAACGTTCTGCTGGGCAAGAAGTGCTTCGCACTGCGTATCGCTTCCTACCAGGGCAAGAACGAGGGCTGGATGGCTGAGCACATGCTTATCCTCGGCGTTAAGAAGCCCGACGGCGATATGAAGTATATCACCGCTGCATTCCCCTCTGCCTGCGGTAAGACCAACCTCGCAATGCTCATTCCTCCTGCAGTTTACAAGGAGCAGGGCTACCAGGTATTCACAGTAGGCGACGATATCGCATGGATGAAGCCCGGCGAGGACGGCAGACTGTACGCTATCAACCCTGAGAACGGCTTCTTCGGCGTTGCTCCCGGTACTAACGCTAAGTCCAACTACAACGCGCTTGCTTCCACAATGAAGAACACCATCTTCACCAACGTTGCTCTGAACAATGCAGACAACACCGTTTGGTGGGAAGGTCTTGACAAGAATCCTCCTGTTGACGCAACAGAGTGGAAGGGCGCTAAGGTAAACGGTCCTGAGTTCACTTCCGAGATCGACCCCGCTACCGGCAAGAACAAGAAGCTTGCTCACCCGAACTCCAGATTCACCGCTCCGGCTGTTAACTGCCCCTGCGTATCCCCTGAGTTCAACAACCCGAAGGGCGTTCCTGTAAGCGCTATCATCTTCGGCGGCAGACGTGCTTCCACAACTCCGCTGGTATATCAGTCCTTCGACTGGGTACACGGCACATATATGGGCTCTGCAGTTTCCTCTGAGACTACCGCAGCTGCTACCGGCGCTGTAGGCGTGCTCCGTCACGATCCTATGGCTATGAAGCCGTTCATCGGTTACAACGTAGGCGACTACTGGGCACACTGGCTCGAGATGGGCGAGAAGCTCGGCGACAAGGCTCCTAAGATCTTCAATGTTAACTGGTTCAAGCAGGACGAGAACGGCAACTTTATCTGGCCGGGCTTCGGCGACAACATGCGTGTGCTCGACTGGATCATCAAGAGATGCGAGGGCAAGGTTGACGCTGTTGAGACTCCTATCGGCTTCCTGCCTAAGAAGGGTGACATCAACCTCAAGGGTATCGAGGACGAGGTTACTTCCGAAGTTGAGGACAAGCTGCTCGCAGTTGACGTCGAACTCTGGAAGAAGGAGATCGCTGAGATGCGCAGATACTACAACGACGACATCAAGGCAAAGGGCGGCAACATTCCGCAGGCTCTGTACGACGAGCTCGACAAGATCGAGGCTAGACTCAACAAGGCTTGATCCGGCTGCTTAGTCTGATGGCTGAATAAATTATCCCCCGTTCATATGAGCGGGGGATTTTTGCGCCGGGGATTTGTGCACAATCACCAAAAAGCCGGAGAAAAAATGTTGTTGTATTGTGGTAGACAATTCTGCCGGGGTGTGATATAATAGTATACAGGGACAGAATGCTCTGCCCGAGTTACATGCTCTGAACGGAGGAACGAACATGGCAAAGAAAAAGCTTTTTGGCAATAACATAAAGCCCTCCTGCAAATACTGCGAACTGGGTACTGCGCTGGACGGCGACAAGATAAGGTGCTCAAAGATGGGCGACGTAAAGTCCTACGACTCATGCAAGAAGTTCGTGTACAACCCCCTCAAGCGCATCCCCAAGAAGGAACTGCAGCTTGCTAATTCCGCAGTAAACGACATCGATTTCTGATAAGGAATCAGCTTTCCGCCCTCAGACCATGGGGGCGGCTGATTTTATAGGGCGGCTGTCTTTATGGGGGAACTCCGGGCGCGTGCGGTGGTTTCGTTTCCCGTTCCTGCACGCGGTCCCGCTTGACAAAGCCGGACGGTTGTGGTATAATTTATTTGCTGGGGGTACTCGCGAGAGTTGAGAGGGCTTCTGCCCGACCCTTTGAACCTGTTGGTTAATACCATCGTAGGGAAGCCGTGACATAATATCTCCGGACTTCTTCTATTCAGCGGAAGTCCGTTTTGTTTAGGAGGGCTGACCCATGAAAAACTGTCTGACCATCGCAGGTTCAGACTGCAGCGGCGGCGCCGGCATTCAGGCTGATTTAAAGACATTCTCAGCGCTGGGGTGCTACGGCATGAGCGCGATAACTTCCGTTGTCGCCGAGAACACCGGGCGCGTTATTTCCAGCATGAGCGTTTCTCCGTCGGTGATATACGACCAGCTTGAAGCGGTGTTCTCCGATATCCGCGTTGACGCGGTGAAGATAGGCATGCTGCCCGACGCCGGCGCTATGCATGCAGTCACAGCGGCGCTGATGAAGTTCGACCCTGAGATAGTCGTGTGCGACCCCATAATCGCTGCAACTGCCGGCACTGAACTCATGCAGGGCGCGGCGCTGTCCACATTCATCAACACGGTGATACCCATGTGCACGCTGCTGACCCCGAATATTCCCGAGGCTGAAAAGCTGCTGGGCTGCACCATTTCGGACTTCACCGACATCAAGGCGGCGGCGCTCAGCCTGTTTGCGCACGGCGCGGGGGCAGTCCTGATAAAGGGAGGGCACCTTGAAGGGGAAGCCACCGATGTGCTTTTCGACGGAAAGCAGTTCCACGTATATTCGCACGAGCGCATAGCCGCCACGACCACCCATGGCACCGGGTGCACGCTTTCGTCGGCGATAGCGGCATTCCAGGCGCAGGGGGAACCTCTGTCGGAGGCAGTCGCCAAAGCAAAGGACTACGTGACCGGCGCCATCGAGCACGGAATAAACATAGGCAAGGGACACGGCCCGCTGGGGCACTTCTACCGGCTGCTGCCGGAAAGTCCCGGAAAGGAAGATAAATGAGAGAATACAAGACCCAGATGGAGGCTGCGAAAAAGGGCATTATCACCCCCGAAATGCAGACCGTCGCACAGAAAGAATATATGGACCCCGAAAAGCTCCGCGAGCTGGTGGCAAAGGGCTGGGTAGCCATTCCCGCGAACGTGCGCCACACCGCGCTTTCCGCTGAGGGCGTAGGCTCGGGGCTGAAAACCAAGATAAACGTCAACCTCGGCATTTCCGGTGACTGCAAGGATTACACCATGGAAATGCAGAAGGTGGACATGGCGATAAAATTCGGCGCAGAAGCCATAATGGACCTGTCGAATTACGGCAAGACCAACACGTTCCGCAGGCAGCTGGTGGAGCGTTCCCCCGCGATGATAGGCACCGTGCCGATGTACGACGCGATAGGCTACCTCGACAAGGATCTGCTGGAGATCTCCGCTGAGGACTTCCTCAAGGTGGTGAGGGCGCACGCTGAAGAGGGCGTGGATTTCATGACCATTCACGCTGGCATCAACCGCCGCGCCATCGAGGCGTTCCGCCGCGACCCGAGAAAGATGAACATAGTTTCCCGCGGGGGCTCGCTGCTGTTCGCGTGGATGATGATGACGGGTAACGAGAACCCGTTTTATGAGCATTATGACGAAGTCCTCGACATTCTGCGGGAATACGACGTGACTATCTCCCTCGGCGACGCGCTGCGCCCCGGCTGTATCGACGACGCGACTGACGCGGGGCAGATATCCGAGCTCATCGAACTCGGTGCCCTGACTGAACGCGCGTGGGCAAAGGACGTGCAGGTAATGGTAGAGGGTCCCGGTCATATGGCCATGAACGAGATAGAAGCCAACATGAAGCTGGAAAAGCGCATCTGCCACAACGCGCCGTTCTATGTTCTCGGCCCGCTGGTCACGGATATCTTCCCGGGGTACGACCACATCACATCGGCTATAGGCGGCGCTATTGCTGCGGCAAGCGGCGCGGACTTCCTGTGCTATGTTACGCCGGCTGAGCACCTCAGGCTCCCCGACCTCAACGACGTCAAGGAGGGAATCATCGCCAGCAAGATCGCTGCCCATGCCGCTGACATCGCAAAGGGAATTCCCCACGCGCGCGACAAGGACAACGAGATGGCGGCAGCGCGCCACAAGCTCGACTGGGAGGAGATGTTCAAGGTAGCCGCAGACCCCGAAAAGGCGCGCGCGTACTTCGAGAGCGTTCCCCCGGCTGACAGGCATTCCTGCTCGATGTGCGGCAAGATGTGCGCAGTACGCACGACGAACATGATACTCGAGGGCAAGGAAGTAAAGTTCTGCAGCGAAAAATAAACAAATACAATTCGGAACCGGGGTTCAATTCCGAATTGAATTAAGTTGACAATTCCCTCGTACGATGGTATAATGGAAGCAGTAAGAATAACGTTCAGGGAGGTCGCAAAAATGTCTGAAACACCGATAAATCCGTTTGATGGCGCGGAAGAGATTGCCAAAAGGTCCATGGTGATATTCTTTGTGATAGACTGCTCCGGAAGCATGAGCGGCAGCAAGATAGGCACCGTTAATTCCGTCATGGAAGAGCTGATACCCGAGATAAAGGACATCGGGGGAGCCGACGCAGATATCAAGCTGGCAGTGCTGAAGTTCTCCGGCGGCTGCGAGTGGATGTACGACGCGCCCGTTTCCATCGGGGAATTCGAGTGGAAGCCCCTTGAAGCCGAAAACGTCACCGACCTCGGCGCAGCACTGACGGAACTCACGTCGAAGCTTTCAAGGAACGAGTTCATGAAGTCGCCGAGCCTGTCTTTCGCGCCGGTCATGATACTCATGTCCGACGGCTACCCCACCGACAACTACGTCAAGGGGCTTGACGCCATCGCAAAGAACCGCTGGTATTCCAACGGAATAAAGGCGGCAGTAGCCATCGGCGAGGACGCCGACCTCGACATACTGGCGCAGTTCACCGGCGACCCGGACAGCGTAGTCACCGCGCACAACGGTGAAGCCCTCGCGAAGCTGATAAAGTTCGTTGCGGTGACTTCCTCGCAGATAGGCAGCCGCAGCGTTCGCCTTGCGGACAGCGGGGAACAGGCTCACACCAAGCAGGAAGCCGCAGCGGAGCAGATACGCGAATTCGCGGAGAGCGACGAGATTAACGCTGACATCGAGGCAGGCTGGTAATGCCTTTCAGTGGGTACGCAGTTTCAGTGCGGGGGGCTTCCCACGAGGAGAACGGCACCCCCTGCCAGGACAGCGCGCGGGTGTACGTTTCGGACGGGCTGGCGATAGCGGCAGTTTCGGACGGGCACGGCAGCGAAAAGCACTTCCGCAGTGAAGCAGGCAGCGAGATGGCGTCGCGCGTCGCGATACGTTCCGTGATGGATTTCTGCGAGCGCAACGGCAGCCTTTCCGCGGTGTTTTCGGGGGATATCCGCGAGGCGGCGCGGAGAATAGCGGGCAACATAATCTGCGGGTGGAACGACGAGATAGCGGCGCACCTGGCATTCTCGCCACTCAACGACCGCGAGCGCGGCATCTCTGAGAAATACGGCGGGCTGCAGCCGGAAGTGATGTACGGCGCGACCCTGCTCCTTGCGGCAGCGGACAGCGGGGGGCTTTTCGGCATGCAGATAGGCGACGGCACATTCACGCTGGCAGCCGACGGGGAAATAACGTTCCCGATGCCGGAGGACGAGCGCCTTATGGGCAACCTCACGACTTCCCTGTGCGACAGCGACGCGATAAACAGCGTGCGCAGCTTCTGGCGCCGGGGGGGATTCACCGCGGTGACGCTCTCAAGCGACGGGCTGATAAACTCGTTTTTTTCCCGCGGGGACTTCACGAGCTTTGCAGCAAGGCTTCCGGGGCTTTCCAGAGAGGAACTCCCCGCGCTCAGGGAACACCTCAGGGAACGCTCCAGGGCAGGCAGCAGGGACGATATTTCGGCTGCGGCAATTTCAATTCGGAATTCGTAATTCCGAATTAAACTAGTTCCGCATACCAAATATGAAATTGCTTTTGCTTCTTTGCTGCTTTTTCGCTGTTTTGTGCGAAGTATTACAAATTCGCGGCTATTTTTCCCGAAGTTTGTCAAAATGGGCAAAAAAATCGTCCCTAATAACAAAAATGCGCGGATTATTCCGCGTTTTTTTTATCACTAAATGCTTGACTTTTTCCGTGATTTGGTGTATAATATCATAATGTATCATAATGGATATGTGCGCGAAAAGGCTGTTTTTTGACTTTCACAAGATGTGGTTTGACAGTATTTTCCGCCTGTCCGGACCGGATTTTTATTAAGGAGTGATAAAGCCGATGGTGAATGTTAAGCCCATACAGCTCGGAAAAACCACCCGAATGAGTTTTTCTAAGATCAATGAGGTTATCGATATGCCGAACCTCATCGGTATTCAGAAGGATTCCTACGAATGGTTCCTGAATGACGGTATCAAGGAGATCTTCAAGGAGTTCTCCCCGATAACCGATTCCAATGGCAGATACGAACTCTCGTTCATCAGCCACCGCCTTGACGACAAGACTAAGTATACCATTGAAGAATGCAAGGAGCGCGACGCTACCTATGCAATTCCGATCCGTGTCACTGCCCGCCTTCTCAACAAGGAAACAGGCGAGTTCATGGACAACGAGATCTATATGGGCGACCTGCCGCTTATGACAGACAGCGGTACTTTCGTCATCAACGGCTCTGAGCGTGTAGTAGTATCTCAGCTGGTTCGTTCACCCGGCGTGTACTACGGCTTCGAAAACGACAAGACCGGTAAGCCCCTCTACAAGGCTACCGTTATCCCGAACCGCGGCGCATGGCTCGAGTATGAGATGGACGCCAACGACGTCTACTATGTCCGCATAGATAAGAACAGGAAAATCCCCGTCACCACGTTCCTGCGTGCGCTGGGTCTTTCCTCCAACGCAGAGCTGACTGCAAAGTTCGGCGAGGACCCCAGAATTCTCGCCACCATCGAGAAGGACTCCACCCAGAACAAGGAAGAGGCTCTCCTCGAGGTCTACAGAAAGCTCCACCCCGGCGACATGACCAGCGTTGAGTCCGCGCAGAACTACCTCAACAACCAGTTCTTCGACGCAAAGAGATACGACCTCTCCAGATTTGGCCGTTACAAGTACAACAAGAAGCTTGCTATCTCCGACAGAATTTACGGCAGAAAGATAGCAGAACCCGTCATCGCTCCTATGACTGGTGAGATACTCGCGGACGAGGGCGACATCGTCACCCGTGAGAAGGCTCTTGAAATAGAGAATGCAGGCGTTATCGACGTTGCAGTTTACCACCCCGAGCGCGAGGACGCTATCGTCCGCGTTACCGGCAACGGCATGGTGGATATCAGGGTCTACACCGGCGATATGGACGTTGAGGCTCTTGGTATCAACGAGCACGTCCGTTTCGCAGTCCTCCGCGATATCCTCGAGACAGCGGCAGGCGACCAGGAAGAGCTGGCGCGCCTTATCAAGTCCCGCGCTGAGGAGCTTATCCCCAGACACATCACTATTGAAGATATATTCGCGACCGTAAGCTACTTCCTCGACCTGTGCGAGAAGGTCGGCATCGTTGACGATATCGACCACCTCGGCAACAGACGTATCCGCTGCGTCGGCGAGCTGCTCCAGAACAACTTCAGAATGGGCTTCGTCCGCATGGAAAAGACCATTCACGAGAGAATGCAGCTCAACGGTCAGGATCAGGAGAAGGTCTCCCCGGCTTCCCTCATCAACGCGCGTCAGGTCATCTCCGCTATGAGAGAGTTCTTCGGTTCCTCTCCGCTGTCCCAGTTCATGGATCAGAACAACCCGCTGGCTGAGCTTACTCACAAGCGCCGTCTGTCCTCTCTGGGTCCGGGCGGTCTGTCCCGAGACAGAGCCGGATTTGAGGTCCGCGACGTACACTACTCCCACTACGGAAGAATGTGTCCTATCGAGACCCCTGAAGGTCCTAACATCGGTCTGATCTCCTACCTCGCTTCCTTTGCAAGAATAAACGTATACGGCTTTATCGAGGCGCCCTACAGACGCGTTGACAAGGCGACCGGCAAGGTACTCGACGAGGTGGTTTACATGACCGCTGACGAAGAGGACAACTACGTTGTCGCACAGGCAAACGAGCCGCTGGACGAGGAGGGTCGTTTTGCAAGACCCATGGTCCATGCGCGCTGCCGCGATACTATCCGCGAGTTCGACCGCGATAAGGTGGACTTCATGGACGTATCCCCGAAGATGGTAGTTTCCGTCGCAACTGCTATGATCCCGTTCCTCGAGAACGATGACGCGAACCGTGCTCTGATGGGCGCGAACATGCAGCGTCAGGCAGTGCCGCTGATGGTAACTGATAATCCTATCGTCGGCACCGGTATGGAGTATAAGGCTGCCGTTGACTCCGGCGTCGTTATCTGCTCCAAGGAGGACGGCGTAGTCACCGAGGTGGACGCTGACAAGATCATCGTCACCAACGAACTCGGTCAGGAGCACATCTACAGGCTCATCAAGTTCAAGCGCTCCAACCAGGGCAACTGCGTGAACCAGCGCCCGATAGTAAGCAAGGGCGAGAAGGTAAAGGCAGGCGACGTCATCGCCGACGGTCCCGCTACAAAGATGGGCGAGATCGCCCTCGGCAAGAACGCGCTCATCGGCTTCACCACATGGGAAGGCTACAACTACGAGGACGCCGTTCTTATCAACGAGAAGCTTGTTTACAACGATGTCTACACATCGATCCATATAGAAGAATACGAACTCGAGTGCCGCGAGACAAAGCTCGGCGCCGAGGAGATCACCCGCGATATCCCGAACCTTTCCGACGACGCGCTCAAGGATCTTGACGAGCGCGGTATCGTGCGCATAGGCGCAGAGGTACACTCCGGCGATATCCTGGTAGGCAAGGTTTCACCCAAGGGCGAGACAGAGCTTAACGCGGAGGAAAGACTGCTCCGTGCCATCTTCGGCGAGAAGGCAAGAGAGGTGCGCGACAACTCCCTGAGAGTTGCACACGGCGTCAGCGGTATCGTCGTTGACGTAAAGGTGTTCGACCGCAGCAACTGCGACGAGCTTTCACCCGGAGTAAACGAGAAGGTCCGCGTTTATATCGCGCAGAAGAGAAAAATCTCCGTCGGCGATAAGATGGCGGGTCGTCACGGTAACAAGGGTGTCGTTTCCAGAATTCTCCGTCAGGAGGACATGCCGTTCCTGCCGGACGGTACTCCGCTCGACATCGTGCTGAACCCCCTGGGCGTACCTTCCCGAATGAACATCGGTCAGGTGCTGGAAGTTCACCTCGGCTACGTTGCCAAGGCGCTCGGCTGGAAGATCGCAACGCCGGTATTCGACGGCGCGCACGAGCAGGATATCCGCGAGCTGTATGAGGCTGCAAGGGCAGTCAACAGCGGCAAGATGGACGAGAACGCAGAGCGCATCTACAACATGAACAGAGAACCCGACGGCCGCCGCGAGGCTGAGCTGCTCGGCGCGAACTCCGCAGGCATCGACTTCACGAAGATCGCGTTCACCTCTGACTGTAAGACCCAGCTGACAGACGGCCGCACCGGCGAGAAGTTCGACGGCCCCGTTACGGTCGGCTATATGTACTACCTCAAGCTGCATCACCTGGTAGACGATAAGATACACGCACGTTCCACCGGTCCTTACTCTCTCGTTACTCAGCAGCCCCTGGGCGGTAAGGCTCAGTTCGGCGGCCAGCGTTTCGGTGAGATGGAGGTCTGGGCTCTCGAGGCTTACGGCGCTGCCTACACCCTGCAGGAGATCCTGACAGTCAAGTCCGACGACCTGATGGGACGCCAGAAGACCTACGAGGCTATCGTTAAGGGCGAACCCGTTCCGAAGCCCGGTGTGCCTGAGTCCTTCAAGGTTATGATCAGAGAACTTCAGGGTCTCGGTCTGGACGTAAGAGTGCTCGACGACAAGGGCGAGGTCGTAGACCTGCGCAACGACGGCGAGGACGAGGAAGAAGAGACCGGATACGCTTCTGAGACCATGGACTTCAACTACAACACCGACGAGGGTGAGCTTGCCGACAGAGGCTACGGCATCGTCAACGAGGACGAGATCAACGGCGAGTCCGCTGGTACCGCTTCTGACGACGAGGACGGCTTCGCAGAGGAAGATTTCTCAGACGGAGAGCCTATTGACTTCGGTGAGGACGAGTGATCCTCCCGGGCTATCCGTTACGAACACAGCCTGCCATAGACGGTGGCGCTAGCTGCCGTCTAGGGCTTTGATAGAGAAACGAGGTAATAATTTGAACACTGTTTTTGAGTCAATGAAGATCGGACTTGCCTCCCCCGACCAGATAAGAGAATGGTCCTACGGCGAGGTGCTCCGTCCTGAAACAATAAATTATCGTACCCAGAAGCCGGAAAAGGAAGGTCTGTTCTGCGAGCGTATCTTTGGCCCGCAGAAGGACTGGGAGTGTAACTGCGGTAAGTACAAGCGCATACGCTTCAAGGGCAAGGTCTGCGAGAAGTGCGGCGTTGAGGTCACCCGCGCAAAGGTAAGACGCGAGCGCATGGGTCACATCGAGCTTGCCGCTCCGGTTTCCCATATCTGGTATTTCAAGGGCACGCCCTCCCGCATCGGTCAGGTGCTGGATATCTCCCCAAAGAGACTGGAAGAGGTGCTCTACTTCACAAAGTATATAGTTACAGATCCCGGCGAGGCTAAGGAACTCAGCAAGAACCAGCTGCTCGAGGAGAAGGAATACGCTAACTTCCGCACGAAGTACGGCTCTGACTTCAAGGCAGGCATGGGTGCTGAGGCTATCAAGGAGCTGCTCCAGGAGATCGACCTTGAAAAGCTTTCCAGGGAACTCAAGGACGAACTCGCTACCACACAGCAGGGTCAGAAGCGCGTTAAGCTGCTCAAGCGCCTTGACGTCGTAGAGGCGTTCCTGCAGTCCCACAACCGCCCCGAGTGGATGATACTGGACGCTATCCCTGTTATCCCCCCGGATATCCGTCCTATGGTACAGCTGGACGGCGGCCGCTACGGCGTTTCCGACCTGAACGACCTGTACCGCCGCGTTATCAACAGAAACAACCGTCTGAGAAAACTCATAGAGATGCATTCTCCTGAGATAATCGTCAGAAACGAGAAGCGTATGCTGCAGGAAGCAGTTGACGCGCTCATAGACAACGGCAGACACGGCAGAGCGTACACCGGTTCCAACAACCGCCCGCTCAAGTCCCTTTCCGACCTGTTAAAGGGTAAGCAGGGACGTTTCCGTCAGAACCTGCTCGGTAAGCGTGTTGACTACTCCGGACGTTCCGTTATCGTCGTCGGCCCTGAGCTGAAGATGGATCAGTGCGGTCTGCCCAAGGAAATGGCTCTGGAGCTGTTCAAGCCGTTCGTTCTCAACGACCTGGTGGTAAAGGGCAGCGCCCAGAACATCAAGCAGGCCAAGAAGATGGTAGAGCGCGCAGACGACAAGGTCTGGGACTCCCTGGAGTGCGTTATCAAGGATCACCCCGTTCTGCTGAACCGTGCGCCTACACTGCACAGACTGGGTATCCAGGCGTTCTCTCCTGTTCTCGTTGAGGGACGCGCTATCAAGCTGCACCCGCTGTGCTGTACCGCATTCAACGCGGACTTCGACGGCGACCAGATGGCAGTTCACCTCCCGCTTTCCGCTGAGGCGCAGGAAGAGGCGCGCACGCTCATGCTCGCTGCCAAGAACCTGCTGAAGCCCTCCGACGGACGTCCTGTTACCGTTCCTACACAGGATATGGTACTGGGTTCCTACTACCTGACTATCGAAAAGACAGGTGAAAAGGGCGAGGGAAAGGTGTTCCGCGACGCCAACGAAGCCCTCATGGCTTATCAGGACGGCATAATCTCCATTCACGCAAATATAAAGGTAAGAGTTACCAAGGACCTTGGCGACACGAAGATAACAAGACTTGTTCCGGCTACAGTCGGCAGGATAATCTTCAACGAGCACATTCCGCAGGATCTGGGCTACGTTGACAGAACCGACCCCGAGCACCAGCTGGATTACGAGATCTCCTTCAAGGTAGGCAAGAGCCAGCTCGGTAAGATAATCGACCGCTGCCTGAAGATCCACGGCACCGCAACAACTGCACAGGTGCTGGATAAGATCAAGGCAATGGGCTACAAGTACTCCACAAGATCCGGTATCACCGTTGCCGTAAGCGACGCTGTTATCCCTCCGCAGAAGGCTGAGATCCTCGCAGACGCGGACGCAAAGATCGCAAAGCTGAACAAGCGCTTCAACCGTGGTTTCATATCCAACTACGAGCGCCAGGAAGAGTTCAAGAAGATCTGGAACAAGGCTACCGAGGACGTCGGAAACGCTCTGACTGCAAACCTCGACAAGTACAACAACATCTTCATGATGGCAGACTCCGGTGCGCGTGGTTCTACCAACCAGATCAGACAGCTGGCAGGTATGAGAGGACTTATCGCGAACACCTCCGGTAAGACCATCGAGATGCCTATCAGAGCCAACTACCGTGAGGGTCTGACAGTCCTGGAGTACTTCATCTCCGCACGTGGCGCCCGTAAGGGACTTGCCGATACCGCACTGAGAACCGCGGACTCCGGTTACCTGACCAGACGTCTGGTAGACGTTTCGCAGGAAGTCATCGTACGCGAAGAGGACTGCGGCACCACCGACGGCATAGACGTTTACGAGATCAAGGAAGGCAAGGAGCTCGTCGAGAAACTCGGTGAGCGTCTTGTGGGACGCTTCCTCTCTGAGGACTTCAGGGATAAGGACGGCAACGTCCTGGTTTCCAAGAATAAGCTGATGAACGACGCAGACGCAGCCAAGATCGTTGACGCCGGCGCTGAGCTGGTGAAGATACGTTCCGTGCTCACCTGCGGCCTCAAGAACGGCGTGTGCGCACGCTGCTACGGCGCTTCGCTGGCGACCGGTCAGCTCATCAACATCGGCGAGGCGGTAGGTATCATCGCGGCACAGTCCATCGGTGAGCCTGGTACCCAGCTGACAATGAGAACGTTCCATACCGGCGGTATCGCTTCCGCAGAAGATATCACACAGGGTCTTCCGCGAGTAGAGGAACTGTTCGAGTCCCGCCGCCCCAAGAATGCCGCTATCATCGCAAGGGTAGGCGGTAAGGTGCGCTATGAGAAGATAAAGAAGCAGAACAACATCATCATCACCCAGGAGGACGGCACCGAGGAGGCTTATCCTATCTCCTACGATCTCCGTCCGAGAGTTTACGAGGGCGACACCGTAAAGGTCGGCGACCCGCTGACCATCGGTTCCTTCAACCCGCACGACGTGCTGGAGGTACTCGGCGAAGAGGCAGTGCAGAACTACATCATCGCTGAGGTACAGAAGGTTTACCGTATGCAGGGTGTTGATATCAACGATAAGCACATCGAAGTCATCGTTCGCCAGATGATGAGAAAGATCCGCATAACCGACCCGGGCGACAGCTATCTGCTCCCTGGTTCCATCATCGGCAAGAACGAGCTGACCCAGGTATGCGAGGAGATACAGGAGCGCATCGACGCCGGCGAAGTCGGCCTGAGAATGCCCCAGAGCGAGGCAGTGCTGCTCGGTATCACCAAGGCTTCCCTTGCAACGGACAGCTTCCTGTCTGCCGCTTCCTTCCAGGAAACAACGAGAGTGCTCACCGACGCCGCTATCCGCGGCAAGGAGGACCCGCTGCTCGGTCTGAAGGAGAACGTTATCATCGGTAAGCTTATCCCCGCAGGAACCGGTCTTTACGCCGAAGAACGCGAGGCTGAAAAGGAAGCCGCAGCTTCAGCTAATGCCGCAGAACCTGCTCCCGAAGCTCCCACAGAGGATAACGTTGGCTAAAATGCACAAAAATTCGTGCAGATGATACAAATGTAACGGTGTTTGCTACAAAGTTTCGCTGAAACTCTTGACAAACACCGTTCTTTGCTTTAAAATATATAAATGTGTGTGAGTATATTTTTCGAAATCGTCGGAAAAATACCTGCATACGAAAAATTATTGGAGGTGAAATAATGCCTACGTTTAATCAGCTTGTCCGCAAGGGACGCGAGGTTTCTGAGAAGAAATCCAAGGCTCCGGCACTCCAGAAGTCGATGAACACACTGCGCAAGCAGCAGGTCGATCAGTCTTCTCCCCAGAAGAGAGGCGTGTGCACAGCCGTTCGTACTCAGACCCCTAAGAAGCCGAACTCCGCTATGAGAAAGGTAGCCAGAGTCAAGCTTTCTAACGGTTATGAAGTTACAGCTTATATTCCCGGTATCGGACACAAACTGCAGGAACACTCCGTTGTTCTGATCCGTGGCGGCCGTGTTAAGGACCTTCCTGGTGTGCGTTACCACATCATCAGAGGTACACTCGACGCTCAGGGTGTAGACAAGAGAATGCAGGGACGCTCCAAGTATGGTGCAAAGCGTCCGAAGGCTGGAAAGAAAGCGTAATTTCTGACTTATTGCTGTCAGACAAGGCATTATTTTTGATAGAGCCTCTGTTTGGACGGCGGAAGGTCAATGCCACCCGTCAGGGTAGGATTTATGCTTTCGAGTACCTATGATTTTCATTTCGTATGAAGGAGGGAAGTAAAGTGCCAAGAAGAGGTAATGTTCCGAAGCGTGAAGTTCTTCCGGATCCTGTGTACGGCTCTGAGCTCGTAACAAGACTGGTAAACAATATCATGCTCGACGGAAAGAAGGGCGTAGCCCAGAAGATCGTATACGGCGCATTTGAGATCGTTGCTGAGAAGACCGGCAAGGACGCTCTGGAAGCTTTCGAGGAGGCAATGGAGAACATCATGCCCCAGCTCGAGGTCAAGGCTCGCCGCGTCGGCGGTGCGACCTACCAGGTTCCTATGGAGGTTCGCCCTGAGAGAAGACGCACACTCGGCCTGAGATGGATCACCACCTACAGCCGCGCGCGTAACGAAAAGACAATGAAGGAAAGACTTGCAAACGAGATCCTGGACGCACTGAACGGCCAGGGCGGCGCATGCAAGAAGCGTGACGATACTCATAAGATGGCTGAAGCTAACAAGGCTTTCGCACATTATAAGTGGTAATCAGAAACAGATGAGTTACCTGGGGTGCATACCCCGGGTAATTCCAGAATTACGGAGGAATTTATGAAAAGAGACGTATCTCTCGAAATGACCCGTAATATTGGTATCATGGCGCACATCGACGCAGGTAAGACAACTACCACAGAGCGTATCCTGTTCTACACTGGTGTAAACCACAAGATCGGTGAAACTCACGATGGTACTGCTACGATGGACTGGATGGCTCAGGAGCAGGAGAGAGGTATCACGATAACCTCCGCTGCTACAACAGCTTTCTGGAAGGGCCACAGAATCAATATTATCGACACCCCTGGTCACGTTGACTTCACGGTTGAAGTTCAGCGTTCCCTGAGAGTGCTTGACGGCTCCGTAACTGTTTTCTGTGCAAAGGGCGGCGTAGAGCCTCAGTCAGAAACAGTATGGCGTCAGGCAGATGAGTACCATGTACCCAGAATGGCTTATGTCAATAAGATGGATATCATGGGCGCAGACTTCTACAATGTTGTACAGATGATGCACGACAGACTCAAGTGCAACGCTGTTCCGATCCAGCTGCCTATCGGCGCTGAAGCGGACTTCAAGGGCATCATCGACCTCATTGAGATGAATGCGGACATTTACTACGATGATATGGGCAAGGATATGCGCGTTGAAGAGATCCCTGCCGATATGCTGGATAAGGCTAAGGAGTACAGAAAGAACCTTCTCGAAAAGGTCGCAGAGCTCGACGACGAGCTGATGGAGAGATACTTCGAGTCCGAGGGTGAGGATTTCACCACAGAGGAGATCAAGGCTGCCATCAGAAAGGGCACCATCGAGAATAAGTTCGTTCCCGTAACATGCGGTACTTCTTACAGAAACAAGGGCGTACAGAAGCTCCTCGACGCTGTCGTTGACTTCATGCCGTCTCCTCTCGATATCCCCTCTATCAAGGGTATCGACCCCGAGACCGGCGAGGAAGTTGAGAGACATGCCGGCGACGATCAGCCTTTCTCCGCTCTCGCATTCAAGATCGCGACCGACCCGTTCGTTGGTAAGCTCTGCTTCTTCAGAGTTTACTCCGGTTACGTTGAGGCTGGTACCACAGTCCTGAACGCTACCAAGGACAAGAACGAGCGTATGGGCCGTATCCTTCAGATGCACTCCAACCACAGACAGGATATCGACGCATGCCCGTGCGGTGATATCGCAGCCGTTGTTGGTACTAAGTACACCACCACTGGTGATACTCTCTGCGATGAGAACCACCCTGTAATCCTCGAGTCCATGGAGTTCCCGGAGCCGGTTATCGACCTGGCTATCGAGCCCAAGACCAAGGCTGGTCAGGAAAAGATGGCTATCGCACTCGCAAAGCTTGCTGAAGAAGACCCGACATTCAAGACCTGGACAAACCAGGAGACCGGTCAGACCATCATCGCTGGTATGGGTGAGCTCCACCTCGATATCATCGTTGACAGACTTCTCCGTGAGTTCAAGGTAGAGGCTAATGTTGGCGCTCCTCAGGTTGCTTATAAGGAAACTATCACTGGCACAGCTGACATCGACATGAAGTACAAGCGCCAGTCCGGTGGTTCCGGTCAGTACGGTCACGTTAAGATTAAGGTAGAGCCGAACGAGTCCGGTAAGGGCTACGAGTTCAGCAACGACGTTGTCGGCGGTTCTATCCCCAAGGAGTTCATTCCTGCCGTTGACGCAGGTATCCAGGGCGCTCTTAACGCCGGTGTCCTCGCAGGTTATCCTGTTGTCGACATCAAGGTTTCCCTGTACGACGGTTCTTACCACGAGGTAGACTCCTCTGAAATGGCATTTAAGATCGCAGGTTCTATGGCTATCAAGGAAGCCCTCAAGCAGGCGCACTCCGTTATCCTCGAGCCGATCATGAGAGTTGACGTTGTCGTTCCTGATGACTACATCGGTAACGTAATCGGCGACCTTAACTCCCGCCGTGGCCAGATTCAGAACCAGGAGACAAGAAACGGTTCCGTTCAGGTTACCGCTTATGTTCCGCTTTCTGAGATGTTCGGCTACTCCAACGATCTTCGTTCCAAGACACAGGGCCGCGGCCAGTATGTAATGCAGCCGAGCCACTACATCGAGGTTCCGAAGTCCATTTCCGAAGCTATCATGAGCAAGCGCAAGCAGGGTTAATTCCGCGTAAATTTGCACTCTCAGACCATTTTTTCTGCGAAACTACTTGATTTTTTCGCAGAAAGATGATACAATATTATTACTGAAATTACGGCGTCCCCCGCCCAATGGGGGGCACCAGATATCACCTATTAAGGAGGAAATACCAATGGCAAAGGAACATTATAATTCCACTAAGCCCCACGTAAACATCGGCACCATCGGTCACGTAGACCACGGCAAGACCACCACAACTGCAGCTATCACAAAGTGGCTGTCCCTGCAGGGCAGAGCTAAGTTCGAAGCTTACGACATGATCGATAAGGCTCCGGAAGAGAGAGAGCGTGGTATCACAATCAACACCGCTCACGTTGAGTATGAGACTGAGAAGCGTCACTACGCTCACGTTGACTGCCCCGGCCATGCTGACTATATCAAGAACATGATCACCGGTGCTGCTCAGATGGACGGCGCTATCCTGGTTGTTGCTGGTACTGATGGCCCTATGGCTCAGACCAAGGAGCACATCCTGCTGGCTCGTCAGGTAGGCGTTCCTGCAATCGTTGTATTCATCAACAAGTGCGATGACGTTGACGATCCTGAGCTGCTCGACCTCGTAGAGATGGATATCCGTGACGTTCTGACTCAGAACGACTTCCCCGGCGATGATGTTCCCGTTATCCGTGGTTCCGCTAAGGTTGCTCTGGATTGCACTTCTACCGATCCTAACGCTCCCGAGTATGCTTGCATCAAGGAGCTCATGGACGCTGTTGACGAGTACATTCCTGCTCCTGAGCGCGATGAGAACAAGCCGTTCCTGATGCCTGTTGAGGATACTATGACCATCACTGGCCGTGGTACCGTTGCAACTGGTAGAGTTGAGCGTGGCGTTGTTAAGGTTAACGATACCGTTGAGATCACTGGTCTGACCGACGAGCCCAAGTCCACCGTTGTTACTGGTCTTGAGATGTTCAGAAAGACCCTGGACGAGGCAGTTGCTGGTTACAACATCGGCGCTCTGCTCCGTGGTGTTACACGTCAGGATATCGAGCGTGGTCAGGTTCTCTGCAAGCCCGGTTCCATTCACCCCCACACCAAGTTCACTGGTCAGGTTTACGTTCTTAAGAAGGAAGAGGGCGGCCGTCATACTCCGTTCGTTTCCAACTATCGTCCGCAGTTCTTCTTCAGAACCACAGACGTTACCGGCGTAATCACCCTGCCTGCTGACAAGGAAATGTGCATGCCTGGCGATAACGTAGTTATGGACGTTGAGCTCATCACTCCTATCGCTATTGAAGAGGGTCTGCGTTTCGCTATCCGTGAGGGTGGCAGAACCGTAGGTTCCGGCGTTGTTACCAAGGTTAACGGCTAATTCCGTTGAATTGGTGCAAACCACTTCATAAAAATCAGACCGCTTCCCGAAAGGGGAGCGGTTTTTGCGTTATTTGTTCATCTGCGGGTTTTCTGTCCTGCCAAGAATGAAATCTACGGACACGTTGTAGAAGTCAGCCAGGCGTATTAGGGTCTGGGTCGGGATGTCGTGTTCTTCATTTTCGTAGTAGCTATATGTCCTTTGGGTCACATGAATTACTTCTGCCACCTCTTTTTGAGATAATAATTCGCTTTCTCTAAGGGATTTAAGGCGATACATAAACTGCGCTCCATTCATATTTGTAATAATATTATTATATTCTAGAATGAAACGTTCTATTGACAAATAGAATAAAACATGCTATAATAGCGAATAGAACAAAACGTTCTAACAATTGATTAAGGAGTAGGATTATGAAAGTATTAAAAAAATGGTGGTTTTGGGTTATCGTCGTAGTAGTGATTGGTGGAATTGGAAGTGCTGTTGCAGGTACCAAAAATAGTTCTAATTCAACTAATTCTGATAATTCAGTAAACAGTAGTTCCATTGTATCAGACTTTTCCGTTGTTGATTCAACTAAGAGCGATACGGAACAAGCTACAATCTATGGCTTGGGTGAAACTGCTAAGGCAAAGTCTTTCAGCTTGACTGCAAATTCAGTAAATGTTGTGAAAAGTGACAATCAGTTTGTTCAGCCTGACGAAGGAAATGAATATGTTGAAGTAGAGTTTGTGCTTGAAAACACTTCTGATTCAGATATTGTTGTTAGTTCAGTTTTAAATTGTAATGCTTATGTGGACGGATTTGCAGTTTCCGAGGATTTAAGTTCCGGTGTTGCAGCTGGCTCTGATTCTTTCAATGGAACAGTTGCAAGCGGTAAAAAACTAAAAGGCTGCTTATTTTATGAGTTGAGCAATGACTGGAATGAACTCGAAATCGACATTTCCATTGGATTAAGTAAAGAAGATGAGGTAAAATTCGTTTTCACAAAATAAAAAACTCCCCCGGCTAAACACCGGGGGAGTAAACTATGTACTAATCAATCACAGCAGGCTCTTATAAAGCTCTGTGATCTCCTCAACGGAGGTATCACGGGGGTTACCGGGTCTGCAAGCGTCGTCGTAAGCGGACTGCGCCAGGAACGGGATATCCTCGGGCTTAACAATATCCTTGAGGTTAGCCGGGATTCCTACGTCGTGGGACAGCTGCTTTACTGCGTCAACGGCTGCCTTTCTGTACTCTTCCTGGGACATCTTCTCGGTACCCTCAACGCCCATAGCCTTTGCGATATCGCGGTACTTCTCACCGGTGCAGGGAGCGTTGTATTCCATTACAGTTGGGAGAATGATGGCGTTAGCAACGCCGTGGGGGGTATCGTACAGCGCGCCCAGCGGGTGAGCCATGGAGTGCACGATGCCCAGACCTACGTTAGAGAAGCCCATGCCGGCAACGTACTGACCCAGAGCCATTCCCTCGCGTCCCTCGGGGGTGTTTGCGACAGCGCCGCGCAGGGATCTGGAGATTATCTCGATAGCCTTGAGGTGGAACATATCTGAAAGCTCCCATGCAGCCTTGGTTATGTAGCCCTCGATAGCGTGTGTGAGAGCGTCCATGCCGGTGGCAGCGGTAAGTCCCTTGGGCATTGTGGACATCATCTCAGGGTCTACGACTGCAACGACAGGAATGTCGTGCGGGTCAACGCATACCATCTTGCGGTTCTTCTCAACATCGGTGATAACGTAGTTTATAGTAACCTCGGCAGCGGTGCCAGCGGTGGTGGGGACTGCGATTATCGGAACTGCAGGCTTCTTTGTGGGGGCAACGCCCTCCAGCGAGCGTACATCAGCGAACTCGGGGTTGTTGATGATTATACCGATAGCCTTAGCGGTATCCATTGAGGAACCGCCGCCGATAGCGATGAGGTAATCAGCGCCGCTCTTCTTGAACGCTTCAACGCCGGTCTGGACGTTTTCGATGGTGGGGTTTGGCTTGATATTATCGTAAACTTCATAGGCAAGGCCGTCCTTTTCGAGGACTTCGAGCACCTTCCTGGTCACACCGAACTTGATGAGGTCGGGGTCGGAGCATACGAATGCCTTCTTGAATGCCCTGTTCTTTGCTTCAACAGCGATGTTGGCGATAGCGCCAGCGCCGTGGTAGGAAGTTTCGTTGAGTACAAATCTGTTAGCCATAATTGCATTTTCCTTTCTGTTGGAAATATATCCGAACGGCAGACGCCGCTTCAGCCTTTACTTGAGGTTCTTCACCTGGATGTTCGCTTCGTCAACCAGCGCTTTCAGCTTTTCGATGACTTCTGCGTTCTGCTGTATTTCGGAGTTGCAGGTCTTGAGCTGCGCGTTGATGCCGACGATGGACTTCTTTATCTCGTTAAGGGTATTCTCGACCTCGTTAGCCTGCTTGGTGTTCTTGTCGGCGAGGGTGCGTACTTCCTGCGCGATAACGTTGAAGCCCGCTCCCGCAGCGCCTGCGCGCTTGGCCTCGATGGAAGCGTTGAAGCCGATGAGCGTCAGCTGCGTGGAGGCATTCTCGATAGCCTTGACGATGCCGTCCGTGCTCTCCACAGCCTTTGAGGAAGCCCCTGCGGAGTCCTTGATGGTCGCGAAGTTGTTCTCCAGCGCGAGAATATTGCTCATGACGTTGTTCATGCTGGCGGTTATCTCGTTGAACTTGTTGTTGACCTCGTCGATGATGTCGTCCTTTTTCTTCTGGTTTTCAAGAGAAACGAGGCGCTGATATCCAGCCTCGGAAAGCGCGTTAGCCATCTGCCAGAGCAGGTTTGCGGCTGCTTCTATCTGGCGCCTGGGGACTATCTTCACCTTGCGGAGGGCTGCTATGTATTCGTCCTGGTCGATGCCGAGTTCGTCGGCGATTTTGCGGAACTTATCCTCGTCCGGTGCCTCGGGGAGCACCTGACCGCCTATCAGCGAACCTATGTGCCTGCCGTTAACGACCACCGGCGCCGCGAAATCCATCAGACCGCTGGTGCAGTAGTAAACTGCAGGCTTGCCGGTGCGGCTTGCCTCTTCGCCGCCCTTGAGGTCGCACTGATTGCAGCGGTCGGCGCCGACGCGCGACTTCCTTGTGAGGGTCATGCAGAAATCAGTGAAGTTGCTGCCCTCGGTGACGGGACCATTTTTATCGGTAGCGAGCGCAGCCATTCCGGTTGCGGCTGCGAAAGCGTCCTGGAGGTTCTGAAGTGTGCGCCTGTCGATAACATCAAGCAGGGTAATATTATTGATATCCATATTAAAAAACTCCTTTTTGAAGTATTTTTTATTCGCGGGACGGCTGGGAAAACGCTGATCAAAACAAAAACGCCCCTGCATATGGGAAGAACTCCCTTGTACAATTCTATTATACATGATTTTAACAAATAAATCAAGGGGTTTGATGTGAAAAAAAGCAACGGGAGCCTAATTTTCGATGATATTTTTGTGAATATTTCACATACCAGCCATGTCGCAAAGGCATAACCCGGACATGCGCCGCATAGAATACACCGGGTGATGATATGCGAAAAAAGAAAAGCATGCCGCGCTTTGCGCCGTACTGGGCAGGGCTTGCGGTGGGATACTGCGCGGGGCTTGCAGCGGCGCTCGCGGGGGCGCTGATAATGTTGCTTGCCGGCGCCGACAGCGGAATTGCGTGGCTGCCCGCGGTGACCGCGACGGCTCTCGGCAGCTTCCTCTGCGGCAGGACTGCTGGCAGGCTGCGGCGCCGGGACGGTCTGAAAACAGGCGCGCTGTGCGGGGTGCTGTTCATCGCGCCGCTGATACTGCTGGGCTTCATTTTCGGCAGGAACGAGGGGGTAATGCTCCCGGTGAAACTGCTGCTGAGCTTAGGATTTGCGGCTGCGGGCGGCGTTGCGGGGGTGAATTCCCCGGAGAAGTGACATGAGAAAGTACATAATTTCAGCGCTGGCGCTGTTCGCAGCGGCTGGCATTGTGCTCTGTCCGGGGGAGCTTTCCGCGTCGGTGAGGAGTTCCGTTTCGGGGTGCCTGGAGGTCGTAATTCCGGCGCTGTTTGCGTTCACTGTCCTGGCAGTTTACCTGCAGAAGAGCGGGCTTTACCGCACCGCGCTGCGCCCCGTCACAAAGCCGCTTTCGCTCATGCTGGGAATTCCCGGGGAGCTGTGCGCGGTGTTCCTGCTCGCGAATATCGGGGGGTACCCGGTGGGCGCGCGGCTGCTGACAGTCATGGTGAAAAACGGCAGGCTCAGCCGCAGAAGCGCCGCGAAGCTGCTGTGCTGCTGCTACGGCAGCGGTCCGTCGTTCGTCATCGGCACTGCGGGGACCGTGGTTTTCGGCAGCGCGGCAGTGGGTGGGATAATTTACGCAGCGTGCTTTCTTTCGGCGCTGGTGATGGCTGTGGTGATCTGCAGGACCGGCGAAAGGATAACCCTGGCTGAGACATCATGCGGGTGCGACCTTTCCGCGGAATGCTTCGTGCAGTCGGTGGACAGCGGCGCGCGGGTGATGTACACGGTGTGCGCGATGGCTGCGGCGTTCGCGGCAGTGACTGCGCTGCTGGAGTGTTCCGGTGCGACCCGGCTCGTGGGGGAACTCCTGCGGCTGGCAGGGCTTGGGGGCAATGCGGAACGCGTGTTCCCGGCGTTCCTGGAAGTCACCCGCATACGGGACATGCTCCCGGGGAAGTTCGCGGCGCCGCTGTGCGCGGGGCTTCTCAGCTTCGGGGGAGTGTGCGTGCTGACGCAGGTAGCCGCGATAACCGGGGGCGCAGTCCCGATGAAGCGGCTGGTGGCGACGCGGATCCCGGCTGCGCTGCTGAGCGCGGTTTTCGCGCTCCCTGCCGGGCTTATCGACACAGCCCAGGAAGCGGGAACGTTCCCCCTTGCCGCTGAAGCGTTCTCGGTGAACGCGGGGCTGTCGGTGTGCGTTCTCACCATGGCAGGAATGCTGATGGCAGGGTGCGCGTTCCAACGGAGGTAGAGTTTAACGGGGGAGAATTTGCAATGGCGGCGTGGACTTATTTAATTCGGAATGCGGAATGATAGATGTACAATATAAGTGCAACACCCAGATAAAAAAATAGTGACAC
>ERZ1027059.90-NODE-90-length-35888-cov-9.318366_pt1 | contig 35888 bp, 33 predicted proteins | sample MGYA00519425_ERZ1027059 | MGnify/ENA primary metagenome ERZ1027059 (study PRJEB26926, sample SAMN06164566) | human gut metagenome | biome: ENVO:00009003; feature: ENVO:2100002; material: ENVO:00002003 | host: Homo sapiens | place: USA | collected 2012 ... | reverse complement strand
AGGCGGTGTGCTATACACATTTTCACTCAAACAAGGTTTTTAGAGGTGACCTTATGCTATTTACAAATCAGCCCGGAAGTGGTATAATACATATATTATTATCTGAGGAGGACGAAATGGACCCTAGAAAGCATTTCAGCGCACTTAACATAATACACAGGATAATCAGCGAAAAGGTACAGCCGGGGGATATCTGCATTGACGCGACCGCGGGCAGGGGCAACGACACGCTTTTTCTTGCGGAACTTGTCGGGGAAAGCGGCCATGTCACCGCGTTTGATATTCAGCAGGACGCGGTGGACAGCACCTGGGCGCTGCTGGAGCAGCACGGAATGTCCGACCGCGCTGATGTCCTGCTGAAAAGCCACAGCGAGATGGACGAAGTCTGCGAAGAAGGTACGGTATCATGCATAACGTTCAATTTCGGCTGGCTGCCAAAGGGCGACCATAACATATTCACGAACAAATCCACCAGTATTCCCGCGATAGAAAAGGGAATGAAACTGCTCAAGAGCGGCGGCATAATGACCCTGATAATCTACTACGGCAGAGAAACCGGCTTTGAGGAACGCGACGCGCTTCTTGAATACCTGCCCACGATCGACAGCAACAGGTACACCGTCATCGAAATGCCATTCGTCAACAGACCAAACTGCCCGCCTATTCCCATTATAATATTGAAAGATATCTGATCATCGACGTGTGTCGATAATTGGAATTATTCGTTGACAAACAACATTTAATATGTTATAATCATTGGTATAGTATTACAGGCGCTGTAGATAGCGCGCCTGGGTAAGTGGTTTATATGAAAAGGAGTTAAACATGTTTTGTGGTAAGTGTGGTTCCAGAATAGAACCTGGCATGAAATTCTGCAGCGAGTGCGGAGAACCTGCGCCCGCTGATAATGCGGTAACAGCGGAGAATTCCGCGCTGGCAGGAGGCGCCCTGGTGCAGCCTGCAGTTGACCTTTCAAAGCCCGCAGAGCAGCCTGTGCAGGCAGCTGACGCGAAGTCCAGCCCGGTAGACGCGCTGATGAACGAGTATTACCGCGCCGCAGAGGGCAACAGCGAGTCGCAGCAGGCTTCTGCCCCCGTTATGGCTGCGTCGGTACAGCCGGAAATGCCGCAGCCGGAGCGTTACACTGCTCCCGCAGCGCCGGTCGAGAAGCCGAAGAAAAAGAAGAGCCGTCTTATTCCGATATGCGCGGCAGCGGGCGGCGTTGTTGTACTGGCTGCGACCGGATTTATCGTTTACAACTGTAATAAAGCGGCATTCACACATGCTTCTATGGGCGACGCAGGGTATGCGCATTCATTCGTGATGGGCGCTGTTTCTAATAGCAGTACTCAGTTGCTGGTGGAGAAATCCATGCAGAGCGCCGCTGCGAATTCAAGCCTGCAGAATGCAATGTACAGCGTAAGCTCCAGCGATATGCCGGCTGTTTCTATGGAATACAGCGCAGCTATTCTCAGCGAAATGCTTGGTTCCGACGGAATTCAGGCTTCGCTCAGCGCTAATGTGGAACTCGACAGCAGTTTCGCGGAGGACCTGAAAGATATGGCTTCATCTGCGGGCATGGACGAGGACGACTTTGACAAGCTGCTCAAGAGCATTTCGGAACTGAAATTAACCGCTGCTGAAAAGTACGGCAAGGACGCCATCGAATATTCGTCAAAGGTTTCCGTAGGCGGCGATAACCTCGGAGAAGCACAGGCGCGTTACGAAAAGGACGGCACCGCGACATTCATTTTCCCGGGGATTACCAAAAAGGGTATCGAAGTTGAATTGCCCGAGCACACATGGGACGAGATAGAAAAGGAAGCCCCCAAGACCTTTGATTATTCGAAATTCGTTTCAAAGGTAAGCGAAAAGACCAGGAAGATATTTGATGGCTTCAAGTATGATTACGTCAACGAGAGCACCGAGATAGGCGGCGTAGAGTTCAACGGTGTGGCTTTCGAAGTTAAGCTTGATAATGAGGACGTGTACAAGCTTCTCGGCGCGGTGATCGAAGTGGCTCTTGAGGACGATGATTTTATCGAGTTTTACGCCCAGATGACCGGATACAGCGTTGACAGCACAAGGTGCGATCTGGAGTCTTCGCTCGACAGCGTCAACTATAGAATAGAAAATGACGATTTCAACGATGACACATATCATGTAACGCTTTACATAAACAACGATAACTCCGTTGCCGGTGCAAGGTTCAAGTATAAGAGCGGGTATAATTCATCTGAAAATGTTGACGCTTATCTTATCTCCAACGGCGTTGACAGTGCTGCTTCTTACAAGTACGGCAGCACGGAGTACTTCAGGCTGCGCGCCACTGGCAAGTCCGCTTCCGAGGGAACTGCGAAGCTTACTGTTACGACTCCGAATTATTACTACGGGGATCAGACATACTCCTTTAAGGTCGATTACAAGAACGTCGGACTTATGAGCGTTTTCGGCGCTCCCGCCATGAAGGGTGAATTCGAGGTCAGCGTTGACAGAGTGACTGCGGCTTCCATTTTCGGCGATGAATACGCGGGCAAGATAGCCGACGGCAGACTGCTGTATTCCATTGTTCCCAGCGGAAAGGGCGCGAAGGTCACTGTTGGCGTTTCCCACGAGGATTACGGAAAGGCAAGCATTTCGCTGGATATCACGGAGGCTTCCGGAAATATCGCTCCCAAGCCGTCGGGAGATTACAAGCTCTATAACATCGACGATATCGACGAGGATTTCTATAACGACGTCATGGACGAAGTGGAAACCCATTTTGAGAAACTCGCGGATAAGGACATCTTTGCAAAGATAATACTTGAGATGTTCAAAGGCAGGGTCAACAGTTATCCAATTGTAGATAATTATGAACCATATGAGAATTATAGTTTCTGAACAGCCGTAATGATAACAGAAAAAGGGCACAAATCCGTGCCCTTTTTTTATAAACTGCGTCATTTTTTGCTTGATTTTTCTTTCATAATATGCTAGAATATATGTATTATTCACAGGGAGGAATAAACATGTACAGAGTTTCGTTTACGGGGTACCGTCCGCAGAAATTGTCGTTTTTCGGCGAGGACGACCCGATGTACGTTGACCTGATGGAAAGAATTTACGGGCAGATAGTCACACTTTATGAACATGGCGCGACTGAATTTTACACCGGTATGGCGCTTGGCGTGGACATGTGGTGTGCCGAGCTGGTGATGAAACTCCGCAGCGGGCACCCTGAGGTTCATCTGATTGCGGTGCTCCCGTGCCGCACCCAGGAGGTAAAGTGGGGAGCGGCTGACCAGGAGCACTACCACGATATCCTGCGGCAATGCGACAAGGTGCTGTGCCTTTCCGAAACCTACACGAAAGACTGCATGCTCAACCGCAACAGGGCGCTGGTGGATCTGTGCGATATTCTCATAGCAGTGTTCGACGGCAAGCCGGGTGGCACGAAATTCACCGTGGATTACGCCGCCAGGCGCGGAAGAAAGACGATAGTTATCCCTCCGATGTGAACAGAAAAAGCCGCTGCTTTTCGCAGCGGCTTCAGTGTTTGTTGTTGAATTACAGTTCAGCGATGACTTCAACTTCGACAAGAGCGCCCTTGGGGAGGCTCAGTCCACCGACGCAGGAGCGTGCGGGCTTTGTGGTGAAGTACTCGCCGTAAACAGCGTTGAATGCAGCAAAATCATTGATATCATGCAGGAAGCATGTGGTCTTGACTACCTTTGCAAGGTCAGAACCAGCCTCTGCAAGAACAGCCTTGAGGTTCTCGCATACCTGCTTGGACTGCGCTTCAATACCGCCCTCTGCAAGATTTCCGGTTGCGGGAACGATAGCTATTTGACCGGAGGTGTAAATCATATTTCCTACGATCTTTGCCTGTGTGTAAGGACCGATGGCTGCGGGGGCATTGTTGGTGTGAACGTCTTTCATAGTAGTTCTCCTTTTCGATTAGTCGATTATCTTGAAACCGGCCTCTGTAAGAGCCGTTCTGATCTGGTTGAGGTGCTCGAAGTTCCTTGTTTCCATCTCAATGCGCAGGTAGCAGCCGTTGATATCGGAATTGCCCACATGCTCGTGATGAACGCCGACAACGTTGCCGCCGAGTTCTGCAATCACCTTGGAAACGCCAAGCAGCTGACCGGGCTTGTCCATAAGCTCGATGTTGAGCAGCGCGGTTCTGCCGGACTTGACAAGACCGCGGTGAATGACGCGGGAGAGGATAGTAACGTCGATATTACCGCCAGAAACCAGGCATACGACCTTCTTGCCCTTTACCGGTATCTTGTTGAACATTGTCGCAGCAACGGAAACTGCGCCTGCGCCCTCGGAAATAAGCTTCTGCTGTTCGATGAGCGCGAGGATAGCGGCTGCGATCTCGTCATCGGTGACTGTAACTATCTCATCAACATACTTGCTGCAGATGTCGAAAGTGTGCTGACCGGGTTCCTTGACCTTTATACCGTCGGCAATGGTTGAAACATTGTCAAGGCGCTCTATCTTGCCGTCCTTAACGGAATTGAACATGCTGGGTGCGCCGGCAGCCTGAACGCCGTAAACCTTGATGTTCGGGTTGAGCTGCTTTATCGTGAATGCCACACCGGAGATAAGTCCGCCGCCGCCGATAGGAACAACTACAGCGTCAACGTCGGGAAGCTGCTCAAGTACCTCAAGACCGATGGTTCCCTGACCTGCGATAACGTCCTCGTCGTCGAACGGGTGAATGAACGTGTATCCCTTCTCGTCGCGCAGCTGCAGTGCCTTTGCGTATGCGTCGTCGTAAACGCCCTCTACCAGGCATACCTCAGCGCCATAGGACTTGGTAGCTTCAACCTTGGAGATGGGCGCGCCGTCCGGCAGGCAGATGAGGGACTTGATGCCTGCCCTGGAAGCGGCCAGAGCAACGCCCTGTGCGTGGTTTCCTGCGGAGCAGGCGATGACGCCCTTTGCCTTTTCCTCATCGCTCAGCTGGGAGATCTTGAAGTACGCGCCGCGCACCTTGAACGAACCAGTAACCTGCAGGTTCTCAGTCTTGAGATATACCTCGCAGTCCTTGTTGATGTTGGGGGCCTTGATGAGGTCTGTTTCCCTTATAACTTCCTTGAGAACGTGGGACGCCTTGTAAACCTTGTCTAATGTCATCATAATAAAACTCCTCCTGCCGTCTTGCGGCTTGAATTTTCCGGCTTTGCGGGTGCAGAGGAGCAGCTAAAACAGAAAATGCCCTCTTTACGGGTGGTAAGAGGGCATAGTATAAAGCCAAAATCAGCCTCTGTACATCCATCAATGCACTTCCCTTTAACGGTGGAAATCCGTACGAACTTACCGGCGGTGGAATGTACCGTGTTCAGTTCGTCTGCTACGGGCGGATCGTATACGAGCGCTTTACTGCCTTGCACCTGACGGCAGCTCTCTGAAAAAGTCGGCTTCGGATACGGCGCAGAAACGCACCCATCAACGCATTTGTTTGATTTGCTATACGGAGTATCTCTCCGTACAAATGAATTATACACCCAACATGCAGATTTGTCAAGTGTTTTTTTATAAATCTGCCTTTTTTGTGCGGGAAACAGCTTTTCGCCAGATAATGAACGAGATTGCCGCAGTGACAAGTTCCGTCACCCAGAATGCATTCCAAACCCCGTCAGGACCGAACGCGCGGCTCAGCAGGAACGCAGCAGGCACGATTATCACCAGATATCTGCACAGCGATATCACAAGCGACGGAACGCCCTTTCCAAGCCCCTCCAGCGCTCCTGAGGAAGTCACCGACACAGCCGACACCACAAATCCCGCGCTTATTATGCGCAGTGCGCTTTCGCCGGCGAGAATTGCCTGGGGGTCGGTGGTGAACAGCCCCATGAGTTCCCGGGGTATCGCAAGGCATATCACGGTTCCGACGACCATGATGCCGCAGCTGAGTACCAGAACCAGCCGGTAAAGCTGTTCCACGCGCCTGTATTCCCCGGCGCCGTAGTTGTAGCCCACCAGCGGGCGCATGCCCTGTATCATTCCGTTTGCGGTGAGGTACAGGAACGTCTGCAGCTTGTAGTAAATTCCCAGCGTGAGGATATACACTTCGCCTGATTCCGCGAGTATCGCGTTCAGAGCGGAGATAAGCAGCGACGGCAGCGCGAGGTTCAGCGCCGCGGGGATTCCCACGGAATAAAGACGGGCGGCAGTTTTCCTGTCAGGCAGGAAAAGTTCGCGACGGACACGCACTCCTATCGGGTGCCGGAAGTACATCACGATATAGAACGACATCAGCACCGTCTGCCCGATGCCGGAAGCCAGCGCCGCGCCCTCTATCCCCATTTCAGGGAAGCCTATGCCGAATATCATCAGCGGGTCGAGGATTATGTTCGTGACGCAGCCCGCAAGCAGGGCAAGCATTGATATCTTCATCTGCCCGACTGCCTGGAATATCTTTTCGAAAGCCATTCCAAGGTTGATTATCAGCGTGAACGAGAATGCAACGTTGGAATAACGCACGCCCATATCGATGACATTCTGCGAGGAAGTGAACATTCCCAGGAACGACGGCATGATAAGGATACTTGCCGTCGTAAGAACAACGCTGTGGATCACCGCGAAGAAAATTCCCTGAGAAGCCGCGCGGTCGGCCTTTTCACGTTCCCCGGCACCGTTAAAGAACGCTATGACCGCGTTGATACCCACGCCGAAACCTATCCCGACGGCGTTTATAAGGTTCTGCACCGGGAACACCAGCGAGAGCGCAGTCATGGCGTCGTCGCTTATTTTCGCGACAAAGAAGCTGTCAACGATGTTGTACAGGGAGTTCACCAGCATTGACAGCACCATCGGCAGTGCCATGGACATCAGCAGCGGGAACACCGGTTTTTCTTTCATGAATTCAGAATTCATCAGACCTCCAAATCTATTCCGGACAGTAAAATAGCCACACGACCGTTGATGTCGTGTGGCGAAAAGGTGATCAGATCCGGAAAAATCCACATAATAATTTTCGTTATGTTATATCATACCCGCAAGGATATGATATAATTTGCCGATAAGCGCAACGCGTTTATTATATCATAGTTCCGCAGAAATGTCAAGCGCTCGGTTGACTTTTGGAGCGGTCTGATGTATAATAGACGCACATACACCGGCTGCGCAGGGTACTGCAAAGCCGACCGGAACGGAGAAAGACATGATACTTAAAATAGGCTCGCGCCGCTGCAGACTGGCAAGGGCGCAGGCAGAAACGGCAGGAAAGGCGCTTGCAGCGCATTATCCGGGGCTGGAGATACAGACCGTCGAAATTGTGACGTTCGGCGACAGGGTGTGGGATCGTCCCATGGGCAGCATTGGCGGCAATGAGATTTTTGTTGACGCCCTGGAGCGCGAACTGAACGAATACGGCATAGATATCGCGGTCCACAGTGCTGATGAACTGCCAGCGGAAATGGGAGAGGGGCTTGAGATAGCCGGAGTTCTTCCAAGGGCGGAAAGCGGCGAGGTACTCGTTACGCGCAGCACCGCAGAATTCAGCAGAAAAAACAGGTTCCTGGTGGGAACCGAAAGCCTGCGCCGCCGCAGGAACCTTTCAAAATTCTACCCCAAGGCAGAATTCACCGACATCAGCGGCAATGCGGAAACACGCCTGCTCAAACTTGCCGACCGGCAGTGCGACGCGATAATCCTGCGTGCAGAAGAAGCGGCGCTGCTGGCAGACCAGCTTGATGGCTTCAGGGTGAGGGAGTTCAGCTGCAGCGAGTTCATTCCCGCGCCGTGTCAGGGCATGATCGCGATGGAATGCAAAAAGGGCAGCATAGTTTCCCAGATGATAAGCGGAATAAACGACGAACGCACATGGCTCAGTTTCAATGCCGAGCGCGAGTTCCTTAAAGCGTTTGACACGGACTGCGCTTCCGCAGAGGGCGCGTTTACCGAGATCAGTGACGGAGTTATGAAGCTCACGGTTTCAGACGGCTCAAAATCATTAATAGATACATGTAAGGCTGAAAAAGGCGCTGAGAAAATGCGCGAACTTATCGCGTCGCTGAAGTGAATAAAATGACCGCTCCGTAATGCAGAGTGGTCGTTTTTATGTTTCAGGGCTAACAAAATAGCGGCACTGCGAAGCCGTATTTTCCGACGGGCAGGTGAGGTCTGGCAGAGTGCACATTCCTTCCTGCTGCCAGCGGCAGTTTTCCTTGCAGGGTACGATATTCATGCGGCACCTCCGGTGGTTTTGCAAGTATTCTGTGCAGCTGTGCCTGGATTATTCCAGCAGACGGTCGCGGAAAAAACTGCCGATGTTTCCGGAAAGATATTCCAGAGTTTCTGAGCGTCCGAGTTCAATGCGCAGAGCGGCATTTTCGCCGTCGAAATCAAGCGTCCCTGCCTTTATGAGCCTGCCCTCGTTCCTGCCCAGAAGTATTTTATCCGATGGGTAAAGCTCCAGAAAATCTGCGTCCGGGAACTCCGACAGGTCAGCCGCGATATTCCCGAGATAGCTGATTATGAACTTTCGGAAACCGATGTCGTACAGCGGTTTTATTGGCGTGTTGTCGGACAATCCGCCGTCGCGGTAGAAAACTCCGTTTATCTCCTTTGCCGGGAAAACCGCGGGTATCGCGGTGGAAGCGGTGAGATATTCCGTTATCTGCTCCGGTGGGAATGCGCTCATGTCAAAGTACTCAGCGCGCCCGGTCCCGCTGTTGTGGCAGCATGCAAAGCAGGGAATCCCGCAGCCGGAAACGCACTTGTTCACGCCGTTTTCCTCTATCTTGTCGATAAGCCCCTGCGGTGAAAAAATACCGGATTTTATTGCGCGCTCCGTGTCGGGAATGTCTATCGTGCGGTTTTCCGAGCCGAGAAAGTTCATCACGCCAAGGAGAACGCGCCCCGCAGTTTCCGCAGGGTCGGTGATATCGCGGCGCCGCAGGGAAGTCCAGATGTTTTCAGCAAGGACGATGTCGCCGCAGGCGAACAGCGCGGCATTAAGCGCCCCCACCGACGTGCCGGAAACGCCGTTTATGTACCTGTCCAGCCCGAGTTCATTCAGCGCCTGCCAGACGCCTGTCTGATAGGCTCCGCGCCCACCGCCTCCGCATAGGACAAGTCCGATATCTGGTGTTGACTTCATGGCGCCCTCCGTAATTCATCTGTGTTTGCGGGTCTTTGGCATGGTGAGTTCAAAGCTGATATCCAGCAGCATTTTCAGCTTTTCGTCCGGGACTGTCCCGTCAAGCAAAACGGATATCCAGCTTTCCTTGTTCATGTGATATGCGGGGAATATCCCTGGCTCGTTACGCAGCGAGCCGGACATTATCGGGTCGTTTTTCAGGTTTGCGATGGAGACGGTTTCGGCGTCCAGCCCGAGTTTGCTGCCCGGAATGTCCATTATCAGCGCGAACCACTTCCGGTTGCTGGCGTGACGGAACACCGCGTATTCCGGGTGGTCGACCCAGGGGTATTCCGGGTCTGAGTTGTAGGTCTCAGTGATGTATTCTGCGAATTCTATCTTATTCATGTCGTTATTATATGCATTCAGCGCCTGTCTTTGAGCCTTTCCGGCAGGAATACGAAAACTGCAGCCGCAGCGATGAAAAGCCCCAGCCACAGAAATCTCAGCGGCTGCGCGGTGAAGTATTCCCCGACCGCAGCAAACCGCGCGGTATCCCAGAAAAGCGTGATCCCGACGCCCACCGCAAATATTGCGGAAACCAGCACCGCGCCCGCAGCGCAGTCCTTGCTGTGCTTTATGTGCTCGTCCTTTTCCGGTGAAACCTTGTCGCACAGCCGCTCGACGGAAGTGTTGAAGAGTTCCGCAGAAATGACTGCCGCGAATGTCAGCAGCAGCGCTGCCCATTCCCCTCGGGAAAGCTCATAGAACCGCAGCGTGAACCAGCTTACGAAGCACACCGCGCAGACATGCACCCGGAAATTCCGCTCAGTGAAGCCGTGGATAATTCCATGAGCGGCGTAAGCGAAGCCTTTCAGGAACTTTTTCATGCGTCGCGGGTTATGCCCAGCTTGTCAAGTACTTTCTCCTGCTTGCCGAACATTTCCTTTTCCTCTTCCTCGCTGTTCACGTGGTCGTAGCCAAGCAGGTGGAACAGCGAATGCGTGATGAGAAAAGCAACCTCGCGCCTGTAGGAATGCCCGTATTCCTGAGCCTGCTGAGCGGCTTTCTCAAGCGAAATGACGATATCACCGAGCATTATCGCGTCGTTGTCGGGGTCTACCTCATAGCCGTCGTCGTCCCCCAGCGGGAATGACAGGACGTCTGTTTCGCGGTCGATGTCGCGGTGTTCCTTGTTCAGTTCGCGGATACCTTCGTTGTCCACCAGTGTGACGGAAACCTCCGCAGTGTCGTCGATGCCTTCTTCTTCGAGAGCGGCAGCGGTACATATTTCTATCAGACGCTCGATGTCCTCCGGGGGTGCCATTTTTTCCTGCTCATTGCTGAGAAATGTGATTATCTTCATGCGTTCCTCCTGTTGCTGCGGTAGGGCTTCTTGTCCTGTTCCTGCTTGTTTGCCTGGTTGTAGTTGTCGTATGCGCGCACGATATCCTGCACCAGTCTGTGGCGTACTACGTCCTTTTCGGTGAAGCGGTTCTGCGCGATATCGTCGATGTTCTTCAGTACCCTCAGCGCCTCGATAAGACCTGATTTGGACGTTTCCGGCAGATCTATCTGTGTTATGTCGCCGGTGATGACCATTTTGCTGTTGAAGCCAAGACGCGTCAGGAACATTTTCATCTGCTCCCGGGTGGTGTTCTGGGCTTCATCAAGGATTATAAAGCTGTCGTCAAGGGTGCGTCCGCGCATGTAGGCGAGCGGCGCCACCTCGATGACTCCGCGCTCCTGCAGCTTTGCGAACGCTTCCTGCCCGAACATCTCAAAAAGCGCGTCGTAGAGCGGGCGCAGATATGGGTCGACCTTGTTCTGCAGGTCTCCGGGGAGAAAACCGAGCTTTTCGCCGGCTTCCACCGCAGGCCGGGTGAGGATTATTCGCTGAACTTCATGCGCTTTGAACGCGCTGACTGCAAGCGCAACCGCAAGGTAGGTCTTGCCGGTGCCCGCGGGCCCCACGCCGAATGTTATCGTATTCTTGCGTATCATCTCGCAGTACTTCTTCTGCCCGAGGGTTTTCGGGCGTATCGGTTTGCCTGCGTAACTTACGCATACGCAGTCCGATGAGATGGTGTCTGCTTCGCCCTCGGAGCCTTCATTCACGAGGGAAATGACGTAGCGCACGTTCTGGTCGTTTATCGGGTCGCCCTTGCGGAACATTCTCGAAAGCGACTCCAGACAGCGCTTTGCGGAGTCCACCGCCTTTTCGTCGTCGCCGGATATCTTCACGTCGCTGCCGCGGCTGAATATCGTCACGCCGAACGCTTTCTGTATGGTATTCACGTTGCAGTCAAGGTCGCCGAACAGTGCGTGGGTCTGTTCGATGCTGTCCATTGTTAGTGATGCTTCTGACATAATGACCCTTTCTTTTATTTAAGTTTATATAGTGATTATACAACCATATGCATGGCTTGTCAATCACCGGTAGTTTTTCTTGTGGATATGCTGAACCTCGCATATGTCCGTGTTTTCTATCTCCGTGCTCATTATTGAAATGCACACTCCGCTCCCGGACAATTCCCGCAGGACGTCGGCGCACTTGTCGTCGAGAAAGCTGCTGATGAATACCACGTCGGTGAAATCGTTGAAATTCAGCCCGGAAATGAAATCGTCGATGTGCTCTCCGCATTCGCCGGAGAGTTCAGCGAGTTCGCGCAGCGCGTTCATTCGGTGCTCGTAACCCTCGCCTATAACAGGCGGCACGGGCTGCGGGGAATTCACCGCTAGCGCGCATTCCGTATGGCTCTCGGCGCATTGCTCCAGTGTGAATGCAGCGCCCTTTATCAGCGCTTCCATCGTCGGCAGGCTCATCTGCTGCTTTTCACCGTGGTAGCTTCTCTGGATATTCAGGAGTATCATCACCCGGCGCTCGGTGGTGAATTCGTTGCAGTACACCATCAGCGAACCGCAGCGTGCGCTCTGTGCCCAGTGGATACGATTCATCGGCTCACGGCCGGTGTATTCGCGCGCGCCGCTGATCACAAACGGATCCGGCAGGACGAACCTGCGCACCGGAATATCGCCGATGAACGCGTCGCCGGACATTTCCGCAGGCTCTATCTCTGCGGGTATCGGGAGTATCCTGAGCTGCTGGTCCAGCTTTATCACGCGGGAATTCCTCACCAGACCGAACAGGTCGCTGACGGTGACTGACACGTCGTCGATGGTGAATACACCGCGCTTCTCGCATTTTATGCGCCAGGTGCGCCGGCACTTCTGCCTGCCTCTCAGGGTGAATATACCGGAAATGAGCCCCTTTTGCCCGTTGTCCTTTGCGTTGGTATCCCTGCAGCCGTGGAATGTCAGCCATCTCGAGCAGCTTATTTCAGTGCGCACCCATGGCAGCGGGAGCGGCTTTGCGTTGTCTATTTCCTCGATAAGTTCCAGTTCTTCATCTTCGAACGCTTCAAGGATAATCCCGGTGCCCGCAGCTATTTCAGCGCTGTCACTGCGTTTCAGGGTCAGGGTGTAGTTCAGGCGTTTCTGCCCCTGGCGCTGGTACAGAAAATACTGCCCGATAAGCACTGCGGCAAGTATCGCCGCCATCACCAGCAGTTCCATATCAGCCCTCGGTGGGGACAGGCACGCTGTCCATCACCTGCCGCAGTATATCTTCCGCTGAGCCAGCGCCGCCACCACGGCAGATAAGACGATGCTTTATGACATATGGCGCGGCCTCGATAACGTCCTGCGGCATAACGAAATCACGCCCGGAAACTGCCGCCAGCGCGCAGGACATTCTGCCCAGGGCAGCGGCGCCTCTTGTCGAAAGCCCGAGCTTTACGCTGCCATGACGTCTTGTCGCCGCTGCGATATCGGCGATATAGCAGCACACGGCTTCCCCGGGGACTATCTTTGCTATCTCATCCCGCGCTGATATGATGTCCTGCGCGGTGCAGACTGCTTCCAGCTGCCGCGAGGACTTCCCGCCTATAACCGCAACCTCGTCCGCGCGGTCGGGATAACCAAGCGCCAGACGTATCATGAAGCGATCCAGCTGCGCTTCCGGCAGGGGGTATGTTCCCTGTATCTCGACAGGATTCTGGGTGGCTATGACGAAAAAAGGCTGCTCCATGCGGTAAGTGTCGCCGTCGATGGTAGCCTGCTGTTCCTCCATGCATTCCAACAGCGCGGACTGCGTCCTCGGGGTGGCGCGGTTTATCTCGTCCGCGAGAAGGATATTCGTGAACACAGGTCCTTTCCTCAGCTGGAATTCCTGTTCCTTCATGTTGAAGTAATTTATGCCCGTGATATCAGATGGCAGCAGGTCAGGCGTGAACTGAATGCGCCTGAAATCCGCGTTGACTGACTTCGCAAGCGAACGTGCGAGCAGGGTCTTTCCGGTGCCGGGGACGTCCTCAAGCAGCACGTGTCCACCGGCAAGCATGGCTGCGGTGATAAGGCGCAGTTCACGCTTTTTTCCTTTTACTGCAAGGGAGATGTTTTCTACCAGCTTTTCTGATAATTCACTTACCATCTGTTATTCCTTTCTGTATTTCCGGGGAAATATTCTCGTCGTTATGCGGCAGGCGACGGAGCGTCACAAGCGCTATCGTCCCGATTATTATTGCGCAGACCGTCCAGATTATAGGTTCTGAGATTATTACGCCCATGTAGTCCAGCCAGGGTATCATGAATATAACGGTGCATATCTTCCACACCAGCTCTATGCAGCTTGCCACTATCGGTATAACGCTGTGCCCAAGTCCCTGCAGGGTGCTGCGGAGTTCCAGCAGCACCGTCAGAAAGAAGTAGAACGGCACGTTCACCCTGAGATAAAGCACTGCCGTTTCTGCGACTTCCGGCGCGCAGTCGGGGAGTATCATTCCCACCATGACCCTGCCGCAGGTGAAAATAATCAGAACGTTGAATGCCGCGCACGCAAGCCCGATGAGCACGCCAGCGCGGACGCCCTTTCCGATGCGCGAGTACTTACCCGCACCGCGGTTCTGGCTGGTGTATGTGACTAAAGTAGCGCTGAGCGCGGAGAACGGCATTATCGTGAAGCCGAACAGCTTTCTTGCGGCAGTGTGGGCAGCGATTATGTCCTCACCGAAGCCGTTTATTCCGTTCTGAAGGACTATCGAGCCGATATCCACGATGGAATACATCAGGGCCATGCCGCAGCCGGCGCTGAGAAGTTCAGCAGTTGAAGCCCTGGTGAACCTGAAATCCCCGGGCTTTACAATAAGGAACGGGCGCTTTTTTATGAGGTAGATAAGGCACACAACAGCGGAAACTAGCTGTGCGATGACCGTCGCGAGCGCAGCGCCTGCAACTCCCATCGGGAAAACCACTACCATCAGCACGTCCAGCCCGATGTTGAGCACCGTTGATATCACCAGAATGACCAGCGGAATTACGCTGTCGCCCACCGCGCGCAGTATTGCGGACTCAAGATTATAGAACAGCGTTGCCGCAAGTCCCAGATCAACTATGAAAAGGTAGGTACGGGCTTCGTCGTAAATACCCGCGGGGGTGTCCAGCGCGTGCAGTAGCGGGTCAATGAAAAAGGCGATGCCGAGGATTATCGCTGCGGCTGCAATTCCTGAAAAAGTGATGGTGCGCGCGATGGTGCGCCGCATTTCGTCGTGGTCTCCCGCGCCGAAATTCTTTGCAATGAGTATCGCGAAGCCAGTCACAAGACCATTTATGATGTTGAACATCAGCGATACCACCGCCGATGTGGAGCCGACTGCCGCAAGCGAATTCTCACCGAGCTGTCTGCCGATTATTATAGTATCTGTCAGGGTGTAAGCCTGCTGAAAAGCGAGTCCCAGCAAAACTGGCAGCGCAAAGCCGATTATCAGCTTCGCAGGCTTGCCTGATGTAAGTTCCTTCATTCTTTTGTTCTCCGAATTTATATTATGTATTGTATGGTCTGAAATCCGACTATGCCGAGAATGCACACTATTCCGCCGATGATGTTGAGTTTTGTGCATTCCTCTTTTCTTATCACGCCGATAAAGAACAGCGCCACCAGTATCATCGGCTGTATGAACGAGTAATTCGCCATGCTCTGCTGTGCGACGATATTCTCAAGGATAAGACCTATGACGTTGGGTATCTTTGTAAGCCCGACGATCAGCACGCCTTTGGTGTTCTCACGGCAGAGTTTTATCGGGTGGACGAACGGCGCGAGTATCACGGCAAGTATCACCAGTGCGCAGAACAGCGACAGCGTGGGCGAAATGCTCCCGCTGGTGAAGTTCACGATAAGCCCGTAGCCGAACTTGCACAGCAGATATCCCGCGAGCGGCAGGACTATCTTTTTGTAGTTTATCTTTTTCCCACCGGCTTTTGCGATGAGGAACAGACCGGCTGCAGTCACCGCGATGAAGCAGAATTTCCACACGGTGACACCGCCAAGCAGCGCCTTTCCGAGAATGAGGTCGGTGCCGTAGGAAAGGAACACTGTCAGTCCAAGCCAGGCTTTCAGCTCAAACGCGGACATTTCCTTGAGTATCACAGCCGCCAGCTGGAATTCCAGCATTTTTGAGGCAATCATAAGCGCTATGGCAAGGTAAGCGGTGAAACTGCCGTCAAAGTGCCTGCTGTCAAACGGAAGATACGCCAGCATGAACAGCGAGGTCGCCGCTGCCATGAGGAATGTCAGCGTGTTTCCGTTCATTCTGAGTTTGGCAACCGCGTATTTGTCGCTGAGTGAACATATCGTGTAGCAGGTCACGACTATCAGCATAAGTGCCATGTCATTCCTCCGTTATCTCATAGCAGAGGTTTTCATAGTGCAGCGTCATGCCGATGTCGGTTCCCTCGGGCAGAAGAAACAGCGCGATGAAAAGTTCGTCCCCGCTGTCAATGTCTGTGAGCGTCGCGTATTCTCCCTCGATTTTTGTGACTTTATAATCATGTGGTTCCATGCATTTTCTCCATTCTGTTGCGTATGCGTTATAATGTATATTGTATCACACAGCCTGGCAAAATTCAAGGTGTTTCTTAACAAAAAAAGCGCGTTTCTGCGGGTAAGTTACATGATACTATGGACAAAACCGCAAATTCGTGATATAATACCTTAGGAACCTTTAAAAAGGAGAATGAAAATGATAATCGACGCACATGCACATATATTCCCGGATAAGATAGCCGCCCGCGCGGCAGACGGCATAAGCAGCTTTTACGATATGAGAGTGAGGTTCGACGGCACTGTCGGCTCCCTGCTCGAAATAAACAGAAAAGCCGGCGTCGACAAGGCTGTCGTGCAGTCAGTGGCGACTGTGCCAGAGCAGGTCCACAATATCAACGACTTCATCGCGCAGCAGGTTACGCTGCACCCGGATAAGCTGATAGGGTTCGGTGCGCTGCACCCTGATTTCCCTGATATCGCGGGGGAAACGGAACGCATTGTTTCGCTGGGACTGAAAGGCATAAAGCTGCACTCGGATTTTCAGAAGTTCAACATAGACGACCCGAAAGCGTTCCCGATTTACGAGGCTGCCGAGGGACGCCTGCCAATACTGTTCCACTGCGGTGACAGCCGATATGACTATTCGGACCCGAAACGGCTGTACAACGTGATGAAGCGCTTCCCGAAGCTGACCGTTATCGGCGCGCATCTGGCTGGCTGGACGAAGTGGGACGAGGCGGCGGAGCTGTTTTCAGGCGGCGTTATTTACGCCGATCTTTCCAGCAGCCTTTACGCGATGACCCCGGAGCACGCAGCTGAACTCATCAGAAAGCTTGGCACAAAGCGCGTTTTCTTCGGCACTGATTACCCGATGTGGGACGCGGTAGAGGAGCTTGAACGCTTCCGCAGACTTCCGCTCACGCCGGAGGAACAGGAGGATATCCTGGCGCGTAACGTACTGCGGCTGCTCGGAGAGGAATGACCATGTATCAGAGAATATTGACCGGGCTTGCCGTGTTCGGGCAGTTTCTGGCGCTGTTCCCGTTTGTGGTGGTGGCGCAGGGCGTCGGCTTCGGCGAGTTTGTCTGGTGGTACTACATCGCGATGTATGCGGTGGTCGCAGTATTTTACGGCTGCGGGCGGCTGTGCTCATGCTGGATACACGGCGCTTCATTTTCGGGCAAAATCAAGCCGTTCATGCTTTTTCTTTCAAGGATAGGCGTGATAGTTCCGGTCGCGGCTTTTATAATCGTCGGGGTGCTTATCAATGCGCACGCCGGGCTGTATCTGTATTTCCTGCCGGGCTGTATCACGGCATATTATGCGGGGTATTGCGCAGTTGGCAGGGACTACAGCGATATCTTCACACGGGGGTGGTTCGCACTGTATTTCGTGGCTGCGCTGCTGGGGGCGATCCTCATCAGCCTGACTTATCGCGAGGAACTGACGAACCCTGGCATAATGCAGCTTTGCGTTTCATTCGGCGTCATGATGATAACTGCAGCGGTGTTGACAAATCAGACGAATATCGATATGCAGACCCGCCAGCGTTCCGGTGGGAATGCAGTCCTGCCCACAGGCGTGCGTAAATACAACGCGCTGCTCATTCTGGGCACGGGGGCTGTTATTGTGGCGCTGTGCCTGTTCACAAAACCTGTTGCAGAGGGAATAATGTCCCTGCTGAAAATGCTCGTAAGCTGGCTGGTTTCACTGATACGCGGCAGAGAGAATGAAATTTACGATTACGGCGAAATGGACGAGAACACCGCTGCCGGAATGGAGTATTACGAAAACAGCAACGTTCTGGCGCAGCTGCTGTTTTACCTGCTGATGGCGGGAATGGTGCTGCTTGCGGTGAAATTCCGCAGGCAGATATGGCAGTTCATCAAGGAGATTTTTGCTCCGCTTTTCAGGGGCAGGACAGAGGAGCCGCAGTCGCCTTTCGTTGACGAATTCAGCGAGAGCAGCGATATCCGGCAGAATTCCCGCGGGGTGCAGCGCTCGGAGCGCGACCTGCTGAAAAAATACCGCAGGGAAAGCGACCCGGTGATGAAATACCGGCTGGGGTACGAATTGTTCCTGACGCGGCTTAAACAGAGCGCATTCCCGCAGCTGCCGACAGATACCACGACCATTCACCGCAGCAAGGGTAACAAGGCGTTTTCCGCGAGAATATCAGACGCAGCCCTGAACGAAGTAGTGGCTGAATACGACCGCGTGAGATACGGGAAGGAAATACCGGGCAGCGAGGCGCTGGAGCGCCTGGACGCACTGCTGGAAAATATAAGATAAACGGAGATAAACTATGACATTCAGAGAATTGCTTGCAAAAGACGAGCATATCGTTCTTGACGGAGCCATGGGTTCTGTCTTACAGCAGAAAGGGCTTAAGCTGGGAGGGCTGCCGGAGGAACTCAACTTCACCGAGCCTGATCTTATCCGTTCAATACACAGGAGTTACATTGAAGCGGGCGCGCAGGGAATTTACGCGAACACATTCGGTGCGAACCGTCATAAACTGCAGAACAGCAAGTACACGGTGGAGCAGGTCGTCAAAGAGGGAATAAAGATCGCGCGCGAGGCTGCCGAGGGCACAGATGTCCTTGTCGGGCTTGATATAGGTTCCCTGGGCAGAATGCTCAGACCTACCGGCGATATGCCGGTGGACGAGGCGTATGATATGTTCCGCGAGATAATGGTCGCGGGCAGGGAAGCGGACTTCATCGCCATTGAGACCATGACCGACCTCATGGAAATAAAGACCGCGCTCCTGGCAGCTAAGGAAAACACCGACCTCCCTGTGCTGTGCACCATGTCCTTTGAGCAGAACATGCGCACATTCACTGGCTGCAGCGCCGCTGCAATGGCGCTGACCCTGTGCGGACTTGGCGCGGACGTAGTCGGCATGAACTGCTCTCTGGGCCCGAAAGACGCGCTCCCTATCGTTGACGAGATACTTAAATGGAGCAGCGTGCCGGTGCTTATCCGACCCAATGCGGGGCTTCCCGACCCGGCAACTAACCTCTACAACACCACCCCCGAGGAATATGCGGAGATAATGGAGCAGATATCGGCAAAGGGCGTCAAGGTGCTCGGCGGCTGCTGCGGCACCACCCCGGACTTTATCCGCGAGGTGTCGAAGCGTGTTAAGGGGAAAACCTGCGTTATGCCGAAGCCCGAGATACCTGCGGCAGTGTGCAGCGCCTCCAGCGTTGTAACGGTGGATACGGTGAGAATAATCGGCGAGCGTATAAATCCAACCGGCAAGAAGCTTTTCAAGGAAGCGCTCAAGAAGCACGACCTGGATTACATCATGCGCCAGGCGCTTGAGCAGACCAGCGCGGGCGCCGAGATACTCGATGTCAACGTGGGACTTCCCGACATCGACGAAAAGGAAATGATGATCTCCGCGGTAAATGCTATCCAGTCCGTTACTGACGCGCCGCTGCAGATAGACACCACCGAGCTTCCCGTGCTGGAAGCGGCGCTGCGTATAGTTTCCGGCAAGCCGATAATCAATTCCGTCAACGGCGAGGAAGAAAAGCTGCGCACGGTGCTTCCGCTTGTCAAGAAGTACGGCGCCGCAGTGGTAGGACTTACCCTTGATGAGAACGGAATCCCCAGGACGGCAGAAGAGCGCTTTGCGATTGCTGAAAGGATACTGAACCGCGCGCTGGAATACGGCATACCGAAGCAGGACGTGTACATCGACTGCCTCACCCTGACCGCTTCCGCTGAACAGGACGGCGTAAAGGAAACGCTGAAAGCGCTGCGCATGGTGACAGAGAAACTCGGTCTGAAAACCGTACTGGGCGTTTCAAATATCTCTTTCGGACTGCCGAACCGCGAACTTGTGAACACCACGTTCATTTCCCTTGCGATGCAGTGCGGGCTTACGCTCCCGATAATGAACCCTAATATCGCGGGCATGACCGGAGCGGTGCGCGCATTCCGGCTGCTGAGCGGTTACGACCGTCACGGCGTTGATTTCATCGAGAATTACGGCGCGGAAGTCAAGAAGCCGGCAGCTTCCACCGCTGCGGCTGAAATGGACATCTCCGACGCAGTGGCGGCAGGTCTTAAGGCAGAGTCCGCAGCAGCGGCTGAAAAAATGCTGAGTTCCGGCACCGACCCGATGGAACTTATCAACGGAAAGCTCATTCCCGCTCTGGACGCGGTGGGAGCGAAGTTCGAAAAGGGAACGATATTCCTGCCGCAGCTGATACAGTCAGCGGGCGCTGCGCAGGCTGCGTTCGACGTGGTCAAGAAAGCCATTTCCGAGCGCGGTGGAAGCGGAGTTTCCGCAGGCAGGGTGGTGCTGTGCACAGTCAAGGGAGATATCCACGATATCGGAAAGAACATCGTAAAAACGCTGCTTGAGAATTACGGCTTCGACGTCATAGATTTAGGCAAGGACGTGGATTATCAGACGGTTGTTGACGCGGCGATAAAGTACGACGTCCGTCTGGTGGGACTTTCCGCGCTGATGACCACGACCCTGAAAAGCATGGAGAACACGATAAAGCTGCTGCGCGAGAATAACGTGAACTGCAAGGTGGTAGTCGGCGGCGCCGTGCTTACCCCAGAATATGCCGAGAAGATAGGCGCGGATTATTACGCCCGCGACGCAAAAGAAACCGTTGACATCGCACGCAAGGTTTACGGAATAAACTGACACATAAAAACAGGGTGCCAGTCATTACGGCTGGCGCCCTGTTTTTATGCGATTTTTTCTGATCACTTGAGTATCGATTCTGCCTTGGAGTTGTCAGCGGTTATCGCGTAATAAACGGTGGTTCCGTTCTGTGCAACAACGCAGTCGTCGAACTTGTACATTTCCTCGGGGGTGTAATCCTTGTAGGTCTCTTTCTGGGTCTCAATGCGCTTTTCAAGTGCTGTCTTTATCTCGGCAGCCTTGTCCTCGCTCTCGGCAACGAATACGCCGAATTCATCAGGGAGCGCTGCAGAGCCGCAAGCATATGCCGCGTAATCAGTCAGACCGTCTGATGTGAAGCCAAGGCGCAGTTCCATGTTTTCACCGTCGATAGCGACCATTTCGCCGTTGAATTCGATATCGGCAAGTACCTTTTCTGCCTTTTCCTGTGCGGAGAGGGAAGCGTTCTCAGAAGCAGCGGCAGACGAACTGTCGCCGGCGCCTGAAGTTCCGGAATTTGAACAGCCTGCCAGGAGTAATGCTGCGAGGAGCGCAGCAGCTGTGAATGTCTTTTTCATTTTTGTTGTCCTTTCTTGGTTTAAATGAGGCTCTCAATGTAGGAGAGCATTACCTTGTATGTCACACCTTTGAAGTGCAGACCGTCGTTCTCCGCATATTCGTGCAGGAAGTAGCCGTTATCGTCTGCAAGCAGGGAATACATGTCGATATACGTCAGTCCCTTTTCGTCAGCGAGGGACTTTATGAACTTGTTGAAATCCGTGATCATCGTGTTGGTGATATTCGCATAGGAAGCGGCAGTGCTGTCATCCGTCACCGGAGTTACCGCCATGACATAAACTGTGCTGTCGGGGCACTTTGCTGCAAGCTTGTCAAGAAGCGTGCGGTAGCTGTCCTCCATTGCGGAAGCAGTTGTGATGCCGTTTGAACCAAGCATGATGAATATGCGCTTCGGCTGCATTTTCACCGCGTAATCAAGCGCAGTGCCGGTGGTTCCGTCACCGAGGGCTATTTCAGTGTTGTATGCCTTGTATGGAGTGTAACCCACGGCAGCGGCTACATTCTTCGGGGAAAGCGCACCGTAAAGGGAAAGCCCCGTGGTTATGCTGTCGCCGATGAACAGATCATTTGAGAAGAATTCCTTGTCATAGTTTTCGGAAGGCCCGGAAGTTTCTGGTTCTGACTGCTCAGTCTCTGACTGTGACGGCTCAGAGGTGCTTTCAGCCGGGACGGTGGTATCAGCCGGGGTCGTGGTGGTTTCCGCGGGAGCCATTGTTCCTGCCGCCTTGGAAGAAGCTTCCGCTTCGGGGGCTTCGGTGATGTAGCGCTGAATGTAGCTCAGGATATATTCGTATGTCGCGCTGGTAAGGTGCATTCCGTCAACCTCGTTGTATTCAGATTTGAGGTTTCCGTTTGCGTCGCTCATGTGGGTATTGAGGTCAAGGTAAATTATACCAAGTTCGCTGCTGAGCGTCTTGAGGTATTCGTTGAATGAACGTACATTCTCATTGCTGAAGCCTGCGCTTGCCGCAGCGGTGCTGTCTGCGGTCAGCGGAGTGATGGAGCAGCAGTAGATAACGGCGTCCGGGCATGCGGTTTCAAGCTTGGTCATCAGTTCGCGGAAGCTTCCCTGCATCGCATTGGGGGAGGAAAGCCCGTTGAAGCCCAGCATAAGGAATATGCGCTTCGGCTGCATTGCTTCCGCATAGGAAAGCGCGGTGCCGCTGGTCCCGTCACCAAGCGTGATGGATTCTGCGTGAGCCTTGTAGGGAGTGAGGCTCACGCTTGCGGCAACGTTCACCGCGTCAAGCTTTGAGTAGTCTGAAAGTCCCACGGCAATGCTGTCGCCGATGAACAGATCCTTGCTGAAGAAATCCTTGCTGTAATCTGCTGACCCGAATTCCACATCGGTGAAAACCGGCTCCGGCTCTTCGGTGGGCTCTGCGGTTTCAGCCTCGACCGTGACTTCCTTTGTAGGCTCTGAGGGTACCGGCTGATTTTCGGGCTTACTCTTCCAGATGCAGAGCAGGATTATAAGGGCAGCAATGACAAGAACAAGCGCCGCTGAAAGGGCTATCAGCAATATCGTCTGCTTTGATAGTGTGCCGCCAGTATTTCTGCCGGGTATTTTTCTGTTTGATTTTTTTGAACTCATTATTTTCTCCCAATTATATGTGTTTTTTATTCTGAAAGCCCTGCCAGCAGGAAAACCGCAGGAGAGTTCCAGTAGATGGTGACTTCGTTAAGGGAATAGCACTCCATAATGTCCGAGTAGCATTTCATCGGTGGCGTGCCCTCGGGAATGAGCGCGGCTGCGAATTTGTCGTCGCGGTGGCTGTCAGGTCCACCGCTCACCAGCCCGGGGAAGCATTCCTCAATGTTATCCGCGAACGCCTGACGGTGGTGCGGGTAATTCACGCAGAAGCTGCCGACTCCGGTGACGAAGCTGTAGCCAGTGGCATTCACGCCGAGCAGGTAATCCAGTTGCATTGCCGCGTACTTCCGAAACCTGGGTCTGCCGATGACGGAGTTCCTTTCGAGCCAGTCGGCGATGAGGAACGTCATGCCGTTGGTGAGTATACTCATGTTGCTGCCCCAGTGGTAGTCGTTTTCCGTCAGGGAAGCTCCCCACCCACTTTTGTCGCATATCGCGGCAAGATTTTCGGCACGCGTGATGAAATCCTTATGCAGCAGGTTTAGAACGGCGCCTCCCGCTCTTCCGCTGAAGAGCAGCGACATCGCACCAAAACCTCCCACAGAGGCAAATCCCAGCGCGGTCCGGGGGAAGTTCGTTTTCAGGAGTTCCAGGGCGCGGTCGTAGTATTTTTCCTCACCCAGCGCCGAGAATAGTTCTGCAGCCGCCCAGAAGCGGTTGTCCGCGTCGGTGCTTTCTCCGTAGCCGCCGGTGCCGCAGCCCTCGGGGTTCGTGAAGCCTATGAACTGCGGATTGTTCTCCAGCCAGTCGTATGCTGCGATGGAGCATTTGAGCAGCCAGTCCGCGAACATCTCGTCGTATCTGCGGTAAATCGTGGAAGCCAGCGCAGTCACAGCCGCAAAATCAGCAGTCGCGCTGGTGGAAATGGGAAGAACATACATCTGCTCGTTGTCGTCCTCCGGCATTACGAAAGCCGCGTGCTGCGCGGTGGTCGCCTTGTGCCACACCGCGCCGTCGTAACGCTGCATTTTCAGCAGCCATTCAAGTTCATAGCGGCATTCTATCAGCACGTCAGGCATTTCCGACGGCTTGCCGGGAATGTTGATATCCTGCTTTCTGAAAACCTTTGGGTAAAGCTTCCAACCGTAAAGCAGGTGAGCCAGCGCGGTTGCAGCGGCAGTAACGTATCTGCCGTAATCCCCGGCGTCGTGCCAGCCGCCGGATACCTCAAGCTTAACTGAGGTGTTTTCCCAGAGGAGCGCACGCCCGCAGTGGCATTTGCCATGCGTCCAGGGACCTGCGTATTCCGGCGTGAGCTCGCAGCCGCAGCGCTGGAAGTAGAATGCTTTCATGCACTTGTCGAAGCAGTCGCGGAAAACGTTCTCGCCTATTTCAAATGTGACCGAGCTTTCGCCGTCTGCATTCACGCGGTAAACTCCAGGAGTCCTGAGCGCGGAAAGGTCCGCGTGCCAGACATTTTCGCCGGAAGCGGCGTCAAATCCGGCAGATGTGACGTCCCCGGAAAGCACCTGCCTGCCGTCGGCGTCAGTCACCGAAAACCGTGAAGCCGGGAATGTCAGGACGGCTACCTTTTCGTCTGCCGGTCTGTAGCCCACCTGGTCCACGAATATCTTCATCGGCGCGTCGAGCATCTCGGGGATGGGATTTTCTATTTCATCATTGTTCATGGTATCGACCTCGTTCATGTTGCGGGGTGTTTCTTTTGTGCCCACACACGCTTATTTTACCACAATACCATTAATATGTCAATATAAAAACAGCCGTACTTAATGTGAATATTGCATGAAAATCATCTTGACAAAACATATGATTTATGGTATAGTTATATAAATGAATTCAGACCCGAAGCCGCATATGCGCCTGACGGAATGAGCTTGTTTTTCTGCTGCCGAAACCCGTTTCCATTCCGGACGGCTTGAGGCAAAAGGCTGTAGTTACCCGCAGAGAGCGGGGGCATTCTGTGCGCCTTTTTCCCATGCAGAGGGAGAAGGGCTGTTTTATTTTGTGGGGGTATTTGTATGGAAGAAACGCGTGTTGCGGTGATATCGATGATAATCAGCAGCGAGGACAGCGCTTCTGCAATAAACTCACTGCTGCACGAATGCCGGAGTTATATCATCGGAAGAATGGGCATTCCCTACCGTCAGAAGGGGCTGAATATCATCAACGTGGTGCTTGACGCGCCGATGAATGCAGTGTCCGGGCTGTCCGGAAAGCTGGGCAGGCTGGAGGGAGTTACCGTTAAAACGGTATACTCACCGCAGAAAGGAAAAGAAGAATGAGTATTTCTAAGAAAATCAAGGGCATACTGGCGGCTGTTCTCTGCATGGGAATGCTGGCAGGCTGTTCGTCCCAGGGCGGAAGTTCCGCGGAAAGTTCCCAGACCTCTTCGCAGGCAGAAAAGACTGAAGAAGCACCCCAGACCGCAGAAAAGGCAACGGCAGAGGCTGCTACTGCTGACGATAATGCTTCCGCAGTACCCACGGAAGAACCCGCAGCACCGGAAGTTATCAACGTAGCCGCGCTGAAAGGTCCCACCGCAATGGGAATGATAAAGCTGATGGACGACGAAAGCGAGAACAGCAGCTTTAATTTCACGATTTCCGGCGCGGCAGACGAGATCACCCCCGCGCTTATTCAGGGGAATATCGACATCGCCTGTGTGCCTGCAAACCTCGCTTCTGTGCTTTACAACAAGACTGAGGGCGGCGTAAGGGTGCTGGCAATAAACACCCTCGGCGTGCTTTATATCTGCCAGAATGGCGAACCTACCATAGCTTCCGTTGCCGACCTGAAAGGCAAGACGATATACGCCAGCGGAAAGGGCGCAACGCCGGAATACGCGCTGCGCTACATACTGTCGCAGAACGGCATTGACCCGGACAGCGATGTTTCCATTGAGTGGAAGAGCGAGCATTCCGAGTGCCTGAGCGCGCTCCTTTCCGACGAGGGAAGCGCTGCGATGCTTCCGCAGCCGTTCGTTACAACCGCGCAGACCAAGAGCGAAAATATGAACGTTGTTCTCGACCTCAACGAGCAGTGGGAAGCGCTCAACAACGGCAGCGCGCTTGTCACCGGAGTAGTGATCGCGCGCAGGGAGTTCGTGGAAGCTTACCCCAGGGCTGTTGACGATTTTCTGAGTGAATACGGCGCGTCTGTTGAGTACGTCAATGCGAATAACGCTGACGCAGCGCAGCTCATCGGGAAGTTTGATATCGTGCCTGCCGCAGTCGCTGAAAAGGCACTGCCGAAGTGCAATATCGTGTTTGTTTCCGGCGCTGAGATGAAAGAGAAACTTTCCGGGTACCTGAGCGTTCTGTTTGAGAGCGCAGCCGCTTCCGTTGGAGGCGCGCTCCCCGGGGACGACTTCTACTACGGCGCATAATAATCGGAGGTCCTGATGAAAAAGCGTATCGCAGCGGTTCTGTGCGTGCTGTTCTGGCTGGTGATATGGCAGGTCGGTGCGATGCTGCTGGGGCAGGAAATACTGCTGGTTTCTCCGGTGCAGGCAGTGGTAAGGCTGGCGCAGCTGATACCGTCTGCGGAATTCCTGCGCAGCGTGGGATTTTCCACCGGCAGGATACTTCTGGGCTTCGGCGTCGGCACAGTCAGCGGGGTAGCGCTGGCTCTTGCCGCGGGCAGGTCGCGCGTAGTCAGAATGCTGCTTTCGCCGCTCATTTCTGCGGTAAAGGCCGTTCCGGTGGCGAGCATCACGGTGCTGGCGCTCATCTGGGTGACTTCACGCAACCTTTCAGTGCTGATAGCGCTGCTGATAACGCTGCCCGTGGTGTATTCCGGTATGCTGGAGGGTATCGACAATCTCGACCCGAAGCTGAATGAAATGGCGGCGTTGTTCCGCGTGCCGGTATGGCGCAGATTCACGGGGGTGTATCTCTCGCAGCTGCTGCCATTTTTCAGGAATGCGGTGCGGCTCGCAGTCGGCCTTAGCTGGAAAAGCGGCACGGCTGCGGAGATAATCGGCATTCCATCGGGTTCTATCGGCGAAAAGCTGTACACAGCCAAAATCTACCTTGAAACTGCCGACCTGTTTTCCTGGACTATCGCGGTGATACTTCTCAGCTGGCTGAGCGAGAAGCTGTTCCTGCTGCTGGTGGACATGGCGGTGCGCGCAGTTTCGCGGGGGTATGGCAATAGCCGCAGCGCGGGGGCATTCCGTGAATTTCCCCCGGCAGAAGCGTCGGTGTGCGATCTTACCAGGAGTTACGGTGAGAATATGGTGCTGAGCGGGTTTTCGCATGATTTCCCGGCAGGAAAGACGACAGCGGTAATGGGCGTTTCCGGCTGCGGAAAGACCACGTTGATCTCCCTTATAGCCGGGCTTTCTGAACCGGACGACGGGCGTATTGAATGCGCCCCGGACGCGGTGTTTTCAGCGGTATTCCAGGAGGACAGGCTGTGCGAAAACCTGACCGCAGCCGCTAATATCCGTCTGGTGACAGGTAACAAGCGCGTTGCAGCTGAAATAACGCAGGCGCTGGAAGCCGTGGGGCTCCCCGGCTGCGCCGATAAACCGGTGCGGGAGCTCTCCGGGGGGATGAAGCGCCGCGTGGCGCTGGTGCGGGCGCTGCTGGCAGAGTATTCCGTTATAGTGCTGGACGAGCCGTTCAAGGGGCTTGACGAAAACACCCGCGCAACTGTCGCGGAGTACTGCAGAAAAATGCTTGCAGGAAAGACCGCGATAGTCGTAACGCATGACCGTTCCGACTGCGAAGCGCTTTCAGCAGCTGATGTGGTGGAATTATAAAAAGGTAACCTCTAAAAACCGGGACACGAGCAGATGATATAAGTCATAGAAATCTGCCGTGAAGGAGGTTTTTAGAGGTTACCATAAAAAGTCACTTCTAAAAAAGAAGAGGCTGCAGGGTGAATGCAGCCTCATTTGTTTCAGTCCTTAGGCACCGCGATATTCAGCGCCCCGGGTATTACTGCGATGTCGGCGGTGGTGTATTCTCCACCGTCTTCTCCGTCCAGAGTCCAGCGGAACGGCTTTTCGCAGGAAACCGAAAGGCTGGAGGCCTTGAAAGAAACTATCATGTCCGTGTCGCAGTCGTGGGACATCACGAAGCGGTTTATTGCGTCAAGGTCCGCGAGGTTATGCGGCATTTTCACGAACAGGCAGTCGAGCTTGCCGTCGGTGAGGGAAGCGCCGTCCGGTACGAGGTTCTTCATTCCCCCGACGGAATGCGTGTTGCCGACCATGCAGTAGATGAAGTCGTCCTCTATCGTGCCGTTTTCCCAGGTTATCTTTACTTTGCCGGAGTTTTCCTTGAGGTATTTTGGCTCAAAGGAACGCAGCCCGGTGAGAAAATACGCTAACGAACCAAGACGATTCTTGGTTTTCTGGCTGGTGACGTAGCTTACGTCCGTGAACCAGCCGAATGCGGAAATATATGCAAAATATCCACCGTTGAAGCGCCCGAGATCCACCGGCAGGTAGTTTTCCTGCATTATCACTTCAGCGGCCTTCTGCATGTCTTTGGGGATATTCAGCGAGGAGGCAAAGTCGTTGACCGTGCCCGAGGGAATGTATCCGCAGGGGCATGTGACCTTACCGGCTGACATTCCGTATGCGAGTTCGTGCAGCATTCCGTCGCCGCCGGAACTCACGACCATGTCGAATTCCTTTCCGCGGCGCGATATGTATTCGATGGCGTCTCCGGAACAGCTTGTGGGGTGCACCAGCACGTCGTACCCTCCCACAGTGAATGTCGAAAGTATATCCGAAAGCGACTGCTTCACTGCGCCCTTTCCGGAATTGGGATTATAGGTGAACAGCATTTTTTTCATATCCCTGCCGCCTTTCTGTTATAAATATATACAGATTATAACATTTTTAATCAGCCGTGTCAAGTATATGAGCGCCGCTTTTCTGAGAATTATGCATGAGTAAGCCAGAGTGAACAAAATAATTTTAGGTTAGTGCTTTCTAACCTATTGCAAAATGCCGAGAAATGTTGTATAATACAGTTGTATGTCCGGGCAAACTTCTCCGGACAAAATGTTGAAAGGAGTTCAAACAACAATGACTTATTCTCATGAAGTTGAAAACATGTGTCCCGTGGCACAGGGCGTTGCACACGGCGCTGCGCCTATCCCCGAAGAAGCTAAGTGGGTAAAGGCTAAGGAGATCGCTGACATCAACGGTTTCACACACGGTATTGGCTGGTGCGCACCCCAGCAGGGTACCTGCAAGCTGTCCCTTAACGTAAAGGGCGGCGTTATCCAGGAGGCTCTCGTTGAGACTATCGGCTGCTCCGGTATGACACACTCCGCTGCTATGGCTGCTGAGATCCTGCCCGGCAGAACCATTCTTGAGGCTCTCAACACCGACCTCGTTTGCGACGCTATCAACACAGCAATGAGAGAGCTGTTCCTCCAGATCGTATACGGCAGAAGCCAGTCCGCTTTCTCCGAGGACGGTCTTGCTATCGGCGCAGGTCTTGAGGACCTGGGCAAGGGTCTGCGTTCCCAGATCGGTACTATGTACGGTACTCTGGCTAAGGGTCCCCGCTACCTCGAAATGACAGACGGCTATGTTACTGAGCTGGCTCTGAACGAAGATGATGAGATCATCGGCTACAAGTTCGTAAACTTCGGCAAGATGATGGAATTCATCAAGAACGGCGATGACGCTAACACAGCATTTGAGAAGGCTCATGGTCAGTACGGCCGTGTCGCTGACGCTGTTAAGTTCATCGACCCGAGAAAGCAGTAATAGGAGGTAGAAAACAATGGCTTTATTTGAATCCTACGACAGACGCGAACCCCAGATCCTCGCTGTTCTGAAGAATTACGGCATCAATTCCATTGAGGAATGTGCTGATATCTGCAAGGCTAAGGGTCTCGATATCTATCATGAAGTTGAAAAGATCCAGCCCATCTGCTTCGAGAATGCTAAGTGGGCTTACACTGTAGGCTGCGCTATCGCTATAAAGAAGAACTGCACAAGAGCTGCTGACGCTGCTGCTGCTATCGGCGAGGGTCTGCAGGCATTCTGCATTCCTGGTTCTGTTGCCGATCAGCGTAAGGTTGGTCTCGGCCACGGCAACCTCGGCAAGATGCTGCTCGAGGAAGAGACAAAGTGCTTCTGCTTCCTGGCAGGTCACGAGTCCTTTGCAGCTGCAGAGGGCGCTATCGGTATCGCAGAGAAGGCTAACAAGGTTCGTAAGGAACCGCTCCGCGTTATCCTGAACGGTCTTGGCAAGGACGCTGCACAGATCATTTCCAGAATCAACGGATTTACATACGTTGAGACTGAGATGGATTACTATACAGGCGAGGTTAAGGAAGTGTTCCGCAAGGCATATTCCACCGGTCTGCGCGCAAAGGTTAACTGCTATGGCGCAAACGACGTAACAGAGGGCGTAGCTATCATGTGGAAGGAAGGCGTTGACGTTTCCATCACTGGTAACTCCACCAACCCGACCAGATTCCAGCACCCCGTTGCAGGTACCTACAAGAAGGAGTGCGTAGAGAAGGGCAAGAAGTACTTCTCCGTTGCTTCCGGCGGTGGTACAGGCCGTACACTTCACCCTGATAACATGGCAGCTGGTCCTGCTTCCTACGGTATGACCGATACAATGGGACGTATGCACTCCGACGCGCAGTTCGCTGGTTCTTCCTCTGTTCCTGCACACGTTGAGATGATGGGTCTTATCGGTATGGGCAACAATCCCATGGTTGGCGCTACTGTTGCTTGTGCGGTTGCTGTTGAGGAAGCTATGAAGGGCTAATCAAACGGCTTTGTTAAGCCATTGACCATTTTATGGAAAATGCGCTGCCGACATTAGTTTGATTGCTAAAATAGTTACAACCCCCTGATTTGATTACATTTTGATTACATAGAAGTAATCATGATATCATTTTAGGGGGCTAATTATTACCACTTGCATGATTTCACATAATACCCCACCCGCTTGCACACTCTCTCGGTTTCAAGGCTGAACCTCGGAGCTTTTTATAAAATCCTCAAGCGCTTCCGGTCTGATTTTGATTGTGCCTATCCTTACAGCAGCCAATTTCTTCGCTTTGATGAATTCGTATACCGAGTCGGTATTTACCCTAAGGATAGCTGCAACCTCTTTGACCGTTAGCAACTTTTTTCTTTCTTCTTCAACGCTCATCATTCTCCCCCCCTTTTTTTTCAAGAAATATATAAGCAAACGGCTCATGCTATTTTCGGCGAGAGCCGTTTGCATTATTTTTGGTCGATACTCAGAGCGATTAGCAGGTAGTCCGCACCTGCACATGGGAGTTTCACCCCAGTCCATTCCTATGGAGCAGCCGTTACGCATTTGCGTCTGAACGGAAGTATCATTATCCCATCTTGGCAGCGTTGTTCCTTTCGCGCTCGTACCTTGCCTCTGCGTATGCGTTTACGGTTCGGGTTGATATTGGCAGACTTTTGGAGTTATTGTTATTCTCGCGCAAAATAAAGTGTGTGGTCACGGATAATGAATAACCCCTCGGAATCAATACAGGCACATCTTCGCACAATCAGGCGCTGCGGTTGATGATTTTGTTATCGCTCTGCTATGTAATTGTCAATGAACTGCGGCAAACGTTTTCCTCCCTGTTCTGACCTCGAAATAATCATATCCGAATAATCCCAACCATTTTGGAATCGTGATGTCTTTGCAGATAGTATTCTGTTTGCTGACCCTATTATAGCACAAGATATACCATAAAAAATATTTTTATCTCTATTTGGCATACAGTATCTCTATTTGGAATAATCTGTTTTCTTTTGTCATAATATATGTTATACTTTGACTTGAGGTGATTGTTATGTCCTCGTTAAAATCAAGTCAAGGTTCTAACAGAATTCGCGAGCTGCGTGAGAAAAGAGGACTTACGCAAAAACAGCTCGGCGAGGAAATGAATACCGTGCAATCCAACATTTCACGGTATGAGGAAGGTACAAGGGATATACCCACTAAAACGCTGTTTGACTTATCGTGTTTCTTTGGTGTTAGTGTGTATTATCTGATGATGGAAGAAAAGGCAATAAAAGGGGGTAGATATGAAGTTCTAACAGAAAAAATCCAAAGTATTCCACCGGAAAAACTTGACCTGCTCGAGGAATTTATTGACTTTTTGCTGCATAAGTGATAGCGAAAATATGAGGCTAGGAAATCGTGACCGACTTAGCAAGCAGTTTTATTCGGGTATACATATTATTATAACTTAAACTATTTCACAAAACTTGATTTTTTGAGGACTACAATATTGTTCTATTGACATACAATACAGAGCATGATACAATAGAAACACAAATATCTATATGGAGGAGGTGCTTATATGTTTTCTAACAGGACAGCAGACGGGCGGAACAACATCTGCGGCACAGTAGTTGCAAAGTTGAGAAAAGAATTGCGTATCAGCCAGCGTGAGCTTGCAGACAGACTTAAAAGCGGTGGATTGGACATCGACAAAAACGCTGTTCAGCGCATTGAGTCGGGGCAGCGATTTGTCACCGACATAGAGCTGATATTCATTTCAAAGGTACTCAATGTAACGATTAACGACCTGCTGGGTATCTGATTAGCGTTATGATAGAACAAGCCGCACCCTGTTGAGTGCGGCTTGTTTTTTTCGGAATCCGTTTTCTTTTCAGCAGACTCACAAAATGGGCGCACATTTCTGTACGCCCATTTCGCTATTTAGTAGTGCTTACGCTAAACCAACAATCCTTTTCAGAATTGCCGCAGCGTCCATAGCGTTAATGCGTCCGTCGCCGTTAAAGTCCGCCATAAGCGGGTTCTTGCCCGGTTCAATCTCTACTATGTCCTTAAGGATAGCCGCAGCGTCCTTTGCGTTCATAATGCCGTCGTTATCCATATCGCCGAGTCTGTCGCTGAATTCGCAGAGCATTACTACATACTCGCCCTTATCAACGACATCGGGCAGGATAACCTTGCCGTCCTCGCCGAGCTTTGCACAAGTTACGAATACCAGCTTGCCGTCAACGACTTTGTAGAGGTTTGCAAACTTGCCCTCGTGTTCTTTATTGAACGCAATCATTAAGTCTGTCGGGATATTCGTGCCGTTAATCTTGAACTGCGTTCCCTCAATACCACGCAGAGTATCGGATTTTGTGCTTGCTGTCTTTATGAGCGTGAGGTCAATCGCCACGGGAGTTGTTATCTCTGCGCCGTCAATTACCCAAGAGGACACACTGTTGATTACGAATGTAACCTTGCTGTCCTTATCTGCAATCGCCTTGATTACCTCAATGGGAACTGTGGTATTGCCGTTCAGCTCGATTGTTGCTTCAGAGCCGTTTGTGAGCTTTCCGAGGTCTGCCGCAACGTCGCTCCAGCTCTTTGCAGAGCCGCCGATTGAGGGGTTGGTTGTTGTCGGGGTAGTGGGTCTGTATCCGCCGCCACCTCCACCGCCGCCGGAGGACTTCTTCTTTACGGTGAGAGTGCCGTTCGTTGTGGTGTATGTGTAGCACTCATCTTCGGTTATCTCGATAGTTACGGTAATCGCATAAGTGCCTACCGTGCTTGTAGTGGTTGCTTCACAAGTTAGAACGGGAGTAAACGAAAGTTTATCGCCGTTCGCAAGTCCTGTTACGGAATAAGTAAATGTGGGGAGTGCAGCGTTCTGATATACAGTTTTATCATCTGCCTTGATTGTTACAGCCGCCTTGCTAACGGTAACTGTAACTGTCTTTGTTGCCTTTGCGTAGTCAAAGGTTTCTGCCGCTGTGATTTCAACGGTTGCCGTGCCTGCTTTCAGAGCGGTAATAGTACCGTCTTCGGCTATGGTGATAATATCAGAGCCTGTCTTAACAGAGTAGGTAATCGCTCCGTCACCATTTGTCGTTGCACCTATCTTCTTGCCTGCGTCGCCGTAGGTCAGCGTTACGTCAGCCGCTGTGATTGTCTGAATATCCTTTTCGGTGATTGTCAGAGTGCCGTTCACATAGTTGAAAGTATAGTTCGTGCTATCTGCCGCACCCGAAACCGTAATCGGGTATTCGCCTGCGGTTTTGCTGTCGGTTGTGGAGCAGGAAACAGATACGGTAATCGGGAGCGTTTCGTTGTTCACAAGCCCCGATACCTTGTAGTCAAATGTCGGGAGAGTATTGCCGACCTTGACCGTGTAGCTGTTTGCGGTGATAGTTACAGCCGCCTTTCCGATAGAAGACGAAACAGTTTGTGCCGCACTGTCATTCACATTGGCGTTGCCCTGTACCTTATAATATACGGTGTAACTGTCTGCGTTTGTTGCCGTGGGAATGTCCTCGGAGTAGGTAGTACCGTCAAGGCTGTAAAGCAGCGTACCAAAGTCGGTTGAGCCTGCCGAGATAAGCTCCTGCGTCGTACCCTTGTAAACAAGTCCTGTGTTCGCCGTGGGGGCTGTTACATTGGGAGTTGCCTTGTTTACGGCCACTGCAACTGTGCAGGAGAGTTTGTGATCTGCTTCGTCATAATCAAATCCCGTAAGATTACTGTAATCGTATTTATCATAGTCTGTAACAGTCTTGTATGCCGTAAATCCGCTGTTGTTCACATTGGGCTTGGTCGTACCATCTGCCCAATTCCAATCATCTGTAAGAGTGGATTGAGAAAGTGCTTCACCATAGGTAATTGCCGTTGCTGTGGGAGGTGTTACGGTTGGTTTTGCCTTGTTTACGGTCACTGCTACTGTGTAGGAGAGCTTTTGATTAGTATCATCATAATCAAATCCCGTAAGATTACTGTAATCGTAGTTATCATAGTCTGTCACAGTCTTGTATGCCGTAAATCCGCTGTTGTTCACATTGGGCTTGATTGTATCATCTGCCCAAGTCCAGCCTTCTGTAAGAGTGGATTTGGAAAGTGCTTCACCATAGGTTATTGCTGTTGCTGTGGGAGCAGAAATACTCGGTGTTCCCTTACCGATCGTAAATGTCTTTTCAGTATCGGTAAAACTATAGTTGCCATTTATTACCGACTTAACAGTTATCTTAGCTGTATCTGTTCCTACGTTTATATTGTTGGAAAGCTCATAAGAATAATCTGTATCTTTAACGAGAAGAGTATCTCCGTCCTTTACAGTAAATGTAGGTGTGATCGCTGTTCCTGTGTATGAGTATGTCCCTGTAACCTCAACAGTAGGAGTTATTGGCTTTGCAGTAATTTCTGCATAATGTTCAACGGTTTCGGTAGAAGCTAAAGTGTAATTGCCGTCGGTGATAGCTGTCGGTGTAAATGTCACCTTTGCAGCGTCCTTTACATCTTTGCTGTTATATACGGCTGTACCGCTTATCTCAACAGCATCAATCCCAACAACGTTTGATTTGATCTGCATCTTTGCTGTGCTTGCTGTTGTTCCGTCATAGCTCTTTGAGAAATTTGCACTTAAAAATTCAAGATCGGATGATAGATTGTCAAGTCAAGTGCAACAAAATCAGTGAAAAAATTTTTTGAGCACCTCAAAGGGAGTAAGGAAATTGAGACGTTTTCTCGGACGATTGTTAATCATATCAACAAAGTGCTGTAGATCTTCATCGGTAACATCAGCAAAGGAAGTACCTTTTGGAAAGAACTGCCGCAGCAGACCGTTGGTGTTTTCATTCGTGCCACGCTGCCAAGGAGAATAAGGGTCACAGAAATACACATTCATACCTGTTGCTTCAGACAGTTCCTTGTGAGCTGCAAATTCCTTGCCGTTATCTACAGTAAAGCTTTTCTTCAACTTATCGGGAATAGCTGAAAAGGCTTTAATAGTTGCTATATTGAACGCCTTGTCCTGCCTGTCATTGATTCTGAAAGCAACAAGATAACCGGACTTGCGTTCAACATGAGTGCCGAAACAGCCTGTTTTACGCATTCCAAGAACAGTATCACTTTCCCAATGACCAAAGCGGGTACGATTTTCTGCACCGGCAGGACGTTTACTGATTGGCGTAGTATCGGGGATTTTGCCACGCTTATCCTCGCCTTTGCACTTCTTGTGTTGCCATTTGAAACGCATAATTTTCTTAAGCTGAGGGGGCAAAACACCGGAATCGATAGCACGATAAATGGTTGGAAATGAAATGCCGAATGGCTCATTGTCAAGCTTGGAA
>ERZ1027059.69-NODE-69-length-41365-cov-8.946091_pt1 | contig 41365 bp, 37 predicted proteins | sample MGYA00519425_ERZ1027059 | MGnify/ENA primary metagenome ERZ1027059 (study PRJEB26926, sample SAMN06164566) | human gut metagenome | biome: ENVO:00009003; feature: ENVO:2100002; material: ENVO:00002003 | host: Homo sapiens | place: USA | collected 2012 ... | reverse complement strand
CGAGCACCTGTACGCGAATCAGGAGCAGGGCGGCAAGTTCCGCGCCATGTACGACAAGGTCAACCGCGCGCATATCGCCGCCATCGGCATTGCCCCGGCGTACGCCCGCGCACCCGGTGGACAGTGGCAGCGCATGGGCAGCTACGGTGTCGGCTGGCCGCTGATTCAGTGGACGGCGGAGGCGCAGGACTGGAGCGGCGGCGATCAGGGTCCCGATGCCTACCGCACCGCCAACACCATAGCCGCCAGCACCAAGGACGGCGGCATCATCCTCATGCACGACATGAAAATCAACTCCGCCAAGGCGACGGAGATGTTCATCCCGAAGCTGGAGGAGCGCGGCTTCATGCTGCTGACGGTGGACGAGCTGTTCGCCAAGGACGGCGTGACGCTGGAAGCGAATCAGGCGTACTGGCGCTGCCTTGACGGGGTCACGACGCAGTATTGATGCGCGTTTGCCCCTTTTTTCGCACGAAAATGCGCGAAATTTGCAGTTTCTACGGGAAAAATCCCCCGCATCCCATTGGAAAGGAGCATTCCGATGATGAAGAAGTACATTGCCTGCCTGCTTGCAGCTATCCTTCTGCTGACGATGCTGCCCGCATCCGCATCGGCGGAGGGCGGAATGCAGGCGTGCCACCGCGTGACGGCGAAGTATACCGATTCCAAGCAGAGCAACAAGAGCGGCATCCGGCTGTGGTCGGTCAAAACCGCATTGACGAGCGTCGATGACGAAATCAATGGGCTGGCGCAGGCGTACGCGGACAAAATCGCCCCGACGCTCCAAGCAGGGAAAGCGAACGGCGATAAAAACAGCCGGCTGGATGTTGAAATCCGCCATAGCAAAACGGGGCTGACGTGGATGAGCTTCCTTGTGCAGGCGCGCACGACCTACCACCGCGACCTGATTGCGCAGGAGTTCACCAGCCGCACGTTCGACATGACGACCGGCGAAAGAATCCTGCTGACGGACATTTTCCCCGAAGGCAGCGAGGGCTGGACGATGCTGCGCGAGAAGCTCAAAGCCCAAATCAACTACTATTTCCCGGATGAAACGCCTGACCCGGATGCCGTTGCGCAGGTGCTGTCGGACGAGGGGCTGCGGAATCTCGACTTCACGCTGCACGGCATGTCGCTGGTCATTCACCTCTCGGCGGACGCGTTCTATCCGGAGCATCACACGCTGATTGAGACGACGCTGTTCTACCCCGACATCCGAGAGTACATGACCGAAAAGGCGCAGGTCGAGACGGACAATCTTTCCTATTATAAGACCGTCGCGCTGACGTTTGACGACGGCCCGACGCGCACCAACTCCACCAAAGTCCTCAACAGCCTGATGGAGGTCGGCGCGCCCGCCACTTTCTTCATGATTGGCAAGAACATGAAGCCCTACGCCGATTTGGTGCAGCGCGCGCACGACGAGGGTCACGCCGTCGCCAGCCACAACTGGACGCACGGCGACGCGCGGAAAATCAGCGCCGCTACCCTCCGCGCCATGCCGGAGAAGGTCAACAATGCGCTGATTTCCATCATCGGCATCCCGACGCGCTATGACCGCGTGCCCTACGGCGTGTATCCGGCGATGATCAAGGCGAAAGTCGGCTGGTCGTACATCCAGTGGTCGGTGGATACCTACGACTGGCGCGGGCGCAGTACGTCGCTGATTATGAGCAAGACGAAGAAGCAGTTCACCGACGGCGATATTGTGCTGATGCACGACATCAAGGACAACACGCCAAACACCGCGAAAGTGATGGCGGAATGGCTCTACGAGCAGGGGTACATTCTGCTGACGGTGGATGAGCTGTTCGCCAAGGACGGCGTGACGCTGGAGCCGGACACAGTGTATTTCCGCTGCGACGACGGCGTGACGACGATTAAGAAGTAACGGGGGTGCAAGGGATGAAGCGAATCGCCGCGTTGTTGACGGCACTGTGCCTTCTGCTGGCGCAGGCGCTGGCAGAAACGACCATCGACCCGAAGGAAGCGCGAAACATCCCCCTGACGGAAGCGGGGGAGAATGAAACGCCCGACGGCATCAGCCCGACGACCGGGCGGACGCTGAGCAAGCTCTATGTGCCGGAGGGGTACGCGGGGCTGGCGGCGACGGGGCGCTATCTGCCCATGCTGGTGCAAATCGGCAATGACGGCGGCGGCGTGGGCAACCGCGCGCCGTGGGGCGTGGCGTGTGCGGATATCCTCTACGAAACGCCGCTGACAAGGAGCCACGAAACGCGCATCACCGCCGTTTTCTCCGATATGATCCCGGATTCGGTCGGCTTCGTGCGCTCGGCGCGCATCGGGCATGTGTGGCTGAGCGAGGAGTGGGGCGGCGGCTTCCTGTTCTACGGTCAGCAGGAGGTGGAAGGGAGCGACGTGAAGGCGGAAATCAAGCGGCTCGGCGCGGACTTGAGGAGCGTTATCTTCAGCGGCATTACGGGCGGCACGAACTTCAAGCGCTACTTTACCAGCCGCGCGGGCGCGAAATCCCCTTATGATGTGGATGCGAACGTCGCCGCGATGAGCCGCCTCGTGCCGGAAGACCACGTCGCGCCGAACCACGCCTTCCGCTTCACCGACGATGCGCCCGATGGCGACAGCGCCACCCGCGTCTACATCAAATGGGGGGACAGCGCGAAGCTCTACAACTCGCGCCTTGTCTACCGCAAGGAGTGGAACGGCTACCTGCGCTACATGGGCACGAGCAAGACGAACTGGTACGCCGACCGTGATTCGGACGACAGCGCCATTGCCTTCCAGAACGTGATTGTGCAGTTCACGCGCGTGGACTACAACCACAACAACAAGAATGAGCCGATTATGTACGTCATCGGCGAAAACGGCGAAGCGGCGGAGGGCAATGCGGATTTCTTCCTGGGCGGCAAGCATATTTCCGGCTATTGGAAGCGCGACGGCATGACCTCCCGCACGGTCTACTACGATGCAAGCGGCGAGGAAATCGCCCTCCTGCGCGGACGCACGCTGATTGTCATTTTCCCCGATGACGCGGCGTCGAAACGCTCGGTGTCTTACGAGTGAGCAAATGCATATCCTGCAGGGCGGGAGAATTTGTGCCGCTTTGACTACCCAAACAATTGGAAACAGTGTGAAAAGCTGTCATTTTTTCTCCGGGCATTGCGTCCCGGAGTTTTTTGTTGCCGAAAAAAATAGGAAAATGATAGCCAAATATGGAAAAAACACTTGACAATCCTTGCCGAAAATCGCTATAATTAAACAGGTAAATTCATACGATTTCTGAATCAACATGAGCCATCAGCCTGCACGTTTTTCCCTTTGACGTCCGCGCACTCCACTTCGCGGCAGCCAGATGAAAAAAATCCGCAGCGTATTTTGGCTTGTTTACATTCGGAAATCGTATTAGGTTGAGGGAGTGGAATTGGAAAATGGAAAGCGGTGCAAACACAAAGGAAGTACTGACCCCGAAAAACGTCTATCGCTTTTTGACGGATAATCTGCCGGGGCTGTATCCGCATGGGGTGATTCCCGCGGCGGAGCGCAAGGGCTTGACGCTGGTGAAGTTCTGGGCGCAAGTGCTCGACGGAATCATTCCGCCGGAATGGCACGCGTCGCTCTTTGGAGGCACGCAGCGCTCGCGGCGGCTGAGCGACATGATGAACCGCACGGGCGTGCAGCCGCTTCCGCCTAAATTGCAGCAGGAGATGAACGCACTGCTGTCCGGGGAGACGCTGATTCGCCTGAGCCAGCAGGTGCAGGATTTCCTGCGCAGCGCGCACTATGACCCGGATGCCCTCACGCGCGCCCTGCCCGACTTCGTGCGCATGATGATGGAAAACGAGGAGTGCATGAAGCCGGAGTACGAGCAGGTGTTTGAGAACCTGCAGAAATCGCGGGAGACGCTGCCGCGCACGTTTGTGGACATGCTGACGCTCTCGTGGCTGGTGCTGCTGGCGTTCTACGGGCCGGAAATGGGCAGCCGCGAGCTGCTGGACTTCTGCCAGGCGCAGGAGCACTCGGCGCAGGCGCTGTATCTGCTTTCGTCGCACGTCACGTTCGGGCGGCGCGTGCCGCTGTCGATGACAGGGCGCAACTGCGAATTGTGCCGTCAGGGGCTATCAAAGGATGAATACGTCATGGATGCGGCTTCGTGCCTGCCGCAATTGACGGACGCGATTCGGCAGGGCGGCAAAATCGCCGTGACGGGCATGGGCGGCATCGGCAAAACGGAAATGACCCGTCAAGCGCTGGCGCTGCTGGCGAAGGAAGAGCTGTTCAGCCGCATGGCGTGGGTGCAGTACGAAAAAAGTCTGACGGCGAGCCTGCGCATGGCGTTTGACGGCTTGGACGGCGTGGCGGAGGAGAACGTGCTCTCAACGGTGCGCGAGAAGCTGGAAGCGCCCTATCAAGGGCGGACGCTGCTGCTGATTGACAGCGTGGATATGCCGCCGGAAGCGGACGAGGGGCTGCGCGAGATTGAGCATTGGGGCTGCGATGTGCTGGTGACGACGCGCTTCCCGCTGGGCGAGGGCTTCCGGAATATCGCCGTGCCGCTGCTGTCGGAGGAAGCGAGCAGGGCGCTGTTTGTCCAGCACGACCCGTACTTGAAAAGCATGGGCAGCGCGGAAACGGAAGCGCTGCATCAGGTGCTTTCGCGCGTGGCGGGGCATCCGCTGGCAATTATCCTGCTGGCGCATCTGGCGAAGATGAAGCGCTGGACGATGGCGCAGCTGCTGGAAGAGCTTGACCGCATCAGCCCGGAGGGACTGCGGCTGGCGGGCGGCAAATTCAGCGCGATTGCGCAGAGAATCGCCCAGATGGTGTCCTCCGACGCGCTGACCGATCGCGAAAGGCAGGTGCTGGCGGTTTTCGCCACGTTTCCGGCGTGGACAATCCCGGTGCGGGACGCGCTGACCCTCCTGCGCGACTTCGGCACGGAGGATGAACTGCTGTCCGCGCTGGAAACGGCGGCGGATTACGGCCTGCTGACATCGAACTGGCGCGGATACGCCATGCACCCCGTGCTGGCGGAGAGCTTCCGGCCGCTGCTGCCGCCGATGGAGAAGGTGCCGAGGCTGGCGGAGGTGTTCGAGGAGTGCAAAGAGCATTACCGCGAGACAGATTATCGGACGGCGCCGCTGATGTCGCTGGCGCTGTACGCAATTTCAGACTTCGATGATGCGCCTGTGGAAACCATGGGCGGCATGACAGTGGCGATTTTTTACCTTTTGAATCTTCATGGGGGAGAAATTCCTGCCGCACGACTGGAATTGTGGCGACAAAAGAAGCAAGGTGAACTTCAAAAGACAGAACATAGACGCTTCTTGGACGGATGTTTCAGTTTGGCACTTGATTCCATTCTGGGCGGCGATTTGGTGAAAGATGGCGAAAAAGTGATTGCGAATCTTTCCAGCGCTTGTGAAGATGATATAGAGTTTATGCTGCTGACCTGTGGCAATCAGGCGCAGCAGATGGAGCGTGAAAATACCAGCAAATTCCTTGCCCGAATTGGCGAACTGATTCCGCTGAACCATCCGAATGCAGCGGCAATGAGAGCGGAGAAAACTGCTATTGCACTGCTGAACAAGGAAAGTGTGCCGCAAGAAGATTTGGATGCAGCCATTTCCTGCTTTATGGAAGCGTTGGATGAACCAAAGCGCGTGGTTGATGCGGCTGGGCAGCTTGCGCAGGTGCTTTGTGCAATGGGACTGGCAGGTATGCCCAGAGAGCGAATCAAAGCACTGGCGGAGCTACTGGAAGAAAAAACGAAGGATGTTGACAATTTGCCGTTTGCCTTCTATGAAGGGTGCGAATTGGTTTTTCATATTCTGGAGGAATATGACAAGGCACTTTCTTACGCGAAGGCTGCTGTTGAGCATACGCCGAAAAACACAAAAACGTATTTTACGGCACTGTACAATTATGTGACGATTATGCAGGAAATGGGGAGAAGGTTGGAAACACAGGAGACTGTAGTTGATGCGCTTAAAAAAGTGCAGAAACTATTTGGTGAAAACAACTCACTGTACTGCTGTTTCAAAATGGCGTATATCTCTAATTTGCTCGAATTAAAACAGGGAAAGGAAGCAAATGAAGCCCTAAATCAGGTGCTGCCGATTGTGCGCCAGCAGATGGGGGAAATTGATGCAAAGGTGGTGAGTCGGCGCGTGTTCGTGCACTTGCACTGCTGGGACGTGAGGAAGAAGCAATCGAATTGGGCAAACAGATGCGTGCATTCTTTGTTCAAATCGGCGGTGAAGAATGGACACAGGTGAAAGCACTCGACAGAATCATCAGCAAAGTAAAAACAGGCGTCTATCGCCCCAAAACGTAATATTCGCAAGACAACGGTTGCAAGTTCGGCTGCAATGAATGTAACCTGCTTGACAATCCCCATTGTCGCCGTATAATAGAAAGTGGAATTCTGCATTCGGATAACCATTTTCCATTATACGGCATTTTTTTGCTGCCGGACGCAAAAGAAAGGAAATGCACATGACGCTCAAGGAGTTTTATGCCGCAGTTGGCGGCGATTACGACGCAACCCTGAACAGAATCCCCAAGGAGTCGATGGTGCTGCGCTTTGTGAAGAAGTATGCCGACGACAAAACCTACGCCCAGCTGACCGAAGCGGTGAAAGCGCAGGACTGGGAAACGGCGTTCCGCGCGTCGCACACGCTCAAGGGCGTGGCGCAGAACCTCGGCTTTGACGGCCTGTACCGCGCCGCGTTCGCGCTGACGGAAGAAATGCGCGGGGGCAAACCGCTGACGGACACTGCCCTCTACGATGCCGTGACGCAGCAGCAGCAGATTGTGATAGACGCCGTGCGGCAGCTGGCATAAGGACAAAAAACATGCGTGAACAGAAATGGAATCTTGGGCGGTTTATCGGGAGGAGCAGTGCGCTGCTTCTCCTGTTTGCGCTGCTCTTCCTGCCGTCGGCGTGGGCGGAGGAAGGGGAGAATCTGCCGAAAATAATCATCGGCAGCGACGAATATCAGCCGTACAGCTACTACAACGTGGATGGCTCGCCGCAGGGCGTGGATGTTGAAATGGCGCGCGAAGCCTTCCGGCGCATGGGGTATGCGCCTGTCTTCCGCCATGTGGCGTGGGAGGATAAGGACGAAGCGCTGGCAGACGGCACGGTGGACTGCCTGTGGAGCGGGTTCATGATGAACAATTGCGAGGACAAGTACACATGGGCGCGACTCAACCTGTTCAGCCGTCTGGCGGCGGTGGTGCGCGCGGACAGCGCCTATGCGGATTTGGCTGATTTGGCGGGCTGCCGCGCGGCGGTTCAGGCGACGAGCTGGGCGGAATATCTGCTGATTCGGCAGGATCAGCCGGGCATCCCGAAGGTCAAAACGGTGTACAGCTTCTCGTCGATGGAGGAGGTGTTCGCCGTCATGCGCAAGGGCTACGCGGACACGATTGTCGGGCATGAGTGCGTGCTGAACATCTTCCTTGCGGAGAATGAAGGGCGCTACCGGAAGCTGGAAACCCTGCTGGGCACGGCGGAACTCGGCGTCGCGTTCCAGAAGGGGACGCACGAAGAACTGGCGCGGCAGCTGGAACAGACGCTGACTGAAATGGCGGTGGACGGCACGATGGCGGAGATTTTGACGGCATACGGCATCAACGGCATCGTCCGCATGGGAGGAATCGAAAGCAAATGAAACAGGAAACCTCTCATAAGCGGCGAGGCTTCATCAGCATGCTCTGGATGCCGCTGACACTGTATCTGGTAATGCTTGTCACATCCTTTGTTGTGCTGACGTGGCATGATACACGCAATGTCTGGCAGGCAATGGATGCAACGCTTGACTTTGCGGTGGCGCGGCTCGAACAGTATTTCAACGCCATGTCGAACGAACGCGCCAAGAGCGAAATCCGCCTGCTGGACAAAACGGCGGAGCTCAACTCCCGCATCGCGGAAACGGGGATGATAACGAACGAACAGCTTGACCGGTACGCCTATGCGCAGCGGCTGACGGGCATCGTCATCCTTGATGCGGACATGAATGCCGTCATCCAAACGACGATTAACGGCGACACAGCGGCGGCGCTGCATTCAATGCTGCAAAAGCCGACGGTGCGGGAGATTGTGGATTACCCCGTGAAGGCATACATGACGCGGATGCAGGTGGGCGACCGCACGGTGGATTTCGCCGCCGTCGCGCGCGAGGACGCGCCGGGCCTTGTGGTGGCATACGCCGAGCGCGAGGAAGAGGACGCGAGCGACATGAAGCTGGAGACACTCTTCAGCGGCTTCACGTTTGAGATGAACGGCACGGTCACCGTGTCGGACGGCAAAACCATCATTGCTTCCAACAGTGCCGAAATCGTCGGGCACGACGTAAAAAAAATCGAGGAAGGCAGCATCCCCCATGCGCAGTGGGACGAATCGGGGCGGCTGCACATTGTTGACGGCATGACGGCGTGGTCGGGCAAGCGCACGGCGTTTGAGAACTACTCGGTGTACGCCATGTTCCCGGATCTTGCCGTCTACAATTCCCGCAACACCATTCTCCTTTACGGCACGCTGCTTTACATGGCAATCTGGCTTTGCTTCGCGTGGCTGCGCGCCCAGCAGTCCCGCCGCGCACTGGAGAGGAACAGCGAGCAGGCGCGGATTATCAGCGCCATCAGCGAAATCTACTGCTTCACGTTCCTTGTTAACGTCCAGCGCGGCACGGTGCGCATCATCAAGCACCCGGTGGAGCAGCTGATGAAAATGGACAGCACATGGAGCATGAACGAAGTGGTGCAGATGCAGGCGGCTCAAAACGTTGCGCCGGATTTCCGCGAGGCGTTCATCAGCTACTGCGACCTGACGACCTTGCCGCAGCGCTTGAAGGAAAACCCGAACCTGACGCTGGAGTTCCGCGACCCGAAGGAAAAGGTGTACCTGATGACGACGCTGCCGCAGAACTACGACCGCCGCGGCAGGCTCGAATCGGTGCTGATGGTGACGCAGGACGTGACGGCGGAGAAGGAACGCGAACGCGACTATCAGCTGCAATTGAAAAAGACGGCGGAGGACGCCGAACGCGCCAACATCGTCAAAACGGACTTCCTGCGCCGCATGAGCCACGATATCCGCACGCCGATTAACGGCATCCGCGGCATGGTGGAAATCAGCCGCCGATATGTGGGCGACGAAGCAAAGCAGGAAGAGTGCCGCGAGAAAATTATGACCGCATCGGGCTTCCTGCTGGATTTGGTCAACGATGTGCTGAACATGAACAAGCTTGAATCCGGCGCGGTGACGCTGGAAGAGAAGCCGTTCAACCTGCGCCAGATGGTCAACGAAATTGTGACGATGGTGGAGGGGCAGGCGTGGCACGAAAACGTGCAGGTGTCCTGCAAGACGCTGGCGTGGAATCACGAAAACCTGATTGGCTCGCCGATGCACCTGCATCAGGTGCTGCAAAACGTTGTCGGCAATGCGGTCAAGTACAACTGCCCCGGCGGCAGCGTGACCATCTCCTGCGAGGAGAAAGGCTTTGACGGCACGACGGCGACGTTCCTTTTCACCTGTGCCGACACGGGACGCGGCATGAGTGCGGCGTTCCAGCAGCACGCGTTTGAGGCGTTCGCGCAGGAGGAATCCGGCGCGCGCACGGCCTACAAGGGCACGGGGCTGGGGCTGCCGATTGCCAAGGAACTTGTCGAGCAGATGGGCGGCGAAGTCCACTTTGAGAGCGAACTGGGCGTCGGCACAACGTTCTACATCACCCTGCCGTTCCGCGTAGATCCGAATCCGCCGAAAGCGGAATCCGCCAAGCCGGAGCAGGCGGCGTCCATCAAGGGCGCGCACATACTGCTGGTGGAGGATAACGAGCTGAACATGGAAATCAGCCAGTACATACTGGAGGGTGCGGGCGCGATTGTCGCTCAGGCGTGGAACGGGCAGGAGGCGGTTCGCCGCTTTTCCGAAAGCGAACCGGGTACGTTTGACTGCATCCTGATGGACGTGATGATGCCGCTGATGGACGGACTGGAAGCAACGCGGACGATTCGCGCGATGCAGCGCCCGGATGCGGCGACCATCCCGATTGTAGCAATGACCGCGAATACCTTCTCCGAGGACGAACAGCGCAGCCGCGAGGCAGGCATGAACCTGTTCCTGAACAAGCCGGTGGATTCGGGAAAGATGCTGCAAACGGTGCTGGAGTGCCTAAAAATGGGCGGGGAAAATGCTTTGTGAAAACCTTGACAAGAACGCAGGTAGGGTGTAAAATAGAACTATCACAGGCGCGATTCCGGGGAAAAATCTGGACGCGCGAAAGGAAGGTTCTATTTATGAAGAAGCTGCTTGCGCTGGTGTGCGCGCTTGTCCTGTCGCTGTCGATGACGGCGGTGCTGGCGGAAGAAACCGATGCGTTCACCTCCGCGTCCGTCGCGAGCTACTACGCGGATTCCGCCCTGACCGGGGATGACCTGATGAACGCCATCAACTCCTTCTCCGGCACGTACCTCGTGTGCACCACCAACCCCGACGGCACGGCGAACGCGGGCGTGTTCATCTTCGCGTGCGTGAAGAACGAGGACAAGTACTACATCCAGATGGGTCTGGCGGAGAACCAGACGAAGCAGAACCTGCTCCGCACGGGCGAAGCGCTGGCGGTCTACGCCGCGAACCCCTCCACCGAGGAAGGCGCAAAGCCCTACATCACCGCCGGTGCGCGCATGGTGCTCCAGCAGGTGACGGACGAAGAACTGCTGAAGGTGCTCAACGTCAAGGGCAGCGAAACCGCGCTGTTCTTTGAAATCACCGAAATCAAGCCGCTGGGCTGATTGACAAACGGGGCGCATCCTCTTCCAAACGCGAAGGGGATGCGCTTTTTTTTTCGGGGGGATTTGTGGCGGAGCGGGCGTTCCCTGCGCGCTATTCCAAAACACTCAAAATCCATAGGAACTTGCATATTCCTCTTGACAAGCATGGGAATCGGGAGTAAAATCCTATTGCGGAAGTAGGTTATAAACTGCCGCACAAGAATGATTCATCAATCAGCCAGAGAAAGGGCTTTTGCAATATGAAACACGCTGAATTGCTGTCCGTCCGCGACCTGCACGTTCAGGTGGGCGAAAAGGAAATCCTCCACGGGGTCAACCTCTCCGTCGGCACGGACGAAACCCATGTCCTCCTTGGCCCGAACGGCACGGGCAAATCCACCCTCGGCTATGCCATCACCGGCAACCCCGCCTATCAGGTGACGCGGGGGAGCATCACGTTTGACGGCGAGGATATTACTTCTATGCCCGTCAATGAGCGCGCGAAGAAGGGCGTTTTCCTGTCCTTCCAGAATCCGCTGGAAGTGCCGGGCGTGACGCTGAGCGCCTTTATCCGCACGGCGCTGGAGCAGAAGAGCGGCAGCCGCATCCGCCTGTGGGACTTCAAGAAGAAGCTGAAGGAAACAATGGCGCTTTTGTCGATGGATGAAAGCTATGCCGAGCGCGATTTGAACGTCGGCTTCTCCGGCGGTGAAAAGAAGAAGGCGGAAATCCTGCAAATGCTGATGCTCGAACCCAAACTCGCCATTCTGGACGAAACTGACTCCGGTCTGGACGTGGACGCGGTGCGCACGGTGTCCGAGGGCGTCCGCCTGTTCCGCGAAAAGACGCACGGTTCGCTGCTGATTATCACCCACAGCACGCGCATTCTGGAGGCGCTGCGTGTTGACCGCACGCATGTGATGGAAAACGGCGTCATTGTGCGCGAAGGCGACGCGGCGCTGGTGGAAGAAATCAACGAAAAGGGCTTCAAGGGCTGATGGGGGAGCGGCATGACAGAGAAGAGCCAAGTTGCGGACATTGACCGCAGCATTTATGATATTCGCGACGCGGAGCATGACGCGTACCGCATGGAAGCCGGCTTGACCCCCGCCATCGTCGAGAAGCTGTCCAAGGAGAAGAACGACCCGGCGTGGATGGAGCAGTTCCGGCTGGAAGCGCTGCAAATCTACAATAATATGCGTGTGCCGGACTGGGGGCCGTCGCTGGACGGGCTGGATATCGACCACATCGCGACGTATGTCCGCCCGAACACGAAGATGCAGAACAACTGGGAGAACGTGCCGCAGGACATTAAGGACACGTTTGAGCGGCTGGGCATTCCGCAGGCGGAGCGCAAGTCGCTGGCGGGCGTGGGCGCGCAGTACGACTCGGAGCTGGTGTACCACAACGTGCGCGCGGAAGTGGCGGCGCAGGGCGTGGTGTACACCGACATGGAGAGCGCGCTGCACGGCGAATATGCCGACATGGTGCGCAAGTACTTCATGAAGCTCGTCACCCCGCGTGACCACAAGTTTGCGGCGCTGCACGGCGCGGTTTGGTCGGGCGGCTCGTTTGTGTACGTCCCCAAGGGCGTGCAGGTGTCCATTCCGCTGCAATCGTATTTCCGCCTGAACGCCAAGGGCGCGGGGCAGTTTGAGCATACGCTGATTATTGTGGACGAGGGCGCAAGCCTGCACTTTATTGAGGGCTGCTCTGCCCCGAAGTACAACGTGGCGAACCTCCATGCCGGCTGCGTGGAGCTGTACGTCAAAAAGGGCGCGAAGCTGCGCTATTCGACGATCGAAAACTGGTCGAAGAACATGTATAACCTCAACACCAAGCGCGCGCTGGTGGAGGAGGATGGCACGATTGAGTGGATTTCAGGCTCGTTCGGGTCGCATGTGGGCTGCCTGTATCCGATGAGCATCTTGAAGGGCGACCGCGCCCGCATGGAGTTCACGGGCGTGACGTTCGCAGGCGCAGGGCAGAATCTCGACACGGGCGCGAAAGTCGTGCACGTTGGCAAAAATACCAGTTCGTACATGAACACGCGCTCCATCAGCAAGAGCGGCGGCATCAGCACGTTCCGCTCCAGCGTGGTGGTGGAGAAGAGTGCCAAGCACGCCAAGAGCGCGGTATCCTGTCAGTCGCTGATGCTCGACAGCGAGAGCCGCTCGGACACGATTCCCGCGATGGACATCCGCACGCGCGACGCCGCCATCGGGCATGAGGCGAAAATCGGCAGCATCAGCAACGACGCGGTGTTCTACCTGATGAGCCGCGGCATGAGCGAAGAGGATGCGCGCGCGCTGATTGTCAGCGGCTTTGCGGACAACGTGTCCAAGGAATTGCCGGTGGAGTACGCGGTGGAGATGAACAACCTCATCCGCCTTGAAATGAAGGGCAGCATCGGCTGAGCGGAAAGGAGCATCCATCAATGGAAAAAATGACCATCAATCAGCTGCCCAGCCGGACGTGGAATCGTCTGGGCGTGAATGAAGCGAGTATTGACTGGGACGAAAGCGCGACGGTCGTGCTGCCGGAAGAATCCGCAGAAAAGGCGGATATGCTGATTGCATCGGACGCGGCGTATGCCCGCAAGCGCGTGACCGTTCAGGCGGAAAAGGGCGCGAAAAAGTCGCTCTTCCAGACCCTTCGCACGGCGGGCAAGCTGCATGTGCAGACGGAGCTGACCGCCGAGGACGGCGCGGAAATTGAGCTGATTCAGCTGGTCGCGCCGGGCGAAAACGCGCTGGTGTATGATGAAGTCATCGGGCACTGCCACGGCAGCGGGCGGATTGTGCTGCGGCAAGTGACGCTGGGTCACGGCGATGTGTACGCGCAGACGGGCATCGGGCTGGACGGCGAGAACGCGTCGTTTGCGGCGAATGTCGGCTATCTGGCGCGGAAAAATCAGACGCTGGACATGAACCTTGTCGTCAACCACTGGGGGAAAAAGACGAAGTGCGAAATCAACGCGTCCGGCGCGCTGAATGACGCGGCGAAGAAGATTTTCCGCGGCACGATTGACTTCAAGCGCGGGTCGTCCGGGTCGGTCGGCAGCGAACAGGAAACGGTGCTGATGCTGGGCGAGGACGCGGTGAACAAGACCGTGCCCGTCATCCTCTGCGCGGAGGAGAATGTCGAGGGCACGCACGGCGCGACCATCGGCGAAATGGACGACGACACGCGTTTCTACTTCGGCAGCCGCGGCATCGACCGCGAAACGGCGGAAAAACTGCTTTCGCGCGCGGCGATTGCCCGCGTGGCGCAGCAGGTGAAAAGCGAAACGGCGCGCGCGGCGATACTGAACGAACTGGATGGGGAAATGGATGAAAACGACGGATTACAGGCGTGATTTTCCGCTGCTGATGCAGGAAACAACGGCCTATCTGGACAACGCGGCGACGGCGCAGCGCCCGCAGTGCGTGCTGGATGCGGAAAAAACGTTCTATGAGACGCAGAACGCCAATCCCCTGCGCGGGCTGTATCCGCTGAGCATCGCGGCGACGGAGGCGGTGGAGGAAGCGCGCTTGGCGGTTCGCGATTTCCTGCACGCCAAGAGCAGTCAGGAGATTATCTTCACGCGCAACACGACCGAGGCGCTGAACCTCGTGGCGTACAGCTATGGGCTGTCTCACGTCCACGCGGGCGACGAGGTGGTGGTGTCCATCCTGGAGCATCACAGCAACCTGCTGCCGTGGCAGATGGTGTGCCGGCAAACGGGCGCAACGCTCAAATTCATCGACTGCGAAATGGATGGACGGCTCGACCTGAACAAGGTATCGGAAATCATCACCGACAAGACGAAAATCGTTGCGGTGACGCACGTTTCCAACGTCATCGGGCGCGTCAACCCGATTCGCGAAATCGCGGATATGGCGCACCGTGTCGGCGCGGTCATCGTGGTGGACGGCGCGCAGTCTACGCCGCATATCCCCGTGGATGTGCAGGCGCTGGACGCGGATTTCCTCGCGTTTTCGGGGCATAAGGTGTTCGGCCCGATGGGCATTGGCGCGCTGTACGGCAAACGCAGGCTGCTGGAAAAGATGCCGCCCTTCCTCTCCGGCGGGGAGATGATCGAGTCCGTCACGCGCACCGGGGCGACGTATGCCGAGCTGCCCTACAAGTTTGAGGCGGGCACGGGCAATGCCGCCGGCGCGGTCGGGCTGCACGCGGCGATTCGCTATATGCAGTCCGTCGGCTTTGACACCATGCACGAGCGCGAAACGGCGCTGGTTGCCCGCATGATGGCGGGGATGGCGGATATGCCGTTCATCCATGTGCTGGGGTCGGCAATTCCTGAGGAACACAGCGGCATTGTCACGTTCACGGTCGATGGCGTGCACCCGCATGACGTGAGCGAAATCCTCGCGGCGGACGGCGTGTGCATCCGCGCGGGGCATCACTGCGCACAGCCGCTGCTTAAGCACCTCGGCTATTCCTCGACGGTTCGGGCAAGCTGCGCGTTCTACAACACGCCGGACGAGGTGAATCGGCTGCTGGACAGCCTGAAAACAATCAGGGAGCGAATGGGCTATGGAAAACAGGAGCTTTTATAACGAAATTCTGACGGAACACAACATCCACCCGGAATTCAAGCACGATCTGCCGGACGCGAACATCGAGCTGGAAGGCGTGAACCCCAGCTGCGGCGACGACATTACGCTGAAGCTGAAGGTGGATGGCGACGTGATTACCGACGGCGCGTTCGTCGGCGACGGCTGCGCGATTTCGCAGGCCTCGGCGGACATTATGCTGGGCATGATTGTCGGGCGGAAGAAGGAAGAAGCGCTGCGCCTGGGCGAAATCTTCCGCAAGATGATTCAGGGCGAAGCGACGGCGGAGGAAATCGACGAGCTGGAAGAAGCCGGGGCGCTGAAGGATATTTCGCACATGCCCGCGCGCGTGAAGTGCGCCGTGCTGGGCTGGCGGACGCTGAAGGAAGCCATCGGGGGAGAAGAGGAATAAGAAAACCGGACGGAGCGCGATGGCTCTGTCCGGTTTCCTTTATTTCCAGTGGGAAATCCATGTGTGTTTTGAATATGAAACTTGATTTTGTTTTGTGCAGCCGCATTCGTTCGCTTTCAATAGGTTTGTGATGCGTGAATGCTGGTTCGGGGTAAAAAATCGCTGTCCGCGTCCCGGCAGCGTTTCAGTCGCCAACAGTATTCGCAAACAGAACCCGACCGGGCAGGGGAGAAATCCGCCGTCCGGTCGGCTTTTTGCTGCGGGATGTTTGAAAGCAAAAGAAAAGGTCAAGGCTTTTCAACCTTGACCATCCGTGGAGCATAGGAGATTCGAACTCCTGACCTCGACAATGCGAATGTCGCGCGCTACCAACTGTGCTAATGCCCCAAGCGCTTATTCTCTTTGTGTCAGGCGGTGAAGCACTGAGCACAGAAAGTATTATAGCATAGTTCTCGGAAAAATGCAAGGGGTTTTTTGAAATTTTTTCGGGAAAATTGCAAACTTTTTTTCATGCGGCATTTGGGACGAATTTCAGAATACACGTTCGCTTATTTTGCGCGAAAAACAGCTTTTCTGCCCGGCGGCTCTTGTGCATATGCGCCGATTATGGTATAATGCCCATGATGAAGCAAACGGAGGAGAGAACGGATGGATGCAGAAATGCTGCGGAATGTGCTGACGATGCTGGGCACGGTGCTGGGCGCAATTTTGGTGCTGATGCTGGTGGCGAAAATCACGAGCATGGTGCATGTGGAGGCGGACGATGCGCGCGCGCCGATTGACAGCATGGAAGCGAGCGTCGTCGGCAAGCGCACGCTGGTGACGCAGGAGGACGGCGCACCGAAAACCATCTACTATATGACCTTCCAGAAGGTGAACGGAATGCGGATGGAGATGGAAGTGCCGGGCGAGGACTACGGCTTGGCGGCGGAAGGCGATCAGGGCGTGCTGGTCGCGCGCGGGGAAGAATTTATCGTCTTTAAGCGAATGATTTGAAATGATTGGAGCTTCCCAAACAAGTGGCGGCGCCGAAGGGGTGGAGGGGGCGAGCGGAAAGCCCCCTCCTCGCGTCCGCAGACGCGAAATCCTCTGCAATAATCGCATACTGTAAGGAGTAAAACAGAAATTATGGCATATCAGGCACTCTACCGCCAGTGGCGACCCAAAGACTTTTCCAGCATGGTGGCACAGGAGGCAGTCATCTCCACGCTGCGCAATCAGGTGATGAGCGGGCGCGTCGCCCATGCGTACCTCTTCTGCGGCAGCCGCGGCACGGGCAAGACGTCCACCGCGAAAATCCTCGCGCGCGCCATCAACTGCGAGCATCCCGTGGGCGGCGACCCGTGCGGGCAGTGCGAATCCTGCCGCCGCCTGCTGGCGGACGAGTCGATGGACGTGATGGAAATCGACGCGGCGAGCAACAATGGCGTCGAGGAAATTCGCAATCTGCGCGAGACGGTCAAATATCCGCCGCAGCAGGGGAAATACAAGGTCTACATCATCGACGAAGTGCACATGCTGTCCACTTCTGCGTTTAATGCTTTGCTGAAAACGCTGGAGGAGCCGCCGGCATACGTCGTTTTCATCCTCGCGACGACCGAGCCGCAGAAGCTGCCCGCGACGATTCTCAGCCGCTGCCAGCGCTTCGACTTCGGGCGGATTCCGGCGCACCAAATCGCGGGGCGGCTGCGTCAGGCGGCGGAGGGCGCGAAGGCGGAAGCGTCGGAGAACGCGCTGATGCTCATCGCCCGTGCCGCGGAGGGCGGAATGCGCGACGCGCTGTCGATACTGGACATGTGCCTGGGCTATTCCAATCAGGTGACGGAAGACCTCGTGCGCAATGTGCTGGGCACGAGCGACCGCAGCTTCCTGTTCCGCTTCGCCGATGCGCTGGAAAAAGAGGACGCGTCCGCCGTTATGCGGATGATTGACGAATTGATGCGCGCCGGACGCGAACCGATGGTGTTCGCCAAGGACGTCAGCCAGCACCTGCGCGCGCTGCTGATTGCCAAGTGCAGCCCGGACGACCTGAGCGCCCTGCTTGACCTGACGCAGGAGTACGCGCAGGAGTACGCGCAGCAGGCGGAAAAATTCACCACGACGCGGCTGATGAACATGCTGGAATTGTTCATGCGCGTGGAAACGGATTTGCGCTGGGCGTCGTCGCCGCGAATCGTACTGGAAAACGCCGCGCTGAAAAGCTGCCTGCGGACGAGCGAGGCGGATACGGCGGCGCTCAACGACCGCATCAGCGAACTGGAAAAGCAGCTGACCGCCTTGCAGGAGAAGCTGCAAAGCGGCGCGTTTACCCCTGCGCAGCCCGCGAAAAAGGCGGCAAAGCCTGCATCCGAGCCGAAGCAGGAAGCGCCCAAACCCGCCGCGCCTGTGGTCATGACCCCGACCGGCAAGACCGACGCGGACGCGTGGAAGGAAGCCATGAACATCCTGAAGCGCTCCGATCCCGGCACATTCGCCATGCTGACGATGGGCAAATACGCCGGGTGCGACGGCGACACCTACCGCTGGCAGGCGCCGATGGGGCAGGAACTGTACGTCGGGCTGATGAATCAGGAGAAGAAGCGCACGGCGATTGCGTCGGCGTTGACGCAGGCATCGGGGATGCAATGCCGCTTTGAGGCCATCGGCGCGGTGAAGGAAAAGAAAGCCGACCAGAGCGACGAATCCTTCCTCGCGGCGCTGGAAACGACCTTCGGCAAGGCGAACACGATGGTGCAGGAGGACGTGAAGGGGTGAGCAGCGCGGACATTCGCGGGATGTTTGCCGGACTGCCGGGTGCGCACGGCATCATCGAAGCGGCGCTGAACGGGCAGGGGCTTGTGATGACGGATGATTCGGCGCGTCCGAGCAGCGCGGCGGTGCTGGCGGGTGATTTCCTCTTCTTCGGCGGCGAACCGTCGGAAGAATTGGTGCGGCGCGCACTGAACGCGGAGGATCGCGCGTGGATTGTGCAGGGGAGCAGTGCGTTTCTCGCGCTGGTGCAGGCGCACCGGTCGGGAACGTGGTCGGAGCGCATCGCCTTTGACCCGTGCCGTCAGCCGGAGGATGCGCACCTGACCGCGCTGCTGGCGAATCTGCCGCAGGGCGTGACGCTCGTGCCGATTGGCGCGGCGGAAATGGCGTTCTGCCGCAAAAATTCGTGGGCGGAGGACTTCGTGAGTCAATTCACGGAGGATGAATATGCGCGCAGCGGGCTGGGCGTGCTGGTCTGCGCGGATGGGGCGTTCGTGTCGGGCGCATCCAGCTACGCGGTGTATCCCGGCGGCATCGAGGTGGAGGTGGACACGGCACCGGCGTACCGCGGACACGGCTATGCGACGCTGGCGGCGGCGAAGCTCATCTTGACGGCGCATCAGCAGGGGAAAATCGCGACGTGGGACGCGGCGAATGAAACATCAGCACACATTGCGCAGAAACTCGGCTACCGCGTAACCTGCGCCTATCAAGTCTTCACAACGGCGTAACCATTGGCGCACCCGTCAGGATGATTCGCATTCCGCGTTTCCTGCCGGGTGCATTTTTTGACGAAATTTCAACGGTTCGGACGATTTTCACAAAAATTCCGCCGGATTCCTCAGAAAAACCACAAAATTTTTCCGGGCAGCAGGAAATAGGGGGGACATGTAGAATTAGAAAAGTCGGGCTAAATTGTAACCTCAACTTTTCCCGCCCCGAAAGGGGCATGACATGGAGGGAGTTTTGAACATGAGTGAGCAGAACCTGAAGCAGGTGCTGGCGAAAAAGCAGAGCATCCTGCAGGGAGACGCGGAACGAATCGCAAAGCAGCGCGCGGCTGGCAAGCTGACCGCCCGTGAACGGGTGGCGAAGCTGCTGGACGCCGGCTCTTTCGTGGAGACGGACGCGCTGGTATCCCGCAATGGGGATTACGCCGGGGTCGTGACCGGCAGCGGCACGGTGCAGGATCGCCCTGTGTACGTGTTCGCGCAGGATTTCACGGTGCATGGCGGCGCGATGGGGCAGATGCAGGCGCAGAAGATTGTCAAGGTGCTGGATCTGGCACAGAAGACGGGCGCGCCCGTGATTGCCCTGTGCGACAGCGCCGGTGTGCGCATTGACGAGGGCGCGGCGGCGATGAACGCCTACGCTTCCGTTTTCACCCGTCTGGCAAAGCTCAGCGGCGTGGTGCCGGTCATCGCGCTGGTGCTGGGCCCGGTGGTCGGCGGCGCGGCAATGATCGCCCAGCTGGCTGACATCACCATTGAAGCCGAAAACGTTGGTCAGCTGATGGTCTATGGCCCGCAGGTCATGAGCGCCATTTCCGGCAAGACGGTGGATGCCAAGGCGGTCGGCGGCGCGAAGACGATGGCTGCGCAGGGCGGCGTCGCGCTGACGGCGAAGGACGAGGACGAAGCCATCTCTCTGGCGGTGCAGGTGCTGGACTATCTGCCCGCCTGCAACGCGGAGGATGCCGCGATTGTGGATACCGACGACATGAACCGCATTCTGCCCGTGCTGGACGCGGCGGACGCGGAAAGCCAGCTGGCTGCCATGGCGGACGGCGCGGCGTATGTGGAGCTTTTCAAGGACTACGGCAAGGAAATCCGCGTTGCGCTGACCCGCATCGGCGGCCGTCCGGTCGGTCTGGTGGTTGGCAACGGCAAGGAGAACGACGGCGTGCTGACGGCGCAGTCCGCAAGCAAGGCCGCGCGCTTCATCCGCCTGTGCGACTGCTACAGCCTGCCGGTCGTGTCCCTGATCAACAGCAAGGGCGTTGCCGTCCCGGCGGTTGACGAGCAGGCGGCGACCATCAAGGCGACCACCCAGCTGCTTTATGCCTACGCGGAAGCGACGACGGCGAAGGTGTCCATCGTCACCGGCAATGCCATCGGTCAGGCGTATGTCGCCATGGGCGGCAAGAGCAATGCCGATGTGACCTACGCGTGGCCGGGCGCGGTGATTTCCGCCCTGACCCCCGAAGCGGCGGTGCAGGTGCTCTACACCGACGACCTGAAGGCGGACAAGAAGCCGGCGCTCCAGTCCCGTGCGGAATTGGAAGCGAAGTTCGCTGCGGATGTGGCGGACGGCGTGGCGGCTGCCGCGGCTGGCATGGTCGATGACGTGATTGATCCCGCCGAAACGCGCAAGTATGTCATTGCGGCGCTGGAGATGCTCTCCTCCAAGCGCGAATCCAATCCCCCGAAGAAGCACGGCAACCTGCCGCTGTGATTGAGGAAAGGATCGTGTAAAAAATGGGCTTTTTGAATAATCTGGGCTTCGGCTTGATCGTCACACTCATCGGCATGCTGACCGTTTTCTTCGGTCTGGTGCTGCTGATTGGTCTGATCAAGCTGATGGAAAATGCCACCGCGAACCTCGGCAAGAGCGGCAAGAAGGCAAAGAAGCAGGCGGAAGCGCCCGCTCCCGCGCCGGTTGCCGCGCCCGTGGTGGAGGAAGTGCCTGTGGCGGATGACAGCGAGCTGATTGCGGTCATTTCCGCCGCTGTGGCGATGATGATGGAGGATGGCAGCGCCTTCACGGTGCGCCGCGTCCGCCGCGTGCAGAATGCGCCCGCCTGGCAGAAGGCTGGCCGCGAAGAACAGGTGTACAGCCGCTTCTAATATACTATTTCCTGCATTCACCTGTGCCATCTGCTTGCGCCTTTTCCTTTCTGGCGTCCGTTCATTCCACTTAGCGTAGCGCTGCTACGCTGCGTTTCATTCATGTTAGCCAGAAAGAAAAATTCGCGGCGCATCTTGGCACATGCTCATTTGGAAATAGTATCGGCTTGAACATGACAACAAATTGAACGATTTTGACAGGAGGAAATCCCATCATGCGTACCTTCAATATTACGGTCAACGGTCAGACTTATGTGGTGGATGTGGAAGAAGTCGGCGGCGTGCAGACCGCTGCGCCCGTGCGTGCTGCTGCCCCTGTGGCTGCTGCTCCCGTGGCGGCTCCGGCTGCTGCGCCTAAGGCTGCTGCGGCGGCTCCCGTGGCGGGCGGCGAACCCGTTAAGGCGCCCATGCCCGGCAACATCCTGGACGTGAAGGTCAAGGTTGGCGACACGGTCAAGGCGGGCACGGTGCTGTGCGTGCTGGAAGCCATGAAGATGGAAAACGAAATTCCCGCCCCCAAGGACGGCAAAGTGGCGCAGGTCGTTGTGACCAAGGGCGCGACGGTCGGCGCGGGCGACACGCTGGTCGTGCTGGCGTAATCCGACGTATTTACCGATCCCGAAGGAAAGTGAGCTGATATAATGGGAATCAATGTGGGCGAAACCCTCATGGGGCTCGTCACGACCTCGGGTATCTACCAGTATCTGACGAACCCGCTGGCGCTGATCATGGTCGCCATCGCTTGCGTACTGCTGTATCTCGCCATTGTCAAGCAATTTGAGCCGCTGCTGCTGCTGCCGATTGCCTTCGGTATGCTGCTGACCAACCTGCTGGGCAGCGACATCTTCCACGAAGAACTCTTCGCCGGCGGTCATGCCAACTGGGCACTGTTCGGCGGCGCAGTCTTGATAGACGGCAAGGATTTTGTTGATTCCGTGGGCTACATGGTCAATGCCGCCGGTCAGATTCTGACCAGCAACAATGTCGTGCTGGGTCACTTCGTCAACGCTGTTACCATCGACGACCCGACGAAGCTGGTGCCTTTTGCTGACATCCTGGCGCAGTTCGCCGCCAACGGCAACGCGGCTTCCATCATTCTGGAAGACGCCTTCCTGAAGAACGGCGCGGTCTACACCGCCACCGGTGCGATGCTGGCGACGGCGGGCAAGACGATTTCCGCCGGTCTGCTGGACTATCTGTACCTCGGCGTGAAACTGGGCATCTATCCGTGCCTTATCTTCATGGGCGTTGGCGCGGGCACGGACTTCGGGCCGCTGATTTCTAACCCGAAGACGCTGCTGCTGGGCGCGGCGGCGCAGCTGGGCATTTTCATGACGTTCATCTTCGCGTATGCCGTGTTCGGCTTCTCCGCTGCGGAAGCGGGCGCCATCGGCATCATCGGCGGCGCGGACGGCCCGACGGCCATTTGGCTGACGGGCAAGCTCGCCCCGCACCTCCTTGGCCCGATCGCGGTCGCGGCGTACTCCTACATGGCGCTGGTGCCTGTCATTCAGCCGCCGATTATGCGCGCCCTGACCACCGAGAAGGAACGCAAAATCGTCATGGAGCAGCTCAAGCCTGCCACCAAGACGCAGAAGATTATCTTCCCCATCGTCGTCACCATTCTGGTTGCGCTGCTGCTGCCGTCCGCTGCTCCGCTGGTCGGCTGCCTGATGCTGGGCAACCTCGCGAAGGAATGCGGCGTGACCGAACGTCTGAACAAGACGATGCAGAACGAGCTGATGAATATCGTCACGATTTTCCTCGGCATCACGGTCGGCGCAACGGCGACTGCCTCTACCTTCCTGACGGTGCGCACGCTTGAAATCATCGCGATGGGCATCGTCGCGTTCGGCATGGGCACGGCGGGCGGCGTGCTGCTGGCGAAGCTGATGAACAAGCTCTCCGGCGGCAAGATCAACCCGCTGATCGGCTCTGCCGGCGTGTCCGCTGTCCCGATGGCGGCGCGTGTGTCCCAGAAGGAAGGTCAGAAGGCCAATCCCGCGAACTTCCTGCTGATGCACGCCATGGGCCCGAACGTTGCTGGCGTTATCGGCTCTGCCATCGCGGCTGGTGTGCTGCTGAGCATGTTCGGTTAATCGACAGTTGATGGAAACGTATCCGGTCAGGGGCAGGGGAGTGCTTCTCCGCCTCTGACCGAACTGAAGGAGGAAATTCGTCCTATGGCAAAGGTTCAAATTACGGATACCATCCTGCGCGACGGCCACCAGTCTCAGGCCGCGACCCGGATGCGTACCGATGAGATGCTGCCTGCCTGCGAAATGCTGGACAAGGTTGGCTACTACTCTCTGGAGTGCTGGGGCGGCGCGACCTACGACGCGTGCCTGCGCTTCCTGAACGAAGACCCGTGGGAGCGGCTGCGCAAGCTACGCAAGGCGCTGCCCAACACCAAGCTGCAGATGCTGCTGCGCGGCCAGAATCTGCTGGGCTACCGTCCCTACGCGGACGACGTGGTGGATTTCTTTGTCAAGAAGGCCGTCGAGAACGGCATTGACATCATCCGCTGCTTCGACGCGCTGAACGACCTGCGCAACATGCAGACCGCCGTCAAGGCGACGAAGAAGTACGGCGGCACGGCGGAAATCGCCATGTCGTACACCGAATCCCCCGTGCACAACGAGGATTACTTCGTCAAGCTCGCCGTGGACATCCAGAAGATGGGCGCGGACGTCATCTGCATCAAGGACATGGCGAACCTGCTGCTGCCCTACAAGGCATACAGCCTCGTCAAGCGCCTGAAGAAGGAAACCGACCTGCCCATCGTCCTGCACACCCACAACACCACCGGCACGGGCGACATGGTGCTGCTCAAGGCCATCGAAGCGGGTGTGGACGTGGTGGATACCTGCCTGTCCCCGCTGGGTTCCGGCACGTCTCAGCCGGCGACCGAATCCCTCGTTGCGACCCTGAAGGGCACGGAATACGACACGGGCTTCGACCTCGACCTGCTGGCGCAGCTGGCGGCGCACTTCCGCACGGTGGCGGATCGCCTGACCAAGGATGGCTGGCGTGACCCGGCGCGCGTGCTGGGCGTGGACGTCAAGACCCTGCAGTATCAGGTGCCGGGCGGCATGCTGTCCAACCTGATTGGCCAGCTGAAGCAGGCGAACCAGATGGACAAGTACTACGACGTGCTGGCGGAAGTGCCGCGCGTGCGCAAGGACTTCGGCTATCCGCCGCTGGTCACGCCGACTTCCCAGATCGTGGGCACGCAGGCCGTGATGAACGTGCTGGGCGGCGAGCGCTACAAGATGGTGCCGAAGGAATCCAAGGACTTGCTGGCGGGTCACTACGGCCGTCTGCCGGGCAAGGTGAACGAGGACGTGCGCAAGAAGTGCATCGGCGACACGAAGGTCATCACCCATCGCTACGCTGACGACATTCCGCCGGAACTCGACAAGCTGCGTGAGGAAATGCGCGAATGGTATCAGTGCGAGGAAGACGTGCTGTCCTACGCCATGTTCCCGAAGGTTGCGCCGAAGTTCTTCGAGTATCGCGCGGCCCAGCAGCTGAAGGTGGATTCCACCATGCTGAACAAGGCTGACAAGACGATGCCTGTCTGAGAGGCAGAGGGTCAGGGGCGAATCCAACGCGGAATTGCCCCTGACCTTGTTGTGTTTTCAGAGATTTCGCGTCTGCGGACGCGACAAGGGGGCAATGAAAACGGACGAAGTCCGCGGTCGCCCCCTTGACCCCTTCGGGCGACTTTGTTTCGTGTTTTTAGACAAAAAGCATCAAGTGTCAGGCTGTTCGCAGAAAATTTGCCAAAGTACATCTTGATTTTACCGCGCAAGTGGTGTATGATATAGATGCGGAGAATCGGGATTTTCCCTGAATCCGCAGTGTATTGTCCCACCAATTTAAAGAAAGAGGTAGGTTCTACATGGCAGAGCTGAATCTGAGCAAGTATGGCATTACCGGCACGACCGAGGTTGTGCACAATCCTTCTTACGATCTGCTGTTCGAAGAAGAAACCAAGTCCACCAACGAGGGCTATGAAAAGGGTCAGGTGTCCGAACTGGGCGCTGTGAACGTCATGACCGGCATTTATACCGGCCGCAGCCCCAAGGACAAGTATATCGTCATGGACGAGAACTCCAAGGACACCGTGTGGTGGACGAGCGAGGGCTACAAGAACGACAACCATCCGATGAACGAGTCCACGTGGGCGTCCGTGAAGGATCTGGCGATTAAGGAGCTGTCTAATAAGAAGCTGTACGTCGTCGATGCCTTCTGCGGCGCGAACAAGGACACCCGCATGGCCGTCCGCTTCATCGTGGAAGTGGCGTGGCAGGCGCATTTCGTCAAGAACATGTTCATCCAGCCCTCTGAAGAAGAGCTGAAGAACTTCACCCCGGACTTCGTGGTTTACAACGCGTCCAAGGCGAAGGTCGAGAACTACAAGGAACTCGGTCTGAATTCTGAAACCTGCGTGGCGTTCAACATCACCAGCCGTGAGCAGGTTATCCTGAACACGTGGTACGGCGGCGAGATGAAGAAGGGTATGTTCTCCATGATGAACTACTACCTGCCGCTGAAGGGCATCGCGTCCATGCACTGCTCTGCCAACACCGATAAGGAAGGCAAGAACACTGCCATCTTCTTCGGTCTGTCCGGCACCGGCAAGACCACCCTGTCCACCGACCCCAAGCGTCTGCTGATCGGCGACGACGAGCACGGCTGGGACGACAACGGCGTGTTCAACTTTGAAGGCGGCTGCTACGCCAAGGTCATCAACCTCGACAAGGACTCCGAGCCGGACATCTACAACGCCATCACCCGTGATGCGCTGCTGGAGAACGTCACCCTCGACAAGGACGGCAAGATTGACTTCGCCGACAAGTCCGTGACCGAGAACACCCGCGTGTCCTACCCGATCAACCACATCAAGAACATCGTGCGCCCGGTGTCCGCTGCGCCTGCCGCGAAGAACGTCATCTTCCTGTCTGCTGATGCGTTCGGCGTGCTGCCGCCCGTGTCCATCCTGACGCCCGAACAGACCCAGTACTACTTCCTGTCCGGCTTCACCGCGAAGCTCGCTGGCACGGAACGCGGCATCACCGAGCCGACCCCCACCTTCTCTGCTTGCTTCGGTCAGGCGTTCCTCGAACTGCACCCGACCAAGTACGGCGAAGAGCTGGTCAAGAAGATGAAGGCGAACGGCGCGAAGGCGTACCTCGTCAACACCGGCTGGAACGGCACTGGCAAGCGCATCACCATCAAGGATACCCGCGGCATCATCGACGCGATTCTGTCCGGCGACATCCTGAAGGCGCCCACCAAGAAGATTCCGTACTTCGACTTTGAAGTTCCGACCGAACTGCCGGGCGTGGACTCCAAGATTCTCGACCCCCGCGACACCTACGCCGACGCTTCCGAATGGGAGAACAAGGCGAAGGATCTGGCGTCCCGCTTCGAGAAGAACTTCGTCAAGTACACCGGCAACGACGCTGGCAAGGCACTGGTTGAAGCTGGCCCCCACGCGTAATTTGACGGTTGCGTAAATATCGAGCGGCTTGTTCTGTGAAAGAGCAGGCCGCTCTTTTTGCGTGGAATGAAAAAGGGGCTTGCCGGGTGTGGCAAGTCCTTCCTTTTATGCTGATGGAGTTGCGTCCTCCCAGAAGCCGATTTCCACGGTGCAATCCGCATCATAACAGTAGCAGTAGATGCCGTTCTGCTGGAAGAACAGCATCAGCGTGTCCCTATCTACCATGAAAACGCCGTCGATTGTCGTGATGACGGCGGGGTGTTTGCTGCCGGGGGCGGGCAGGAGCAGCGAGAAGCTGGGCGAATCCGCATAGGCGAGCGTCCCTGCGGCGGTATCCAGCACGATTGCTTTGCCGCTGACCTCGAAGCGCGCTGTGTGGTCATCCAGCCAATCCAGCGTGATGCCTAATCCTTCCAGCATCGGCACGACCGGAATCAGCGCGTACTGCCCGTCGGGATGGTAGGGGATGCAGTCAGAAATCAGCGTGCCGCAGACGATGAGCGAATAGGGGATTGTGTCCGCTTCGGATGATTCCAATGCGCACACTTCCGCAGCGGCGGGGAAAGCGGCGGGCGCGGCGCACGGGAGCAGCAGCGCGGCGCAGGTGGCGGCTGCGAGAAAACGGGATGCCTTGCGAAACATAGGAAAACCTCCTTTCGGCTTTTCGGATAAGACGACGGGAAATGGGGGATTGTTCCCGGTGCGGGAGGAAAATTTTGCGAAATGAAAAGGGGCTTGCCGAAAAGACAAGTCCATTTCTGTGTACTCATTCGCAATCCAAATAATTCCCATACGCCACCAAATGCGGATCATCCGACCTTGGAATATGCCGGAAGAACCGCCACTGCTCATCCTCCGGCGGCTCTGCTGCCCAAATCTCGATGCGCAGACCGTTTTCTGTGCAGATGGTCAAGTCGTTCATCTCGGAGCATTCAATACTGACGACTTTCGCGGGCAGGAGAGGCGCGAGCTCGGCGACGTCGTAGTCGAACCAGCTGTTGCCTTTTCCAAGCGGCTTGTTGTCGCGGGTGCAGTAAATCTCGTCACGGCTCAGCATGGCTTCACCGTCGTGCAGGACGCGGAAGGTGCATTGCGTGTGCAGCGAATATTCTGCGCCGTCCACATCGAAAATCCACCAGACCAAATCCGCCGCACGCCCGATGGCAATCAGCGAATGCCCAAGCAGCGTGTCAAGAGAATAGTGCGCGAACATGGTGTCCCTCCATTATTTCAAGTGAACGCAGTCTGTAAAGGCGCTCAGACGCACATCATCCTGCGGTCCGAAGCGCCAGTCTTCGCACCCGGGCAGAGAGTCGGCGAAAATTTCGATGCGCAGGTGATTTTCGGCGCAGAGGGTCAAGTCATTCGTGTCGGAACACTTGACGCTGACGATTTTCACGGGCAGCAGGGAAGTCAGGCGGACAATATCGCGGTCGAAGCGGCGGTTGGCATCCGTCAGCGGTTCAAGGTCGGTGGGGGAGAAAAGCATCCGCTGGGTCAGAATGGTTTCGCCCTCGTGTGTCACGCGGAATCCTCCGTACGTTTGCAGGATGTACGGCGAAGTACGCCCGCTGAACGTCCAGCGGACGACAAAATCCGGCGTGCGGGCGACGTCGGTCAGGCACTGACCAAGCAGTAAATCAGGACAATAGGCACTGAACACGTCATTCCTCCATTATGTCAAACGAGGGCAGGGGCGCAAGCTAATTCGCCGCGCTCCTGCCCCAAATGGTTATTCCCCGTACTCCACCATACCCTGCGATTCCAAAAACATCTGCTGGGCATCGAGGTAGTCGTCCACCAGCGCGGCGAGCTTGACCGCCTGCTCGGGGTCGAGCGCGTTCTTTGCCGCCAGCGATTCGACAATGTACTCAATCGCTTCGTCATCCTCGTAGTACGCGTCGCCCGCGTAGCCGTCGTCGTCCAAAACGCCCGCTTCGTGCATGTACGCCATGTCCGCATCAATCATCTGCGGCACGAGCGCGGGAATGTCCTCCGCCAACTCCGGGTGATCCGCCTTGCGGATGCAGCGGGTGATGAACGCAACCGCCGCATCCTTGTCGTAACCCTGCATCATGGATGGTAAACCTCCTGTTTACGCCATAACCGCCTTGAACTGCGCCAGCGTGTCCTTGAAAACGCCCAGCGCACGGCGGATGGGTTCGGGGCTGCTCATGTCGATGCCCGCCAGCTTCAAAGCGTCAATCGGCGGCACGGCGCAGCCTGCGGACAGGAACTTGCGGTAGTCGCGGACGGCGCTTTCGCCTTCGGACAGAATCTTGTCGCTGAGCGAAACCGCCGCGCACAAGCCCGTCGCGTACACATAGACGTAGTAGGAACGATAGAAGTGCGGGATGCGCATCCACTCGTTGGCGATGTTTTCATCCACCGTGCAGACAGCGCCGTAATACTTCTGGTTTAATTCGTAGTATGCCTTGGACAGGCTCTCGCAGGTCAGCGGCTGCCCCTGCTCCGCCATCGTGTGGGCAATCAGCTCAAACTCCGCGAACATCGTCTGACGGAACACGGTTGTGCGGAACTGCTCCAGGAAGTGGTTCAGCAGGTACGCCAGCGTCTTCTTGTCGTCCGCGAACGTCTTGAGCAGGTGGCGCATCATCGTCGCCTCGTTGCAGGTGGACGCAACTTCCGCCACGAACAGGCTGTAATCGCTCTTGGGCGCGGGCTGGTTGGTATTGGAGTAGAAGGAGTGCATGGAGTGCCCCAGCTCGTGCGCGATGGTGAACGTGTCCGACAAATTGTCGTTGTGGTTCAGCAGCACATAGGGGTGCACGTCGCGCAGGTTGCCGGAGGAGAACGCGCCGGAGGACTTGCCCTTGGAGGGGTACACGTCAATCCAGCCGCCGACGCGGGCTTCGCGCAGCTTCGCCAGATAGTCCTCGCCCATGGGCTTCAAACCTTCCAGCACAAGGTCAAACGCCTTGTCGTAGCTCAGCTCCATGTGGAAATCCTTGACCATCGGCGTGTAGAGGTCGTACATGTGCAATTCATCCAGCCCCATCAGCGCTTTGCGCAGCGCCAGATACTCATTCAGCACCGGAATCGCCGCGTGCACTTCGCTGATGAGGTTGTCGTAGACGCTCGTGGGGATTTCCAGCGGTTCCATGCGGGCATCGCGGGCGGTGGCGTAATGGCGGGCGCGCGCCTGGAACACGTCGTTCTGCACGCTGCCGTTGTACGTTGCGGCGATGGTATTGCCGAAACTGCCGTAGGTGTTCATGATGCCGTCGAACGCCGATTTGCGGACTTCGCGGTCTTCCGAACGGATAAACTGGGAATATGTGCCTTCAGTCAGCTCAGCAGTCGTGCCGTCGGGCATCTGCACGGGCGGGAAGGACATATCCACGTCGGTCAGCATCCCGAAGATGTGGTTCGGGGCTTGGGCGACCTGCCCCATCATGGCGAGCAGCTTCTCCTGCTCGGCGGGCAGCGTGTGCGGCTTCTGGCGAATCAGGTTGCGCAGGAACGCGTCATAATCCGCCATTGCCGGATCAGCGGCAATTTCCGCCAGCAGCGCATCATCCAGCGAGAGCAGCTCCGGCTCAAAGAAGGACATCGCGGTGGACAGCTGTACGCCCATCTGGGACGCGCGGGCGCGAAGTCCCTGCGCAACCGGGTCGCCGTTGTCCGTTTCGCCGCGCAGGAACGCGTAGGAGAAAACGGGATCAGCCTGCTGATTCAAGTCGAAATACTCGCGAATGGCCTGACGGGGATTTTCGGCGACTTTGCCCTCCCACGCGGCGAACTTCTTGCCGGACGCAAGCACATCCGCCAAAGCGGCCTCCCACGCGGCATCATCAGGGTAAATGTGCGACAAGTTCCATTTGTACTGCGCGGGGATTTCCTCACGCTTGCGGAGCTTTGCAGCCATTTTAAGACCTCTTTCTGCCGGAAAAAAACCGGCGTTTCCATTTCATTTCCTAGAGTGTGTTTCTAAATTCGCCCGGCAGCATTTTCGGCATCTTTTCATGCACTTCTGCGTCTTCAAACCTCGATTTACCGCCAGTAAACCTTCGGTTTTCATCCTTGAATTGCAAGAAAATCTGCTCGAAACTGCACCGGTCTCATTTTAGAAACACACTCTATTGTACACGCATTAGCGGAAAAAAGCAAGGCGTATCAGCGGTGCTTTTTCTCGTACGTCAGCGGGCGACAGGCGCTGGCGCGATCCGACCCGTTGGGGAAGAACGAAATCGCGCCGTCCAGCAGGGTGATTGCGCCCGTTGAGCCGCGCACAACCTGCTTTTCCAGCAGCAGGCGCAGCAGCTTTTCCGTCAGCATCGGCCCGCCGCCGCGCGTCAGGCAGTCCTTCCAGAGGGTGAAGTGGCAGCCGTCCGCAGCGCGGGAGCAGAAAAACGCCTGCGGGCTTTCCAGCACGCCGCCCTTCCGGCAGACCGGGCAGACGCAGCCGTCAATTTTCGCGCCGCGCGTGACCATCGACTGCGTGCGCTTCTTTCGCCGCCCATCATCCGGAAAGACCACGTCGACGCGGTTATTCCGGGCGAAATTCACCAGAAACGTGGAGAATTTGCGGATGCTGTCCATGAACCTGTCCGCGTCCTGTCTGCCGTCGGTGATTTGGTCGAGCGCCAGTTCCCAGCGCCCGGTCATTTCAGGGGAGGACAGCTCCTGCGGCACAATTTGAATCAGCTGCACGCCCTTGTCCGTCGCCAGAATCGTCTTGCCCTTGCGGATGGCGTATCCGACCTGAATCAGCCGCTCGATGATGGCGGCGCGGGTCGCGGGTGTGCCGATGCCGCTGCCCTTCATCTGCCGCGCGATTTCCTCGTCGGTGGATTCGCGCCCGGCGGTTTCCATCGCGGAGAGCAGGGACGCGTCGTTGTGCTGCGCCGGGGGCTTGGTCTGGTCGCTCTTGACCTCGGCGGCGCGGACGGTGCGCGTGTCGCCGGAGGATAGCGGCGGCAGGGCGGTTTCCTCCTCGGTGTCGGCGGATTTTTTCTTCGCGCGCCCGGTTTTCGGCGGATTCGCCAGCGGCGGCACATCCCGCCAGCCGTTTTGCAGCACGACGCGCCCGTTCGTGCGGAATTGGTGCTCGCCGACCCCGGTGATGACCTTCGTCGCGTCGTACTCGCATGCGGGATAGAACGCCGTCAACATCCGCCGGACGACCATATCGTACAGCTGCCGCTCATCTTCGGGCAGGCTGTCCAGATTGATGCGCTTCGGCGTGGGCAGAATCGCGTGGTGGTCGGTGACTTTCGTTTCGTCAATCGTGCGCTTGCTGACGGGCAGCTTCCCATCCGGCAGCGCGCCCGGCACAAGTGCCTGATAGCTTTCCGGCAGCACCTTCATCGTTTGCACGACGCGCGGAATCATGTCCGGCGGCAGATAGCGGCTGTCCGTGCGCGGGTAGGTGAGGGCTTTGTACGTTTCGTAGAGCGACTGGGCGAGCTTGAGCGTCTTGTCGGCGGTGAAGCCGAGCAGACGGTTCGCGTCGCGCTGGAGGCTGGTCAGGTCGTAGAGCTGGGGCGGCAGGTCGCGGCGGCGGGTGGTTTCGGCGCTTATCACTGTGGCGGATTGATTCTTGATTTGCGCGGCGAGGGCTTTCGCGTCGTCGATTTTGGGGATGTGCGTGTCCGGCTCCAAGCCTTCGCGGAAGTACATGCCGCGGTAGTCGCCGAAATCCGCCGTGACGGTCGCGTATTCTTCCGGCTTGAAGTCCTCAATTTCCTTCCGCCGCTTGACCAGAATCGCAAGCGTCGGGGTCTGCACGCGCCCAACGGACAGCAGCGCGTCATAGCGCAGGGTAAAAGCGCGGCTGGCGTTCATGCCCACAAGCCAATCCGCCTGCGAACGGCACTGCGCGCTGCGGTACAAGCCGTCGTAGTCACTGCCGCTGCGGATGGCGCGGAAGCCTTCCTGAATCGCCTCGTCCGTCATGGAGGAAATCCACAGGCGGTCGAAAGGCTTCTTGCAGCCCGCTTTTTCGTAGATGTAGCGGAAAATCAGCTCCCCCTCGCGCCCCGCGTCGGTTGCGCAGATGAGCCGGTCGGTTTCCGGCGCGTTGATGAGATTGCGGACGACGGCAAACTGATCGCGGCTGCTGGCGATGACTTTCAAGGGGATTTCGGCGGGCAGAATCGGCAGCGTATCAAACGACCAGCGCTTGTACTTTTCATCGAGCTCGTCCGGCTCAACCAGCGTCACCAGATGCCCGACCGCCCACGTCACGACCCAGTCGCCGCCCGTCAGGCAGCCGCGCCCGCTGCTCTGGCAGCCAAGCACGCGGGCAATATCGCGCCCCACGCTCGGTTTTTCCGCAATGACTACTGTACGCCCCATAGGTGAGAATCCTCCTGATGATGTATATCCGTGCCTTTTTATGCAAAAATCCGCATGAACAAATTCCATTATACCACATTTGACGGCTTGAAGCAAGCATGATATAATAGGAGGGAAACCTGTCGGAAGATGGTACGGAGGTCGGCTTGCATGGCGATGTTTTCCTTTGACGAGCAGGCGGCGCTGTTTGACGTAACGCCGCTGCCCAACCAGTTCATCCTTAATTATCTGCCCGAAGCGTCGGGGGACGCGGTGCGCGTGTACCTCTTCGGCTTGGTGGCGTGCTATCATCACGAGGCCATCAGCGATTTGCAGCAAATGGCGCGGGAGCTGAACATGACGGAGGATGATATTCGCGCGGCGTACCGCTACTGGGAGCGCAAGGGGCTGGTGCAGCGCATGGCGGATAATCCGCCGCAGTACCGCTATCAGAACATCTATCAGGTGATGATGACGGGCGCACAGGCACAGATTGACCCCGCATACGAGCAATTCGCGGAAGCCATCTACGGCGTGTTCGACAACGACCGCCGCCTGCACGGCAAGGACGTCAGCCAATGCTACGAGTGGGTGGAGCAGATGCACCTGCCGCCGGACGTGGTGATTGCCATGATGCGCCACATGGTGCAGAAGCACGGCAAGAACGTGAGCATGAAAAAAGCCGAGCAGATGGCAATGCGGCTGGCGGACGAAAAGGTGCAGACGGTGGAGGAGGCGCAGGAGATTTTCCGGCGCGACCAGACCGTTTGGAGCGGCAGCAAGAAGGTGCTGGAGAAGCTGGGCCTGCGCCGCTACCCGACCGAGCCGGAACAGACGATGTACAGCAAGTGGCTGGTGGATTGGCAATTCACGCCGGATGCAATCCTGCGCGCGGTGGATGAGACCATCAAGAGCAGCAACCCGTCGTTTGCGTATCTGGACGGGATTTTGAAGCGGCTGCACGAGCAGGGGAATGTGCGCACGGAGCAGGATGTGTCGGGCGATATCGAGGACAGCCGGAAGGAAAACGAGCCTATCAAGCAATTCCTGCGCGCGCTGGGCAATTACAGCATTACCATCAACGACACGACGAAAGCGACGTACAAGAGCTTCCAGACCATGTACCCTGACCCGGTGATTCTGCTGGCGGCGCAGCAGTGCGCCAAATGGGGCATGACGACGCTGCAGGACGTGATGCAGACGCTGATGGCGTGGCAGAACCGCAGCCTGCGCACGCTGCCGGAAATTGACGCGTACATGCGGCAGATTGACGAGCAGAACGAGTTCCTGATTGTGCTGTATCAGGCGATGCAGCTTGACGAAAAGGCGAAGCCGAACGCCGCCGACCGCGCCCTTGTGAAGCAGTGGACGGAAGAGTGGCGGTTCGCGCAGATGTTTGTGCTGGGCTGCGCGCCGTGGGCGGCAGGGAAGAAATCACCGATGGCATACCTCAACAAGATGTTGAAAGTTTTCCGGGAAAAAGGCATCACGACGATGGAGGCGGCAAAGGCGGAGCGCGAACGCTTCGAGCAGCAGCCGAGCCAATCCACCGCACCCGCCGCGCGCGCGCCGAAGGTCGTCGGGGAGCAGCAGTACACCCAGCGCACCTACACGCCGACGCAGGATGCCATGGACGCCATGATGCAGGAGTGGGAGGAAAGCCATGCGTAAGGAAATCATGCAGGCGCTGCAGCAGGAGTACGAGCAGCAGCGCCTCAAAAATTCGCAGGAGGAGCTTCGGCGGCGGCAGGAGGTTATCACCCGCTGCCCGGAGATTGGGCAGTACCTCGCCGAGCGGCAGAACCTGATTTTCGGCGGCGTGCGCGGCATTCTGAACGGCAAAGCGGCGGCGGATGACCTGCCCGCCCGCATGGACGTGATGAACAAGCGCATCGCCGATTTGCTCCGCCAAAGCGGCTTCCCGGCGGATTATCTTGACCCCGTCTACCGCTGCAAGCAGTGCCGCGACACGGGCTACGTTGGCGAGCCGATTCGCGAAATGTGCCCGTGCCTGCGCAGTGCCTTCTATGCGCGGCTGTACCGCGAGGTCGGCTTGGGCGAAAAAGCGGAGCAGTCGTTCGCCGCGTTTGACCCGAATGTGTTCTCCGACCAGCCGCTGCCGGGCAAAAAGTACAGCCAGCGGCAATTGATGGACATGCTGCGCCACCAGTGCGAGCAGTATGCCGAAAAGTACCCCAGCGCCGCGACGATGGATCTGCTGCTGATGGGGCAGAGCGGTCTGGGCAAAACGTACCTAATGCACGCCATCGCGAAGCGATTGCTGGAGCGCGGCTTCAACGTGATGATGATCAGCGCCTACCGCTTCCTGGACGTCGCCCGCCGCGCGTACTTCTCCGGCAAACAGGAGGAAATGGACACGCTGATGGATACCGACGTGCTGATGATTGACGACATGGGCGTTGAACCGCTGATGGAGAACATCACCATCGTGCAGTGGTTCAACCTCATTAACGAGCGGCAGCTGCGCGGCAAAGGCACGGTCATCAGCACCAATTTGAACGTGGAGGAGCTGCGCCGCCGCTACACCGAGCGCATCACATCCCGCCTGCTGGATGGAAAGCAGTGTATGCTGCTGCAATTCTTGGGCGACGACGTAAGGAGGAACAAGGCGTGATTCAGCTTTATATCAGCAAGAAGAATTTCGATGCGCAGAAGGCGGAGCGCTTCTTCAAGGAGCGCCGCGTGCAGGTGCAGGTGATGGATTTGAAGAAGCACAAGCTGGGCGAGCGCGAATTGCAGGTGATGGCGAAGGACGTGGGGATGCAGGGGCTTCTTGACCGCGAGGACAAGCGCGCGAAGGAGCATCCCGCGTGCTATTGCAACATTGACAGCGTGATTATGACCGCGATTCAGGAAAACCCGTGGCTGCTGAAATCCCCCATCGTCCGCAGCGGACAAAAATGCACCATCGGCTACCAGCCCGAAATTTGGGAAAGCTGGCTGAAGGCGGACAAATAACGGCTCAGGCGAAGCCCCAAAAAGCTGCACGCGGAAGAAGCATGAAAGCGCGACCAACTCAATCGCGCGAAGGGGTCAAGGGGGGATCCCCCTTGCAGGGTGCAGGGACAGCGTCCCTGCTGGGGTTTGGGGCAACGCCCCAACTGTTCCTCGTCCAGCCAACTCAAAAGGAAAATTCAAGCGGGGCAGCCTTGGTCGCAGGCAGCGAAGCGTCCCTGCGCAGTAACTTTGCGCGTCCGCAGACGCGCCTCCAAGCTGCTTTTTCCACCAAGATAAAAAACCGCCTGCCCACGCCAATCACCGCATGAGCAGGCTTTCCTTCATTCTAAATAGAGTGCTGATGCCGCCGCGACGCCCGCGTCGTGCGTAATCGTCAGCAGCAGATGCCCCGGATAGCGCAATGCCGCGCCGCCGGATAGCGCCGCCGTCGGCTGCCCCTGCGCCGTGTGCGAGATGGCAATCTCCGTCAGCGGGAAGGCAATGCCGCAGCCGAGCGCCTTGACGATGGCTTCCTTCGCCGCGTACAGCCCCGCCAGCGTGTCCGCCGCCGACGCGCCGCGGCTGCGCAGGTACGCGATTTCCTCTTTCGTCAGGATGCGCTGGAGGAAATGCGTGTTGTCAAGCTGCTGTGCCATCCGCGCAATGTCGCAGATATCCAGCCCGATGCCGCGCAGCTCAGACATAGCCCATGACCCCGCGCACGGATACGTCGCCGGACAGCACGCGCTGCAATACGCCGCTTTCGTCGCGCACCAGCAGCGCACCCGTCTCGTCAATGTCCTCCGCCGTGCCGATGAAGTCAATCTCTGTGCCGATGACGTGCACCCGGCTGCCCAGCGTGCAGCAGTGGCGGCGGTACGCTTCCTGTATGCCGGGGAAGCCGTGCTCCTCCAGCAGCGTCATGTTGTCCTCCAGCGCCTTCAGGTAGTGCACGACAATCTCCCGGCGCACGGGCGGATTGGCGAATTCCTCCAAGGCGGCGGCGCGGTCAGACAGCTCCGGCGGATATGCCCCGCGCAGCACGTTCAGCCCCGTGCCGACGACAACGTACTCAATCTGGTCGAGGTCGGCGCTGATTTCCAACAGAATGCCGCACAGCTTTTTGCCGGAGAACACAAGGTCGTTGGGCCACTTAATCTGCGCGTCAATGCCCGTCACTTCGCGGACGGCGTGCGCCATCGCCATCGCGGTCGCGAGGGTAATCAGCGGCGCGTTTTTCGGCGGGAGCTTCGGCCGCAGGAGGACGCTCATCAGGATCGCCTGCCCCGCGGGGGCTGACCATGTGCGCCCCAGCCGCCCTTTGCCTGCCGTCTGGCATTCGCACAGGCACAGGCTGCCGCTCGGCGCGCCCTGCACCGCCATCTGCTTCACCAGCGTGTTGGAGGATGTGATGGTGTGCTCGTAGTGGTTAATGGCACGTCCAAGCGTCTTGGTCGTCAGCTGATTCACCCAGAAAATGGGGTCAAGGCTGTCGCCGGGGATGAGGCGGTAGCCGCGGCGGCCGGCGGCTTCAATCTGCCAGCCCTCTTCGCGCAGCTGGGCAATGCGCTTCCACACGGCGGCGCGGCTGATGCCCAGTTCCTGACTGATTTTTTCGCCGGAGACATAATCGCCGCCGGAGAGGATTGCAAGAATATCATTCATTGGTTTCATCTCCTGAAAAGAGGTGCTTCTGTTGGAATATATGGTTTTGCCGGAGCAGGACGGAATGCGCCTGCGCGATGTACTGCGCCGCGTGATGGGCGTGAGCTACACGGCGATGAAGTCCGCCAAGTGGAACGGCGGCATCACGGTGGACGGCGTCGTGACCCCGGTGGATGCGTTTGTGTGCGCCGGGCAGGTGGTGGCAATCCGCTTCCGGGAGAACGCCCCGGTGTACGCGGTCAAGCCGTATGACCTGCCGCTGACCATTGCGCATGAGGATGACTGGCTGTTCGTGATTGACAAGCCCGCCCCGCTGGCGAGCCAGTCCAGTGCCCTGCACCCGGACGACACGCTGGAAAACGCGCTGTACGCCCATTTGCGCTGTCCGGCGGATTTCGTCTACCGTCCGGTGAATCGGCTGGATAAGGGCACAAGCGGGCTGATGATTGTCGCCAAGGACGCGCATATTCAGCACCGTTTGCAGGCGCTTCTGCATACGCCGGAGTTCATCCGGACGTATCAGGCGGTGGTGGAGGGCTGCCCGGATGACGACTGCGGCGTGATTGACGCGCCCATCGGCAAGGAGGACGCCGCCAGCATCCGCCGTATCGTGACCGCATCCGGCAAGCCGTCGGTGACGCACTATCGCGTGCTGAAACGCGGGAAAACGCGCGCGCTGGTGGAGCTGACGCTTGAAACTGGGCGCACGCACCAAATCCGCGTACACATGGCGTCTATCGGCTGTCCGGTCGTCGGGGATTTCCTCTACGGCACGGAAATTCCGCAATTGCCGGGGCGGTTTGCGCTGCACGCCAGCGCCTTGACGCTCCATCACCCGATGACGGGGGATTGGCTGTCGCTTACCTCGCCTTTGCCGGCGTCGCTTGCGACACTGCTTGACTGATGGCGGATTGCAGGAAGTCCAAACCCCGCTGCCGCTGGATGGAAAGCTGCTCGTCCACCACGGAAAAATCCGGATGCGTCGGGTCGGCGACTTGCAGCGTGCGCAGCAGCTGGTCAACGCGGCTGTTGCGGCTTTCGGGGTCGTCCTCGCGGTAGCGGCGGAGAATTGTGCAGGGCGTGTGCAGCAGGAGGGAAAACGCGGCGGCGTGGAAGCTGTCCGTCAGCACCATGCTCGCGCCCGCAATCAGCCGAAGCCACTGCGCGGGGGTCACGCCCTTTGCCGGTGGATACGCGGACTGGAGTGCCGATTCCGTCCGCGGAATGACGCGCACGCCCAGACCTGTTTTCTGCCGAATCTGCTCCACCTGCGTCCAGTACGCGGGATTGTCCGCCAGGAAGAAGCACAGAATATCATTGCCCATCGGGATGTCGCCGCCGATGAGTTCCAGCCACTTTTCGCGCGGCAGGAGCATCACGGGGTCGGGCATGACGGCGGGCTTTTTGCCGATGAGCGCTTGCAGGAGCGCCGCGCCCTCTTCCTCCCGGACGGAGATGGCGGCGAACCCCCGTATCAATGCGGCGATTTTGCGCCCTTTCGCGCTGTCCGTCATCGTCGATACGCCCAGCGACGGCGCGTAGGCGACTTTCGGCTTCTTCGTGAAATTCAGGAAATACGCCGGATTGAGCCACGTCGGCGACCAAATCTGGTCTGACCCACAAATCAGCGCGTCGTATGACAGCGCCTGATGCGCCAGCGCGCTCTGATCGCGGCAGATGGGCGACAAAATCATCTGCGTCTGCCGGAACTCATCAAAGCCCTCGTTCAGCCCGCGCGCCGCGCTGCGCTTCTTCATGCCGTCCAAAATCAGGCGGGGCGAATTGCCGCTGCACAGCAGATTCTTCATCTTTTCCGTCTGCGAGGGAACATAGTCGATATGCTCCGCGTCGTACCCCAGGGAACGGACGGCGTTTTGCAGCGCCCACGCCTGAAGAATCGACCCGTAGTTGTCATTGTGCAGGAAGGTCATGATGCCGATTCGTGCCATGCGCTCACCTCTATCGCGAAAGTTCGCTATCATTATAGCATACTTCTTCGCTGGAAGCAAACAAAACCGCGAAATCCGCTGGACAAGCGGCGCGAATCGGCGTACAATGGGGTGGGGAGTTACGACTGCACGCTTTCCAGCCACTTCTCCAGCGTGACCTCGTCATCGAACCCCAGCCCGGGACGAACCTCCTCCTGCACATCGTCCGGCAAGTCGCTCAGCGGCACGCCGAGTTCGCGCACCAGCGCCAGCGCGTCGCCGTAACGGTTGCGGAAGATGCACAGCTGTCCGCTTTCGTCCGGCATCAGCACAACATGCTCCGGGCAGTAGAGGGCAAGCGCGCGTTCCATGCTCACCTGCGCGGGCGAAAACGACGTGATGACCCACTGGTCGTACTTCGCGGCGAGTTCGTCCTTCGTCATGCCGGCAAGTTCGGCTGGCAGGCGCTGGCGGCGCGTCATTTCGTGCCCGCAGGGGGAAAAGGTGACGCGCTGGAGCAGCTCACACTCGGCGCTCAGGCGGGCGGAGGCGTCGGAGGCGGTCAGTGCGCCGTCCTCGGCATCGGGTGCGGCGGCGCGGCTGGGCTTCAAGCCGAAGCAGAGCAGCAGGGCGAGCGCCGTCAGCATCAGCACTCCGCGCAGCAGGGCGGCACGGTCGACGGTTGCGCGAATGACGGAATCCTTGCGTTTTTTGTCCATGTTCATCGCTCCTTTCTGCCTTAGCATGGCAGGGCGGCGCGAAATCCATTCATCACATAAAGGAGATTTTTTTGATGATTCAGGCGGTTTTGTTTGATTTGGACGGTACGCTGACAAACACGATTGACGACATTGCCACGGCGATGAACCGTGCCTTGCGCCTGCACGGGCTGCCCGGCTGGGAGACGAAGGAATACTGCTACCTCGTCGGCAACGGCGCGAAGATTCTGGCGCAGCGGGCGGTTCGCGACCGGCAGGATTTGGCGGACGCGGTGCAGGCGGAGTATCAGGCGTACTACGAGAAGCATACGCAGGTGAAAACGCAGCCCTACGACGGCATTCCGGAGCTGCTGCACGCCTTGGCGGAGCGCGGCTTGAAGCTGGCGGTGCTCTCCAATAAGCCCGACGCGGATACGAAGAACGTCATCAGCCACTTCTTCCCGGATGTGCCGTTCAGCGTCGTGCGCGGGCAGGTGGAGGGCGTGCCGGTGAAGCCGGACAAGGCGGGCGCGCTGCTGGTGGCGGAGCAGCTCGGCATTGCCCCGGCGGATTTCCTCTATCTGGGCGACACGAAGGTGGATATGACCTGTGCGTGCAGCGCGGGCATGAATCCAGTGGGCGTGCTGTGGGGCTTCCGCACGGCGCAGGAGCTGCTGGACAACGGCGCAAAGGTGCTGATTTCACACCCGATGGAGCTGTTGGAGAAATTCAACTTGTAACAAATGCGTAATAGTTCTTTACAATTGCGTGATTTTCTGATACAATAGCCGCAGGTACTTTGGAACATTTGGAGGGGAATGCTATGAAAAAGAGCATCGTGCGTGTGCTGGCGCTGGTGCTGATGCTGACGCTGGTCATCACAAGCAGCGCGGCAGCCTTGAAGCTGCAGAAGAACGACAAGAGCGACAATGTGCGCCGCTTGCAGCAAGCCTTGACGCAATTGGGCTAATACTACGCCAC
>ERZ1027059.64-NODE-64-length-41910-cov-9.325959_pt1 | contig 41910 bp, 30 predicted proteins | sample MGYA00519425_ERZ1027059 | MGnify/ENA primary metagenome ERZ1027059 (study PRJEB26926, sample SAMN06164566) | human gut metagenome | biome: ENVO:00009003; feature: ENVO:2100002; material: ENVO:00002003 | host: Homo sapiens | place: USA | collected 2012 ... | reverse complement strand
GTCTGCCATCAGCAGCTTCACCAGTTCCATCTCTCTTTCATCTAATCCGTGTGTTCTTTTCATGTTCTTATACCTCACTTTCTGTGGGTATTATTGGCATTTACACGGTTCGGCATTCAGCCTCTTCATTTACGAGCACCACAACCTCATGCTGCTGGGAGCGACAGGCTGCGGTAAGACGTACATCGCCTGTGCGCTTGGAATGGCGGCAGCACGGCAGTTCCTGACCGTACAGTATGTCCGACTACCCGAACTTCTCACGGAGCTTGCCATCTCCAGAACCACAGGAACATTCAGCAAAACCATTGATAAGTACAAAAAGCCCGCGCTCCTTATCCTCGATGAATGGCTGCTATACCAGCTCAAGGACAGCGAAGCCCGTGACTTGCTGGAAATTGCAGAAGCGCGTTACAAAAAGGGTTCCATCATCTTCTGTTCCCAGTTCGATGTACCGGGCTGGCGTGACAAGATCGGCTCGCCGATTATTGCCGATGCAATCTGTGACCGAATCGTGCATGATTCTTACAGGATCGTGATTGAATGCGAGGAATCTATGAGAAAGGTTTTCGGCGTCGATAAGGCTGACGCATAAAGGAGCATTCGGCTCATCGGGCTCTGCCCGAACCCGAGGTTTTTCGCTTTGGTTTGCAAGTGATTAGGCGGTGCCGTTCACATCGACACCGTCTCATCACTTGCAAACCTCATAGGGCGCTCGGGTCGCTCCTCAGCGTTGCCCTATCCTCCCTGTGAGTAAAGCATCATTATTGTAGCATATTGAGGTATTTTTGTCAATGCTCAACCTCAGCGACGAAGGTGCTCAATCTCAGCGACTCTACTGCTCAATCTTGCCGGCTAGGGGTGCTCAACTTGAGCGCTATATTCACTAAAATAACACTACTCTCAAACTACATACGGCTGCACGCGTTGCCGCGTGTTGTTTTACTACCCTCTAAAATAACACTACTCTCAAACGCATATTGTTTCCACAATGTCAACGAAAATGTTTTACTACCCTCTAAAATAACACTACTCTCAAGTTATAGTTGCGTGTCTTAAGCAATTTTCGATGTTTTACTACCCTCTAAAATAACACTACTCTCAAACGAAATGAAAGTTGAATATATGTTGGCATTTGTTTTACTACCCTCTAAAATAACACTACTCTCAAACAAGCAAGCTGATATCTTCGAAAAAATTTCCGTTTTACTACCCTCTAAAATAACACTACTCTCAAACCAATTATCCGAAAACGCACGACTGCAAAGAGTTTTACTACCCTCTAAAATAACACTACTCTCAAACGAGCAAGGATTAATCCAGGCTGGTGAAAAAGTTTTACTACCCTCTAAAATAACACTACTCTCAAACATCGGATATTTGCGATGAGCCATCTCAGCAGTTTTACTACCCTCTAAAATAACACTACTCTCAAACTTACTGCGCTCCTATCGCGGGCGCGCTCGGTGTTTTACTACCCTCTAAAATAACACTACTCTCAAACTTCTTCCCCCGCAGCTTCGCAGGTCACAGTGTTTTACTACCCTCTAAAATAACACTACTCTCAAACAGGCGAGTGTTTATTCACTGCTTTTTCAAGGTTTTACTACCCTCTAAAATAACACTACTCTCAAACGCGGCACTAGCAAACAACTACTGTCAAACAGTTTTACTACCCTCTAAAATAACACTACTCTCAAACGTCTGCAAAGAAAACCAATGATACGTTTGAGTTTTACTACCCTCTAAAATAACACTACTCTCAAACGTAATATCAATTTTATTGATATTATAAAGAGTTTTACTACCCTCTAAAATAACACTACTCTCAAACAACAACGAATTCAATGAAGAATACATGGAGGTTTTACTACCCTCTAAAATAACACTACTCTCAAACCCTATTCCGGAGATCTGAACATTCACGCCCGTTTTACTACCCTCTAAAATAACACTACTCTCAAACTGCTTGGCTTGGGATGGGGATTAATAATGGTTTTACTACCCTCTAAAATAACACTACTCTCAAACGATAGGCACTGAATACGTGCTGATTGAATGTTTTACTACCCTCTAAAATAACACTACTCTCAAACAGAACCAGAACGTGTAGTTTTGTCACGATTGTTTTACTACCCTCTAAAATAACACTACTCTCAAACTATCAAAACTATTCCCCTCCGGAATTTGTGGTTTTACTACCCTCTAAAATAACACTACTCTCAAACATCTTGAGCGCCGCGGCTGCCCCGTGGAAAGTTTTACTACCCTCTAAAATAACACTACTCTCAAACGTCTTTTATCACGCATGGAACTACTGATATGTTTTACTACCCTCTAAAATAACACTACTCTCAAACGTACAAGCAGGTAGGCAGTAGAAAAACATTGTTTTACTACCCTCTAAAATAACACTACTCTCAAACTTGAGTCGGCCGGCGAAAGCCACCACGCAAGTTTTACTACCCTCTAAAATAACACTACTCTCAAACGTGGAATAATTCCACGCGAACGCCTGACACGTTTTACTACCCTCTAAAATAACACTACTCTCAAACTTCAAAATCAACCGCGCCAGCCGCTACAATGTTTTACTACCCTCTAAAATAACACTACTCTCAAACATGGAGTGTCAGGGCACAACAATCACATCAGTTTTACTACCCTCTAAAATAACACTACTCTCAAACCGCTGCCATTGCGGGCGTTATCCTCTATAGGTTTTACTACCCTCTAAAATAACACTACTCTCAAACCGCTTCTTCTCAATATCAGCTACCCGCTGCGTTTTACTACCCTCTAAAATAACACTACTCTCAAACTAATATGTTCGAATGGCGGCAAAACTTTGCGTTTTACTACCCTCTAAAATAACACTACTCTCAAACGCAAAAACATAGTGACTTGCTGTAGATGGCGTTTTACTACCCTCTAAAATAACACTACTCTCAAACATCCGGCCGGCTTTTTCGTGCTCAGGTGGCGTTTTACTACCCTCTAAAATAACACTACTCTCAAACGCTCCGGAAAAACTCTTGCAGAAGTCGCGCGTTTTACTACCCTCTAAAATAACACTACTCTCAAACCTTAGTGGGTGTAAAAATCTAGAACAAACTGTTTTACTACCCTCTAAAATAACACTACTCTCAAACTCGCCGTAGCGCTCCATCTCATTGTAGATGGTTTTACTACCCTCTAAAATAACACTACTCTCAAACCTCAAATTTGTGAAAAGCGCCACTACACGCTGCGCATTTTAGAGAATATATGTGTAAAACCAACAAAACCCCGGCATGTTTTCCGAGGTCTTGCCTAATATTAATTATACCACTTAAAGTCCAGCTTGTCAATCAGAAAACGCAATAATCTTCATCTATTGTCATTCTGTTGATGAACGGATTGTACTGCGGGGTTCTTCCCTCGAACATCAGCAATGTAAGTTTGTGCCCGATCACCGTTCGGAAAAACAGATTGGCTTCGTCTCTTCCCATGAATTCCAGAAGCCCGACTGTAACGAAAAGTCTTTTCCCGTCAAGTTCGTAAACATTGAGAAGATAATCCATGACCTGGTCTGAAAGCCTTTCGCTGCTGCTGAATTTTATATCAAAACATTTGAATAACGCTTTCAGATCGGCTTCATTATCAAATTCAGTATCGCAGTTCAGCATTTCTGTCGCTGAAGAAAGATATTCCGTGATTTCCGCACGAAGCCTTATCGTTTTTTCATACAATTCACTCTCGCAAATGCTCTCAAGCTTTGAGTAAAGTCTTGTCAGAAGCCTTTTGGAATTCAGCTCAAATGGAATAAAACACGTTATCATTTCCGCGACCTTGCTTAAATTGAGTGGTGAATTGTCCTCGGACAGCACAAAACCGCCCTCACGTCCTGCGCATTGTGCTGCGAATTCATTTGCCATTCGGTAATATAGCGTTCCGTTTTCGACTGAAATAACATTAACTCGGTCACATTCAAGCTGAAATGGCGGAAACATATCAGGACATACCAGCTTCACAAAAATACCACCCTTTCATCTGTGTCGACCATGTCTGTCACAAATTCACCTGTAATGAATTCCATGCGTTCAAATTGCTTTTCTGTTATAAGCAGTGACATCACAAGCCCTTTTTCCGGCTTGTCGCGCTTTATGCTGTCGAGAATCTGGTCTGCCATTGTCTTGTTGAGAGCCATTCGGCAGTATACTGATTCCTGCAGCATTATAAAGCCTTTCTTTAACATTGATTTTCTGAATTTCCGATAAGCGCGCCGGTCGTCAGATGTCAGGACCGGAAGGTCAAAAAACACAAGTACACGCATAAATCTGTAACTCATACCTCATCTCCGCAAAATCTGAAAAACCTTATCAGTGAACTGTCGTTACCATTCAACGCGTCGAATACGCTGCGGCAGTAGATCTTTATAGCATTCTGAAGGTACTGTTCCTGCCCGGCAATGATCACCTGCGTTTCAAAAAGCCTTATAAGTTCGTGCTTTTCTTCTGTTCCGAAAGAAGTATATCTCTTTTTGGCAACAAGACGATCGACGATTATTCTGAACGGTTCCATCAGGTCGCAGCTCAGGTTATAATAATTGAACATATTATCATGGAACAGCCCTATCTGCGTAAGATACCCGCATGCGCACACCTCTCTGTTGACTGCGCTCAGGATAAGGCTGTATCCATAATTCAGCGCTGCGTTCATGCTGTTGTCGTTATTCCTTGAGAAGCACTGTCCGAAAAGGGCATTGAAATACACTTTTGCTGCATGTCCTTCACGGTTGGTTTCGTCGTTAAGTTCCATTTCAGCAATATAGCCATTCAGCATTTCAGCTTCGTCGTCGTGCCCGAGCATTTTCAGGTGAATGCTCTGATTGCGTATTTTTTCGCTTACTATAGCGGTCCAGATGAATGCTTTTGTTTCACTGCTCCATCCTATCTGCGTGCGTATTTTTGCAGAGCAGTCATGGGAACCGTACAGGGGAGTCATCTCAGCGCATGGGCTGTATTTTTCATCGCAGAACACCAGACGTATTTTGCGCCTGGTCAGTTCGCTGATAAGGCAGCCGGTTATAGATACGGCGGTGCTCTCGACAAGTATCATTGATACTTCGTCAAGACTCACCCTTTTGGTATCGTCGCTCCGTATCACCATGCAGCCCATTTTCAGGTCAAGCTTGCAGTGCGACGATACCACAACAGTTCTCCAGCTCATAGCGTCAGCAGGTTCGGGGATACTTTTTCATACAGCCCCGTCGGTGACTGGTCGATTATCCGTATCGAACTATATCCTTTCAAATTGGTAAGGACTGCATTAATCCTTAGTCTGGCAGAGTTCTTAGAACCGCCAATCAGCTCGAGATCGCAGACGCCGGCACGACCATCTTTTAAAACTGCTATCATATTAACAAGAGCTTTCACCTGGTCGTTTATTTCATGGGTCATAAATTTAGTCCGACCATTATTAAAAGTACTGCCAATATTTGATAAGATTACGCAAAATGGCGAAGCATTGATTTTGTTACAAAGCATGTCATAAATTTCAAGGTTGCGTTCTTTGGTGATAACATCAAACTCTGGCTTGATATGGTATACAGTCTTGTTCTTTTCGCAGGACACAATTCGCTCATGAACCGAAAGAAGTCTTTTTATGTATACGGTATCCTTGTTACATACTAGCAGAGAAATCGCAGGAGATATTCCAAAATATTTGCCCCCACTGTCCTTGCCTGTGATATTTGCTCTGAACCCATCGATATCCAGCAGGGTATTGACCTTCAGAATACGGCTTCCCAGCGGGAATTCCACAGACTGCAGAACATCGCCTTTTTTTAGCGAAACTATGTCTGCAAGCACCCTGAGTGCGTATTCTTCTGCGAAGGAAGAATCATGCTCGTATCTGTGCGCGTGGATAAGTTCCACCGGAATTATCACAACGCCCGAACCCTTTGCGGAATGGTACTTTACAAGTGAAAAGAACGACGCGGCAGTATTGTTGTACCCTCCGTATTTTTCTGCGGGCAGCACCATGTTCTTTCCGTTCTTGCGCGGAAGAAGCGAAGGATTTTTCCTCTCTGGCATCAGATTGAACAATGCGCCCTTTCTTCTGAATGAATAACGCACATAGCGTATGTTGTTCTTTTCCATCTGCTTTTTGACTGTTTCAAGCCAGGTGCCGTCGCCTATCCACGCGGTTTCTCCATTCCTTATAGCGTCGTGAGTCAGCATGGACTGTATCTTCAGGTCAAAAACCTGTTCTTTACGGCGATATTCCTTTACGAAATTCATCGGGTCCTTGGTGAACTTGACGTGATAAATGTTGCCCATGACGATATTCAGATAAGCGTCCTTGGCGTGATGCAGGTCATTGATCTCACGGCACTTGAGCAGTCCGAATTCATGCCTGAACTGCGAAGCAAGCCCAGCCTTGACATAAACTATCTCGCTCTCGGGGAATTCCTCGGCAAGCAGCGCTGCGACTGCCTTTGTGGACTGCCTTGTTTCAACAAGCTGACGGCTGATAAACCCGGCTAATTCGTCGTCGGTGAACCCCGTGGAACGCGTGAGCCGTTCATACTTCTTTTCGCCTATAAGCCCGATCGAATGCAGCTTGTCCCAGAAACTGTGCATTTTGTTGCGGATATCAGCGTTTATTGGGTACCTGTCTGATTTAGCGCCGTTGAGGTCTGAAAGCACCAGTACTTTATTTTCGATGCTGTCGTCCTTTACCCTTGCCTGGGGGAAGATATGGTCAACGTCGTAAAGCTTGCTGCCAAGCCGTTCAATGTCGATGCTTTCACCTGAGTACATGCACTTGCCCAGCTGTGCAAAATACAGATACAGCTTTTCGCTGCGCAGTTCATCGTCGGATTTCTTTTCAAGCTGTGCACGGAGTTCCGTGGTATCCTGCGGGCATTTCTTGAAGAATTCAAGCAGGGTATTGCGGCGTGATGACGTACGTTTTCCCTTGTTGTCGAGGTCGGTGAGTTCCCGTGCCATCTCGATGAAAATGCGCTTGGGCGGCTTGCGCATTATGTGCGTGTATTCCTTCATCATTTCGATGGTGCGCTTGACCGGGCGCCTTACCGCGCTGGGAATATACATTTCGCTCATACGCTCGTCTAACGTGAGGGGATTTGCGGCATAATATTCACGGTTCATGCTTTCGATCTGGCTGCGGTAGCTGTATTTCTGGGAAAGCAGTTCCATAAGGTTGATGTTGTTTTCCCACATCATGGTGATGATATTGGGGTTTATCACCTCGCCGGTCGCAGGGTCAACATCGTTCACTTCCGTCAGGAATTCCCGCGAAAGCCTGCCGAAATCAGAATATTTCAGCCCGCTGACGTATTTCGCGTCTGCTGCGGAAAGCCCGAATTTACCCAGCCATGTCCTTAGCCTTGAAATGTCGGTGGTGCAGGTGATGCGCTCGATTATTTCCTCGGCGTCGGCTTCGGTGATCACGCCGGCTGCCATGAGCCTTTTCAGGTCGTGCTGCGGTTTGAGCGACGACTTAACTGTAATGTCAATGCCGCCGAAAGTATCTCCGGCTTTCAGGCGTCCCTCTGACGTCAGCAGATTTCTGATATCTCTCACGGTGACTTTGCGTTTTTTCTCAAAAAGCTCAGTGTAGATCTTCTGCTTGTCCCCGACAGAAATGCGTTCGCCGTTTATTTTTATGTTGTTGATCTCGTTAAGGACCATGAACTTGCAGTAAAGCAGTGAGTTTTTCGGGAGGACGTTCTTTCCGGCAATGTAGGTGCACTTGCATGTCATACGTCGGATAAATTCGTCCTCGCACTTGTCCTTATCGACCAGTTCGTCAAAATTCCAGGGGAGTATCCTGCCCTCGCCCCTGCGCACTATCCAGGCGTTGCTGCTGTCGTTTTTCTTCACGAGCGGACCAACGTAGTAGGGAATTCTGAACGTCATCAGGCTGAGTATCTTGTCTGCCGCGCTGCCGTATTCGTCGGTAACGTTCAGCTGAGGTATGTAGCGCTTTGCGTTTTCGAGTACCTTTTTCAGCTCGGTGTAATACAGCTGATAGGGGATAACTCTGTTGTCGGTCGTAACCTGGCGCGGGCAGAATGTATGCTCGGAAATTTCTTTCAGAACGCGTTCGCATTCATCGTCGCCGGGAGCGGGCTTCACATCTTTCAGCTTCGATTTCAGGTAGTCGCAGAATTCCGCCTGGTTGCAGCGCTTCAGCTTGGTTTCTGAGATCTTTCCCGCAGATTTTACGTTCCCGGAATAGCTGGTGTAATTGCCAACGACATACTTCTTGAATATTTCCTTGTATTTATCCGGGTGGTACTTTCTGACGACCCTGCGCAGCGCGGCAAGATCTTCACTGTGTTTTTCGTAGGTTTTCACCTTTGCTTCTGAAATTGATTTGCACTCGCCGAGGACGCCGGTCAGCAGCGACCAGTCATAGATATTCTTGGCGGCTGCCACCAGACCGAAATCATCACCGAGTTCCGAGCGGAGTTCAGGCTCCTTTTCGTCGAAACCAGCGTCCGACAGCTGTATCTTGTTGTTTTCCAGTTCGGAGTATTCCTCGTTCAAAAACAGCTTGGAAAGCTCGATTTTGCCGCCGGATATCAGTTTTATCAGCACGTCGATGTCCACCTGATCGTCCTCTGAGGGTTTGGGCTTCTTTCCTGCGAAAAGGAGGTCATAGAACGCCCGGGTGCGATCCTGCACACCGCGGTTGGCGGTCAGAATGTCGCCGAATTCCTCCGGGGAACAACTGAACGGAACTTCGATACCATACGATGTGAACCAGCTGCAGAGCTCGTTGAAAACTCTTCTGATATCAAGAACGTCGTCGATTTTTTCCTTGTCGGCTTCGTTCAGAAAATGCCCGCGGTGGGTCAACATGTATGAACATGCAATATAGACAAGTCTTGGGTCGTGCGGAGCAGGGTCGTTCATCAGGCTGCATATGAGGTGGTGTATCGTAGGGTATTCCTTGTGATACTGCTTGTCCGTGTAGCCCTCGTCGCTGAAATAAGTGAACCTGCTGCCGGTCGTTTTGTCCTCTGCCCAGAGCGCGCTTTCACGTATACGGTCAAAAAAGCGCGGGTCTACGGGCGTTATCGCCGGCGCAATGAGTTCCTGCAGGAGATCCCTGCGCTGCTGCGAGCGGTCCAGGCGACGTCTTGCCGTTCTGTTGAGGCGTCTGTCTGCGGATTGCTGCGCACTTTCGAATACTGCGGAGGTCCACATCGCATTCCCCTTGAACTTAAGCACATGATATTTTTCGTCAGTAACAGCCGCGCCTACGGAATTGGTGCCGATATCAAATCCCACAAAGTATTCGTTATTCATAATGGAGTTCCTTTCACAAGAAGAATGTCAGTTTATAGTGAATAGTATACCATACAAACCTGTTGCTGTCAACTATATTCTTCCATCTGTATCCTTTTGAAGCCAGTTTAGCCTTTTTTCAGAAAATTTTAAAAAATCTATTGACAAATCCCTTGATATGTGCTAATATATAGTCACAGGTTTTACTACCCTGTAAAATAACACTAGAGTTCAAATAAAAATTTTTTCAAATCATCCAGTAAATCTGGAAGTACAGTGTGTACATAATTTGCCCTTCTTTTTAGAAGGGTATTTTTATTTTATGTAAACCGCATTTCCTACTTGAATTATCGGTGATGTTGTGATATAATTAAACGGTATGCGGCGTCGCGAATGCCGCTGCAAAAGCATATAATAAGCAGGCAGAGTATTTGTTGATGCAGATTGCTCAAATCGCCTCTTCAAATGTTAAAAGTTTTTGTGGGCTAATTCCTTCTAAACCTATTGACATAGTATGCATTATGTGGTATGATATTGTTACCGAAAGGAGATCGGTCGCAGTATCCTGAGGCTTGCAAAAAATCATATACGGAGTGATGTTGTGGACTGGTCATTTATTGAGAAATATACGCCGATGTACGTTGAAGCCGCAGTGCTCACGGTTAAGATCGGCTTTTTCGGAATAGTGCTGGCGGTGGCGCTGGGGCTTATCTGCGCACTGGTGAAGTATTTCAGGGTGCCTGCAGCAAGGCAGATAGTCGCGGTTTATATCGAGATATCGAGAAATACGCCGCTTATCGTGCAGCTGTTCTTTCTCTACTTCGGGCTTCCAAAGGCGGGCGTTCTGCTTTCGCCGGAAGCGTGCGGTGTTATAGGTCTGGCTTTCCTGGGTGGAAGCTACATGGCAGAGAGCTTCCTCAGCGGGCTTGAGTCCGTTGGGAAGATACAGCTTGAAAGCGCCGAGAGCCTTGGACTGAAGCGCTGGCAGGTCATGCGGTACATAGTTATTCCGCAGGCTGCGTCAGTTTCCGTGCCGGCGTTTGCGGCAAATGTCATCTTCCTGCTGAAAGAAACCAGCGTGTTCAGTGCGGTTTCCCTCATGGACCTGATGAATGTCGCAAAGGACCTTATCGGTATGAGTTACAATACCAACGAAGCGCTTACCATGCTCGTTGTGGCTTACCTTATCATAATACTGCCGATATCGGTGGTGTTCACGATACTCGAAAGGAGGCTGCGCCGTGCAGGGAATTGAGGTGCTTTTCATAGGCAACAATATGCTGCGCCTTCTCGACGGACTGTGGGTGACTGTCAGGCTGTCGCTTATCTCCATTGCGCTTTCAGTGGTGCTGGGCATATTCGTTGGCGCGCTGATGCTTGTGAAAAACAGGTTCGTCCGCGCAATATGCCGGGTCTACATCGAGATAGTGCGCATCATGCCGCAGCTGGTTTGGCTGTACATCATCTTCTTCGGTGTGACTAAGCTCACCGGCATAAATTTCAGCGGTGAAACAGCCGCTGTCATCATGCTGACTATCTGGGGCGCCTCGGAAGTGGGCGACCTGGTGAGGTCGGCGTTTCAGTCGATACCCGCGCATCAGTTCGAGTCCGGGCTTTCCCTCGGGCTGAACCGCGCGCAGCTTTACACTTACGTTATTTTCCCCCAGGCTCTGAGAGGTCTGGTGCCGCATCTCATCAATCTTTCCACGAGAATGATAAAGACCACGGCGCTGGTTTCCCTCATCGGCGTCATAGAGGTGCTCAAGGTCGGCAAGCAGATAATCGACGCGAACCGCTTCGAGTATCCCAACGCCGCATTATGGGTCTATGCAGCGATATTCCTGATGTATTTCATCATATGCTTTCCGCTTTCGCTGCTGTCAAGAAAGCTTACCAAAAAGAGGGGAGAATGATCAATGAGTGAACATATTATCGATATAGAACATCTGACAAAAAGCTTCGGTGGGAATGTCGTGCTGAACGACCTTTCACTGAGCGTTTCCAGGGGCGAGGTAGTGGTGCTCATAGGTCCCTCCGGCTGCGGAAAGAGCACGCTCCTGCGCTGTATAAACGGACTGGAGCCTATCCAGGGCGGTTCGGTCAAGCTCCATGGGGAACCTGTGGAGCACGGCAGGAAGAGCCTGTATAAAGTACGCCAGAAGATAGGAATGGTATTCCAGAGTTACGACCTGTTCCCGCATATGACGGTCATGAAGAATATTCTTCTCGCGCCGATGAAGGTGCAGGGGAGAAACAGGGAGGACGTCACAAGGGAAGCCATGGCGCTTCTTGCGAGAGTAGGGCTTGAGGACAAGGCAGACGCTTATCCGTCCGAGCTTTCCGGCGGGCAGAAGCAGAGGGTCGCGATAGTACGCAGCCTGATCATGAACCCGGATATAATGCTCCTTGACGAGATAACTGCGGCGCTTGACCCCGAGATGGTGCATGAAGTCCTGAATGTTGTTCTCGACCTTGCGAAAGGCACAGGGGATAACGGCGGCACCACGATGATGATAGTGACTCATGAAATGGCATTTGCAGAGGCAGTAGCGGACCGTATCGTGTTCCTTGACGGCGGCGTTATCATCGAGGAGGGCACCCCGCAGGAATTCTTCCACTCGCCGAAAACGGAACGCGCGCAGCGCTTCTTAAAGACCTTCACCTACACACGCTGAGTTTTTCGGCTGTGCAGATAGGGATAAATCACACAAAGAAAAAAGGACAAATGGAGGCACACTATGAAAGCATTCAAGAAAATAGCAGCAGTATTTGCAGCGGCAGCAATGGCACTGTCCCTCGCTGCATGCTCCGGCAGCAACAACGATGGCAGTTCCGCTGCCGACAGCGGCAACAGCGCGGCCGCAGGCTCATTCAGAACCGTAGACGAGATCAAGAACAGCGGCAAGATCACGATTGGCGTATTCTCCGACAAGAACCCGTTCGGTTATGTTGACAACAACGGTGAGTTCCAGGGCTATGACGTGTATTTTGCAAAGCGCATCGCTGATGACCTCGGCGTAGAGCTCGAGCTTACACCCGTTGAGGCTGCAAGCCGTGTTGAGTTCCTTGAAACTGCAAAGGTTGATATAATCCTGGCAAACTTCACAGTAACCGACGAGCGTAAGGAAAAGGTCGATTTCGCACTGCCCTACATGAAGGTGGCGCTGGGCGTAGTTTCCCCTGACAGCGCAGTTATCACCGATGTTGAGCAGCTCAACGGCAAGACCCTTATCGTTGTAAAGGGAACCACCGCGGAAGGCTTTTTCACCGCAAACTATCCTGATGTAAAGCTGCAGAAGTACGACGAGTACAACGAGGCTTATTCCGCACTGCAGGACGGCAGAGGCGACGCATTCTCCACCGATAACACCGAGGTGCTTGCATGGTCCATGAACAACCCCGGCTTCACCGTTGGCGTTGAATCCCTGGGCAGCACGGACGCTATCGCTCCCGCAGTAACAAAGGGCAACGAAACCCTTCTCAACTGGCTGAATGACGAGATCACCGCGCTGGCTGACGAGCAGTTCTTCCACGCTGACTATGACGCGACACTCGCTTCCGTTTACGGTGAGAACGTAGACAAGGACAGTCTGGTAGTTGAAGGCGGCGTAATGTAATCACAATATTGGTATCGCAAAAACCTCCCCGGTGCGCCGGGGAGGTCAGCTTGTCGAAAAAATCGGTTTTGCCCGCAAAGCGGGCATTAAAAATCCGTTTTTTGCCTCAGCTCTGCCGAGGCAAAAAACACTTCTAACCGCACAAGTGTGTTAGCGACAGCTTCGCTTTACGCCTCATTGTCGGCATAGCCGACAATGAGTGCGTGCAGTGCGGTTGTTCGGCGAAAAAGTCACTTTAGTGACTTTTTCGACGGTCTCACCTCCCCGGTGCGCCGGGGAGGTTTTTTGTTTCCGTCAGGGCAAAAAATATGTAAAAGTATATTGAAATCTGACGTGATTTGTGATATTATATAATAGAAAAAATCTGTGAAGTACACAGAAATGAAAAGAGATAAGGGAGTAAAAAAATGCCAAAGAAACAGGATATCAACAAGATACTGATCATCGGCTCCGGTCCTATCATCATCGGACAGGCGTGTGAGTTCGACTATTCAGGCACCCAGGCGTGCAAGGCTCTGCGTAAGCTTGGCTATCAGATCGTTCTGGTGAATTCCAACCCCGCGACGATCATGACGGACCCCGATGTTGCCGACATCACCTACATCGAGCCGCTGAACGTTGACAGGCTCACGCAGATCATCGAAAAAGAGCGCCCTGACGCACTTCTGCCGAACCTCGGCGGTCAGTCCGGTCTGAACCTCTGCTCCGAGCTGAGTGAAGCAGGCGTGCTGGAGAAGTACAACGTGCAGGTCATCGGCGTGCAGGTTGACGCGATCGAGCGCGGTGAGGACCGTATCGAGTTCAAGCACACCATGCAGAAGCTTGGCATCGAGATGCCGAGAAGCGAGGTCGCTTATTCCGTTGATGAAGCCGTAAAGATAGCTGAACAGCTGAAATATCCTGTTGTTCTGCGTCCCGCATATACTATGGGCGGCGCAGGCGGCGGCATGGTATACAATGTCGATGAACTGAAGGTAGTATGCGCCCGCGGTCTGCAGGCAAGCCTTGTTGGTCAGGTGCTGGTCGAGGAATGCATCAGCGGCTGGGAAGAGCTTGAACTTGAGGTCGTACGCGACGCTAACGACAATGTTATTACCGTTTGCTTCATTGAGAATATCGACCCCATCGGCGTTCACACCGGCGACTCTTTCTGCTCTGCCCCCATGCTTACTATCAGCGAGGACGTACAGAAGAAGCTGCAGGAATACTCTTACAAGATAGTTAAGGCTATCGAGGTCATCGGCGGCTGCAACTGCCAGTTCGCGCACGACCCTGTTTCCGGCAGAATTGTCGTAATCGAGATCAACCCGAGAACATCGCGCTCTTCCGCGCTGGCTTCCAAGGCTACCGGCTTCCCGATCGCGCTGGTTTCCGCTATGCTCGCGTGCGGTCTTACCCTCGACGAGATACCCTGCGGAAAGTACGGCACACTGGATAAGTACGTTCCCGGTGGCGATTATGTCGTTATCAAGTTCGCAAGATGGGCGTTTGAGAAGTTCAAGGGCGCCGAGGACAAGCTGGGCACCCAGATGAAGGCTGTCGGCGAAGTTATGTCCATCGGCAAGACCTACAAGGAAGCATTCCAGAAGGCTATACGCTCCCTTGAAACCGGCAGGTACGGTCTCGGTTTCGCAAAGGATTTCAACAAGCTCACCAAGGAAGAGCTGCTTGCAAAGCTGCGTTTCCCGACAAGCGAGCGTCAGTTCATCATTTACGAAGCACTCCGCAAGGGCGCTACCATAGACGAGATATACGAACTCACCAAGATAAAGCACTGGTTCCTGCAGCAGATGAAGGAACTGGTTGACGAAGAGAATTCTCTCATCGCAAACAAGGGTGCGGTTCCTGCTGAGCCGGTTCTCCGTCAGGCAAAGTTGGACGGCTTCTCTGACAGATATCTCAGCCAGATACTCGGCGTTTCTGAAGAAGAAGTACGCAACACCCGTCAGAAGTACGGTATCCGCGAGAAGTGGGAGGGTATCCACGTAAGCGGCACCGAGGACGCTGCATATTACTATTCCACCTACCACGATATCAAGGACACCTGCCCCGTAAGCGACAAGCCCAAGATAATGATACTCGGCGGCGGCCCAAACAGAATTGGCCAGGGTATCGAGTTCGACTATTGCTGCGTTCACGCTGCGCTTGCGCTCAAGAAGCTCGGCTTTGAGTCCATCATCGTTAACTGCAACCCCGAAACTGTTTCCACGGACTACGACACCTCCGACAAGCTGTATTTCGAGCCGCTTACCCTGGAGGACGTTCTATCCATTCACGAGAAAGAGAAGCCGGCGGGCGTAATTGCACAGTTCGGTGGACAGACTCCCCTGAACCTCGCAGGCGACCTTAAAAAGTACGGCGTGAATATCCTCGGCACCAGCCCCGAGACCATCGACCTCGCAGAGGACCGCGACCACTTCCGCGCAATGATGGAGAAGCTCGGCATACCCATGCCCGAGTCCGGAATGGCTGTCAATGTTGACGAGGCTCTCGAGATCGCAAACCGCATCGGCTACCCGGTAATGGTTCGTCCGTCCTACGTTCTTGGCGGCCGTGGCATGGAGGTAGTTCACGACGATGAGATGATGAGAGTTTACATGTCCGCAGCTGTTGGCGTAACTCCCGACAGACCTATCCTCATCGACCGCTTCCTGCACCATGCGACTGAGTGCGAGGCAGACGCTATCTCCGATGGCAAGAACTGCTTCGTTCCTGCTGTTATGGAGCACATCGAGCTTGCCGGCGTACATTCCGGCGACTCTGCGTGCATTCTCCCCAGCAAGAACCTCACCGAGAAGCAGGTTGCGACCATCAAGGAATACACCAGGAAGATCGCTGTTGAAATGAACGTATGCGGTCTGATGAACATGCAGTACGCTATCGAGGACGATACTGTATACGTTCTCGAAGCTAACCCGCGCGCTTCCAGAACCGTTCCGCTGGTATCCAAGGTATGCAGCATAAACATGGTTCAGATAGCTACTCAGATAATCACATCTTCACTGACAGGAAAGCCCAGCCCTGTTCCGGAGCTTAAGGATCACAAGATACACCACTATGGCGTTAAGGAAGCCGTGTTCCCGTTCAATATGTTCCCTGAGGTAGACCCCGTGCTCGGCCCGGAGATGCGTTCCACCGGCGAGGTGCTGGGAATTTCCCCGTCCTTTGGCGAGGCTTATTACAAGGCGCAGGAAGCTACCCGCACCAAGCTTCCACAGGAGGGCACCGTGCTGCTGAGCGTATGCGACCGCGACAAGCCTGAGCTTATCGAAGTTGCAAAGGCGTTCGACGATCTCGGCTTCAAGATAATCGCGACCGGAAAGAGCTACGAGATGATAAAGGAAGCCGGCATTCCCGCAGAGCGTATCTTCAAGATGTACGAGGGCAGACCGAATATCGCTGACCAGATCGCAAACGGCGAGATACAGCTGATAATCAACACCCCCGCAGGCAAGGACAGCGTGACCGACGACAGCTACATCAGAAAGGCTGCTATCAAGCACAGAGTTCCTTATATTACCACTATGGCTGCTGCAAAGGCAAGCGCAGAGGGTATCAAGGCAATAAAGCATGACAAGCACTTTAGCGTGAAGTCGCTGCAGGCTCACCACGACGAGATAGAATAATAAAATTGCCAGGGTAGTTTCGCTGCCCTGGCTTGTTTTTTGAATTCCTGCGGGTAAATTTGAAAATATTTCTTAAAAACTGTTGCAAAATAGAAATAAATATGTTATGATATATCTATAAAGTGGCAGGCGTGCTTATTGCAGCCTTGTCATGGGATATTTGAAAGGAATTACGATCATGCCAAGAACTAAGAAAACTACACCGACCACTGCCCGCAAGACTGAGAGCGCAGTAAAGCCTGCAGAAAAGGCAGCTGCAAAGGCGGCAGAAGTAAAGGCTGAAGTGAAGGCAGTTCCTGCTCCTGCAGAAGCTCCCAAGGCAGAAGCAAAGAAGCCTGCCGGAAAGACAGCTAAGCCTGCAGCGAAAAAGCCCGCTGCAAAGAAGTCCGCACCCGCTGCCGGGAATGCAGCTCCCGCAAAGAGGGCAGGCAGAAAGCCCAGACCCGTGACTGTTGACACCATCGTTGCAAAGGTATACAAGCGCGTCAACAAGAGCGCTGCAAAGTCCATAGCAGCAGAGGGCAAGGCAGCAGTTGATATCAAGCTGTACGGTCCGTTTGAGGCGCACATGTACATCGAGGTCAAGAACGGGGTTGTAAGCGTTGCTCCGTATGACTACATCGAAAAGGACATTGAAGCTGCGGTTTCCGTTGAGAATGCGATCGCAATTGCAGACGGCAAGCTTTCTATAAAGGACGCTGTTGAGAACGGCGCGCTTTATGTGTTCGGCAACGTTCAGTTTGCGCTGAAGCTTGCCAAGCTGTTTGACTGATAAAATGAAATAAGCGGACAGGCGCCGGGATTGACCGGCGCCTGTTTTTATGTTTTCCGTATTCCGGTGACGGTGAGCGAATTTCCGCTGACCGTGAAGCTGACTTCCAGCCCCGCAAAGCTCATCGTAAATTCCCGCTGCGGGTCTGAAATGTACTGCGGGCGCGGGTCCTGCGAAAGGACCGCAGTCAGCGCCGGTAGTTTTTCTTCCGGTATAAGACGCGTGAGTTCCTGCGGTATCTCAACGTCCAGCACGCCCTCCTGCTGAGCCAATGCGAAGCCGTTGGAGGCTTCCGGCCTGCAGTCTACGTAGGGGAGATAGGGCTTGATATCATAAATCGGGGTGCCGTCCATGAGATCGGCTCCCGCAAGGTGGAGGACGGCGCCTTCCGGCGTGTCGTATTCCACATCGACAAGGCGCACGCAGCTTAGTCCCAGCGGGTTCGGCCGGAATGGCGAGCGCGTTGCGAAAACGCCCATGCGCGTATTTCCGCCAAGGCGCGGAGGGCGCACCGTCGGCGACCACTCGCTGCGCACCGCCTTTGAGAATTCCCATATCAGCCACAGGTGAGAGTACTGCTCAATGCCCCGGAGCGCTTCCGGCACGCGGAATTCCGGCTCGAAAACCAGCGTTGAGCGCAGTTCGTCGATAAGCCCGCTCTGCCGCGGAATTCCGAATTTTTCCGGGAAATCCGTGCGTATCACCGCTATCTGTTTCAGTTCGAACATGCTATCACCTCAGCTGTATTTTTCATCAAGGATTTTGCGTATCGCGGCTTCCACCTCGTTCACTTCCGCGAGGAATTCAGTTGCAGAAACGCGTATCGCGCCGTTTCCCATTATGATTATCTGCTCCACGCTGTCGGAGGTGGCGACGCGCACCCGGTGGTTTTTCCCTAGTTCGTGAGCGGTCTTTTCGATGAACATGTCCGCTGTTTCCGCTTCCTTGGTGTAAACCACGGTTATGCCGTGCTCCTTTTCGATTTCGCGGTGGTTTCCCTTTACGCGGTAAGCGTCGAACACCAGTATCAGGTTGCATCGTCTGAACCCCTGGTAGTTGCAGAGAATGTTTATCAGCCGTGCGCGGGCGAGTTCGAGGTTCTCTTTGGCTAGTCTGTTCAGTTCCTCCCAGCCGAAAATAATGTTGTAGCCGTCCACCAGCAGGTATTCGGGACCTTTTGGCGGCAGCGGGAGCTTCGGCGTTTTCGGAGCGGGAGGGCGCTTTTCCGTGCGCATCGCGGAGCGTTCATCGCGCTTTATCTTGCCGTATGTGCGCTCAAATATCTCCATGAGTTCCTTGTCGGCGGCAACCCGCTGCTTGTAGGAATTCACCAGCTGCGGCGTTACAACGGGTTCTTCTTCCCCGCGGGAATTCTCACCGAACCGCAGACCGCTGTCAACATGCATTCTGGCAGGGGCTTCGTTCCAGGGGACGAGCACCCCGGCGCCGTGGGAACAGAACACGCTGTCCGCGGAGTTATCCGTGTCTGCGTCGCAGTTGTAGCCTATCTGCGCAATCACCTCGTCGGCGTTGTGGCAGGGGCGATATCCCCCGGGAATGCAGCTTAGCCGTCCTTTTCCCCTGGTGTAACCGGTAACTTCATTCTGGTAGCCGCGCAGTTCCGATACGGGCGCGCAGCCCGTGAACTGTGTTTCGTCGCCGACAGTCAGCGGGGGCTGGATCTCACCGCTCATGCGCTGGAGGTCTGTCATGGCGCGCCCGGTGCATTCCTGCGGGACTGTCAGCGTGAAATCATACCACGGCTCCAGCAGAACGCTTTCCGCAGAGCGCAGCCCCTGTCTTACCGCGCGGTAGGTCGCCTGCCGGAAGTCACCGCCCTCGGTGTGCTTTATGTGCGCTTTTCCTGCAACGACGGTAATCTTCATGTCGGTTATCGGGGAACCCGTCAGCACGCCGATGTGCGTTTTCTCTTCAAGATGGGTGAGTATCAGCCGCTGCCAGTTGATGTCGAGGTCGTCCTTGCGGCAGTCGGCGCAGAACTGCAGCCCCGTGCCCGGTTCGCCGGGCTCAAGCAGCAGGTGAACCTCCGCGTAATGCCGCAGCGGCTCGTAGTGACCGACGCCCTCGACGGGCGCCGCGATGGTTTCCTTATACGCGATGCTGCCCTGGTCGAACGTCACATCAAGCCCGTAACGTTCCTTTATCACGGTGGTGAGGACTTCAAGCTGTATCTCGCCCATAAGCTGGACGTGAATTTCTTTCAGCTGTTCGTTCCAGACTATGCGCAGCATGGGGTCCTCGTCGCTGAGGGTGTGCAGCTTTGCAAGCGTGGTGGGAATATCGGTTTTTGGCGGCAGTATCATTCGATAGCTGAGCACAGGCTCCAGCAGGGGAGCGGGGCAGCTGCTCTCGGTGCCCAGCCCCTCACCCGCGCTGGCTGACGAAAGCCCCGTGACTGCGCACAGAGTACCTGCAGGCGCCTCGTCAACGGTGGTGAATTTCGCGCCGGAATAAATGCGTATCTGGTTGACTTTTTCCTGCTTCCCGCCTACATCAAGCAGGGTCTTTACTTTCAGGGAACCACCGGTTATTTTCATGTGGGTGAGCCTTGCGCCCTGTTCATCGGTGGTTATCTTGTAAATTATCGCGCCGAATTCCAGGGAAGGCTCCTCCTGCATGGTGTAGCAGTCGATGATGTTCAGCAGGTCCTGAATTCCGTCGAGTTTTAGCGCCGAGCCGAATACAACGGGGAACACCTCCCGCGATTTTATCGCCCTGAAAATGAGTTCCGGTGGGATCTTTCCGCTGTCCAGAAATGCGTTCATCATTTCCTCGGAGCATTCTGCGAGTTCCTCGTTCAGCCGTTGATGGAACTGGCATGCAATGAAATCAATGCAACCGGGGGAAAGCTTCTGCCTGAGTTCCTTCATGTGCGAGTCGCGGCCGAGGTACGCGATGTCCATTTTGTTAACGAATATTATCGTTGGAATGCCGTATCTGCGGAGCAGTCTCCAGAGCGTTTCCGTGTGGCTCTGCACCCCGTCGGAGCCGCTTATAACCAGCACCGCGTAATCCATGACCCGCAGTGCGCGTTCGGTTTCCGCTGAGAAATCCACATGCCCCGGGGTGTCCAGCAGGGTCAGGCTGCAGTGCGCCGTTTCAAGTTCAGCCTGCTTTGAGAACACCGTGATGCCCCTGCTTCGTTCAATCGGGTCGTTATCAAGGAAAGCATTGCCATGGTCAACCCTGCCCAGTTTCCGGAGTTCACCGGCAGTGTACAGTATTGCTTCTGAAAGGGTAGTTTTTCCGGAGTCCACGTGTGCGATCATTCCGATAACCAGCCGTTTCATTAGAACTCTCCTTTACATAAAAATGCGCCGCATAAGCCGTGCGGCGCAGATGATTTACTGTCTGTTTACGATAACTGTCGCGGTGGCGTAATCCTTGCAGTGCGCCACTGTGATGTTGAACTCATAGTGTTCGCGTTCTTCAAGCATTTTAGCCCTGCCCGTCGTGATGATGAACGGCGACCCTAGCCTGTCGCGCAGTACTGTGATATCCTGCGGGCGCACGATGCGGAAGCCGGTGCCTATCGCCTTTGCAAATGCGATCTTTGCGCAGTAGTTTTCAGCGATAAGTTCTGTTGACAGCTTGTGGGAAACAAGATATCTGATCTCATCAGCGGAGAAGTACTTTGCGAGGAACCTGGGGTTGCGTGAAGCCTTGCGAATGCGCTTCATTTCGATGATGCCGGTTCCCACACGGATAAAAATATTAGCTGTCATGTCATATACGTTATGAGGAATGCCTCATAGATCTCCCTTAATCGTTGTTGTTGGATACTGCTTCTTTTCTGAGCTTGAGTTTGAGCGCGTTGGGAAGCTCCTGCTTGATAGCCTCGCGCATTCTCTCGTTGGGGTTGAAAATCACCTTGACCCTGCCGTAATCGTTGTGAGTAACGACCAGGTAATACGCGTCCTTTTCCATGCCGGTGTAGGCGTGGACTGTCGCGTCTGCCTTGACGTCGTTGTCAGCGGTGTAGGGCGCGAAATCCTCGGCGCGCTTGAAGTCAACGGTTATCATGCGCTTGCGCTTGCGTCTGCCGATGATCTTGTCGATGTCCATTTCGTTGTTGGTGATGATATATTCGTACTCAATGCCGAAACCCGACATCAGCCATACGCCGCCGCCAAGCACGAGAACCGCAAAGATCACCATCGTGAACATTCCCTGCATTGCAAGTATCATGAAGAATGTCGCAATGAGAACCGCGCCGACGCTGATGAGAATTTTCTTTGCAACGTCTGCGCCCGTGCGTTTTTTCTGAACGAGCTGTTCTGCTATATTATCCATTTTTTCTCCTTGATTTTTGTTGATGTGCACAGTTTCACTGCGCTTACTATAAAAAGATTATACCACAATTGAACTAAAAAATCAATAGCTTTTTTATACATTTCGCATAATTTTCACCCTGAAAGTGAGAAGTATTTTATAATAGGAAAAAAATTTGAAGATATATGTTGCAATTCCCGCAGATTTTTGATATAATATAACATGTACGTTTATATTCAGGCGAGGTCTGCCTTTTGCAGGCTGGAAATCGCAGGAAAGAGGTCGTGACATGAAAGAATTTGAAAACAAAAAGCGAATTGTGATCAAGGTGGGCAGTTCCACTCTTGCGTACCCCACAGGTCACCTTAATATAAGAAAATGCCAGCACCTTATAGAGGTAATGTCGGATATCAAGAATTCCGGCAGGGAAATAGTTTTCGTGACGTCGGGTGCGCAGGGCGTCGGCGCGGCTCAGGCAGGGCTTCCGTGCAAGCCGACCGATATGCCGGGCAAGCAGGCGGTCGCAGCAATAGGTCAGTCGGAACTGATGACGTTCTACAGCGAAACATTCGGAAAGTTCAACCACACAGTTGCGCAGATACTGCTGACCCGCGACGTGATCTCAAATAAGGAGCGCCGCACCAACGTAATCAACACGTTCAACCGTTTGTTTGAGATGGGCGTTGTGCCGATAATCAACGCGAACGACGCTATTTCGATAAAGCAGCTTGATTTTGACGAGAACGACACGCTTTCCGCTATAGTTGCTTCTCTTTGCAATGCAGACTTGCTGGTAATGCTCACCGATGTTGACGGACTTTACGACGGCGACCCGAAGAAGCCGGGTTCGAAGCTGATACCAGTTGTTGAGAAGATAACCACGGAGATAATCGCTGCGGCACAGGGCGCAGGCAGCGCGCTGGGCACCGGTGGAATGCTCACCAAGATCGAAGCGGCGCAGATAGCCACTGAAGCCGGCATCGACACCGTTATAATAGGGAACCAGGATCCGGATACGCTCTATGAACTGTTCGAGGGCGAACCGGTATGTACATATTTTAAGGCAGTAAAGGATTAAGCGAGGTATATTATGGAATACATTGAACAGCTCGGGGCAAACGCCAAGGCTGCGGAGCCTGCGATATCCACGATGGGTACGATCGAGAAGAACAAGGCGCTCGCGGCAATTTCAGAAGCGCTGCGCACCCACATAACCGAGATAATCGGGTCAAATCAGCTTGATATCGACGAGGCGCGCAAAAACGGAATGTCCGAAGCCATGATAGACCGTCTGACGCTCACAGAAGCGCGAATAAACGGCATTGCGGACGGCGTGGACAAGGTCATCTCCCTGCCCGACCCCATCGGCGCAGTCATAGGCGGCAGCGACCTGCCGAACGGGCTGCACGTTATTAAGAAGCGCGTTCCGATAGGGACTATTGGCATCATATTTGAGTCGCGCCCGAATGTGACGGTGGACGCGGCTGCGCTTTGCTTCAAGGCAGGCAACACCGTGATACTCCGCGGCGGCAGCGACGCGATAAATTCCAACAAGGCGCTTGTGGGACTTATGCGCAGCGCCCTTGAAAGCTGCGGCGTTGACAAGAACGCGATACAGCTTGTGGAGGATACTTCCAGGGAAACCGCGAACGCCATGATGAAGCTGAACAAGTACATTGATCTGCTTATTCCCCGCGGCGGCGGCGGACTTATCCGCGCCGTTATCAACAACGCGACCATTCCTGTGATACAGACCGGCGAGGGCAACTGCCACGTTTATGTTGACGAAAGCGCAGATATCGACATGGCGGTGAATATCATCGACAACGCAAAGACTCAGCGCCCGTCAGTATGCAACGCGATAGAGAATATCCTGGTGCACGAAAAGGCGGCTCCCGCGCTCTTCAAAAAGCTTGACGAACGCTGGAACGGCAAAGTTGCGATACGCGGCGACGAGGAAACTGCAAAGCTTGTAAAGGTCGAGAAAATCGCGGACGATACCGATTACGCAACGGAATTCCTCGATTATCGTCTTTCATCTAAGGTCGTTAAGAGCGTTGACGAGGCGATAGAGCACATCAATCGCTTCGGCACCAGGCACAGCGAGTGCATTGTCACCGAGAGCCTGCATAACGCCGAGATATTCCAGCAGAGAGTGGACGCGGCGGCTGTTTATGTCAACGCAAGCACGCGTTTCACCGACGGCTTTGAATTCGGGCTGGGCGCGGAAATTGGCATTTCCACCCAGAAGCTGCACGCACGCGGCCCTATGGGGTTGGAGGCGCTGACTACCTATAAGTACCTCATAAACGGCAATGGCCAGGTGCGCAAATAAGGAGTCGATATGGCAAAAAAGAAAAGAAACCAGGCGCCGGCAAAAACGCCGGAACCTGCAAAGAATACCCCTCCGAAAACCGAAGAGGGCGAAAAGATAATCGATCAGCTTTTTGGCAGACTTGACCAGGAGCCGGATATTGAAAACGACATCGCCGAACTTGGCGGCGTTGAGGAAGCAGAAGCGCAGCCCGATGAAAAGCCTCAGAAAAGCAGGTTCTTCTTCGGATTTGCGATATTTGTGGTTATCATGGCGCTGGTAGGCTGCTTCTCGACGGTAAAATTCATCGCGAATTTCACCGGAAGCCTGTTAGACAACACATCGCTAAAAAACGAGTTCGCGCAGTTTATTTTCCCTGTTGTGGTTAACGATATCGCGCCGTTTGAGAACGCCGACGAGATACCCGACAGCTCCAAGATATCCTGCTCTATCTGGAACATCATTCTTAATTCAGATACCACTGAGTTTGAAACCGACGGGAGCATGGGGCTCACCATTCCGGAGTATAACGTGAGCGCTTCCTGCAGGGAGCTGTTCGGCTCCTCGGTGTCGCTGCAGCACCAGACTGTAGGCACTGCCGAAATGCGCTTCACCTACGACGAGGCAACTCACACCTATTCCGCGAGCAAGAATATCCGTTACCTCACCTATTCTCCGAAGATAATCAGCGTTAACAAGAACAGCGACGCTTACACGGTCGTTGTGGGGTATCTCCCCCCGACGGTTGCTGCAGTTGCGGGCGTGAGCGGGCTGAGCGCTTCCCCGGAGAAGTACATGGAGTACACCATAAGCCGCTTCGACGGCAATGACACGCTGCTTTCGGTAAGGTTCAGCGATTACCAGCCCCAGACCGAGGAAGCAAGTATCCGTGAATAACGCTGACGGGGCTTGAAATTTATCGCATTATATGCTATAATATAATGTGGCTTGTTATTCAGGTATAAACACAGCCTTTTGGCTGTATGTAATTATTCCGAACAATGGAAGGATTGATCAACGAAAATGATGAAAGAACAGTTACAGGCGATCAGGGAAGAAGCGCTCAAGGCGGTAAAGTCCAGCGCTGACATGAAGGAGATCGACGCGCTGCGCGTAAAGTTCCTGGGCAAGAAGGGTGAACTCACCGCCATCTTAAAGCAGATGGGTGGTCTTTCCGCAGAGGAGCGCCCTGTCATCGGACAGCTTGCAAACGATATCCGCAGCGATATCGAGAATGCGGTAAAGGAAAAGACAGGAAGTCTCAAGGCAGCCCTCACCGACCTGCGCTTAAAGACGGAAACAGTTGACGTAACTATGCCCGGCAAGCGTAAGATAATCGCAAAGCGCCACCCGATGAACATAGTCCTCGACGACCTGAAATCTATATTCCTTGGCATGGGTTATACCGTTGTTGACGGCCCCGAGATTGAGGACACAAAGCACTGCTTCGATATGCTGAACACTCTTGAGGGACACCCTGCAAGAGATCCTAACGATACATTCTACATCAACGACGATGTCCTGCTGAGAACCCAGACTTCTTCCGTTCAGATCAGAACGATGCTCAAGCAGAAGCCCCCTATCGCCATCATCAGCCCCGGCCGCGTTTACAGACGCGACGAGGTGGACGGTACTCATTCTCCGATATTCCACCAGTGCGAGGGTCTTGTCATCGACAAGAAGATAACATTCGCTGACTTAAAGGGAACCCTGGATACATTCGCAAAGAAGCTTTACGGCGAGGGCATGAAGCTGAAGTTCAGACCGCACCACTTCCCGTACACAGAGCCGAGCTGCGAGATTGATTTCCAGTGCTTCCGCTGTGGCGGCAAGGGCTGCCCGCTCTGCAAGGGCGAGGGCTGGATCGAGATACTGGGTGCAGGCGTCGTACGTCCCGAGGTGCTTGAAAACTGCGGTATCGACCCCGAGGAATACAGCGGATTTGCATTCGGCATCGGCATTGAGCGTATCACTATGCTCCGTTACGAGATCGAGGACATGCGCCTGCTTTATGAGAACAACATGAAGTTCCTGGAGCAGTTCTGATTAAAAATAAGTTAAGGAGAATATAAAAGTGGATCTTTCAATGAAGTGGCTTAACGATTACGTTAAAGCCGATATGCCGATAAAAGAATTCTGCGACGGAATGACTATGAGCGGCAGCAAGGTCGAAACATGGACAAAGCAGGGCGCAGACATCACCAACGTAGTAGTCGGAAAGTGCGTCGCAATGGAAAAGCACCCCGACGCCGACAGCCTGTGGGTCTGCCAGCTTGAAGTCGGCAAGGAAGCGCCGATACAGATAGTAACTTCCGCACAGAACATGTTCGTGGGCGCTGTAGTCCCCGTTGCGCTGAATGGCGCGACCTGCTACAACCACAAGGACATGTCCTACATGAAGATAAAGAAGGGCAAACTGCGCGGAGTTCCCAGCGAGGGCATGATGTGCTCTTATGAGGAACTTGGCATGGAGCAGTCCGATGTTCCCTATTCCAGCAACGAGGGCATTCTCATACTCAACGACGACCCCGATTTCGATAAGATGACCATTGGCGAGGATATTCACGACGCGCTGGGCTACAACGATACCACTGTTGAGTTTGAGATAACCAACAACCGTCCCGACTGCCTTTCCGTGCTGGGTCTTGCAAAGGAAGCTTCCGCGACCTTCGACCTGCCGCTGAACATCAAGGAGCCTTCATTCAAGGGCGTTGACGGCAGCGCAAGGGATTACATCAGCGTTGACGTGCAGAACACCAAACTCTGCTCACGCTATATGGCAGCGGTAGTAAAGAACGTAAAGATAGGACCCTCCCCGCGCTGGATGGCTGAAAGGCTGAAAGCGAGCGGCGTGCGTTCCATCAACAATTTCGTTGATATCACAAACTTTGTTATGCTGGAATACGGCAACCCGATGCATGCGTTCGACCTGCGCTATGTAGAGGGCGGCAGGATAAACGTCAGAAACGCTCAGCAGGGAGAGAAGATAACGATTCTCGACGGCTCCGAGGTAACTCTCAGTCCCGAAATGCTGATAATCGCTGACGAGAAGAAGCCGATAGCCGTTGCAGGCGTTATGGGCGGCGAGTTCTCCGGCATCATGGAGGACACAAAGGACGTTGTATTCGAGGCTGCATGCTTCGACGGCGTTTCCGTCCGCATGACTGCAAAGAAGATAAACAAGCGCACCGACGCTTCCTCCAGATTTGAAAAGGGCATCGACCCCATCAATTCCAAGGCGGCTCTGCTGCGTGCACTTGAGCTTGTCGAGGAACTGGGCTGCGGTGAAGTCGTTCGTGAATACATCGACGTTGACAACGCAAAGAAGGTTCCCCATACATTAAAGCTGGACACCGACTGGATAAACGAGCACCTCGGCACCAATATCCCTGCAGAGGAGCAGATCGCGATATTCAAGAAGCTGGGCTTCGGCTATGAGAACGGCAACGTTATCGTTCCCAACACCCGTGTGGATATCGTGCGCGAGTGCGACCTGGCAGAGGAAGTTGCGAGAATTTACGGCTACAATGAAATTCCCACCACGCTGCCGCTGCTTTCTGCCGTGGGCGAGGTGACCCCGCGCCAGCGCTTTGACAACAAGATGGTGGACGTTATGCTGTCCCAGGGCTTCTATGAAACCATGTCGTTCAGCTTCATCTCACCGCGTTCCTACGAGAAACTGCGCTTCGACGAGGACATGAAGAAGTCCGTAGTTCTGCAGTATCCTCTCGGCGAGGATACCAGTGTCATGCGCACCAGCATGCTTCCGTCACTGATGACGGTTGCAAACACCAACATCAGGGCGAGAAACCTTGAAGCGCGCTTCTTTGAACTGGGCAGAATATTCCAGCCCACTGATGAGAAGCTTCCTGTCGAAACCGACGTTCTCGGTCTTTGCGCATACGGTCCCGAGGAGGATTTCTTCACGATAAAGGGCGTGGTTGAGGAACTGATGAACGCTCTGGTAGTTGACGTGCGTTTCGTTCCCGTTCACGATAACAAGACTTACCACCCCGGCAGATGCGCTGACATCTACGCCGGTGATGTTAAGGTAGGTACTATGGGCGAGCTCCACCCGGCAGTTACCGAGGCATACGATATGACATGCCGCGTTTACTGCGCTGAGTTTGATATCCCGAAGCTGTTTGAAGCGCGCGGAGAGGAGCGTAAGTACAAGGCGCTGCCGAAGTACCCTGCAGTCACCCGTGACCTCAGCCTTGTGTGCGATGACGAGGTTACTTCCGACGAGATTATTGATGTTATCAGGAAGTCCGCAAAGCACCTTGAGAGCGTATCCGTATTCGATATGTACAAGGGCGAGCAGGTACCCGAGGGCAAGAAGAGCCTTTCCTACAACCTGGTGCTCCGCAAGGACGGCAGCATGACCGACGAGGAAGCTGACGCTGTTGTGGCAAAGGTGCTCAAGGCACTTGAAGAAAAGAACATTACACTGAGAGCCTGAGGAGGATAACTGATGTCACATAATTTCAGAAAAATCGCGGCTGCAGCGACAGCCATCGTATGCGCTGCTTCCATGTGCGGCTGCGCTGACAACGGCTACATCGGTAGCGTTAACGGCGTGCAGATACCCAACGGACTTTACCTTTATTATGTTGCAGTAGACGGTTATAACGACGCTGCTTCCAAAATAAAGGAGGACCTCGGTGACAGTCTTGGCACTGCTGAGCTGACCGTGTTCAACAACACCGTTGACGGGAAGACTGCGTCAGCATGGCTCAAGGATAACGCAGTAGAGAAGCTCAGACGTTACGCTGCCATTGAGGCTCTTTTCACCGAGTACGGAATGTCCCTTTCCGAGGACGACAAGGCCGCTATCGACGAGAGAATGTCCTCCCTTGACAACGACCTTGGCTATTATGCTCAGTATTATGGGCTGGCAAGCGGCGAGAGCACCTTTGCCGAGCACTATGAGAACATGGGTATCAGCAAGAGCACGCTGCGCCTTATCAGCGAAAACAGCTACAAGGAGAACGACGTTTTCCTGCATAATTACGGCGCTGACGGTCTGACCCCCGTCACTGATGATGAGATAAACAAGTATATCACCGAGAATTACGCAGCTGTGAAGTACCTTAAGCTTACATTCACTGACTATCAGGGAATTTCCCTCAAGGAAGACGCCGACATCAACAAGGTAAAGGCGCTGGCTCAGGAGTACGTTGACCGTTACAACTCCACCGGAGACTGGAGCGAGATACAGTACGACTTCGACCTCAGACAGGCTCAGTTTGACGCGTGGACAAAGGCTGAGGACGACTACGCAGAGCAGAGCACCGCAGAAGCTACTGCAGAGCCGGCAGCTCAGGAGCAGCCCGCTCCTGCCACCGTTGATGCAGCGACTGCCGAGGCTCCCGCTGCAACTGCTGAAGCAGCTGCGACCGCAGAGGCAGAAACTCCCGCAGCAGCAGAGGGCGTCGCAACAAATTCCGACACGATTTTCGAGAAGCCCGTTGTGAACACCGGCAACGAAGCCTACGACAAGTTCGTACAGGATGCAATCGACGCTGCGACAGCCGAAAAGAAGGACGCTGACAGCGTTGAGCAGTACATCAAGAAGGACAGCTCCTCCCTTGACGAGGGTCTCACCGAATACATCTGGAATGCCGCTGCGGACAGCAAGGCTACACTGTACCTTGACGAGACCAACAACTGCATTTACGTGGTGGCACGCGACGACGCGACCGCTCAGGAGACCTGGAAGACAGAGCAGCACGAGACATTCCTGCATGCGCTGAAAGATGACGCATTCGAGGAACTCCTGAAAAACACATATGCAAACTACGCCGTTGACCTTGATGATTACCTTGTAAACACCAAGTACGCGCCTGAAAAGCTCAGGGGCATCGGCGACTGATCACAACAAAGGAACATGACCGACCGCCGGCGTAATGCAGGCGGCGGTTTTTTGATACGAGAGTGATAACATGCTACTACTGAGTTTAAACGACATTTCGATGTCGTTCGCAGACAGAACGCTGTTCAGCGGGGTAACGCTGGACGTGTATGACGATGACCGCATTGGCTTCGTCGGCGTGAACGGCAGCGGCAAAACCACCCTTTTCAGGCTTCTTCGCGGGGAACACATTCCCGACGAGGGGCAGGTGCACATCGCGGGAAGCTGCAAAATCGGCGTTATGGAGCAGTTTGCCTGCAAGGATTCCGCAAGAACGCTCTACGACGAGGCATTGACCGTTTTCGACTGGCTGGAGGATATGGAGCTGGAACTTGAGGAGATACACGACCGCATAGACGGGGGCGACCATTCCGAGGGAACAATCAACCGGCAGACGCTCCTCACAGAACGCTTTGAACGTGACGGCGGGCTGACTTACAAGAGCCGCACGGCTTCCGCGCTGACTGGTCTGGGTTTCTCTGAGAGCGACCTGAAGCTGCCGGTATCGGTGCTGAGCGGAGGGCAGAAATCAAAGCTGCAGCTGGCGAAACTGCTGCTTTCCAACGCGAACCTGCTGCTTCTTGACGAGCCTACCAACCACCTTGATATACAGTCGGTGGAATGGCTGGAGCGCTTCCTGAACGACTATCGCGGCGCTTACATCGTTATCTCGCATGACCGTTATTTCCTCGATAAGGTGACTAAGCGCACCATTGAGCTTGAGAACTGCCATGTGCGGGATTACAAGGGCAACTACACGCGCTTCCTGGAACTCAAGGCTGAGGACATGGAGCGCCGTCGCAAGGAATACGACGCTGCAATGCGCGAGATAGGCAGGATAGAGGGAATAATCGACCAGCAGAAGCGCTGGAACCAGGCGCACAATTACGTCACCATTGCCAGCAAACAGAAGCAGATCGACCGCATTGCCGCCGACCTCGTCAAGCCTGAGGAAGCCCCGGACGCGCTGCATTTTTCGTTCAAATGCAGCGACGGCTGTGGAAACGACGTGTTCCAGGCCGAGAACATCGCGCTGAGTTTCGACGGAAAGCGGCTGTTCCGCAATGTGAACATCGACATCAAGAAAGGCGAGCGTATTTTTCTTATCGGTGGCAACGGCTGCGGAAAAACCTCGCTGTTCAAGATTTTCACGGGGCAGTACACCGCGGACGCAGGCAGATATAATTACGGCAGCCGCGTTCAGTGGGGGTACTTCGACCAGGCGCAGGCAGGGCTGACTGAAAGCAAGACCGCGATAGACGAGCTGTGGGACGCTTACCCGCGCATGACGGAAACACAGGTGCGTACCGCTTTGGGTTCGTTCCTGTTTCGCGGGGACGACGTGTTCAAGCACATTTCGGAGCTTTCCGGAGGCGAGCGCGCACGTATCGCGATTTTAAAGCTGATGCTTTCCGGCGCGAACATGCTGCTTCTCGACGAGCCGACAAACCACCTTGATATTTCAAGCTGCGAAGCATTGGAAAACGCGCTGCTGGATTACGACGGCACGCTGTTCATAATTTCGCATGACCGTTACCTCATCAATAAGCTTGCCGACAGGATATATTACCTGACCCCTGACGGCGTGAAGGAATACCGCGGTTCGTACGACGCATATTCTCTTGCTGCCGAGAATGCAGCCCAGCAGAAATCCGAGGACAAGCCGCAGAAGACTGAGAAAGTCAACGACTACAAGCTTAAAAAGGAACGCGAGAGCGAGCGCCGCAAGCTGAACACCAAAGTCACCCGCGCAGAAGCGGAAATAGAGCGGCTTGACGCGCTGATTGAGGAAAAGACGAACGAGCTTTCCGGGCTGACTGACTACCAGAAAGCGATGGAACTTTCGAACGAGATAGAGGAACTGCGCAGACAGCAGGAACAGACGATGCAGACCTGGGAGGAAGCTTCCCTGGCGTTGGAGGAGTTCGGAGAATGACGAAGCAGATAAGGGAATATCTCGCGCACCTGCAGGAATTCCTTGAAGCAGAGCACACCCGGCAGGAATACGCACAGGAACTGGAACGGCTGCGGGTGCGCATTGGCTTTTTCTCGCATGAGCGGCTGGTGCATATGTTCATCATGCTGGCGTTTGCGATATTCTTTCTGCTGACGCTGTTCCAGGCTCTTTCTGCTGGTTCTGTGGGGATATATGTGCTTGCAGTGCTGTTTCTGGTGCTGCTTGTACCATATATCAAGCATTACTATTTTCTTGAGAATTCCGTTCAGGAAATGTATCTTATCTATAATAAAATAGAGCAGCTTGCAGGAGGAGCACATGAACACTGAACTTGTACAGAAGCATTTTGTGGTAGACGACGAGATGATAGACGGCGGATATATGCAGGAAGTGATAACCCCGCTGTGGTGGGGCGTGAGCATATACGACGGTGAAACCGAGATGTATGACGCACTTGAGCATTTCACCGAGCCGCAGAAATACGTCTGGGCTATCCAGTGGTATAAGTCGGAGGTGGATAACGGAGGACACGACCAGTTTTTCTATAACCATACCGGCATAGTCTGGGAGATAGCTCTGGAGGGACTGCGTGCGATAGGCTGCCAATCCGCTGCTGAAACACTTGAGGAAGCGGCTCAGCGGCTGGGTGGGTCGCCCTCAATGGACAGAGAGCACCGCTGGCTGCAGATGGAGCGTCACAACGCTGATTTCAGCGACCTTGACAGGGCGTTCTATGACAACGACGCAATTATCGACAAGGCGCTGAATAACTACATTTCGTCAAACCGCGAAGCATTCTATTTTGACGGTGATGTGATGGTGCCTGAATATATGGCTATGGACGGCGACGACCTGTTCATACCGGGTTTCAGCGGGTATGCCACGGGGCATGGCAGCAGCTGTTCTCCCGCAGACTACGACGATTTCGACGAGTGATAATTCATGGGGCTTCCCGCGGGAGGCTCCTGTTTTTTGCGGAATTGTATTATGTGAGCGAAAAATTGTACAAATCTATCCTGTTTATCTTTTTTATCAAAATCTTTCGGTTAAATTTATGATATTTTTGCGATTTTACCGATTTACAAATACAAATTTTCTGTTATACTTATTCAAGTAGATGAAAACGTTCTCAGCCTGTGTAGAGCAGGTAAGGAAGGGGGAAAATGTAATGTTTCTTTTCAAATGGCTGTGGAAGAATATGAAAGGCTGCCGCGGGATATATATTCTTGCGCTGTGCCTGACTGTTGTATGCCAGTCGATGTACATAATCACGCCGTATTTCACCCAGCAGATAACTGATACCTTTATAGTCAACGAAAACGCCCTGCTGAACCTGCAGGAACATACGGACACGCTGATTTTCATGCTGGCGTCGATGGTTGGCTTTACGCTGGTGCGCTGCGGGATACAGTACGGCAGCAACATGATGTATGAGCATTCCTCGCAGATGCTTATCTATCGCGTGCGCAAGGTGCTTTTTGACAAGATAGAGAACCAGGACGCGGCGTTCTACAACGTTTACCGCACCGGTGATATCATGACCCGCGTTACCTCGGACCTTGACATGGTTCGTCACTCCATAGCGTGGATAATCAAGACCATGGTGGAATGCGTCGTGCTTTTCTCGGCGTCGCTGATATTCTTCTTCACGATGGACTGGCTGATGGCGCTGTGCCTTATCGCGCTCACTCCCGTGATAATGTTCATCACATGGCTGTTCAAGCGCAAGGCAGGGCCTATGTACGTTGACCTGCGCGAGAAGCTTTCCCGCATGAACACTGCCGCAGAGGAAAACATTTCCGGCAACCGCGTTGTAAAGGCATTCGCACGCGAGGACTACGAGATAAGCCAGTTCGACAAATACAGCCAGGAGTACAGCAAGGCGAACAAGAAAGCCGCGTTCGTCTGGCTGAAGTTCTTTCCGTTCCTGGAAACCACTGCGCAGTCCCTCAGCGTTGTCATGCTGGTGGCAGGAGGTCTTTTCGTGGTATTCGGGCGCATCACCATGGGACAGTACGCGGCGTTTTCGGGGCTTATCTGGACGCTTTCCAACCCGATGAGGACCCTCGGAAACATCGTCAACGACCTGCAGCGCTTCTCTGCCTCCGCGAACAAGATAATCGAGATATATTACGGCAGCCCGCGTATCGTTGACAGAAACGACGCGGTAGACAAGCCCGGCCGCTTCGACGGAAAGGTCGAATTCGACCATGTAAGCTTCTCCTACGGGGATACAAAGGTGCTGGACGACATCAGCTTCACCGTTGAGCCGGGGCAGACTGTAGTCATCATGGGTGAGACCGGCTCCGGAAAGACCACGCTTGCCGAGCTCATTCCGCGCATTTACGACGTGCAGGGTGGTGAAGTCCGCGTTGACGGCGTGAACGTCAGCCGGCTGAAACTCAAGCAGCTGCGCCACAATATAGGCTTCGCGACCCAGGACGTGCTGCTGTATTCCGATACCATTGACGGAAACATCAGCTTCGGCGACAGCGGCATGTCCGAGGAGGACGTTGTCAAGTACGCAAAGGCTGCCGACGCAGACAACTTTGTGCGGAAGCTTTCCGACGGCTACGAAACGATAGTTGGCGAGCGCGGAGTGGGACTTTCAGGCGGGCAGAAGCAGCGAATTTCCCTTGCGAGAGCGCTTGCAGTGAAGCCAGCCGTGCTGATACTCGACGACACCACATCTGCCGTTGACCTCGAAACCGAGAAGCACATTCAGAATTCCCTTGCGAACCTTGACTTCCCCTGCACGAAAATAATAATCGCGCAGCGTATCTCCACCGCGAAATACGCCGACAAGATAATCGTGCTGAAAGACGGAAAGATACTCGAACAGGGGACCCACGACGAACTGATAAAGAACAGCGGCTATTACCGCGAAGTATACGAACTGCAGAAGTAAGGGGGGATAAGAAATGGCTAGAAACAAATTTGACGTTGACGAGGTGCTTGAGACCCCGTTCGACATAAGACACCTTAAACGTTCGCTGGTATATGCGGCAAAATACAAGAAGCGTATCGCGCTGTCGCTTATCCTGAGCGCGCTTGGTTCGGTCATCGGACTTCTGTCGCCTATGATAGTGCAGAATGCGATAGATAATTACATGATACCCGTTGACCAGGCATCTGCAGTCAGCCCGGACGACCGCGTGAAGTACATCATACTGAGCGGCGTTGCGGTTTTTGCGTGCATTGTTGTCAGCGTTATTTTCGCAAAGATACGTTCGGTGATGATGACAAAGGTCGGTCAGGATATTGTCTATGATATCAGAAAGGACCTTTTCGAGCACATGCAGCGGCTCAGCTTTGAGTACTACGACAGCCGTCCGCACGGAAAGATACTTACACGTATCATCAATTACATCAACGCGATTTCCGACCTGATGACGAACGGACTTATCAACTTTATTCTTGAGATGATAAACCTTGTTTTCATCACGATATTCATGTTTTTCGTGAACTGGCAGCTGGCGCTTGTCACCATGGCTGGACTTCCGGTGTATGCGTTCATCATGATAATGATAAAGAACGGCCAGCGAAAGGCATGGCAGCAGGTTTCCAACAAGAGTTCCAACCTGAATGCGTACCTGCATGAAAGCATTGTCGGTGTGAAGATATCGCAGATGTTCACCCGTGAGGAAGAGAACGCAGAGATAAACGACAAACTCGCGAAGAAGTACAAAAAGGCATGGATGCGCGCCGTTGCATTTTCAAACCTTGTATGGCCGAGTACCGATGTTGTTTCGATAATCGTGCGTGCGTTCATTTTCGGTGTGGGACTTCTCGGCATGGGCACCGGCGTGGTTTCCTTCGGTACTATCATCGCTATGACGGACTACTCCGCGAGGTTCTGGCAGCCGCTGATGAACCTTTCAAACCTTATGAATACGTTCATCAACGCAGTTGCAAACCTGGAACGTATCTTTGAGATGATGGACGAACCGGTGACCGTGGACGACATTCCCGGTGCGGCCGAAATGCCTGAAATAAAGGGCGATGTGCACTTCCGCGATGTGACATTCGCGTATGAGCCGGGCATAAACATACTGGAGCACCTCTCGTTTGACGTGAAAGCGGGGCAGAGTATCGCTCTGGTAGGCCCCACCGGTGCCGGAAAAACCACTATCGTCAACCTGATTTCGCGCTTTTACAATATCAGCGGTGGGGAAGTTGACATCGACGACAGCGATATTTCAAAGGTGACGCTGCATTCGCTCCGTTCCCAGATGGGAATAATGCTGCAGGACAGCTTCATTTTCAGCGGAACAATACGCGACAACATAGCCTACGGCAAGCTTGACGCCACCGACGAGGAAATACGCAGCGCCTGCCACATCGTTGGCATAGACAGCTACATTGAGTCGCTGCCGGACAGTTACAACACGGTGGTAAACGAGCGCGGCTCCGGACTTTCGCAGGGACAGAAGCAGCTTATCGCGTTCGCGCGGACTATCGTTTCCGACCCGAAGATACTGGTGCTTGACGAGGCGACGTCTTCCATCGACGCCAAGACTGAGCGCTACCTGCAGAATGGTCTGAACCACCTGCTCAAGGGCAGGACTTCATTCATCATCGCGCACCGTCTTTCGACTATCCGCAGCTGCGACCGCATAATGTACGTTTCCAACAAGGGAATAACAGAAGCGGGCACGCATGATGAGCTGATGGCAAAGAAGGGCGATTATTACAGGCTATACACCGCGCAGAGCGTTTGAGTTAATTCGGAATTCGTAATGCGGAATTCGGAATTATGGTGTCCCGCTTCGCGGGACGTAATTAAATATAAAATATACAGGGCGAGAGTTTTTCTTTCGCCCTGTATCGTTCATTATAAATCTTTTGAAATATGATCCGCGAAGCGGATACATAAATTACGAATTACGCATTCCGAATTCCGAATTAAACTAAATTCTGTTCTTGATTTTCTCAAGCGCGCCCTTTTCCAGTCTGCTCACCTGCGCCTGGCTTATGCCGATTTCCTTTGCGACTTCCACCTGGGTCTTTCCGCGGAAGAACCTCAGATTCAGGATGTGCTTTTCCCGCGGGCCAAGCTGGCGTATCGCCTCCTTGAGGGAGATCTCGTCCAGCCAGTTTTCGTCGTCGTTGTGGTCTCCCAGCTGGTCAAGGACGTATATCGTGTCCCCAGAGTCGGAGAACACCGGCTCGTACAGCGATATCGGCTCGCTGATGGCTTCCAGCGCGATTACTACCTCGGAGCGCTGTGCGCCTATTTCCTTGGCAATAGCTTCGATGGTCGGTTCGCTGCCGTTTTTGGTGGTGAGCTTCTCACGCGCTTGCATCGCGCGGTAGGCAAGGTCGCGCACCGAGCGGCTCACTCTCACCGGTGAATTGTCCCGCAGGTAGCGGCGCAGTTCACCCTGTATCATAGGAACTGCGTACGTGCTGAACCTCACTGGCTGCGTGATATCAAAGTTGTCTATCGCCTTTATCAGCCCGATGCACCCTACCTGGAACAGGTCGTCCGGGCTTTCACCGCGCCCCGAGAACCGCTGAATCACACTCAGCACCAGCCGCAGATTGCCGTTGATGAGTTCCTCGCGGGCGCACATATCACCGGCTTTCACGCGCTTCAGAAGCTCCATTTTCTCACTTTCCCGCAGCACTTTCAGCTGCGAGGTATTCACGCCGCTTATCTCGACTTTGTTATAATACAAAAAAACCACTCCCGACCTGCTAGTCCAGCGGCTTGACTGTTCCGTCAGCCTCTGGCAGAAGTAGTATTGTCAGAAAGTGGTTTTGATATTCTGTTAATTTGTGGATATGTTATTCAGCGTTTTTTTCCTGCTTGTTTCCGTCGCCGAGCTTCTCAACCAGGATAGACGTCAGCACGCCGAAAAGCAGGCACACAAAGCCGTAACCAGTCTGCAGGTTGAACCCGAACCCATTCGGGAGTATCGCGTAGACCGAGCCGATAACAAGACCCATGATAGCGCTGTAAGCCATCAGCTTGAACTTTTTCATCAGAGTGGAGATGATCTTTGCGCCGAGTATCACACCCAGTACAACGCCCACCGCAACTGGAACGATAACGTAGAAATTCAGCGCATTGAACTGAATTGCGGAGATGACAGTCTGATAAACTCCCAGCAGCATCATAACAAAGGAACCGCTCACCCCGGGGATTATCATGGCAACAGCAGCGATGAACGCGAAGACAACCAGCTTGATAGTCATGAGAATATCGAAGCCGGCAACGCTCTCTGCTGCCTGTTCAGCGTCACCCATGGAATTCTGCAGCACTGCAAGACCTACCACCACTGCGCCGGCGATCAGCAGCGGAACAAGGCACAGCGGCTTTGCTTTCTGTTCCTCGGTGCCCAGCCGGTAGACCAGCGGAATGCTGCCGAGAATAAGCCCGATGAAGTACATGTTGGTCTGCACGGGGAAGTTCTCGAACAGTGAATTGAGCAGCTTTGCGAATCCGAGAATGCCAACGCCCGCGCCCACGCCGAAGAATACCAGGAACACGATATTCCGGAAGATGGCTTTAATTCCGGAAATGGCTTCGGTAAGCCGGTCGTACATACCAAATACGACGAGCATAGTGCCGCCGGAAACCCCCGGAATTACATTAGCGACGCCGAAAATCATACCGCAGAGCAGTATTTTTATGTAGCTAAGAACATTTTTCATATTTCCCCTCATTTGTCGAATTTAACTATAGACCTTGCGATGACGTAACCCAGCGGTGGGATTATTCCCGTTACGATTGAGATGAACGTTGCCAGCATGTCTATTCCAGTCAGACCGAATACGGAATTCAGCCCGGGAATGAACACGAGCAGCAGCGATATCACAGCCGGTGCAAGAACACCGAAAACGGCAGGCTTGCCGCCCTCTGCGATACCAGTGAACGGGTTTCCTGCAGGCATATTGATGAATGTGAACAGGGAAGTGCAGAACCCGAACGCCAGCAGCGAGCAGCTTCTGGCAAAATCCACATTGGAACCAGTGTCGTTGTACATGAACATGTACGAAGCAATGGAGGCAACGCCCGTGAGGACGCCGACAACCGCAGCCAGCACTATGAACCTGTGATTTATCTTGCGCGACGAGATAAAGTCAGAGCGCGGCATCATGCCCTTGCGGTCGGTGCGGTTGTTGAGCCCTGCGAGCGCAGTCAGCGGCAGAACGAACATCGTCAGCAGCGCGATCAGCGCGGGTGTCAGCATAAGCTGTGCGTCACCGAAGAGGTTGAGCATATTCAGCAGTATCAGCGCTATGTAGCTGGATATGAGCGACGCGCAGGCGCGTTTGATGTTCCTGTGAACCTGCCTTGCGGAAGCTATCATGTCCGCGATGGCTGAGAAATTATCATCGTGCATTATGACGTCGGCTGCTTCATAGGCGCTGCCGGTGGTGTTCTCGGACATGGTGATGCCGATGTCGGATTTCTCAATAGCCTCGGCGTCCTCGGCGCGGGTGCCTGCCATCGCAACTATCTCGCCTTTTTTGCGCAGCTGGTCGATGATGTACAGCTTCTGCTCCGGGGAAACTTTCGCGTAGATCTCGGCGTCAAGGTCAAGTTCCGTGCCGTACTTCACGGCTTCGGAGATATTCCTGCCGGTGACTACCTTGCCGGAAAGCCCTATCATCTTGCCGGTCGCGGCAGCGGCTTCCGCATTGTCCTCGGTGAACATGACCACATGCACGCCTGCGCGCTGGCATGTCCTTATAGCCGCCGGCACGGAGTCGCGCATGGGTGAGCTGAACGCCGCAAATCCAACGAAAGTATAGGCAAAGCCCGCAGTTTCGTCGCAGTCGCGTTCGTCAGCGTCGGCGCATGCTATCGCCATGACCTGCCACCCGTGCGAGTAGAATTCCTTTTTCATCTTCTGGGCGATGTAGAGCTCCTCACCGTGGAACTTGCACAGCGGGAGTATCTGCTCCGGGGTGCCCTTTATGCAGTAAAGCCGCGAGCCTGCGACTTCCCACAGCGCCCCGCTCATGAACTCGTTGCTGTCGGGTATTCTCTCAATGAACCTGTATCTGCTGTAGACCTGGCTTATCTTTTCGTCGAAGAATGCAGCGCGAACCATGAGCGCGCGTTCCGCTTCGTCAGTGGTATCAGGCTGGCAGGCGAGGGCAGCGACCTTGAACATGAGTTCCTCGCTGGGGGTGTAGATGGACTGCACCGAAACGCCGCTGCGGGACACCGCGCCTTCTTTTTCGATGCAGAGTACGGACATGGAGTTCAGCTTTTCGATGTCGGGCAGGGACTTCACCAGCGCGCTCTTTTCAGCCATCTCAGCGGAGCAGCGCGTGTAGTAGATCCTTATGACAGAGTCAAGCCCTGTCGGCAGGAAGCACAGCCCGAGCGTGATGCCGCGCATAGCCGACTCCAGGACCTCGTTGCCGTAGAGTATCCACGCGACCATTGAAATGAGCGCCATCACCGCAGCGACCGCAGAGCACAGCGGGAGCAGCTTCTGAATGATGCGTTCCATGGCAGTGTAGTAGCAGTGCTTTGGCTCCTGTTCGCCTATTTTGTGGTAATACTTGGTGTCCACGCCGGTGGCGCTGACCTTGCAGACAGCCACGCCGGTGAGTATTTTCGTGCCGCTGTAGACGAAAGTCGGCTTGAGTTCTGACTTTGAGATACCCCCCGGGTATTTTGCGGCAGGCTTGTTGGAGCCTGTGAAAATGCTTTCGTCTGCGGTGAGTTCGCGGCATTCCTGAATGAGCGCGTCCGCGGGGACGCACTCTCCCGCCTGCACGATGATAAGATCCTCGGGGACTATGTATTCCTTTTCGATGAGTTCCAGTTTGCCGCTGCGTATAACGCGGAACTTGACGGTGGTCGAGCGTATTATGTCGTCAAGCTTTTTGTCTGAGCCTTTACCCAGCCGAATGCTGACTATACAGTACGCCGCGTCCATCAGCACTATCGCAATACCCGTGAATATATTGGTGAAGAAACTCAGCACGCCAGCGATGAACATAAGTATCACAGCCGGTGAGAAAATCACCCTCGCCGGCCGGAAGTATTCCTTGTTGGTTTCCTTTTTGGTGTATATGTTAAGGCCGTAGAGTTCGGTATTCCTTTCGATATCCTTGTCATTCAGCCCGAAATAGTCGTCCTTGAAGTTAAAAAACTGCGCCATCTGCACACGTCCCTTTTTGTTATTCAGTACAGGGCATACCTATACAATATATATTTTCGCATATTTTAACAAAAAAATCAAGTACTTTTTGCGTTTTGTGCGAAAAAATTCACAAAAGGGACCGGGTATCGCTACCCGGTCGGCAAATCAGTTGCACACGCGCTCCAGTTCATCTCTCAGCTGCTTGATTATTCGCTTTTCCAGCCGCGAAATGTAGCTTTGTGAAATGCCTATTTCGTCCGCGACTTCCTTTTGCGTTTTCTCTCTGCCGCCTTTCAGCCCGAAACGCATTTCCATTATCTGACGTTCCCGGGGACTTAGGTGATTCACCGCCTCGTGGAGCAGCTTCTTTTCCGTTTCGTCCTCTATGCGGGCGTTAACGCAGTCGCTGTCGGTGCCCAGCACGTCGGAAAGAAGCAGCTCGTTGCCGTCCCAGTCAACGTTGAGCGGTTCGTCTATCGATATTTCACAGCGCCGCTGGCTGGTCTTGCGCAGGTACATCAGTATTTCGTTTTCTATGCAGCGCGATGCGTAGGTCGCAAGCTTGATGTTACGGTGCACGCTGAATGTGTTCACCGCCTTTATCAGACCGATAGTACCGATGGAGATGAGGTCGTCAAGCCCCACACCGGTGTTCTCGAACTTTTTTGCGATGTAAACCACCAGCCGCAGATTGTGTACTATCAGCGTTTCGCGCGCGGCCGCAAAGTCGGTTTCCATCAGCCGGAATGCCTCCTCTTCCTCCGCGCGGGTGAGCGGGGGAGGAAGCGACTCGGAGCCGTTTATGTAGTACACCCCGCTGTTCTCTCCGAACGCATATTTCAGGAACGCGCCAAGTCCCTCGTCCAGCAGTTTTTTCAGAAAATTCTTCATGCTGATACCTCCTGTAGCTTGTCGATAAAATCAGTTCTGCCCGCGAAGCGGGCTTTTGAAATCTGTTTTTTGCCACGGGTTCCCCGGGGCAAAAAACACTTCTATCCCAGC